>Ga0160421_1000160_pt1 | contig 20126 bp, 16 predicted proteins | sample TAMARWmetagpilot_FD_108195 | JGI IMG/M metagenome (GOLD analysis project Ga0160421, IMG submission 108195) | Phycosphere-associated microbial communities from TAMU algal ponds, Corpus Christi, Texas, USA - TAMU ARW-7 10/27 metagenome pilot | ecosystem: Engineered > Artificial ecosystem >... | reverse complement strand
GTAATAAATCCGTTGGTATGTTAAAGTTATTCTTCAAATTTATAGGATGTAAACGGATTTTATAACGCCAAACCAGTTTGCCATGTAGGTTATTGCAAAAAACATACTGAGATAACCTGCTAAAGGAACGTTTTTATGTTCAGACCTGTTTTTTAAGGATAGGTGCATGACCAACGAAAATATAAGCCCAAAGACAAATACGATTAAAAAGGATACGCTTGAAAATGTAAAAGCCAATGCCACAAATAATAAACCATCACCTAGACCGAATGTATCGGAAATAGATGTACTCAACTTTAACTTTGAATATGCTAATACTATGAATATCAAAAAGATTACAAAGCAGAGGTTAATGAGTAGTGAGGTTTTAAATAGTTCGGGCATTACATTGTTGTAAAATAAAATCCCTGAACAAAGGGCGATGATTGGAAACAAAAACCAGTATACCAACCGCTCTTTTATATCTTGATAAAATACCATCAACAAAGCCATAATCAAGATAATTTTTACTGTAATCACTAATCCTTTACGATTTGCTTTGGCGCACCGTTTTCATCGATTTCCCAAACATTTAAGATCCCATCACCATCAAAATCAGTTATTGCTTCCGCTCGGGCTTTAAAGCTGCTATTGGTTGCACTTAAGATTTCATATTTGTAGTTAGCTCTTCCACCCTCATTGACCGTTTTTGGCGCTTCAAAATCTATTTCGCTCAAATCTGGTGAGTATTTAGAGTACATGTATCTGTATGTAGTTTGTGAATTATAGATATGGCTCAATTGTAATTGTGCCTCTGTACTTTTTGCTTTACTAATAAGTGGCATTAAATTTGGTAAAGCCAAAAGCAGTAATATGCCGATGATCACCAATACTACGAGAACTTCCTGAAGGTTATAGCCAGCTACTTTCATAAAAAAAATATATAAGCCACTAATATAATGATATGTATTAATGACACTAATAAAAAATCCTTATAAAAAATAAGCTTAAACCTTACAAAAAGTAAGGTTTTGTTTTTTACAAGAATCCCTTTTTTATAGCAGAATTAATTAAAGCATCGTCATCTTGTTTTTGGGTTTTAAAAATCTCTTTCAGATAGCGCTTACGTCTTTCAATCCCAGCTTGAGATAATGGTACAGTATTTTTGAGATCTTTTGTTTTAGTTCCTTTTGCTATCTCATAAAGCAATAACTTATCGACTTGGTCTAAATTTATGTTGCTTGAATAGTGTTTTCGTAGCAACTGTAATATTGTTGAACTGTAAAAAGGGATATTATTTAATGTATTATAAACAACATCGCTAATTGTTTCCATGCCAACGTCACTTTTAAAAAGTAATCCGTCAGGATTTATATTTTGTAGAATCTTGTGAAATAAAAGTGCGTCATAATGTCCGGAAATTATAACGATCTTAATGGTTGGGTGTAGTTTTTTGAATTTAATTGCCAACTCTTCCCCAGAAGTTATTTTTGAATTTTGAGAAGGTAATCTGATATCCAAAAAAACTAGATCGTATGGGTTGGTTGGTATGTGGCTTTTGAACTTTGATAAGGCCAAATCTCCATTTTTGGCATAATCTATTTTGAATTTTATATCCTTGTTTGCTTCGCTGATTTGCTCCAAAGAATTTTTGTAGGCATCTAGTATGATCAAATGATCGTCTACCAGCAAGACTCTGATTGATTGTTTCATTAAATAGCATGATAAAATTAATTTTTTTATTGAGCTATAAGGTTTACATAGGGGGAGTGTAAATGTATAAATTTTTTTTTAACACACATAACCTTACAAAAAATAAGGTTTAATCTTACAAACTGTAAGGTGCTTTTTGTCTAAATAGAAATTTAGTTAGTGTATTTTTACAATGTCTAATTCTAATATTGCACTTATGAAGAAATTTATCTTCACTCTTATATTGTTATCTTTTTTTACCAGAGTTTTAGCCCAATCCCAAAATCAAAATTATGTCAAGACGACAAAATATCTAGAAAGAGTCTTAGTGGAAGATAGTTTTACTTCTAGTTTTGGAGGTTGGTTGCCAAATGGAAGCGTAAATTTATCTATTGAGAATGGAATGGTTAAGGCTGATGTTAACAGCCAATGGGAAGGTGTGAAACATAATTTAGAAGGCTTTACGACTACCGCTGGAGAAACCTTATATATAAAAGTTGTCTTCGTTAAAGGTAATACCCAGTCAAATGTTAGGTTATATCTTCCTGAGTACGACCCAAGTGGAAATTGGGTTTCTTGGAATACCCTGGAGAATAATCTCGAAACGGGTACACACTTTTATAGTCTTCATATGAATAATACTGGGAACACATTAAAATTTCGAGTAGATAAGGATAACACAAATACAAGTTCAAATACGCATTTCTACATAGATTACGTAAGTTTAAAACAAGGTGGTAGCCCCACTGAAATAGAAAAGATAGAAAACATAACTTATCTAGACGGTCTTGGTAAAGCCAAGCAAAATATAGGTGTTAAGCAAACACCTGATCAAAAGGATATTTTGCAACATATTGAATATGATGAATTTGGTAGATCTTCTAAACAATACCTTTCAGTACCAACAACTCAAAATTCGGGTAATTATGTTACCAACGCTGTAACACAGATTAATAGCTATTATCAAACCCATTTTTCTGATCAACACCCATTTTCTGAAACTCGCTTTGATGATTCTCCTTTAAGCAGAGTTAAAGAAACTTCAACTCCAGGAAATACTTGGGAATTGCTTCAAAGTTCTGATACAGACCACACCACTAAGTTTGAACGTGGAGTAAATGGCCTTGAAGAGGTTTTTAAATTTGATATAGACGAAAATAATGTGGCTAGTCCCTTGATTAGATCTTATTATACAGAAGGAGAGCTGCTAAACATTATTACGAAAAATGTAAACTGGCAACCTTCAGATGGTGTGTTAAACACTAAAGAAACATTTATTGATAAGAACGGTAGGAAGATTGCTGAATTTAACTACGAAGATGATAATGGAACACCCAAAAAACTCAGCACATACTACGTCTATGATGATCTTGGAAATTTACGATATGTACTGACGCCAAAACTATTTGATAATCTGCTTACAGTTAGTAATTATAATGCAAACTGGCCAGTTAATGATTTTTTAGCTACAGGTGATGCAGGTATTAGCAATGTGTATTTTTCAATAAACAATAATATCATTACCGTAAGCGCTAATAACAAAAAAGGTCTAATACAAGATAAAACTCTTCACCCTCAGACTACAAAAACTTTGTCAACATCTATTCCTCTTCCGGATATGTACTTGGGTGAAGTTATGGGTATTGTTGATTTTGCAGGTTCAGAAGCAACTGTACAAATTGGTGATGCAGAAATTGTTAACGGTGATTTTAAAATTTCAAGAACTTATACTAATGCTTTTAAGAGAATTTCAATATTCATTACCAAGCCTTTACTAGAAAATGGATTTTCCCAACAAGAGTTAGATGATTTAGCATTTCAGTATAAATATGATGCCTTTAACCGTCAAATTGAACAAAAAGTTCCAGGAAAAGGTTGGGAATATATGGTTTATGATCAATTAGATCGTCCTATTCTTACTCAAGACGCCAATTTAAGAGCTCAAAACAAATGGTTATTTAATAAGTACGATGTTTTTGGCCGTGTAGTTTATGGTGGTAAATATACAAATAGTGCTTCTAGGCCTGCACTACAAAATCAAGTTGATAATTTCATAAATGCTAGTTCCAATAAAGCTAATGTTGTTTCTCGTACAGGTTCTGCCAATAACATAGGTGGTGCATTGATTAATTACACTAACAATGCATTTCCTAATTCAAATCAAGAGACACTGACGGTAAGTTACTACGACGATTATAATTTTACGGATTCTAACCTTCCCACTATTCCTTCACAAATCTTAGGGCAAGAAGTAACAAACAGAACTAAAGGACTATTAACTGCTACATGGACAAAAACTTTAGGCAGTACTACTTGGTCTAAGAATTATACTTTTTATGACAAAAAGGGTCGAATTATTTATGCCAATGATAAAAACCACCTAGGTGGTTTTACAGAGAATAAAAGTAAGCTCGATTTTAGAGGTAAGATAGAACAGTCAATTACAACCCACAAACGTCTTTCATCTAGTGTTGCTCTTAATATTGAAGACACTTTTGAATATGACCATGCTGAAAGGCCGTTAAAACATTACCAAAAAATAAACAGTCAATCTCAAGAATTAATAGCAAACAATAGTTACAACGAACTTGGGCAGATTGAAACTAAAAATGTTGGGGGAACAGATAGTGGTAACCTTCAGAGTATCGACTATACATACAATATGCGTGGTTGGCTAACTAATATTAATGATGTTAATAATTTAGGCTCGGATTTATTTGCATACAGATTAAAGTATGATGAAGCTATTGAAGGTTCTGCTTCTGTAAATAATATATACAATGGAAATATCAAACAGGTGATTTGGAGGTCTGCTCAAAACAACACTAAAAAATCTTATGCCTTTGAGTACGATAAGCTAAATCGTTTTAAAAGTTCTATCTACAGAGAAAACAATAGTTTAACAGGAGGTGCTGGTAAGTTTGAGACCTACAGTTTGCGCTATGATGCTAACGGTAACATAATGTCGACTAGCCGAAATAATCAATCTGGGATACAGATGGATAAATTGGGTTACACCTATGATGATGGCAATAAGCTACTATCCATACAAGATATTACTAATAATGTCTCTGGATTTAATGATGGCTATACAGCACAGCTGGGCTCTTTTGAACCCTATGATTATTATTACGACGCTAATGGAAATCTCATTAAGGATAAAAACAAAAACATCTCGCTAATAGAATACAATCACTTAGATTTAGTAGAGCGCGTAACTTTTAATAATGGTAATAAAATAGAGTTTGATTACAATGCCAATGGTAGCAAATTAAGAATGCGAAATATTCCTACTAGCGGTAACACAACCACTGTAGATTATTTAGGTGGCTTCCAATACACCAATAATGTGTTGCAGCACTTTTCAACACCTGAAGGCTATGTGGCTAATGATGCTGGCACATACAAATACGTATATATTTTAAGAGACCATTTGGGTAATAACCGGGTTAGTTTTAGCGATACCAACCTTGATGGTAGTATAAATCCTGCTAATGAGATATTGTCTAGCACAGATCACTACGTTATGGGACTCACTCATCCTGGAGAGTATATAGTTGGTATAGGTTCTAACTATAATTATAAATACCAAGGAAAAGAAAAATTAGCGTTTGCAGGTTACAATATGTATGATTTTGGAAGCCGTATGTACGATGCTTCTGTTGGTCGTTGGTTTAACACTGATCCTCAAAATCAATTTGCTAGCCCTTATATAGCTTTAGGAAATAACTGGGTTATGATGGTAGATCACAATGGTGAAATTGCTTGGGTGCCTGTAATAATAGGTGCTGTTGTAGGGGCTTATTCTGGTGGAATGATTGCTAACAATGGGGAACTTAATCCTTTTAAATGGAAATGGGATTTAAAGACTTTTGGTTATGTAGTTGGTGGAGGTATTGTTGGTGGGGTATCTGGAGGGATTGGAGGTGCTGTAGCTGAAGGAGGTGGTATAATGGCTAACACCATGGGTATGGCTTCAGGTTCATTTGTCAACTCACTTGGTATGTCTATGTTAACTGGAAATAATAATATGACTGTAAATTTTGGTGTAGTCTCTTATAATTTTGCTAATGGAGATGTAGGTTATCTAGGAGAAAAGGGCAATAAATTTATTCAAGACTTTGGATACGCTATGGGACTGATTCAAAATGCCAACGACATTATGGTTGGTTTTAATAAATCAAATGTAGGTGATGTTGAATTAATTACTAATCATACAGGAGTTGATGATAAATTTGATTTGATAGGTCATTCTGCCTTGGTTGAGCCTGGCACGATGTCTGACAATTCTATTGTGTCGTTTGGCCCAGGTGGGGATTTTAGTAAAAACCCTTTTAATAGTACCTGGGGTGATCCTAAATGGTACAATCATTATGCTGACAACGTATCCCCATGGAGGAACACAATAAAAGGAATTAATAAAGCAAAAATCATTAGGTACGGTTCTAATTTAAGTAAAAATACACCAAAGTACAACGTCTATTTTAGTAGCTGTGTTACACATACTAGTAGTGCTTTAATGAGATCTGGTTTTATTAATATTGGCATACACCCATATATTCTCGCAGCTCAAGTATATTTAAGAGATATTGGTGTTAGGAGTATTTACTTTAATAATTATTTTGTTAACGATTTTTATAATGAGGGCAACTAGTTTATTTTTTTTAGTCTTTCTTTCTGTTTATTTTGGAAATAGCCAAGAAATCTATGAAGGGAAAAAAATTCTTGGATATAGGGTTTACATGACTCAAATCTCAAATGAAAAGATTTTGATGGAAGTTGGAGGTACTTCACTAAAAATGGGTGGGCGATATATTGTGTTAAACAAAGAAAGAATTGATGACAACACCTTAAAATATTCTTCACCAAACTCAGATTCTTATGTAATTAAGAAAAGAAACAAATGTTATAAGTTCTACTATAAACCTAATAGTATAGATAGAAAGTTTAAATTAAAAAAAGTAACATATTCAGATGAAATAGATACTATTAGGTTTAACATTTTTAGAGCTTATGATCACAGTAAAAATGGAAATTGGCGAGATGTTGAATTATTACAAGAACAGTTTTCAAAATTTAAAAATTCCCCATCTAAATATATCAATGATGAAAATTAAATTTACTCTTATGGTTTTTGTATTGGTTGCTTCATGTTCATCAAGTGACGATGATAATGAACCATCAATTGATGTTGCAAAACTATATGGGCAATGGTTCCACGTAGATTTATGCAACACACAAAATAGCTTGGTTTTTACTAGTAATGGCAATTATACACACACCTATTCTGGAAACACCTGTGCTAATAATGAAAACGATACCTATCAATTTATTGGTACGTTTTCTGTTGGTGGCGATGAAATTAGTTTTAACCAACAATCAGAAACAATAGTAGAAGAAGGTGAAGCTAATGTTATAGGTATTGGAGAAGACGCTACATTGTTATATCAAAAAATTACAACACTAACAGAAACGGAACTCTTTATTGAGCGAAAATTAAATAATGGTCAAGACTACTTTAGTAATTGGCATTTAACAAAGCAATAAAAAATACTTTTAAAGGTAAAACAACTTAAGATGAATGTAAGATTTATAAGAACAACTTTATTATTTGCACTAATAGTAGTAGTAAACACTATTGGATTTTCTCAAGAAAAAATAAAAGAAGAGCAAAAAGTTGCGCCTATATCAGATTTAAAATCAAATGATGCTGCATTACAAAAGTCAACTACAGTAGATGAGCAGAAAACAAGTAGTCCTTTTGATAAATATGATGCTAACCGTGCAGATTTTAATAATACTAATAACTACGGAGCAAAATCATCTTCATCATCAAGTGGTGCAGACGATACCGATATTGGTACCCCTACAAATTCACCTTTTAATTTAGGCTCTGACATTTCTGGATTCATTCAGAATAGTATCAATCAAGTCACAGGAAAATTAGCGTTTTCAGTTCCTTTGGCCTCTGTTAGCTCAGGTACAACATCCTATGCTTTAAATTTAGGTTATGATGGGCAATCTGCTTTTAAAATTGGCAAAGAATTAAATAAATATAGTCCAACCTCTGTAGTTGGCGTGGGTTGGTCACTTTCCATACCAAAAATTGTAGTTAATAATAAGCAAACCACTACTCGCGATGATGATGAATTTTATATCATTGATGGGGCTACAAACTCTAAATTAATATGTATTGATAAGTTACCAACGCTTTATACTTTTCAATTAGAAAAATATGCTAATTGGAAAATCACCTATTCAACTATTTTTGATTCTTGGACTGTTATTAAAGATGATGGAAATACCTATTCTTTTGGTCAAAGTGGTAGTAGTAATTCAAGAGAACGAATGTCTGTTTGGGGCAATTGGATAGGGGATTCCAATCAAACGCCTAACGGTCACACTACGGTTGTTTGGAACATAAGTCAAATAAGAGACCAATGGAATAATTTTATTAATTTTAAATATGAATTGATTGAAGGGAAACAAAACAATTCTCAAGTTTCCTATAAACATACAGAAGCTAGTTATTTAAAAGAAATTATTTCTTCTAAGGGTGCGAAAATTAAATTAAACTACGGGTTTAAAGACTTTTCAGAATATTATGAACCACATCGCGAAAAAAGCGAGCCAGATGCTTACCAAGAACGTTACGAAAAGAAATATTTACAAGACGTTGAAGTTTACAATAACAACAATCAAATAGTAACTTCTTATGCTTTATCAAGCACACTATACACTATTAGTGGCGGAAATAAAAAGCGATATTTAACAAGTATTACACAGGCAAGTCATAGTAGTGGAGGACAAAGTCATTCATTGCCTTCCCAGACTTTTGAATATCACACTTCAGGAACTTATAGAGGAGGTTTAAAGGAGATTACTTACCCATCAGGAGGGTCGGTAACATATAATTATCAAAATAAATACCTTTTTTATAACGGTTCTAATAAATATGTAACAACACCTTCATGGCCTTCTGGTTATAACTTCTACAGTGCAGTGGTAAGGGACAACTATAGTATTTTTGTATTAAGAACTGCTAATCCCGTAAGTGGTGGAAAACATCGTTTTAAGTTTTTCAGATATTGGTGGAATGGTCAACAGTGGGAATCTCATGAATTTACATTTCCACACTTAATTGAAGATGACTACCCAAACAATGGGGATAGATTAAAGAATTTTCATAGCATTTTAGAAGATGATTTTTACGGATTTGCTTTTGATAAAGGAAGTACCGCTGATATTTATTTATTTCATAAAGAAAAAAATGGAAGCGATTGGGATTACTACCCACATACAAATTTAAGTATTGGCAGTGATGCCCCAACATTTATGTCTGGTGATGGCTTTGTTGCTTTAGGAACCAATGAATTAGGTAGATTATATAATTATACTTGGAATGGAGCTTCATGGAATTTTAAGCAAATTAATCAAGGTAATGGTAAATATCACTATGCATCAACCAATAATTTTGTTCTATCCTTTAACAGGTATGGTTGGAGCCCTTTTACAGAAGATAGAGTTGATATGATAACAGGCGGTAACCACCCAGATTATTATTATATACACTACTTGGATAATGAAAAAAAATGGCAAACAAAATCATGGTCAGCTTTTGCAGACAGTAATATATCTGCAATTTCTGATCCAAGCAATCTGTTTCCATCAAGCTCTATAGCTGGATTTGTAGCTGATAATAACCCAGAATTATTTTTAAGGTGGGATAAAAACTATAATTTAATAGCAGTTGATAACGTATTAGGAGCTTATAATGATGCCCACTCTCTGCAACCTGTAAATAATAGTATGTTTACCTTGGTTTGGTGGTGGTTCAATGAGCCCACTAAGACAGCACGTTTTAATGGTATAAATTGGAGTGTTAGTGGGTTTTCATCCTCTATTGATAGATACCATGTCAATTTTGGTTTAGACCTTATGACTTATAAAAACGAAAGCTCTGATCAAATAATGTTTAAAGAGTATTCGCCAAATTATCATAGTTGGATCGAAAATAATCTAAATTGGGCAACTTATGCACCGTATGCAACTAATGGTATTAATACTGAATTTTTTGTTGCTGGAAAGGAGATTTATAAAAAAACATTCTTGGGGCCACCTTCATTTCCAACAGTGGATATTGGAACTCTTCAATATAACAATTACTTTACATATTCTGACGGGTTAAGTCATACTTATGTAAAGCAACATGACAATAGTGGGGTGTTTAAAAAGGGGTCTTACTACTATATTAATAAAGAGAATGGACTGCTTTCAGAAATCAATTTAGGTTTAAAATATTATTTAAGGGGTAGTAAAAAGTTTGGGGGAAATACTCCTTTTATGTCACCCAAAGCAATTTGGGTAAGATATGATAATTCTTCTACAAACTTCAACCCTTATTTATACCGGATTATAGAAGATAAGTTCAACCAATCCGTTTATGATATAGTTATAGGCAGTATAGATTTAGACGATGACAATGGAAACACTAGAAAAATTAACTATACATATAACATTCCTAACTCTCTACCCGATAACAATGCTACGTACTATGGAGAAGTAACTGTTGAAAATAAAGGGTTTGGATCTAGTTCTACAGGAAAAATTAAAAAGGTGTTTAATACTGGAGGAGATGATGTCCAAATGCTTGGACTACAATTAGAAGAGCATGTTTTAGATACTGATAATAATTTGAAAAGAAAAACGACGAATACTTGGCAAAAATATCAAAAGACGGCTAATAATGGTTCTTATCAAGTCGATTTAAGTCATTACATTGCTTTGAAAAGCAAAAAGGAAGAAGTGTTTTTTGATACATATTCTTTAGAAAATTTAACGGACTATTCCTACAATTCAAAAGGTCAATTATACTCAACAAGTACAACAAATAGCAAAGGACAAGTTGAGCGTCAAGATATAAAATATGCCCATCAGCAGTACAGCTTTGTTAGAGATAAAAACATGCTAAGAGATGTTTATGAAACCACCACAAAATTGAATAATGCAATCGTTGATATTAAAAGAAATATTTGGCATAGTTCATCAGGCAAGGCATACATAAAAGAAGAATGGTCTGGGCCGAGTGCTTCTGAATTGCGATTAAATGCTGAATTCACCAATGTTGACACTCAGGGCAATCTTTTAGAAACTTCAGATGGGAAGGATATATATAATTCAGTTCTCTATGGATATTCGAACTTATATGAAGTTGCTTCTATTGTTAATGCCAAACATCAAGATGTAGTAAATGAATTAGATATAACATATACTCAATTACAAAATCTAAGTACATCTTCACTTAAGATTGAATTAATGAAATTATACGATCGATTACCTAATGCTATGATTAGTCTAACGTTTTATGATGATAATGGGCGTGTAATTAATAGAGTAAATGAACGAAAAGAAGAGTCGTTTATATATTATGATCCTTATGGTAGAGTAGATTATATAACTGATAGCTATGGTAATATTCTAGAAAAAAAAGAACATAATTTCGGAAATTAAATAGAAAACCGTATTTTAGTGCTAGGGGAGATAATTAATTATATCCCCTTTTGTTTTTTTAATCGAGTGATGAAGAAATATCTACTTATATTGACCTTTCTTATAACAGCTTATAATTACGCTCAAAATGAGGCTAATATTTGGTATTTTGGATTTAATGCAGGCTTAGATTTTAATTCAGGTTCACCAGTAGTTTTACTAGACGGAGAAATAGATACAAATGAGGGTTGTGCTACTATATCAGATACCAATGGGCAATTACTTTTTTATACAGACGGTGTATCGGTGTATAATAAAAATCATAATGTAATGCCTAATGGCTCGGATCTTTCTGGTAGTTGGTCTAGTACTCACTCTGCCATTGCAATTCCTCAACCTAGTGATTCTAATAAATATTACATCTTCACTGTTGATATTTATAATAATGGTGATACTGATGGTTTACAATACTCTGAAGTAGATATGACTTTAGATAATGGTCTTGGGGATATTACGGCTACTAAAAATATACCATTGGAACCTATTGTTAATGAAAAGGTAATTGCTGTTTTAAATGATAATGAGGATGGGTATTGGGTTGTTAGTCATCGACATAACACAAATGAATTCATTGCTTTTGAAGTTACAAATACAGGTGTTAGCCCAATACCTGTTGTGAGTGCGGTTGGCTCACAAACAGGTTTTTTTAATATTGCGGGCCAAATTAAAATCTCTCCTAATGGCAATAAGCTTGCAGTGGCTAGAGGAGGTGAAGTCCAGCTATTCGATTTTAATAACCAAACGGGCATTGTCAGCAATCCAATGACTTTAGATAATGAAGTTAGCTCCTATGGCGTGGAGTTTTCGCCAAATAATAATCTATTATATATTGCATTTTACGGTGGTGTTTATCAATATGATTTACAACAAGTTAATGTAGCAGATATTATTGCTTCAAGAGTAACTTTAAGCAATGTGACTAACCAAGGTTATGCTTCAATGCAAATAGCACCTGACGGAAAAATTTATGTCGCTAAAACTTTTACCGATTATTTAGATGTAATTAATAATCCTAATGTTGTAGGTTTAGGCTGCAATTATAGCTACGAAGGTTTATACTTAGGCGGTAGAGAGTCTAGTTTAGGCTTACCCACTTTCATGCAGTCTTTTTTTAATGTTGGTTTTCAGACCGAAGAAGTATGCGAAGGAGAAGCCAACCAATTTAATTCAAACATATCTCAAACCTACGATTCATTAGTTTGGGATTTTGGTGATGGTAATACTTCTACTGATGAAAATCCAGTACACACATATGCAAATGCCGGAAATTACGACGTATCCTTGACGGTAACTACAGGAACAGACAACGCTGTAGACATAAAAACAGTAACTGTTTATGAAGTGCCAACAGTAGCATATGCCGTGACATTAAGTCAATGCGATGATGATTTAGATGGCTATAGCAGTTTTAACCTTACAGAGGTTAATGCTGAGATTTCAGTTAACCATCAAAATGAAATCATAACTTATCATGAAACACAATTAGATGCTGAGAATGATGAGAATCCGATTGTCAATGACATGGATTACATCAACCAGACTATGAGTTCTGATATTATTTGGGCTAGAGTAGAAAACAGTTTTGGTTGTTACGCCATATCTGAAGTTAATCTTTTGGTGTCTACAACTCAAATACCAGGTACGTTCAACAGGGACTTTTACCAATGTGATGATGGATTTGATACAACGGATGGTATAGCCACCTTTGATTTTAGCTCTGTAAATTCTGAAATCGAGGCTTTATTTCCAGTAGGTCAACAATTGTCGATAAATTATTATAGAAATGAGAATGATGCATTACAGGAAATTAATCCAATTACCGACATAAGTAATCATCAAAATATGGGTTATCCTAATTCTCAAGATATTTATATCCGTGCAGATGACTTGCAGAATAATGATTGTTTAGGCTTGGGTCATCACATTACATTACATGTAGAAAGCATACCTATAGCACATGAGGTAGACATAGAGGCACAATGTGATGCGGATGGAGATGGTCTATTCGAATTTGATACTTCAGATATTGAATCTACCTTGATTAACGATCAAACTAACGTTGTTGTGGAATATTATGATGGATTAGGTGCGCCATTATCAAGCCCATTACCTAATCCATTTACTACATCAACCCAAGACATTACAGCAAGGGTAATTAATAATAATTCACAAGATCTTGATGGTCCTTGTTATAGTGAGACAGTAATAAGTTTCGAAGTTCAGGAAGCGGTAGTTGCTTATCCAGTTGGCGATCAATTAGCTTGTGATGATGACAATGATGGAATCTATGCTTTTGACACGTCCAATATAGAAGCAACTATTCTTAATGGGCAAACTGGTGTGAATGTGAGCTATACTGATGAAGACGGTGATCTTCTACCAAGTCCATTGCCTAATCCTTTTAACACACAGAGTCAGGTTGTTTCAGTAAGAGTAGAAAATAACTTGAGTTCAAATTGCTATGATGAAACTCAAATCATCTTTAATGTTTATGAACAACCGATAGCTCATCAGGTGGCTAATGACTTTGTATGTAATAATTCATCAAATGATAGCGAACACAATTTTTATCTATCTGATTATGATCCTGAAGTATTGAATGGACAATCAAATATAGATTTTAATGTTAGTTATTACACATCTTTAGAAGATGCTCAGAATAACGATAGTCCACTACCCAATGTTTACACAATTTCTGAAAACGAAATAAATATCTATGCCAGAATAGAAAACAACAATAATACGGACTGTTTTGATATTACTAATTTTCAAATAGGTGTAAGTTACTTGCCCATTGCTAATCAGCCAAGTGATATGATGTTGTGTGACGATAATGAAAATGATGGAATAGAGATGTTTGATCTAAGTCAACAAAACACTTCAATCCTTTTAGGTCTATCACTAGTCAATAACAATCTATCGTTTCATTTATCACAACAAGATGCAGATTTAAACTCCAACCCTGTAGGTACTAACTTTGAGAACATAACAAACCCTCAAGTAATCTATGCTAGATTAGAAAATGCAGACAATACTAATTGTTATACTACAACATTTTTTTCTTTGATAGTACAAGAAAAACCTGTTTTATTAATGGAAGACCAAATGGTAATTTGCGAAGATGATTCCGTTGAACTTATTGCCGATTTTGGATATGACCAATACACATGGTCAACAGGAGAAAATACAAGGAACATATTTATAGATGAGCCAGGTCAATACATAGTCACTGCTTCAAATTTTCATGGTGATTTGGTTTGTAGTACAGAAAAAACAATTAGTGTCAGTTTATCTGATGTTGCTGTGATTACCAATATAGAAATAACGGACTGGTCTCAACTGAACAATTCTATTTCAATTTTTGTGGATGGAATTGGAGACTATGAATATTCATTAGATAATTTGAACTATCAAGATAGTAGTACTTTTAACGATTTAATTATTGGCGATTATACTATATATGTTAGAGACAAGAATGGTTGTGGCATAAGCGATGAAGAAGTTTATCTGTTATATTACCCTAGATTTTTCACACCAAATGATGATGGGGAAAATGACTTTTGGCAAATTAAAAATTCTGCTAGAGAACCTTTAAATAAACTTTATATTTACAATCGTTACGGTAAATTAATTGTACAGCTGCATCCTAATGATTTTGGTTGGGATGGTACATATAATGGAAATAATTTACCTAGTGATGATTATTGGTTCTTACTGGAACGTCAAAATGGCAAAACTTACACAGGACATTTTGCACTTAGACGATAATTAAAAAGACAGTAAATGATAAAACGGATTTTAACTTTGATAATTTTCTTTATAGTAGTTGGTTGTAAATCTATCTCTGTAGCTAACGAAACCCAAACCAAAACTTCACAATTCATGGAGTTAGGAAATATTGGTGAGGACAAGCAGTTTATTTTGGAAGAAGATTATAATAGCACAGCCATTCCTTCTTTTGATGAACCAATAAAAATAGGTGCTAGCGTACTAGAATTTAATAAGACAAGTTATAAAGCTTTTTCAATAGCGAATAATAAGAAAAGTCTACCTTTAACTGTAAATTATGTTGATTCCTCAGTAAGTAAACCTAGGTTTTTAAAATTTGAATTAGCAGATAGAGTTTCCATTTTAAATGCTCTCAATAATAAAGAAAATAATGCTGTAAAAGACTATATTCAAAACAAAAAAGACGCTCATATTATTTCTGTAATTTCCATTGCCTTTGATGATGAAAAAACGAAATCTATTTTAGATGCAGATGCATTATTCTTGGAACAAGAACCTAACAAAACATTCGTTTTAAAAGCCTATAAGGATAACAATGTATTCGATAGTCTTAAATTTAATGAGGGAGTTGTATTCGCCTATCAGGTTTCAAATTTCTGTTGGCAAGAAAACGACAAATACCAATTAAATATCGTAGATATTGTAGAAAGCACCGATAAATGCCCAAATAGTACATACAGAAGTGCGAAACGAGCAAAAAAGAAAATCGATTATTTTAAATTTTAACAATGAGATATTTAAAGTTACTTTTAGCAATAATCTTATTGGTCAGTTGCGAAGAGATTATAGAAGTTGTAGATATCTCTGATAAAAGTGTAGTGGTTTTGGCACCAACAGATGCTGCTGTATTAGCAATTACGGATATTAACTTTTCATGGGAAGCCGTTGAAGATGCTGAGCAGTATAAACTACAAATCGCTACACCAAGCTTTGAATCTGCCAATCAAATCGTTCTCGACACCACTATTACCACTACTAGTTTTAACCAATCCTTAGAACTCGGCAATTACGAGTGGAGAGTAAGAGCCGAGAATTCCGACTATCAAACAACTTACAGTACACAAAGTTTCACCATTGAAGAATAAAGGCAAAACATATCTATTACTTGTCGCAGTGCTAGGTATTTGGGGAACCATAGCCTATAAAATTGTAAATGGCCTTAGTCCAGATGAAGTTGAAGTTACACCGCAAAACTTTGATGTATCTTTTAATCCCAAACAGCCAAAACAGACCGATACATTTTCCATAAAGGATACGGAAAGAGACCCTTTTTTGGGCACCTTATCTTCTAATAAACAAACTTCAAAATCAGCCATAAAGAGTAGTTCGGTTATAACAGACGTTGCAATGCCAGCCATTACCTTTGGTGGACTGATACAAAAGCAAGGGTCTAATTCAAAAGTATTTGTGGTGAATATTAATAAACGACAATACTTATTAAAACGAGGGCAAACCGTTAACGGTATTAAATTGATTAGTGGTGATAAAGAATCTATCACTATTCGCTTCAACGAAAAGAATCATAATATTAAGCTTTAGCATGTTTGGGTTAAAGTTAAAAGCTGGCGCTCTTCAATTGACTACATTTATCATTGTAGTGATTGCCTTGTTGCTGACCGCTTTTATTTTATTGGTACATGTGCATAAGCAGTTTCAAGTCCAATCTGGTTTTATAATAGAAATCACTAAGCAGTCCAATGATGGTATGTCTTATGCTCTTCAGAATTCGATTCCACTTAACGATACCACAAGTATTAGGCTGAATAGTGAAGATTACAAAGCCCTTAAGGTCTATCGTGATTTTTGGGGTGTTTTTGAAAAAGTTCTAAGTACGGCAACCATAAAAAACAATCGCTTTCAAAAAATAGCGCTCATAGGTTCCAAACAATCTGAAAGCAATAGATGTGCCTTGTACATCCAAGATAATAATAAGCCCTTGGTTTTGGTCGGTAATACCAAAATAGAAGGACTTGCTTACTTGCCCAAACAGGGCGTTAAACCTGGCTACATCTCTGGACAATCCTATTACGGTTCAAGGTTAATCTATGGTCCGACACGAATAGCATCAAAACTACCCAAGTTATCCTCTGATATTACAAATAGTATATCCCAATTAGAAAGCACAAGCGCAACCCTTCATCAAGATCGGTTTTTAAATATCCAAGAAGGAAATATATACAGTAACTCATTTTTAGAGCCACTTCAGATCGTATACTCAAACACAGAAATTGACTTAGAACATGTTGAACTTACGGGACATATTGTAGTTCAATCAAAATCAAAGATAACGGTTCATTCATCAACAAAATTAAAAGATGTAATTCTTGTTGCCCCAGAAATTGACATACAACCCAATACTGTTGGCAGCTTTCAGTCTATCGCTTCAAATGAAATTATGGTCGGTAAATATGTTAGTTTAAATTATCCCTCTGCTTTAGTTTTAAAAAAGAATCCAAAAAATGAGCAAAACGATAATGCAATTAACACAATCAAGCAAACATCTAGAATTTATATTGATGAAAATGCCAAGGTTAAAGGTTTGGTTGTGTATCTAGATGAAGAAGAGCCCAATAACTATAAACCTCGGGTACTGCTAAAAGAGAATGCATTGGTACATGGGGAACTCTATAATACACAAAATACAGAGTTATTGGGTTTGGTTTACGGAAGCGTATTTACCAATAACTTTATAGCAAATCAATCGGGTTCGGTATACCAGAACCACATATATAATGGGAAGATAACTGTCAATAAACTGCCCCAAGAATACATCGGGCTATTATTTAAGGATTCCAATAAAGATGTGATGAAATGGCTATACTAAAAAGCGAGAATAAGCTGTTAAATCGCGATTATCGCGTAAAAGGATCTACCTTGATGGAAACCCTTGTAGCGACTGTACTGATTGTTTTGATTTTTATGTTGGCAAGTATGATCTTGAACAACTTGTTTTCAAACACCATTAAGAACAATACCCAAGCTATAGACAACCATCTTAATGAGTTACAATATTTACAACAGCACAAGCAGCTTCTGTTACCTTATGCCGATACCTATAAAAATTGGGATGTAACCGTAGAACGGTATAAAGAAGACAACAAAACCTTAATAGAGTTTGAAGCCATAAATATAAAGACTAACAAAGTATTAACCATCATTAAACGTGAAGCAGAATACTAAAACAAAAGCATTTACGCTCAGTGAAATCATTGTGGTGCTTATACTTACGAGTATTGTGGTTGGCTTGGCATTTTCGGTATTGGGATTGGTACAAAAACAAATGCTAGCCATTCAGGCTAATTATAATAAGAATCAAGAACTACAGAAGCTAGAGACGAGCTTATGGATAGATTTTAATCGTTATCCAAACATACGGTATGATTCTGATGAAGATCGATTGGTGTTAAAGCGCGAATTAGATTCCGTATCCTATTCTTTTTCAAAAGAATTTATTGTCAAAGCTCAAGACACCTTTAACATTGTAATAGAAGCAAAACAATTTTATTTTGACGGCGTTCTGTCACAAACCAACAAGGTCGATGCCCTAAAACTCAGAACAACTAAAGCTTATCAAAACAGAGAATTATTTATCTTTAAAAAAAATGATGCGACACTCTATATGGATTAATGGGATTTCAACTGGACAAGATACAAACGGCTAAAAAAAATCAGCCCAATAATGCGGATAAAACCTCTTTCTTGCAAAAAGAGATTACAATTTTCAGTAATAGCTTTTCTAACAAGGTTAAAGAAGATTTTTATACTGAATTAAGTGTGTTGTTAAAGGCGGGTATTACACTAAAAGATGCCTTAGAGCTGATAGAAGAGTCGTTAAAAAAGAAGCCTCAAAAAGAAAAACTCAATATAATTTCCAAAGCTATTGTGTCGGGTGCAAGTCTTTCGGAAGCGATTGACCATCACAAGGAATTTTCGGAATACGAATATTATTCAATAAAAATAGGTGAAGAAACAGGAACACTTATAGAGGTTTCAAAACAATTAGGTGAATTCTTTGCCAGAAAGAACGAACAACGTAGAAACCTCATAAGTGCATTGACCTATCCAACCATTATATTGGCAACGGCTGTTTTGGTAGTTATTTTTATGTTGAACTATGTGGTTCCGATGTTCCAAGATATATTTGAGCAACAAAAAGTAGAACTACCTGCAATCACTAAATTAATTATCACCTGTTCTGAGTTTCTAAAAAATTATGGATGGTTACTGTTATTAGGGTTTGCCATTCTCATTGGTTCTAGAGCGTTTTTTAATAAAAAATTATGGTACAAAAAGATTAAGGATCGATTTGTCCTTAGACTTCCTTTTATTGGCGAATTTGTAAAAACCGTTTATCTCTCACAGTTTACCCAAGCTGTAAGTCTATTAACGTCTTCTAAAGTTCCCGTGGTCAATAGCATTCAGCTCGTAAAGCAAATGATTAACTTCTACCCATTGCAGAATGCCTTAGAATCTGTTGAACAGGATATCTTGAAAGGGAAATCGCTTAGCGATAGTTTAAAACCACACAGATTATTTGATAATAAAATGGTGACATTGGTAAAAGTGGCTGAAGAGACCAACCAGAACGAGTTTATTTTTCAGCGTTTAAACACGCAATACAGTACACAGGTACAACAAAAATCCAAATTGCTTTCCACATTATTAGAACCAGTAATTATTATGATTGTAGGCTTGTTAATTGGCATTATCTTAATCGCTATGTACCTGCCAATGTTCAAGCTAAGCAGTATCTTGGGGTAAAATGAGCCATAAGTATACCAATACACACACTGTTTAAAATCCTTCGAGCCACCAACTATAAGGTCAAAGATCCCAAGTAAATCAGTGCATCGGTTTTTAATCAGTGGCTAAATCCTCATAACATCAAAAAGGTGTAATATATGGTTGGACATCGCTATATTTCTTCTACTGAAAAGTATCTTCAGAATGATATTAAAGGTTTAAAGGAAGTTATCGAAAGTTTCCATCCGATCAACTAATTTTTTTACTTGCTTAAATATTCTATATAAAATAATGTATATTTATTCATTCCCTTAATTAATACATACGATTGCATAGCATTTACCTAATTGCAATTGGTTGACAAAACATATTAT
>Ga0160421_1000158_pt1 | contig 21059 bp, 33 predicted proteins | sample TAMARWmetagpilot_FD_108195 | JGI IMG/M metagenome (GOLD analysis project Ga0160421, IMG submission 108195) | Phycosphere-associated microbial communities from TAMU algal ponds, Corpus Christi, Texas, USA - TAMU ARW-7 10/27 metagenome pilot | ecosystem: Engineered > Artificial ecosystem >... | reverse complement strand
CTTGGTTCTGGCCGCCGTTGTAACCGCCGCCTTGGTTCTGGCCGCCGTTGTAACCGCCGCCTTGGTTGCCTTGGCCGCCGTTGTAACCGCCGCCTTGGTTGCCTTGGCCGCCGTTGTAACCGCCGCCTTGGTTGCCTTGGCCGCCGAATGCGCTCGCAGTATCGACGCCGCCGCCGCCAATGTTTAGGCGTTGAGCATTCGCGCTTGTGACAATTTGGATCCCGTCTAACCCGGCGCTAATGCCTTTATTACCCGCGTTGTCGTAGTCGTAGCAATGCGCTAAAACGTTAACTTTTTGGCCGTTGTAGATCAGGTTCCCATATTGCATCGGGTCGAGTAATTGGCCGTTTTCGTCGTATACGTCCGGGGCGCGTAACGTCGTTTTAAAGCTGATCACCAGCCAGCCGGGGAAAAGGTCGTTGAATTCGCCCGGTTGAACCTGGCCGATCGGCATACGACCGCCCGCCGGTAAATTGCCTTTAAACTTACTTTCACGTAGGCGCTTTTGCGCTAGTTGATCGTAAAGAGGCAGATCAGAGCATTGAGGAGGAAAAACAACTTTTAGCGTCCACTTAGGTTTCCCGGCGTTCGCGCCTTGTTGTTGCGTCTCGGGTTGTGTGACGCCGTCCCATACTACGATCCCGCCGTCTAGTCTTACATGATTTTCGTCGAATTGAGCCATTTTGGTTCCTTACTTTTCAGTTTTGCCGAACGCTTTCGCGCCGATCGTTTCGTTAGATTTTACAAGTTTAAGCGACGCGCTTTTCGTCGCCTTTTTGCGGATCACTTCTTCGAGATCCGGGAATTTGCCGATCGCTTGGGTCGGTGTGATCGGTTCGCACTTGTCGAAGTCCGCGCCGAGCATCCGGCCAAGCTTGATCGCCGTTTTTGGGTCGTCCCACTTAAGGCGGCCCGGTTTACTTTCAAGACGCAGCGGGATCGAGGCGTCGCCGCCTTTCACTCGCTCAATGATTAGATCCTCAATTGCTGATCGTCTCGCCTTTGCCAAGCGCTCGGCCGTCTCTAATAAAGACAACTCGATCGCCAGCGCTTCGCCGTTCATTTCGTCCATTTCGGGCGGGTTTTTGGCGTGATCTAACAGTTTGTAAACGTGGTTTTTAACCGCCGGACAACGCCACAGCGCCGGGCAATGGTAACAGTGAGCGCCCGACGTTAGTGTCGGGTTGTTGTGCGCCTCGTACGCTTTCGCCGCCAGTTGGTTAGTGTAACCTCGGAGGTCGGACAGTTTGCCGCGCCACGATTGCACCGGGCCGTCGTTCTGATAACAAAACGGTTGGACGACGCGCAGTTCGATCGTTATGTGTTGTTCGGCGTGCCCGTCGATCCCGTACTTGTTGATCAGCCCGGCGGCGTAGTTTACGAACTGTAAAGACAACGGCGAGACTTCGGCGTGCCCGTGCTTATAGTCCCATAGGACAACAAACCCGGCGTTAAGGTTGACGAGCGCCGCGTCTAAAGTGCCGTTATTGTTCGCGTCAATTTGAGGACATTCGATCGGGCACTCGACCAGAAGTTCGCCGCCACGCTCGGCGACTATGCGCTGAACGTCCGCCGCGTAAATGTTCGCGCCCTCGATCATTTCGTCGTCAATAATCAGCCCCGTTTCCGGGCACGTCTTACCGTGGAAAGACTCAGCGGGCGGCATCATGCCGAACGACTTAAGCGCGTTTAGCAGGGTTTCGCCGACCTTGTGCGCCGCCGTGCCCTCGACGGTGCGCGGGTGGTATCGGTCGAGTGCTTCGTTAAGCGCTACGACTGACCCGGAACAATTACCCCATATAGGGGCCGAACTCGGTCTGAAGTGCATGATCGTCGCCTTTTAAAGTGAAATAGTTTTTAAGTGCGCGTAAAGCTTCGCCACCGCTTCGGCTTCTTTAGGGCCGAACAGGTCGTTAATTTCCACGCCTACTTCACCATAAGCAGCGGTAACAAGTTTCTGATCGAGCGTTCCGGCGGCTTGGCGCTCGCTGATATATTCCATTAAATCGCCCGCGTTTTGTGGTACATCGCCGCCCGCCGCCGCCGGTGCCGTTTGCTCGGTCTTACCGCCGAACGCGCTCGCCGTGTCTACCGGGGCGCTTTCTTTCGGTTCGTCGCCGTCTAAGGGCATAGTCGCCGCATACCATTCATTATAAGCGTTTTCATCGACGCCCGGCTTTTTCTTCCATTGGCCCTTATTGGCACCCGAAGCATAAAACGGCTTTTGTGATTTAGTGCTTACGCAGAATTTTTCATTGTGCGGCGTGCCGTGTTCGTCGACCGGGCCGTCGTTAGCCGGTGCCGCTTTCTCGTTCGTACCGCCGAACGCCGCCGCCGTGTCTACGGTTTCTTCGGCCAGTGTTTCGCCCGTGTCCGCGTCGCTAACCGTGACCTTTGACTCGCCGGTCTTTTCGATCACGTCGTGAACCTTTTCGATTAGGCTTTTTTCGGGAGGGGTCGAGCCCGGCGTGGTTTCGGTTTCATACGGGGCGGCTAGCTCGGCTTTTTTGCCGATTTGTCGCGATTCGCCCGCGCCGTACTGGGTTAATGCCGCGCCGATAGCGGCGGCTAGACTTAAATTACTTGCATCGAATTCGATTTTTAACATTGGTTTAAACCTCGTTGTTAATTTGTCTTTGTGTCAGTTGACGCCGACAAGGTTAACTGCTAATTTGTCACCGTGTCAACAATGGGCGGACAAAAATTTTATGAGCAACAGTATTTTTATGATTGACCGAGTGAGCGGCCGGGTCGTTATGTTAAGCCGTCGCGGCCCTAATGAATTCAGCTACACGTTTTTAGCGGACTTTCGCCGAATTCGGTTAACTCGCGTTATCGTCGAGGGCATCGACCCGGACGAAATAAGCGCGGTTAACTTGTACCACGCGGCCGCGATTATTCGGATCGGCGTTATGACGTCGCTAAATTGCCCGGAAGAAAAGATCGACGACGAGGTCGCCCGGCTTTTAGTCCAAACCGGCGCGCACTCGTTACGCGTGGAGGCTTAACGGTGTTACAACTTCGCGACTATCAAGAAAAGGTTTATCACAAAATTATTGACGCGTTCGGCCGTGTCCGGGTTGTTTTGGCCGTGGTGCCAACGGGCGGCGGTAAAACGGTTATATTTTCAAAACTGATCCACGACTGGCGCGACGGTTACACAATGGCCGTCGTACACCGAAAGGAAATTCTAGGGCAGATTAGTCTCGCGCTTGGCGCGCTTGAAGTTAAACACCGTATTCTCGCGCCGTCTTCAACGCTTCGCCGTATTCGTCGCCGCCACGTAAAGAAATACGGCCGATCGTGGATAGACGAGCGGGCACCGTGCGCCGTTGCCAGCGTTCAAACACTCGCGAGTAAAAGAGCCAGCACCGACCCGGAGATCAAGCGTTTTGTAAATCAGGTGCGTTTAGGCGTATTCGACGAGGGCCACCACTACACCGACGCGGGCCATTGGGGGCGCGCCGTTGATATGCTCGAAGCGTCTAAACTGCTTTTTGTTACTGCAACGCCAGAGCGCGCCGACGGTAAGGGCTTACACGTTAACGCCGACGGCTACGTCGAAGAAATGATCGAGGGGCCGAGCGTCGACTGGCTAATGGATCAGGGCTATTTGTGCCGTTATAAATACTTTTGCCCCGAGTCAGATCTGGACGTTAGCGGGATCGCCGTTACCGCGTCGGGTGACTTCAACGCCAAAGCGCTAAGGGCGCGGATCGTCGACTCGAACCTTATCGGCGACGTGGTGCAACACTCGCAGCGCTTCGCGGCCGGGCTAAAAACGATCGTGTTTTCGACCGACGTTAAGACCGCCGAAGAACAGGCCGACGCGTATAACGCCGCCGGAGTTACAGCTGCAGCGTTGAGCGGTGAAACCGACGACGCGGTGCGCGATCAGGCCGTGGATGAATTCGAATTCTCGGAACTGGAAAAGCTTGTAAATGTGAACTTGTTCGACGAGGGCTTCGACGTTCCCGGCGCGGTGTGTGCCATTCATGCCCGGCCGACCGAATCGCTCGCCAAGTATATGCAGATTAACGGCCGGGTGTTTCGTCCCGTTTACGCCAAGGGCTACGACTTAAGCACGCGCGAGGGTCGGCTGGCCGCAATAGCGAACGGCCCCAAGCCGTACGCCGTGATTATCGATCCGGTTAAAAACTGGGAGCGCCACGGCTTGCCCGATTGGCCTCGCGCTTGGAATATTTACGGCCGTAAAGCTGGCGGCACCGGGCCGGGCGATACCATAGCGCAACGCGTATGTATGGATTGCACGCAGCCTTACCCGGCTTATTTGTCGCCGTGCCCGTATTGCGGAGCGGATCATAAACCCGAGGGGCGCAGCACCCCGGCGCAAGTCGACGGTGATCTGGCCGAACTTGACGTCGACGCGTTGCGCGCGCTTTTCGACAAACAGCGAGAGGCAGACATGAGCCGGGAAGACTTCGCGCGCGGGTTATTCGTCCCTAACAGCGACGGGAAGATTGTCCCACCACCGTATCACGGCCGCTTAATTCGCAAGCATGAAGCCGCGAAGTATCGCCGCCTAGTTTTGCGGAACTTCGTTGCGTGGTGGGTGGGAATGCAACCCGCAGATCGCCCGCTCGCAGAAAAGCACAGACGTTTTTACCACCGCTTCGGGATCGACATTGCAACCGCGTTCACACTCGGCGAGCAAGAGACCGATCAGCTAATTCAAACCATAAAAACTAAATTTACCAAGGATCTAAAACATGAACTATAACGAATGGGCCGCGCGCTTTCCCGAGGCCGCCGCGTCGCTAGAAAACGACGTCATAGTCGCCACCGACTCGCACCTAAGCACAACGCCGGGCGACAGTGAAGCGGCGAGACAGCAAGACATAAGGATCAGTATCGCAAGTCAGGGCGGTTTCGCGTGGCGGAACAACGTCGGCGCGACCAAGGCGAAAGAGCCGTGCCAGTGTCCCGCGTGCGGTTTCCGCTTCACACTCGACCGCCAGCCGATACGGTACGGACTCGCGAACGAGTCGGCGCAGCTTAACGAGCGCATGAAATCCAGCGACTTGATCCTCGCCATACCGCGCCTAATTACACCCGAAATGGTAGGCACCACGATCGCCCAATTCGGCAGCGTTGAGACAAAGCGGCGCGGGTGGCAGTTCAGCGGGAAAGACCAAGAGGCCGGACAAATGGCTTGGTTGTCACTAGTGGCGAAAATTGGCGGGTTCGCTCGCTTCGCGTCGGAGCCGTTCGAACTATGAGTAATGATTATTGGTGTACGCACCCGGACGTATTCGAGGCGTATAACAAAAAATACGGCTTTAAAGTTGATTTAGCGTGCCGGGAAAATAACAAGCTTTGTGACATTGGCTTAACCGAGCAGCACAACAGCTTAAATTTTCCTTGGCACGCGGTACTCAGCGCGGCGGGTGGTTGGGGCTGGCTAAACCCGCCGTATTCTGACCCGTTGCCGTGGGTGATTAAAGCCGTAGAGGAACAGAAAAAAGGGGCGTCGCTAGTAATGCTTTTGAACGCCGACACGTCGGTATTGTGGTTTAGAAAAGCGTTCGAGACGGTAAGCGAAATTCATTTTTTCATGTCTAACGACGTAGATCCGGAATTAAGACGAACCACCGCGTACAAAAACGGCCGTATCGAATTTATACACGCTTTGACGCGTCAGCCGGTAGGGCAAAACAATAAGCCACAATTCGCCCTCGTTTTCGATGCTAAAAGGCCAGGGACTAGGATCACAAAGTATTATGAACTTTCACAGGTGACACATGAAAAAAAGATTTAAACCAGAAGTAAGAAAAGAGCAGATCATCGACGCGGCGATCGGTATTGTCGAGGGCGACGGCTTCGCAGCGTTAGACCGTCAAACCGTCGCGCGTGTTGTCGGTGTGAGCGGCCAAACCATTAACCACTATTTCGGCACGCTTAAGCAGCTAGAACGCGCCGTAAAACGCGCCGCCGTCGCTAAACCGTCGTATAACATTATCGCGCAGTTGATCGTAATGAACGACGCCACGGTCGAAAACTTAGACGAGGGCGTGAAGCGTAAAGCACTGGGGGGCTTTCTATGAACCCAAGACAAGCAACAGCGTATTTAAAAGGCATTAGAGCGGCGAGAACTTATGACATTCGGAGCGGGCAAAAACCGCCCGTGTGCCCGTACGAGCGGCAAAGCCTCGCGAATTACTGGCGGCGCGGTTACTCGGATTATTTCGAGTATCACGAAGACGCGATGCACTTTTTGAAACATGCTAACGGCGACTATTAGGTCGCCTTTTTTGTGTCCGGGTGTTGAACTAAATGTAACATAGTGTTATATTCTAATCTCACTTAGCAAACAACGGAACGCAAACATGAATACTTATTACGAAATTACAGGCCAGATCGACGGTGAAACCGAGGTGCTTTTCGGCTCTTTTGACAAAAGCGAAGTCGATTACGAACTTAAGGCGGAGCGCGACGGGTGGAAAGACCAAGGCTATAAAAAGTTGACTAAGACGTCGCGCCAAGTTAACGAAACACCCGACCCGGAAGTATACGCGAACGGCGACAGCTTCAAAGCGGCCGTGTGTAAAGCGCTTAAGCATGAAGACGTAACGGTGAGCGTCGGCGACGTGAGCGAAATCGAATTCGACCTAGACGACTCGCGCGACATTGGCGACATTTTCGAAGCAATCGAAGCGACCGACGCCCCGATCGTTTCATTCTTCAAACAGGGTGAATTTGTAGGGTCTATGTCTGTAATGGTCGGCTACGGCGACGAGTCGATCAGCGATCACCACGTTAACGCTTTTATGAATGAGGTGTGCGCGTAATGAATTGGGTTAGTCGTGATATATACCGCCGTTACAATGCCGTTGTGGGATTCTCGCCCGATACGGCGCACTACCGGGCAAAGGCACGCGAAGCCGCCCTGCAGCTAGGCAACGCGCCCGGCGCGGCGCTTACTCTTACTTGTGACGTCGTGAAGAAAAACGAAGACGTTCACGCCGGGCTTGTTTTGTTAGCCGCAGCCGGGGCCATTAAAGAGGATTTAACGCCGGGCGGCGTTCCGCTCTATTACTGGGAGGAACAAAAGGCATGACGTGTTCGGAATACTGCAAAGCCGAGGCGGGCGTAACGCTCGCCAAGGTGCAAGAGATCAGCGGCCGCCACCGGGTAACGCTCGATCGGTGGTTTCGTAACGACCGCCAACTTTTCGACCTTGTGCTAGATGGCGTCAAACACCGTTTGCACAACGCCGATCAGGAAGATAACAAATAGCGCGGCCCTTAAGTCGCGCACCCACTCGGGCACCCGTCGCGGTGCCTTTTTTATTAGTTTCTCAATCATACGCTAAACCTCGGATCTTTTCTTCAACCGCCCAACGAGGTGAGCCGGTGAAAACTTGCATCGTCGCGATCAATTGTTCATACCTCGGACTTTTCGCAGCCCTCGCGCATAGCGCGCTTACCGCCATATCTCTTAATTGTTCTTTTGAGTATTTCGCCATATTATTTCACCTTTTCGCAATCGGGTTCACTTGTCAACGTCTTGACGTCGAACAAGGACGGGCACCACGCGCCGCCCTCGTATTTAAACACCACGCCCGCCTCTACCCGGTAGTAATACGGCGCGCACCAATGTGTCGCCCCGTCGGGAGCGAAGTTTAAAGCCTTATTCATTTTGCAACGCCTCGACCGCTAGGCGCATATACTCGGCCGCCTTAAGCATGTTCGCCGCCTTGGTGCCCGCTAGGCGGTCGGAGCGCGTTAGTTCTTCTAAGTCGGGGGCTACGTTGTTGATCACTTCGATCGCGTCGGCGCGGGTCTTAGCGGCGTTATATGCGACCGTTTCGTCCTTGTCGTGCCGGTCGAGCGGGTACGCTTCGTCAAAGTAACCACCCGAGCCGATCGCCCGGCCGTCGTCCCGGCGGTATCGCTTACCGTTTACAATGATTTGCGTCCGGGTCGTTCGGGTCACTTTTTGCGGGATCCGATACTTGTGCGACTTCCAGCCGATACGCACCTCGACCGGCACTAATACCAGATCGCCGGGTTTAATGTTTTCAAATATCATTGGTCGCGGCCCTCTAACAATGTTTGTTTAGCTTCTTCGAGCCTTGCGATCATTACGTCGATCGACCGGGTATTCTCAAACACTAAATATATTTTTTCCAAGTCGGGTAAGTGGTTAACGTGGTCGGCCGCTTCGCCTTTAAAAGTGCCATACGGTTCCGTCTCGTCACCGTCCCGGCATATTTGGACGCCCGCCCGATCGACTTGCTCGGGTGTTTCTTGCGGACCCCACCCCACCGTCGAGATCCGGGTGAGGCCGTCGCCAAACAGCGCATAAGTTGAGGCGACATTGTCGTCGCCTACGATTACCTTTTGAATGCCATAGTTCATTGCGTTTCTTGCTCCTATTTGTTGAAAGCGGCGGCCGTTCTAGGCGTCCCGTTTTCGTCTTTCATGGTTAAACCTTTGAACCCGCGCAGTACTTCGCCGTTTATGCGGTGCACCCCGTAGGTAACGCCACGGCCGCGCGTCGCGTCTTTAATGTCTGATACTAGTTGACGCCTGGTAAGTAGGCGGTCTTCGCCCTCACCAAGCGCCCAATTACGGTAATGCTCGAAAAGGTCAGTTGAACTTGATACGAACTCGCCGCCGAGCTGCAGCTGTGTGTCTATGTACTGCTTGATCGGGCTGATCTGCTCACTCATTTGGTTGTGTTCTTCCATGCTCGCCGCCGGTTGTGTGAAGCGCCCTTTTTGATTGAGCCGCATAAGGCCCGCGAGCGCCCAGTTGGCGATCCCCTCTATTTCACCGGCTAACTTATCAAACAGGTAAAGGTCCTCGCGGCCGTAGAACGTTTTATATAACGGTAAGAGCATAATACGGCCCGCTAGTGCGCCCGAGTCGTCGAAAAGCTTCGGTAAGTGGTTTCCGGCCAGTGTGAAACGCGTCGGCAAGTACAAGCTTAATGATTGCTTATACAGGCGCGGGATCGTGATCCTATCGTTACCGCTAATCGTTTTCAGTTTTTTGGTTATGGCCTCGGCGCCGTTCTTAAACGTCTTTTGTATATCGCCGTCATACATCACCGTCTTAGTCGGTAGTGTCTCAAGGTGCTTACTGTCTAATAGGTCGGATATGTCCGCGCCGGCGAAGTTTTCGTCGCCGACCAGGCGGTTCAATATGCGCCCAATCGTACCTTTACCCGAGCGCGGCGGCCCTAAGATGAACATAATTTTTTGGTGCCTATAGTCGGCCGTCATCATGTAGCCGAACCACTCCTGCAGCAGATCCATGAGCTCAACGTCGCCGTCCATAATGTCGTATAGGAAGTCTAACCACGTAGGGCACCCGGCGTTCGGGTTATAGTTGTACGGTAAAATGTTAGTCGTGAATAAGCGCTTATCGTGCGGGTATAGCTCAAGCGTGTTTATATTCAGTACGCCGTTTTGCATGATAACCAATTCTTTCGGGACGTCGCCGAGTACCAGGTCTTCGCGGTACGTGAGCGCTTCTAACAGTGAGTACGTGCCGGAGATAGTCGAGTTTTGCGGGCTAGTCGGTGCCAGTTCTAACGCTATCTTATGTCGTACCGCGTCGTCGCTAAGTTCTACCCAGGCGCGGCCGTCGAACGCGTACCATATTTCTAGGACCCGGACCAGGGTCGCATCCGGGAACTTTTCGTCCAGGAATAGGATCGCGTTTTGTGAATGGTTCTTACCGTATAAGCCGCTTAAGTTATCTTCACCCTTAACGCCGATCATGTTTTCGAGTGTGGCGTCAAGTTCTTTAGTAAGTAGGCCGTCTTCCTTTAGTTGGCGACGCAGTAACGCGCCAAGCATAGCACGCTGTAAAGCCGAGCCGTCGAGGCGTTGGATCATAGCGACCACGTTCGCCGCTTGCTTAGGGTCGCCGCCTATCGCTTGAATTTCATCGATGGCCGCTTCGTACTCTTCCGACGACGCGCCGCCAGGACCGAACGCTGCAGCCGTGTCGAATTTACGCGGCGGGACCCAGCCACCCTGTACGGCCATGTGATAGACCGTGCCGATGGTTACTTCGCGCCCGCGCTTACTTGTTTTAAAACTAGACCATTGATCCAGTTGCGTCTCGGCGTTGTACGAGTCGGGGCACCCGTCCGGCCAGTACTCGCCACGGCTCCACGCGTCGAAGATCTGGAAGCCCGCGTCGGGGTCGTCGTGGTAGTAGTTGCGTAAGCCAAGGCCCACGGTTAGCCAGTCCGCGCGCGCCGTTGGGTCGACGTAGCGAAGCGCACTTATTAGGCTTTCTTCGTCGCGGGTGGTAGGGTCCGGCAGCGGCGCCGGTTGGAGTGGTGCGCGGTCAACCGTTACGATCGGGGTGCCGCGTGGGAACTCAGGCAACGCCGCCGTATTGCACAGCGCGTAGGGGCCGAAGTTTCCCGCGTGCGGGTATAGCTCACCCGAACAGATGAAACCCGTTCCCGCTGTCCTAGTGTCGAAGCCGGTGACCCAGTCGCTACGCTGATGAAGATTTTCAGACGTCTTGAACGCATAGTGCGCGCCGCCGCTCGGGGTCCGCTGTATCAGGGCGGCTTCCCAGGGTAAGCGAACGCCCAGGAACGCCTCGACGTCGGCCCGTGTTACGCCTTTTTGTGTGTCTAGGTCCAGCACTACTACCCCGGCCGGAATGGCGATCCCGATCGTGGTCGTGTTCCAGTTTAGGCGCGGGTCGTTCGGGTCGACCGTTTGCCAGTTGGTGCCTTTCGGTATCGCCGGCCCTTTTTCGTATTTGTTCTTTTGTGGGTTGTGTCGAATCCAGCAAGGGAAGACTTGAACGCCCGCATTAATTAGCGCGCTCGTAATTTGCATAACTGATCCTTTTCAATGCGCAGTAAACGAGAGCCGTTAACCGGCTTTTTTGCTTCTAGTTTGCCGCTATCGATCCAGCGGTAGACCGTCCGGCGCGTAACTTTTAACGTTTTCGCCACCTCGGCCGGGGTATAGTATGCCATGCCCGTGTCTCTTCTTGTCATATGTGCCGTCTACATTACGCCTTTAGTATTAAGCCGTCAACCACTCTTTTTCAGTACGTACTTAACCGTGTTACGCTTCGGGTAACGTTACAGCTACGCTTCTCGAATTGCTTCCAGCCCACGGCTGGCGGGGGATGTAACGCTGTAACACTTCTTTCTCTTTCCTAAAAAAGAAAAAAAGAAAGGATAGTAATAGTATATAGAGGGGGAGGTTAAATAGGGGGGAGAGAATAGTATATAGGTTAGGATAGCTAGTGTAACGTTACAAGCGTAACACCTTGATCGCCGGGTCTCACTGGCATATAGTACGCACTGACCAAACAGGAGAAACAACGCAATGAGAAACGCGACCATTAAAGCGGGCGACAAAGCGGGGGCGGCTACGGTGATCACTTATGTCGACGCGCTCAACGTCCTAGTTGAATTCGACGAGACGAAGAACAGGCAGTGGACCACCGCGCACCGTTTTCGAAAACAAACCGTTACGGACGATAAGAAGAAAACCGAAGAGGCGATACACCGTATCAAACGCGACGCAATGTTCGCCGTCGATAAACTCGAACTAGAACTGCACGAACGCGCACAGACGGCAGAACGCAAAGCATACATAGCGGCCGGACTGGACCCGAGGATCAAACCAGGTGCAACAGTAAAGCGCGGACAATGGCCTCAGTTGCTCACCGTGATAAGCGCAACGCCAGGACAGTTAGTAAGCGTCAGCGACGGCGACAAGGTGCTCAACGTACGCCCGGAAGTACTAAAGGTGATTGAATGAACTTACAAGACTTAAGAGACAAAAAGCTAGAACTTGAAACGAAGATCAGCCAGGCGATCTATGAAGTCATTGCGGAAGAAAGCATGGCGCCAGAGACGATCAACGTAAGTATTATGAAAAATCGAACCCTATCAGGCGAAGAGGCCGTATCGGCCGTTTATGTAGACGTGAGTTACGACCTATGAGAGCGTATCAGAAACAGAACAAAAAGCGGCGCACGCTTCCCCGATTGCCGACCGGCTATCTATCGTATCAAGAGTACGTACTTTTAGAGCGAGCGGCAGAAAAGCACGGCAGCAAGAAAGCGGCCATTGTTGCGGGATTGCGGGCGCTAGATCTTTGAAGCATAATCGTTAAAACAAAAAGGGGGAATTCGGAACCATGACACAGAAAGGCCGCACCACGCCCCACCAGCGCAGCGAGAAGACCGCCAAGGCGATCCGGGCTATGCTGGCGGATGGTCTGAAAATGGAAGCCGTAAAACGTTACACAGGGCTTTCATTCAATACGCTTAAGAAGCACTACGGAAAAGAATTCGAATCCGCGAACCTTAAGCCGGGAAAGCCGGAGCATAAGCCGACGGGCCGAAGCCGAATGTTAGTGAAGTTTATGAAGATGAACGGCGAGACGAACGAGAAGATCGCCAAGGCCCTTGAACTTTCCACCAGCACACTAACGACCCACTACGAAGAAGAACTGAACCACGCCGGCGATCAACTCAACGCCGAGATAGCCGCCGGCCTGGCGAAGAACGCTATTAACGGCGATAAGATCGCTCAAATCGTTTGGCTGAAAATGTTCGCCGGACGCTATGAAGCCAAGGCACCGAACGACAACGCCGGGGCCGCCGACGATATGGCCGCCGCACTGGCTAAACTGGCGGAGGGATTGCCGGGTGGCTGAATTACCGCTGCAGTTAGTTCGGGCGCGCGAACGGTGGTACGATCTGATCGACGTCCCGGAACAAATAGCGCTTATTAACGCCGTCGCCGAGGGTGTTCGTTTTCCATGTGTCCCGGCGGGTCGTCGTAGTGGAAAAACCGAACGCTTTAAACGCTTTCTTGCTAAACAGGCCATGAAGAACCCCGGCGAGCGGTACTTCGCCGCAGCGCCCACCCGCGATCAGGCTAAAAAAATATTCTGGCAAGATCTGAAAATGCTCACATTCGCAACCGTGCCCGGATTGGGTCACAAAATCAGCGAAACCGAATTGATCATAACGCTACCCAACGCCACAGAAGTTCATGTTTTAGGACTCGACAAACCAGAACGGATCGAGGGGGTCGTGTGGACGGGTGGCGGCATTGACGAGATCGCCGACGTTAAGAAAGAGGCGCTACACGTTAACGTTATGCCCGCATTAGATACCGTCGACCCGCGCCGCCCCGATTACCGGGCGTGGTGTTGGTTTCTTGGGGTGCCGGACGGCCTAAACCATTACTATACGTTGTGTGAATACGCCCGGACGAGCGGCGATCCGACATACGGGCTTTACCACTGGAAAAGTTCGGCCGTGTTGCCGCCGGACATACTCGAAAGCCGTAAACGCTCAATGAGTAAAAAACAGTTTCGCCAAGAATTCGAGGCCAGCTTCGAGACGGCAACCGGGAGGATCTACGAGGAGTTCGGCGATCACAATCTTACCGACCGCGAACTGCAGAGCCACGAGGCGATCCACTGGGCGCACGATCAGAACTTCACGCCCTTGTCGTCGTCGATCAGCGTCGTCGAGGGTCACAATATGTTTATCGTCGGGGAAATTGTCTTAGAGTCGGCCGTGTCGTCTCAGTCCGCCGAAGAATTCGTAGAGCGATACCGCGATCACCGTAACAAAATGGTTTATATTTACGGCGACCCGGCAGGGCGAGCGGGCGAGAAGCACGGCCATAAGTCGGACTATAATCAGATCGAAGACGTGCTACGGCGCGAGGGCTGGCGATTCGAACGACGCGTAAGCCTTGCGCACCCGGCGATCAAGGACAGACAGAACGCGGTAAGGGCTAAGATCCTAAACGCCGCCGATGAAACAAGCCTGTTCGTAAATAAAGACGCCGCGCCGTGGTGTTACGAGGGCTTAAATACGGTACAGTTGCAAAAAGGTTCGACGTTCATGGAAGACCAGAAGAACCAGTACCAACACATTACGACAGCGATCGGTTATCAAGTCGCGAAAATTTGGCCGGTTGAACGCGGAACAATGGCCGCCGCGCCGCCTCGGAGGGCTTAAGCAATGGACAACGTTATCAGCATCGACGCGAACAAGCCGCACTTAAGCGGCCCGGCGCGGTGCCTATCATGCCGCCACGAATGGCACGCGGTCGCAGTAGCGGGCAGCGAGAAAAGCGTAGGCGGCCTAGAATGCCCGTCGTGTAGTCTGAATAAGGGCGAGTTTGTACACAACGCGGCACCGACCGACAGCACCCTGATTTTTCAATGCAATTGCGGGTATGATATGTTTTTCATAACGCTTGACGGCGTCTTTTGTCCGGGTTGCGGCGCGAGACATAACGCGGGGGATCTATGGAATTAGAAATACTCGACGATACGATCCGCCGTGAACTCGCACTGCAGCGGTTCGCGTCGTTTCTTGTCCGCCAGTATATACGGCCAACGGCGCAAGAATTGGCGCTCGAAATACCGCGCGCGCTCGCCGGTTATGAGGACTTACCACGCGCGGAGCAATTCAAAGTATTTGCCAAGCTGAAGCGGCTAGTCCGGGAGCGCTGGAAAGCCATGTGGGATCCGATAACCGGGCAGCTTGGCGACGTGGCGATCCAAGAACTCGAATACATGGCCGACTTGTACGACGACGTGATCGCCGGTGTTCGCAATCCGGGCGGGCGGGTCGTGGTGCCCGAAATGGTACTGGGTGACGGCAACTTGATCCGGGCGGGTAAGTGGGCCGAATTTATCGCCGGTAACGCCGACGAAACGGCGCAACGCATCGACGGCCGTATTAAACGTATGTGGCGAGACGGCGGAACGCTTAACGATATTCTCTACCAGTTGCGCGGCAAGTATAACCGCCGCACCAAAGCGTACGAGGGCGGGATCATTGAGGGCCAAGTCAAAAAGGCGACGACGCTCGCCCGTACCGGCGTATCACATTACACCGCAGCGGCGCGGGATAAGTTCGCCAACGCTAACCGCGAATACATTAGCGATCGGATATTTTTCGCGACCCTAGACGGCTCGACGACGGACATTTGCCTCGGCAACCACTTAAACCGCTACCCGATAACGAGCGACGAATACCCGCGTTTACCGTTGCATTACAACGAACGATCGGTATACATTTTCGCCGGGAAAGGGTTCGACCCGCTCGACGGTGATCGGCCCTCTAAAGGTGCCAACGGGGCGGAAGAAATCAGCGCCAAGACCACGGCGGCGGCATGGCTTAAACGCCAGCCGCGCGAATGGGTGGAACGCCAGCTAGGCAAGACCCGCGCCGCGTTATTTCTCGACGGCGGGCTACCGCTTAACAAATTTTTGGACGCGGCTAACGTACCGCTAACACTCGAACAACTAGCCGAAACAATACCCGGCCAGCGGGCGTTCCGCCGGGCTAACTTAGGACTTTAAACAATGGCAAATGATAAAGGTATTACGAAGCCGTGCGCCGCTTACAACGTGGCGGCCGCGCAAGTTAAACAGGTGCGCGACACCCTAAACGGTGAAGTTGTGATCCGCGACCCGGAAAACATCGACACCCACCTGCCCGACCCGTTCCCGCACTTGACCGAGGACGACGACAAAACGGCGCGCCTCAGACGATACCGGGCAAATGCTGAATTTGACGAGGTGGTCGGCAACACGGGAGAAAGCCTAGTAGGTGCCATGTTCCGAAAGCGCTTAACGTTTGAAGACATACCGGCCGGGCTGGAATACCTCGTAGACGACGCGGACGGCGACGGCGCAGGGCTAGAAGAAACGGCGAAAAGTATCGCGCTCGAACAGTTCGGTTTTAACTTTGTTGCCGGGCTCGCCGAGTTCTCGGATCTCGCCTCTATGGACTTAGACGCCAAGACGCTAACCCGCGCCAAGGCACGCGAAGCCGGGTTACGGGCGTTTATTAAAATCTACCCGCGCGAAGCCGTGATCGATTGGAATTTTAGACGGATCAACAAGACCAGACAGCTAGACTACATCGTCCTAAAAGAACAGGACGAGACGCGCGACGAGGGGGACAACTTCGCAGTAACGAAGCGCGACAGTTATTTGGTGTTATACCTCGACGGCGAGGGCGTTTATACGCAGATCCGCTACACCGTGAACCAGAAAACCGGCGGCAGTTGGTCGGATCCGTTTCAGCCTCAAATGCGCGGCGCTAAAATGAAGTATATCCCGCTGGAATTCGCGATCGCCTCGCCGTCGCTACGGGAAGACCTACCGAAAAAACTCGGCTACCTATCCGGGATCGCGTCTAAGGTACTGGCACGTTTTCGCGCCTCGGGCGACTACAAGGAATGTCTATGGCTTAACGGCGCGCCCATGACCAGTTCTAGCGGGTGGGACACTCACGCGCACGAACAATACCAGAAAATGACCGGGTTACGACACGTACCGAGCGGGCCGGGCGCTCACTTCATGCGACCCGCTGGCATTGAGTACGAGATCCACGCGTGGAACGCCGGACAGTCGGCATACGCGGACTACTTAAGCCGCAACGAGCGAGAGATCCGCGCACTGGGCGGCGTATTCGATACGACCGACGGCGACCCGGAGACAGCCAAGGCCGCAGCGATTAAGCACGCGGAAAAAACCGGCGTACTCGCAGCCGTAGCGGACAGCACAGAGAAAATGCTCAACAAACTGATCATGTATTGCGGAATGTTCCAAGGCATTCAGGCACCGGCCGACGTGGTGAAAATACCGCGCGACTTTATTCAGTCGAAGATCACACCGCAGGAACGAAACGCGATACTAAACGAGCGCGACGCGGGACTTTATGACGACGAAGAAGCGTTGAAACAGCTTAAGCAGGGCGGCGCGTTGGTTGGAGAGGTTGACGACTTGCGCGAACGCATGAATAATACACAAAACGGCGGATCGTAGGTTACGGCCGCCCTAACTACCACGCGAGGTTCGCACAATGAAATTGAAGTATAAAAGCAAGGACGAGATCCCGGCAGACGTCGCCGAGTTTTTCGTAGAGTTCGAGGAAAACGGATCCACCGTTTACGTTCATAAGGAATTAGCCGACACGTTGCGCGACACATTCCGCACTAAGGGCGATTTGACCGAAGCGCAAACAAAACTTAATGAACTAGGTGGGACGGTTAAGAAGTTAAAACAGTCGCTAGAAGACCGCGAACTCGACGACAAAAAGGATCAAGGCAAGTATAAGGAGATAGCCGACGACTGGGAAAAGCGTTACAACGCGGACACCGAAAAGCTACGGAAAGAGGTCGACGACCTTAAAAACGAAAGCCGCCAGAGCGTTAAGAAAGCGGCGATCGCCAGAATGTCGGCGCACGGTACGGAAGAAACACGATCAGTCCTTGCGCGCGTGGTAGGGCTTGATCTAGACTTTAACGAAGACGGCGAACTAATCGTGCTTGAAGACGGCAAAGCCACCAGCTTAAGCCTAGACGAGTACGAGAAGACGATCGCCGATCGCTATCCCTCGTTAGTTGCGGAGGTTCCGAGCAACGGCGGAGACGCGAAAGGATCGAAAGGCGGGTCGCCGGGATCGAAAAAATGGGCTGATTACACATCAGCCGAATTGTCGGATATTCGCAAGAGTAACCCGGCGCAATATGAACAGCTTAAAGCAACCCGCTAAACAGGAGCATGAAAAATGCCATCAGTTAGACTCGAAGATATTATCGACGTTGTGGTCTTCCAAGACTTACCGAGCGTCGAAAGCACTAAACTAAACCGCTTTTTAGACGGCGGCGTGGTGGTTCAAAGCGAACTACTTAACACCCTAGCAAACGGTCCGGGTAAAACGGCCGAGTTGCCATTCTGGAACGACTTGGACGGCGACGACGAGGTGAACTACTCGACCGACGACCCGGATCAAGACGGCCCGACTTCTAAGGTCGCCCAAAGCGAGCAGAAAGCGCGTAAGGCTTTTGTGAACAAAGGCTGGAAAGCGACGGATCTCGCGTCCGAAATGGTGATGGGTGCCAAGGCAATGGAGCATATTCGCAACCGCACCGACAAGTATTTCCGCACTCAGTTCGAAAAGCGCGTGATCGCTTGTGCACAGGGCGTATACGCCGACAACGTGGCGAACGACGACGGCGACATGGTGATCAACATTGCGACCGAAGACGGCGACAACGCGACCGACGCGAACCGTTTCAGCCGTAAGGCGTTTGTATCGGCGGCGTTTACCGCTGGCGATCACTTCGACAATTACAGCGCCGTCGGTATGCATTCAATGGCTTATCAGCAAGCCGTTGATCAGGACGACGTCGAAGACGTACGCGACGCAGACGGCCGCCTATTGTTCCAAACGTATATGGGCCGTCGCATCATCGTAGACGACTCACTGCCAGTATTACCGGGCTCAACGTCGGGTTTTAAATATATCACCATTCTTTACGGTGACGGCGCGATCGGTTGGGGCGAGGGCTCGCCAGAAATGCCGGTGGAAGTTGAGCGCAAAGCGTCCGGCGGTAACGGCGGCGGCGTTGAAACGCTATGGCGTCGTAACACTTGGTTGGTGCACCCGTTCGGTTTTGACCTAGCAGCAGACCCGACGGGTATGTCGCACACGTTGGCGGAATTGCGCGCCGCTGCAACTTGGGATCGTAAAATCGATCGTAAGCTTGTACCAATGGCGTTTTTGATTCACAACTAAACGCGCGGGGCGGTCTTAACAGGCCGCCAAGCCCTTAACACTTCAAAAAGGTGAACTAGCATGGCAACAGCTAAAAAAGCGCCAGCGAAAGCGGCAGAGACCGAGAAGAAAGAAAAGCCGGTCGACTACGGCCTACAAGCGCGCAAAGCGGCGAAAGCCAAGATCGAGCGCGAGGCAGCCGAAGCGGCTAAGGCTAACGCCGAAGCCAAAAAGGCCGAGAAATAATAAAAACGAACTTCCACTAAGCCAAAAGGGCGGGCCGGTGCCCGCCTTTTTTATATTTAAGGGGCCGACAAATGCCTTTAATAGTTGAAACAGGCGGAGCGCTGGAAAATGCCAACGGGTACACCGACGCCGCCACCGTGCGCGAATACTGGGAAGACCGCGCGCAAGTTATCGAAGCCGACGACATAGAAGTCGAAGCGGCGATCGTCGTGGCGAGCCAATTTGTTGATCTAAAGTTCGGCCCTCGCTTCATTGGCAAGAAAAAGAACCCGGATCAGGCGCTAGAATGGCCGAGAAAGTGCGCCGGGCCATATTCCGACACGTCGGTACCACGCCAACTAATTAAGGCCGTGGCGGAGTACGCAAAGCGCCAGGTCGACGCGCCGCTGCAGCCCGATCCCGGCACCGCTGGCGAAGTGGTCGAAACCACCGAAATTTTGCAAGGCGTCGGCGAACTTACCACCCGATACGCGGGGGGCACCGGCCGAACTGCAGACGATGTTCGCCACCCGCTCGCCGAGGGTTATCTCGCCCCGCTCTTAGGGATCGGCGGCATGAACTATCTTAAACGGTGATCACATGGCAACACTAAAACAACGTTTTAACTCGCTGGCGGAGCGCCTTTTCGAACGCTTCGAAAGCGTCGCCGTTACCGCTTCACTTTTTGAGGTAGGGCAGCGAGACAAGATCACCGGCGAAGAAGTGGTACCCGCGAAAATCAGCGATCCGATCTCCATGCAACGCCCGCAGCTAGACCAGAAAGCCCGCGAGGCGTTCGGCATGGCTACGGATGAATTTTTATTGATCGCCCTTGTTCGCACCGTCCCGGAAGAACCCGTCGCGCATCGAACCGGCGTGGTGGTCGACGGGGTGCGCTATGAATTAAAAGCCGTAGGGAAAGACCCGGCCGGGGCGACGTATCGCTTAAGGTGCGCCGGTGGCGCTTAATCCGTTCGGTATTGAACTAGGCCGGGACGTCGACCGGGCGATCGAAGAATTAGACGTCATTTGGAAAAGTTCAGTAATAACGCTTTTTAGCCGTGTGATCATCGGTACGCCCGTTCGCACCGGCTATGCTCGATCAGGTTGGCGCGTCGGTGAGAGCGTCGACGAGTTCCTACCCGCGCCGGTATCGGGCGAAGAAACGACGCAACGGCCAGCGCCTACAATTGAATTTAACGAGATCCCGGCCGTGGGGTCTTCGGTTTACCTTTTCGCGAATGTCGATTATCTTGAATACTTAGAAGACGGCACCAGCGACCAACGGCCGAACGGTTGGATCGAGCAAGAGGTCGAAAGATGGGGCGAAATAGTCGACGGGGTGGCAAGGTATGTATAAAACAGATTTACGCGAAGCGGTGATCCGTTCAATAATAGACGGCGCGCTACCGTTCCCGGTGATATGGCCGAACGATACGGAAAAGCCGCCGAAGAATGCGACATGGGCGCGCGGCGCTATTACTAGATTAGACGGGGTGGGCGGGTCGCTCGGCCCCGGTGGAAAGGATAAATTTAACGGGTCGTTAGAATTTAAAATTTTCACCGAGCAGAAAACCACCGAGGCCGGGGCGTTTAACGCAATGGACCAGATCGGCGCGGTGGTTAAACGTGGTGCGGCTCTTACCGCTTCGAGTGGCGAAGCACAGATACGCATTACAGCGACAGGAACCCGGCCCGGATCCAACGTGGACGGCTGGCATTTAAACACATTACGCGCGGACTTTTTCGCGTACGTTAACGGGGGCTAAATTATGGCTGAATTACACAGCGGTTTTGATGAAGAAGTCGGGATCGTAAAAGAACAAACACTAGGCGTAACGCCGCCTAACCCGCAATTTCAAATTTTACCCGTTTCGTCGTGCACGGTTAAGACCGCGCGCGAGACGTTGGAGTCTAACCGCCTCGGCGTAAACTCGCGTTTTGGTACTCGCTTAGGCGGTTACAACGTAAACGGCGATTTAGTCGGCGAACTTGTGTACGGCGCATTCGACGACCTACTGGCCGCCGCCATTGGCGGGACGTGGGAAGTAGGGACGCCCGCAGCGGGCACAGATCAAGCGAAAGGAGGCCGAGGCCGCCAAGGCTTCACGGTTGTTCGTAAACGCGGTGACAAGGGCTACCAGTATTTCAGAGGGTGCGAAGTTAACAGCATTGCGTTAACTATCGGGCAAAACGCGGCGGTTTCTTGCACTTACAACATGCTAGGGCTTGAAGAACTGAAAGACAACACGGCGATCACGGGTCAGG
>Ga0160421_1000157_pt1 | contig 21745 bp, 16 predicted proteins | sample TAMARWmetagpilot_FD_108195 | JGI IMG/M metagenome (GOLD analysis project Ga0160421, IMG submission 108195) | Phycosphere-associated microbial communities from TAMU algal ponds, Corpus Christi, Texas, USA - TAMU ARW-7 10/27 metagenome pilot | ecosystem: Engineered > Artificial ecosystem >... | reverse complement strand
GGTCCATATTTACAGTACATTCCATACAGGACGTGATGATACGCAACACAAGGTTAAATTATAGGGGTTGCGACATACTACCTATGTCACATCACCAGATCCACTACCACTGGATTTGCTCACCATACCAAGTTGCAGCCCCAGCCGTGACTACGACCCGTACTTACACTTGGGACCATGCGGATATTTCCTAGTGTTGTCGCGTATTGGTCATAAATAGTTTGCGGATGATTGTTCAGTTCTCTCTACCATAGCTTGCATCCGTAACGGAAGCGTAACCCCTAGCCTAATCCACACCTTTTCCGTTTTTACAGCAACTGCTTGGTCTCATTCAATCCTCTTTCAGGTAGCGCAACCACGCTTCCCAAACGAGCAAGCAGTCGGGAACGTAGTCCCAGGAGTCCCAATTTCTGATCGATGAAAATTCGTCTTTGGGAAAGACACCATTATAGCTCGATTGGATTGGTGGATAGCGTCCGGGCCAAGATCCGTCGGATACTAATCGTTGAATCGATAAATCGACTGACGCTTGAACAGCGTTGAAAGGAACAAAATCCCCCCACGCCACTTCTTCCGCTTGCCAGGATACCCTTTCGGCCGTTGTGTTCATTACATAGCAATATAGATCCACGACGCATCGGTTGTATCCCGTACAAACGACGCACGTTAAGATGGCCTCATCGCCAATGTTCCCTTGCGCGAGCCCCAATTCCTCGTCGACTTCGCGCAACGCAGTCCTGTGGGAATCTTCTCCAGCCAGGGCAACGCCACCGACAAACATATCGTAGAGATCAGGAAAGATCCGTTTGGTAGAGGTTCGGCGATGGCAATACAAGTCGGGTTGGTGAGTTGGACTTGGTCTGGAGTTTCTCGCACCGTGGATCGGGAGCTGGAGGGGCACGTCACGTGTAATGAAAACGCCGACGCCTCGATGCAGCAAATTATATTCATGCACAAGATTTCGTGGGACTTTTCCAAGTATCTTGCCGTCCCGGTCCATCATTTCTACAATTTCGACACTTGAGCTGGATAGGTCCAGGTACTTAGCGAACAATTCCTTCATATTTTCGTCGTCCACTCCGTTTACCAAAGTCAGACTGGATTCTTCCATAGTAAGAGTAATGGTCCATGATTGGCCAGTAGGTTTGCCACCGTCTGGTTCCAATGTCCATTGGACAAGTACACGCGCCAAAACACCAACCAAAGCAATATCCATTTCACAGTCAACGGTTTTGTTGGAAAGTGATACACGGAGGCTCCTGTGCCCAACCTCGCGACACTGTAGAACAATTTCGGGCTGAAAAAGCGCATCACGGGCCTGCTTATCTGTAAAACGTTCGTGCAAAGCCGCCCAGGCTTGGGATCCCGCTGAATGCGTATAATCTGGATCGAGATACGATGTCTGTCGATTCTTGGTAATGGGAATGAGTTCTAGACTACAACAGTCTGCATGAGTATTGCATCCTCGCTTCCATCTGGTGACAAACGCACCTGCCAATGAGTAGGCGGGAACAGAATTTCTGTGTCCGATTTTGTGTGAGGCTGCCTCGTTTATAATGTTTCGACTGCCCTTCTTGGAAGAGAGCCGAGCACATCGATGATGGTGTGTCCATACGTTCTCGGACACGTAAGCTTTCGTATCAACGGCTGCCATCGACAGTGACCAAACCAAGGAATATCTTTTTCCGAAGAGATTCATTGCCATGTGTCGATCCAGCAAGGCTGGCGGCATGGACAGTGAGTTTCCTTCATTTCCTTTCTGGAGCGAGGAGGGATCTCAGAGGAACTTGTGCATCCGAAAGAAAACTTTGCAGATACTTTGACATGATATGTTCCCTAACTTTGTGGGCTTAAAATAGTGCTACAATGGCATACTAGGGTAGGGTAGCCAGAGACTCGTAGAGACCGTCTGTCTATCTGTCCTGATTAGATCATAGACGAGCGGCTGTACTTTCGATTTTGGGCGGCCCCGGACCCCAAAAACAAAACCACACGGAATTGAGATGGGGACGATGGACCTGTAGCTCACAGTCAAGGATCGACACGTTGCCGGAAAGAAGCAAACAACGAGCGCTCTTTACTGTCTTACAAGAGCCTGCACGATGGCGACTGAACAAAGCAGAGAAGATGAATTAGCGGCCGAAGCCGAAGAATTGGACGGCTACTTTAGCGATACGCCACTCGATCCGCAACCGGATTACCCACAGTTACGGGAATCCTTCGAATCGGCCGTGATCATCACCAATTTGCCCAAAGTCGGAGAGTCCAAGATGGATAAACTGACCAAAGTCGTCATGAAGCTCGTATCCCGCATTGGCACGCTGGTAGAAAATCCGGAGACGGGCTTCACCGGCGTTTTGATGCCGCACGACAAAGACAACGACACTACCATGGGGTTTTGCTTCGCTGAGTATACTACCAAGGAAGAAGCCAAAAACGCAGTGGAAGTCTTGCAGGGTTACAAGTTTGACAAAAATCATTCCTTGTCCGTCACGTTGTACGCTCGCGCGGAACAATTGAAAGATTTGGACGTGAAAGAGTTCCAGGAACCGCAACCTACTCCTTTTCAAGAAAAACCCAACGCCATGTCCTGGCTCGAAGATCCTAACCAACGTGACTCTTTCGTTATTCGACACGGCAAGGAGACCGTTGTCAACTGGTTTGATGGTAGGAACGATCCCATACTCGACTACGATGGTGCTCGCGAGAAGGAAGCCGGAGTGCAGTGGTGCGAGTTTTACTGTCACTGGAGTCCATGCGGATCTTACCTAGCAACACTTGTCCCCGACCGTGGTGTCATTCTTTGGAGCGGGGAAAACTACGAAAAGTCGGGACGATTTGTCGCTCCGGGCGTCAAGCACATTGTCTTTTCGCCGGAAGAAAATTACATCTTGACGAATAACGATGATCCAACCGATCCGGGGGCCATTAAAGTTTACCATATTCCGACGGGCAAGTTGCTACGGACCTTTCCGCTCTTCCCCGACGGTGTAGCAACCGATATACCGCCACCTCCCTTTCTGTGGAGCCACGACGATCAATATCTTGCTCGAATGGGCGACGGTCTCATTTCCATCTTTGAAACGCCAGGCATGCGATTGCTCGACAAACGGAGTCTGGCAGCCGAAGGAATTTGTGAATTCCAGTGGAGTCCTAAAGCCAACGTTTTGGTCTACTGGGTACGTGTGATAACATCATCTGCGCTGCTTGAACTAGATTGATGTTCGCTAACGGCTTTTGCTTCTACACAGGCCCCCGAAGCTGAGAATTCTCCGGCACACGTGGATGTCATCGAAATTCCGAGCCGAAAGAAACTTCGTCAAAAGAATCTCTTCAATGTTTCACGCTGCAACATGGTCTGGCAGGAACAGGGCGATTACTTAGCTGTCAAGGTTACTCGGCATACTAAGAGTAAGAAAACTCTGTACAACAATATTGAGCTGTTTCGCTTGAACGAACCCGGCGTGCCAGTTGAAATGCTCGATACCAAAGACGCCGTCATGGCCTTGTCCTTTGAACCGCGAGGTTCTCGTTTTGCCATGATTCATGCCGAGAATCCGAGTGCATCTAAGGTAAACGTTTCGTTTTACGACATGATGAAACGAGAAAGTGTATTATCCACGAACAAGAAGGGCGGACAAACAAAGCAATTTACGTACGTTCCAGAACTCAACAAGATCGAAACTTTGGAGGGGAAGCAATGCAACGTCATCTTTTGGAGCCCGGCTGGTTCGAATATAATTTTGGCGAGTCTCGGTGATACTGCATCTGGTACTCTTGAGTTCTACGACGTTGATAGCAAGTCGCTAGTAGTGAAGGAACATTATCGATCCAATCAGGTTATTTGGGATCCTGACGGTCGAAGTGTTGCTACTGTTGTGTCACAGCCAATCGAAGGTGGACATTTCAAATTTGCTATGGATAACGGGTACATTATCTGGAGTTTTCAAGGGAAGCAGTTGTATCAACAATCGTTCGAGACATTTTACCAATTTTTATGGCGTCCTCGCGAACGTCTTTTGTCCAAGCCAGAGATTCGCAAAGTCAAGAAAAATCTCAAAAAGTACGAAGAACAATTTGATAAGGCGGATCGGGAACGACAGCGTGCTCTGTACTTGGAAGAGACAAAGGGAAAGCGTTCTGAACGCGCAAAGATCCGTGAACTTCTCGCTCGAAACCGGGCTATCCGACGTAAGCAGCGTACCGAATACATTGCCCTGTTGGGAGGATATGACTCGGAGGACGACTCTCACTATGTTATTCGAGATCTTACCATTGAGACTGTGCTTAGTACGAAGGAGGAAGTCGTTACGTAGTATATACTAGCTTTCAATTACAAAAAGGCAAATTTGGATATTCGTGGCCTATAGTCGCAAACTCATCATTCGCGGAGCTCTCTCGTTTGCCTGATCTGATGTGCACGTTTCGTGGAAGCCGATTCCTGCTTCATGCATCGCCGCAAGGACAGGCTCATACACACGTGGCGATGTCGGAAGGAGAAGGCCGCGCAGATCTTCTAATGCACCGCTAAGAATCAGCCCAGCTGCTTCTGCAATGTAGCCAACGCACTTTGCCATGGCGGAAATACCTTCCTCTCCAAAAACTTGCAGACTGGCGAGGTGGCGCTCGCTTCTGTCACCCGACGACGACCAGGTTGTACGAGGATGCGCAAGCGACAGGGAGTGCTAGATAGGAGTGCTTGTACGTTGTCGGGGGTGAGTGGTGCTCGGCGTTCCCAAACAATATAGGATTCCCGCAAAATCCCAATAATCATGCAAGGGTCTGCTTTTGTGGACGTGGTGGAGTGGCGAATCCTTTGGCCCCGACAATGTCGAAGGTACCCTCGCAGGCACGATATTGTATGATGTACGCGTAAGGACGACAATTGTTGCATCTTTGAAATCTTTGAGGATGTTGGAGTTCCGATACTGAGAATTACCGAATTGCCGTGCATGAAACAGGTGGCCACACAGTCAATCTCAATGTCAATGAAGGATTTACAGAAAGGCCAATGCAGACTCAGCACGGTAAAGAAAAACCGGAGTTGTATGTGGCGACACTTGTTTCTAGCATTTGCTGTCGTTTTTGGGCAAAGGCAACTTTTGTGATACTTGGGAAAGAAATCAATCCAACTCGTCCCGCCTCCCCTCGACTGAGACCAACCGGAACGGAAGAGAAGGATGCAAACACAGGTTGATTGGGTTGTCTCCTTTCCACGATTGGTGCCAATCCCCCACTCGAAAGACACGAACGAATCTCACCCATCTCCATTCTGTACGTTCGTATGTTGTACGTCAAAGGGCCACGATGTTTCACGAAAGAGATATATTCTGCGACCGTGTCGAGAGAGTTCCGACCCCGTGGAGAGACTCCTTTGGGTAGCTCTTCCAACTACAGAGTTTTGGGGTCGGTAGTACTCCCAGGACTGCTCGCATTCCCCTGGATGGCTTGGATGAGTTTCGAGGTCCCGTAAAGGAGAAGAAATGCAGATGATGCGTACGAGAGAACTTTGAGTGCGCGTATCAAATTGAGGGAGAGGAGCAAGGTGGTATCGACTAGTTTGTGGACCATCCTTTCGAGATTTTCACCGAGCGTCACGACGAATACATGCTCGATTTGCAGTTTGTCGGCGGCTCCATCGGGACCAGGAGTGGTCAATCCGGCTTCTCGCAGGATAGTGGAGTACTCGCGCATGGACATGGTGTGGAACCGTACCCCGAATGCCTGGCCAAGTATAGGAATAAGAGTGGAGGACAGTTGGGTATTGTCTCGAAAAAGGGGTTGAAGGTGCGGGATGTAGATTGGAAGTGATATTGCGAGGTGACTGTGATTGCGTGTGGCCTATATGGTATGTGCTACTGTACTAGTAGTAGGTAGCCCAACGAGCGCTGGAATAGGGAATGGAGAGTCCAGAATGTTATTGGAGCGACAAACCCGCTTTCGGAACAGGAAATTGGAAAATCTTAGGGCTCGGACGACTTTCGAACGATGGCCACATCGATCGCGATCAGACCACCACGTCAGCTGAACCGGCACTGGATTTTTTTTTCGAATGACTCGTGAAAAACGCGTCGGAACGCGGATCGTTGGACACGATTGCGGCGCATCGCCACAAATTAAGCGAGAACAAATAAAGGCGAAGAATGGGCTCGCGCGTGACGCAAGTATAGGGTTATGCCGAGTGACAAGTGACACAGTGAGTACGGGACGGTACGGTGCGACCAACTGTTGGACTTCCCACAGTTGTGAGTGCCCCCTGATTGCATTCCATCATCTGCACGATTGGCAAGAAAGACTCCGTCGTCTCGGTCAACCCCACTTCCTCCGTTGACGTGTCTTTGTTACCAACGTTGAGTTACTGATTGACTGCTGTAGTCGGGGGAGGATCGACCTACACACGTGGGTTGCAAGGACCGTTGGAAAAGGACGCCTGACTCGGTTGCCTTGTTGGTGGGTGAGAATCTTCTCCAGAGGCCGAGCGTTCTCGGGACATAGACAAAGAGAATCATTGCGCTAGGCAAAGACAACACACTCTTCCTTAGACAGATCCCATGAAGATTCGGTCGCTGCAACAGCGAGTCATGATGCTACTGCTGCTATTGTCCAGTATGTGGGCCTTGGTCTTTCCCGAAGAAAGCATCAACAGTCGTACGGAGGAAGCGGCAGCAGTCGAACCTTGCCCCTTTATGATTGTAAGTCTTCACGCTATAACCGAAAACCCCACCACGAGCTGACCATATTCGTATCACCCCTCACTGTGCTTTGTTTCCTCGTCCTCTTCTTCTTCTGCCTGCCTTACTGTTAGATCATTGACGGAGGTTCCACCGGAAGTCGTTTGCACGTCTTTGAATTCGTCTACCAAATCCCAAAGCGGGTGGATACTGAATCACAGTATGCGGAGTCGGAACCGGAACGACGACTTGTTTTGGAACGCCGGGGATCGGCACGGGCGGACGTGCCCTTGTCGGCCTTTGGACCGACAAGGGAACAGCCCCTGGTCAAAGCAACTCACGTCGCCGCACACTTGCTGCCCGCCTTTGTGCAAGCCGCACGCATTATTCCGCCACGCTACCACGCCACTACTACTGTCAAGTATCAAGCAACCGCCGGTATGCGGCTCTTGTCCGACCGCGACCAACAACTAGTTTACGATGCCATGTATGATGGACTCGTTGCCTCGCCCGATTTTGTCTTTACCGCATTGCAGCGTGAAGATATTCAAACACTATCCGGCGACCTGGAAGGCTTTTACGGCGCGGTCGCCGCCAATTATTTGCAAGGGATCGTCACGACGAATCTGGAATTGGTTGCGCATCCCGACATTGACGAATTACAAAACAAAGTCGTTTCGCACCGTCCCACCGGACCGATCGGGGCACTCGACATGGGCGGGAGTTCCACTCAAATTGTATTTTTGCCGACTCCCACTTTGGATACGGCCGACGTAAGCTCCTGCACCAACCCTGCGGTGGACGCACTAGAAATCGATAACAAAGAGGACGACGTGTTCGACCGCGGAAACGTGTGCCACGGTTCCACAACAACTCGCTTACACGGACCCGACTTTTTCTCCACGTCCTATCTTTCGTACGGAGTCGATCAGTTCCGCGAACGCTTGTGGAATACCTGGGTTCAGCAGCACGATACGGAGCGTGCGAACAAGAACGACGAAACCTGCGATTCCAAGGTCATTGAGAATCCCTGCGCGTTTGCGGGGTACGCACTCGAATGGGACGAGTATACGCTGATTGGAACAGGCGATGCTCATCGCTGCGTCGAGGAGGTCCAAAGGCTCATTCCGCATCCTTCCGAAGCCGACTTGGCCAAGCTAGGTAGCCACGTGGGCGGGGTAGAGCATCCCCCCATTCGCGGAAAGTTTCTAGCTATGAGTTTGTTTTTCTTTGCGCTCGACAGTCTCCGCGAGCTTTCGCGCAATCACCCGCAAGCTCATCAGGCATTGAACGAATCGTGGCCGACACCAAGCATTCAAGAACTTTTCGACGCGTTGGAAGGTCTGTGCAGTCGCTCGTGGCACGACGATTTGGTCAAGATCCAGCACGATGCGCACGCATTTACACGTGCCGAAGTACTTCCGCACCGGTGTCTCGAAGCAGTGTATATGGTAACGTTGCTCCGTGACGGATTCGGCTTTGCGCCAGAGTCCCGAGATATCACTTTTACGTTCCTCGTGGACGGGTCGGAAGTGGAATGGACCCTCGGTATGGCTCTGGTTTTGCGACAAGAGCAACAGCAGCAGCATCCCGTGAAAGGGGGTCCGCGCGCATCGGCTTGTGGCGACGACTCTGAGGGGTGTAGTACCTCATCAGCACACGCGCCATCGACCGATGTCCAAAATCGTACCAATCCAAACCGTCCCACCGTTGGTAAGACTTTCGAGCGCTCGTTACGCCTCGAAGAATGGGCAAAACGACTATTCTCGTCCATTAGTTGATGAGACCCTTTTTTGATTATGTGTCTTGTGCTAATTGTGCATTTGTAGAGAGATAGACCCGACACTTTTGATAGGTTGGTGAAGAACGCTTTTCCGCCAAATTGATCCCTAATGGATTTTGTTTTTAAAACAATGAACGTAAAAAACACTAATATAAAAGTACCATGCAACTGTAACCGGGATCACACGCAGTAACCTCCAGGCCATTTAAAAGCTTTGGCTTGCTGTTAGATTGGAAAGTCATCTTGGCATTGGTTTGCAGAGTGATGAAGTCCACAATGCAGTCTATTGCCCCATTAGTCAGGGTGGGGCTTGCAATGAAGTCCCCGGAGTTTATTTGTTTGTACTGGCTTCACGTAAAACAGATTACAAGTGGATTTACAGTTATAACCTAATACCGGTATTCTTATTTGCGGTGAGTTTCAAATATATATTATCGGATATTTGCGCTTTTTGGGTCGCAAACACCGCCTACCTACTGGGCTTGATTCGAATTGCATTGCGACATAGCTGATTATAACGAAGAGACACATCGGGCCATAGCCTTCGTGCGTAACCCGCGCTAGGAATGGCGCGCGCCCAGAATTCAAAACCAAATTGTCCGGTTCGTACATCGGTTGCCTTTCCACTACCCATTTTTACTATCCCACCATGACGAATGAAGCTTGTCTTGTTCCCAAGCACGATAGGACCAGCTACCAAAACGCAGACAATCTGCGTTCAACCCGTAAGCGCAAGGTTCTCAGTAGCCGGACAATGCCAACGCAAAGGCAATCCCAACGATTGAGTACGGATCCTCGTGTAAACGATATCGTCGACAAACTCGTCGTCTCGCAAGCGTCGGCACTAATCCAGGACGACTCGTCTGCTCTGGATACCTTTGTACATGAAACCGTGCCATCTTGTTTGGCAACGGTACTGTCGTTGCCTAGAGTCAACGGGTCGTCGGTGCAGCAGCAACAGCAACAACGACAACGAAAAGATTGTGTCGCTCTCGCCAGCCTGCGATTGCTGCAACCATGCGGATCTCTGAAAACAGCTGTACACCTTGCACAAACGAGAACAATCGAATCAGAAGTAAACTTATTACCGGATATGTTGAAATTGTTACGACTGCAAGCCATGCTACGCCTCAAACTGTTGGAAATTCTCGGAGCCGACACCTTTCTCGTGGAGTACGCTGGTTGGGTAGTTCGGCACAAACCCCGCAAAACACAGCGCAAGTCGCATCGCCAGCCCCAAACTTTACCGTTTGATATCTTTTTTTGCGATTTGACGGGCATTCTTTCCTTAGCTGCCCTGTGTCTCCATCGGTCCTCCTCCTTTCCGGCTTTTCTCGAGTCGTGCTTGCCGCGAGACCTGGTCACACAGAAGAACGCGCCGACTGGGAGAATGCCATACCGAACCATGCTCCAAATCTTTGATTTTTTCGAAGTGTCCAATCCCTATCAGCCGCCCTCTCGCAACGACACGAAAGGAGTAAAGAATGTCGACATTCGGTCGCCCATACGTTTACGAACAAAAGTCACCAAGCCAAGCGTCAACCGCGAGAGCGGTTCGACAATGGCTGTCGCAACTAACGGTAAGCGGCCAAATAATGCATTACTTGCAATTCCACAGCAGCAGCCATCCTGGGTACAGCCCATACGTCACCAACCAAACTCGCTACTCCAGAACAATGTCCGATCCAAGTTTGTGGGCAGTCATTTCAATAGCAAACAACATATGGCCACGCTATTTCGAAACGTCAAAGTAGCACCCGCAAAGGTAACTGCGCCATTGAAATCAAAAGTCGTTGCCAAATCGGAGCCCAGCACTCTACCTCTATTGAAGATTACCAATACGTTGCCTAGCAAAAAGTCTGGTTTGGTGCGGGAAACGCCCGTCAAGTCAAGGGCCCGTGTTGTCTCGGAAACGCCATCCAAGCCGGCTTTGCTGCGTCGGAGACTCATTGTGGCCGAAACACCCCTCGCCAAATCTACTTCCACTTCCAGTGCACCCTTGCAGGTACGATTTGGTACGCAGTCCTCGTGGCCTTCGGGGGAACAACAGGTTCACGGAAAATTCCAAAACAGTGCGTTGGTCGCGGCGGAAGCCATGCGTGCGGTGCAACGCGAATCGGGATGGAAGCGATACGACACGGTGGCGTTAGATTAACGCGACCTAGCGTTCCAAGCTTCCACGAACAAACAAAAATGACAACGTGGTTCGTTGAAAGGCCCGAGTTCGATTGAAGGCTTACAGGGCAGCGAATAATTGTATGCCAACTTGAAAACAGGCCGAATGTTGAATCAATCCATAAAATTAGAGCTACATGTTTCTTGCTACCAACTTGCCAAGTCACTGGGTTGTATTGTGTGTATGGTGTTTAATTTCGGTTGGCCGAGAGGGGTTCCAGTACTTGACGCGAGTCGATTGCCAGCTCTCGACCAAAGAATGTCGGGATGAGCGCGGAGACCGAGATGTATGTAAAAATCATTCGCGGAGCGGTCCCTGCCAATCTACTATTCTTCGTCATCGGGTTGGGTACACGCCTGAATTAATTTTTGTTGTTTTTCCGGTCCAAATCCAATCCAGGTGCAGTATCCTTCCACCGATCCGTAATTCTCTTCGATCGCCAAGAGCGTATCCCGCATAACTTGCGGTGGTGCTCCCAAGAAAGTTTTGGGATCCAAGCTGCGTTGTGACAATGCTCCTACCATGGCCTGATGATCGTTCATTTCCGCGTACACATTTGCCGACAAGGAATAGTCTTCCACAATATCCTCCGCTTTGGTTCCACACAAGGCGAGAATGATAGCCGTCAGCATACCGGTCCGATCCTTGCCGGCCGTGCAGTAAAATGCCACTGGATGCCGGGTGCGATCCGCGCACAGTTCCAGCACGTACTTGATGCCGGGAGCGCCAAAGCGCAACAGCAATTCGTTCAGCATGGGCAAACCTCCGTCGTTGATTTCGTCCAGAAATGGCTTCTTGACGGCTGTCCGGGCTTTTTTCGAAAAAATGGCACTGGGTGATCGCAGGGCGGCCTTGGCCAGGTCACGCTTGCGCAATTTACCGACCGTTCCCTTGACGTACTTGAATTCGTTCATGAGCGAAACGAAATGACGCTCTTTGCGGTTGCCTTGGTAGGTCCGCAGGACGGTCGATTCTTGCATCGTTTCGGGGTCATCTTCGTCGCAATCGAGTCCACAGACGTCCTCTTCGGCACTGATTTCGAGCTCGGCTTCCAGATGCTCTTGAGCGATTATTTCGGTGGAGACCGACGGGGAGATTTCGGTCTCGCTGATGGCAGTAGTAGCCGCAGCAACGCCTTGGTCCTTTTCCCAAAAGCGCTTGAGAGATCGCGGTCGCACCGGTTGTTGACCCGGTTCGAGTTCCTTGACACATCCATCTCTCCCACGACCTTGCTCCTGCCACATCATGTTGGTGAAGTTTCCAAAGACTTGTTCCCGGAGCAGCGTAGTATCGTCTTTGAGTTCGGTCGGTGAACGGGTATCAATGAGCGTGGTAATATTGAGTTGATGGAACAATAGCTGAATATCGTCTTGAGACGCGTCGGAGACGCGACCCATACGGAGGATCCGATTGCGCTGTACGGGAGAATTCTGTACGGAGGAAAGATCACGGGCATTCTTGACCTTTTCGAGGGGAAAGTTTCGTTGTTCGCAGAGTACTTTGCACGTGGCTAGGAACTTTTGTTGCTCTTCTTCGAGCAATGCGAGTTGTTTCGCATCCAATCCCAGCTCCATGGCATCCGAAGGAACCTCGTCGTCGTCGATGTCGTTGTCGTCTGGGTGACGTTTGTCACTCACCACGGACGCTGTACTCGTGGCTGCGGTTGTGGAACGCTCGGCACTGTCGTTGTTGTCACTGGACGCGACGCTACACCGCGTGGGAAACGGACGCACGGGAGTCGGCGGTCGAAAGGCCAAGCTACCACGAACGGACACGGAAAGCCACACGAGCAAGAGCAGAATTCCTCCGGGTTGTTGACCCATTCCGGCAGTCGAACAAGGCGTAGAGAAGTCGTGAGAGTGTGGAATCGAATGGGACTGTCTCGTCTTCTTTTTTGTATAGATTTACGTATGGAAATATTGGAGTTCGTTGTTTGGATTCGTCTCGTTCCAGACGGGGCACGGGAGATGTGACAAGATTTACTGTTACTGTCAATGTTATTATTACTGTTACTGTTACTGTCACTGTTATTCATGTGAATTGACAGTGAGAGGGAATGCTTCCGTTGCCTTGGTCGTTCGTGTGTCCTTTTCGTGCGTTGGCGTCGTCATCCCGCACAGGGTACTAATACTGCTAGGGTTGGTGGGTTGGTTGGTGGGTTAGTTGGTTCGTTCATTGTCAAATTGACAAGTATGGCTGTGCGTGTGCGTGACAATTACCCTTCGGCAGTCCAACTCCTCTCTACCCCTAGGGTTACTATTTTTCCGGGTGCTTTACGGGGTCTCTCCGTCAATCGTTGCGCTTCGTCTGCCATCCTCTGGGTTCACCATGGCGATGCCGCCGGGTGCCTGGACTTGTGAATCTACAGTGCCGTATCCAACTCGAAAGCCCACATCCTACAGCGTACAAGTGTATCACCAACAGCAAGTAGAAACACACAAGTACACACACACACAAGTACATCTGGACACCCTTTTATTTCTGTTGCATTCCTCTCCCAAGATTTCCAGCAGCATGAGTAGCAGCAGTTACGTGGATCCCACCGCGGGTGCGGTGGAGCACTGCGAACTCATGGCGAACGAACACCCCGAGTTAGCAACGCAGTATCAGGCCATGGCCTCGTTCTGTCAACAAAAGCTCTGGCACGAACTTACGCTGGCGGTGCTGGACTTGGTTGCGGATCCGACGACGGCACGTTCCGTGGCATCGCTCGGTGGCACGCATTCCTACCTGGCCTTGTACAACCAAGTCGTCACGCCGGTGCACGCCAAGCTCAATCCCCTCAGTCTGGCACAAATCGCGTCGGCCGTTGCGCGCGTCCTGCACGCACAAGATGGTACGGCTGCCAAGGCCATCCTCGAGAATCTCGTCACCAAGCTACAGCAAGACGCGCTGCCTCACACCGTACAGGCCGACGCCGTGGTGTACGCGGAATCCAAACTCTCACTATTGACGCTGGAAGCGTTGCGGCAACCCCACGGGACGCCACTGGACACCGACGATCAGAACGAACAACTCCAAATCATCCAAGCCAGGGCATCCAAGCAAAAGGCCGCCCTGCAGGTAGTCGACAACGCCATTGTGTCCGCAGCCTACTACGAAGCTTTATGGACGTACTACAAGATACTAGGCCCACCGGAACAGTTTTACGCCGCCGCCATGCAGTTTCTCAATTACGCGCCACCGCCTCCTCTCGACAATGCCACCACCAACGTCGCAGCGGTAGTAGCAAGGAACGTGGTTGACTACCAAACCCTGGCCGTGGATTTGTGTCTCGCCGCACTCACCGGAGACGGCGTCTACAATCTCGGTCAACTCGAAGCCTCGCCCGTGCTCGCATACTTGCAATCCCAACCGGACGCTTGGTTGGTGCAAATGCTCCACGCCGTTTCGGCGGGCGATTTGGAAGCCTTTGCCTCTCTCACCTCCCAGCACGCAACGTCCATACAAAAACAACCCGCCCTCGTGCACCGAGCCAATGCGGTACAGGAAAAGCTTTTACTTCTCGCTCTGGTCCGTCTCGTCTTTACCAAGGACGCCCACGATCGAACGCTGACCTTGAACGAGCTCGCCGTTGGTTTGGGCAATATACCGGTCGATCAAGTGGAATGGGTGGTTATGCGCGCCCTCAGTGTACACTTGGTGGAAGGACACTTGGACCAAGTGGACGGAACCGTCACGATCACCTGGGTACGTCCGCGAGCCCTGAACACGTCTCAAATGACCGAACTCGGCGGCCGATTGGAAGCGTGGGCCCACAAGGCCCAAGTGGCCCGTACCGCTATGCAAGAACAAGTACCCGGTACCTTTGCCTAGGAAACGAGTGAGCGAGCGAACAATCGACCAACCAACCGCCCACACGGTTGCACCACGTACCTACCCCCATAATAAAGACACATCCTAGCCAAATATGATACATTGTCGTATTCTGGTCGAGCTAATGCGCGCATGTGTGGGTGTATATGTGCATAATAGATAGTATACAAGCGTGTTGGTGAATTATAATAAGGAATTATTTCGTCTCGCCGGAAGCAGCGCCCGAATCCGAGCTTTTGGACGTCGCTTGATAGTACCGAGGATTGGTGGCGTCTACTTTGGTACCGGTCCCGCCCGCCGGGGATATCTGCACCATGACGTTCCACAGGAGGTGTGCGGGACTGGTGGCGTAAGAATTCGCGGCGTGTCGTTGCAGTCCGTTGCGTATGGACGAAGCTGTCTGTGGAACCAACAGGCTTAGTACACCACTGGTAACGGAACTTGCGACGGCCGAAGCGACGTAGAACGGATTGCTGTTTTCGTTAATGTTTTTGTAGGAAAGCTCGTTCGTGTTCGGGAGTGTGGGCCAGAGACTCGCAACACCAACAAGTTGTTCCCATTCCTGTACACGATCCCGGACGAATGCCCAGGTATCGGCGTAGTCGTTCGACGTATCGGCGAGCATATGCAGTTCGGCAGCAACGTACACGGCTCCGAGTCCCAGCTTTTGCGGCTCGGACCAAGCCGGCAATTTGTCACCCTCTCCGTGGTCCACGGTCACGGCGTCGGCGACGGTTTCCACAAGTTGCTCGATTTGCAGTCGTGTTTTCCAGACATTGTCCGGTCTTGCTCCCAGCGCCATGGCTTGGTGCCATCGCGACGATTGCAAGTACGGAATGGTGTAGGCGAGCCGTGTTTGCAAAGCCGTCGCCACCCGATCCCGCAATTTTGTAGCATTGTTGTTGTTTGGATTTGCGAAAGACTTCCATTCGGTTTCGGCGAGTACCGCCAAGTCTCGTTGCAAACGCTGACGACAATCATCCATCCAGAACTGGACGAGTTCGGAGGGATCCACGAGCCCCGCGACGGCCACGGAACACGATTCCTCCGCCGCCGCTGCCGCCACGGCATCCCGTGTCCAGCCGTACGCAGGGACCTGGGCCAATGAAGCTCGTAAGATTTGGTGACGCATTGGCATTCCGAAGGTCGAAGACTCATTGTCGCCGTCGGATGTGTCCGTCGTTTCCGCGGAAGTGGAGGTGGAACTGTGCCGCATCGCCCGCCGTACGGGAATGTCCCGCATGGAATACGCATTGCACGTTGCTCGAGCCGCGTCTCGCTGTCTCGTACGAATCCCTTTTGCGTATCCTCGAGACGTTAGTGTCGACAACGGCTTCGACAACGTAGAGGAGCGTACGGATCTCCGTACGAGACCCAATGCCGTACGGTAGACCGCCAGCGATGGGACGAGGCCCTTTGGCACCATTGTCTAGCTTGTTTTGCCGGCAACACTCACCTAGAACGAACTTACTAACAAGACACAAGAATTGCGGGTTGTGGAGTGTGGATTGCGGTTTCTCTTTCTACCCGGCACACTCACAGTAGTTTTGCATTTTTAACTGTATGCGCTGGGCTCACTGGGATCAAGAGGAAGTTGGACTCGTACGGTACCAGGAAAGTAGGTGACTGTGAGGTACCTCTACCGTAATACCCCCCCCCCCTCTCCATCGCACTCGATGAGTTGGTATATGTCGTGTACGACACATATATTACTGAGTTGTGAGTCCGAAGGATATCACGATTCCGCATCCTACAGTACGGCAAGTTGTGTAGCGGTACAGAATCCACGACGGCACCCAAACGTGATGCAAATCAACGGGCACCACTAAGCCCGGTTTTCTTCCCGTGGACGGTGAGTTCGATCGGTTCGTTTCGTACCGTCGTAGTTGCTACTAACTACGACTAGGTAGCTAGAGGGTAGTATGATTGACAGTGATAGCTGTAAGTCCCAACACTGGACAACTCCATCAAACTTGCCCGCCCAAGATACGATCCGCACCACACAATGATCCGAGAAGTAGCAGCAACTGCGGCAATAGATAGATAGACAGACAGATAGACAGAAAAAGGTAGGTAGGTAGGTAGGTAGGTGACCAACCGTCGCTCACAATAAGTCGAAGAGTTCACTGTCTGTAGTCACGCATATACTCGACGAGAACAAAGAAAAAGCACAAAAATTGAACAGCAGGCGTCTCTATTCTTCCAATACACCATGCCGGAAGAAACGACGTACACCAACCCCCCAGCGGAGACAGCCGGTGCCATGGTGTCCGCCTCCGACGAACACAATCCCACCCAAGCGCAGATACCGGAGACGCCTGCGCAATCCACGAGTCTCACTGGGGGTGACTCCGTCCCCGCGACCACCATACCGACTGCTGCTCACGATGATGACAACGACGACGTGGAAGCGAATCGTCGTATCCCGCTGCGTCGAACTATCGAAGCTTTGGAAATCGAAATGGAGGACAGCAATGCCGCAACACACGAAATTCCCACGAGAATAAAAGCCTCCAAAAGTGAAGATACCCTGGATGAAGAAGACGAACAGGAGGAAGGAATTCACGACATGCAACGACTTTTACACCCGACCGATACTCTCGTCGTTGCTGGCACAAACACGGTTGCTACCGATATTGACCCGCTGCCTGGTTGGTGCGCTCCCGCCCAAACCGTTGGTAACATGCGGATCTTTGCACCGCGACTCTTGTACCAGACTGGCTGGGGCATCCGGGGACCACACACGTTTGGACCCCCAGTCGTCCTCGCCTTGCTTGTCGGTGCGTCCGTGCACTTTATACGCGTTAGTCTGCGAGAAATCGGGGTCGGGACGGCCGGTGTTTGTGCTCTTTGGATGATGGTCGTAACCTACCACTTGGGCAATACCGCCTTTCGCGATCCCGGCGTGGTCCTTCTGTCGGCCGATCGGGGGACCAACGTAACTCGACAACACCGTTGGTGTGACTTTTGTCAAGAGTACCAACCTCCGGACGGGGCACACTGTCCCGACTGTAACGTGTGCGTGGCAGGCTTTGATCATCACTGTGTACGTTACAGAGCAATGGCCGGACATTGGAATGCCGGCGGTGAAATTAAGCCTTTTTTGACGAGACTTTCGTCCTCACCATCCTTTGCTTGCCGTTACCTTACGTCACGTTTACGTTTCCTTCCAAACAGGCCTGGATGGGAACCTGCATAGGCAAAGGCAATCTCCCACACTTTGTTCGTTTCAATCTATCCTGGCTAACGTATCTAATCTACGCCATTGTCTGGGTTACCATTGTGGGTCCTCGCGTCTTTTAGAACTGGCTTGGTGAGCAGAAACGAACAGTATGCCACAAATTCATAAAAAGTAACACATTATAGAAACGTGGAATGTGTGGGGCTATGCTATTCCAAACGTGACCACACCCACTTCCTTGTCAGTATTCGGTTACAATACCATGTGTGCCGGAATAGAGTCCGACCGCAGCCACGAGTCCACGCGTTTCGCAGTCAAACAAGCAACAAAGAGTGCAGAAATGGCGTTCCCGGTTAACGAATCTTCTATTCTTCCCACACGGGATCACCGCGTTGAAGCACTTGCACACGGGCGCCGACGGAAATGCGCTTCCTGTTCGAGCCTGGAGCGGACAATACGTTTTGGGCAAAGTACAGGTTATCCTTGTTGCCGGGTTGCAAGGCACGGAACTCAGCCATGGTTGCCAAGGGCTCATCCGTGACATCACCCGTTTGTTGATCCGTACAGGATTGTTTGCATCTTGGGCAGCCTTTAACAATATGAAACAATACTCCATCGATGGCAATCACTTTCCAATGGTCTTCTTCGAACGGCATCGTTCCCGAAAGGACAATGTTGGGACGAAACCGACTCATCGGCAGGCTCCCCTTGCCTTTTTGTTGGAGCCGACGATTCAATTCGTCCAAGGATGCTTCGCACGCCAGCAGAATCGGAAAACCGTCAGTGAGTGCCACCGACGGAGTTCTGCCGGTCCATGTTCGCGCCGATGCCGGCACGTACTTGTCGTCCGCGATACGGCCATCTCGCCTATCTTGCGTCACGACACGTACGGAATCTTTCAATTCGTCCGGCATGGCATTGTCTTGATTGACCAACTTTTGCATAAATGCGGCGACTTGTTCCCCCATGTCTCGGACTTGTACCACATCGCTCCACAAAGTGGCTCGATACAGCGCGCTTCCCGGTAGCGGAGTCACGGAAATACTTACCGATTCATTCGGCAATTTGAAGGAAGAAAGACGAAGCGTTCCGTCTTGGAGTTCCGCCACCACCGTGGCCAGACTCAGACACTGCCGCTGCGTCAAGAAGCGGTGGGTCGGATCGTGGGATCCGAAAGAACCCCACGCGGGAAGCGGTGCCGGTGTTACCAGCATGTATCGACGGTCGTCGACAAATCCTTTGGTATCCAAGGTGGCAAATTTGACGGAGACGGGTCGGAGTGACTTGACTGCAGATGATGAGTTGGAAGAAGGAAGGCCGACGGGTTGATTAAGGTGAGCATTTCCTTTTGGAATTACTGTATGCCGTTCGAAAAATACAACGTTCGCAGAGCATTGCGATGGCAACACGTACCGGGGTGTATATAGAGACCACTCACGGTAATTTGCGTTTCGTCTGGATTGTGCGTAGCACCTACGACGAAGGTATGTAGGTACAAGCGACTGGCAATGCTTGAAACGGCACGGACAATTAACAATCGATTCGCAAGGAAGACAATCGCGAGGATCGTCGAAGAAATCAGCAGAGGCCTGTTTCCGATTTTCCTCAGTACTTCTTCGAAAAAGTCCATTCCGAGTAGTATACTGGAAACGGTAAAACAAGGAATTGGAATTGGCGCAGCTTAGTGTGAGGCACGACAGCCATGGTCCGAACACTGCCACAAGGATCTAACTCTTCAAATAATGGGTGATGCGATGTCACGTAAATATAGAAATTTGGTCTCGAACTTCCGTGAATCACAGTAAATTCGAGACTGACAGTGAAAATGTACGCAGTCGGAAACGGGAATGGAGTCTAGAATACGGAATCGTTACCGGCTCGGGAATTGATCTCCGTCATTCGCAAAGCGGATCGAGTGCCAATCTACTACAATTGGCAAACCGCGAGACAGCGAGGACTCGGTTCCTCTACAGAATTACACTCTGTTTACCCGAGATAGATAAGACCATGGTGAGTACGAGTGCGAGTGCAACAAAAGAGAATGCGTACATCTTTACCTAGCTGCAATATTCGCTAAATTACTGCTCCGCAAAGAATTATACGGTAACTGGAATTGGAATGCTTTGTGGTTCGGCCTTACCCTGTCTCTCACGTATACACTCGGCTTTGGTCGTTGTTTTCTACAGCCAACCGGAAAGGGAAGTAAGCTATTGCGGTACGTCGAGCACCGTCTCCGCGTAACACTTCACGATGGAAGGTCAATTGTGGGAACCTTTCTTGCGTTTGACAAGCACCTAAATCTCGTCTTATCCGAAGCCGAAGAATTCCGTACGTTGAAATCCAAAGGTGGCGCCGCTCTGCTGGAAGAACGAACGGAAAAACGCAGTTTGGGCTTGGTCCTTATTCGCGGAGAAAACGTCGTTAGTTTAGCCGTCGAAGGCCCACCGCCACCGTCAACAATGGGAAAACTGACACCGGGCGGTCCCGGTATGGCTCGGGGTGCCGGACGCGGTGTACCTTCCATGGCCCCACCCGGGGCTCCGCCGGTAGGGCTGGGTGCGGCGCCAATTCACGGGATTGGTGGTGCCGGAGGAACGTTTCCGCCACCGCCACCCCCACCACCGGGCGCGGGTATGCCACCGCCTGGAATGGGACGAGGTATGCCACCGCCCCGATACTGAATCGATTTCTACTTGTTGTGAGTGAAGACTACCGTATTGTGGGCGAGGGCTAGACAAGTTATCCACAAACGCACGTGGCAACGTACGAACTATGTAAGCCAAAGTTACCCTACCGCTATCGGAAGGAGCAAACAACCATGGTTTGCCCGCTACCGCTTAGAAAGACGTATTTAGGTAGGTACGCTCTCCCAATGTCGCGCGATTAGGCTGTGGACACCGTGTGGCAAGAGTGGACGTTGTTTCGCTGTAGAATAAGATTTCGTTCGAGACAGCTTCATCGTGCCCTGGTTTTATGGTCGTTCCGATGGTACTCGTTGGAAGAAAGAAACCGGATCTCAATGGCGACGAGTCCGCGCAAAGACGGAAACAGCCTATGGACGTGTGGTGTATGGATTTGAGATGTGTGTATCCCTGTGACACAACAGATCCACCCAGCCTATTCTTCCCTATTGCTATTGACTCCGACAAAGCCTTGGCCAGTCCACGCTTCCCAGCCCGATTCAATAGTTTGTGACAGTTCCGATTGGTGGTGCAATAGCTCGACCAAGCATCCATCCGTATCGAACAGAAAGGCCAATTCGTAGACACCTGTTCCAATGATTTGCTGTTGAGGCTCTAGTGCCACCCGCAGACTTTTGCGGAACCGCTCTATACTCGTTTCGTTCAATCGGGCAATCCAGGATGATAGGTCGGGCAAGGTGGTGTACTGAATTTGTCGGGTCACATCCAAAGCAACATGGTTGTATCCCAGAAAATCTTGTCGCTGCATCAAATCCAGCGCACGATGTTGCGTATTGGGCCTTTCGTTCAGCACGTACGACGGTACTTCAATGAGTTCCAGACGAGCGTGTGTAGCAGCTGCACTGATGGCTCTATGGGTACCATTGTGGCTACTCAGAGGGTCTCTGTCCAGTTCCAACCAAGCCGCGCGAGCGGGACCAGCTCGAAACTTGGTCGTCACGCTGTATCCTAAGAGCGAATAGAATTGTACGGCTCGGGTAATGTTTCGTGTTTTCAATGCGGTGTGGTGAAGCACAAGAGGAGGCGGCATTTGTACTGTGGAATCGTCCGACGCATCAGCGCTCGCCATTCTCGACAATTTTGTTACTTTTAGAGGCAACAACGGACATGACAAGCGTCGGCTTGCGAGTGTCCTACGTAAGGCTTCTCGAAGTAACAAAGGACGTGGCGAGAACGCAATGCCGATTGGAAGGAACGCCACACTGACGAGGACACCATTGACGAGGGTCCCTAGACCACGCTTCATGGATGCAGCAATATCTCGTTATTGTGTCGTTCCCAGCGCTATATCCTTCAGTGACACTGGATTTTCAAAAGAATATTCGATCCACTACGCAACGCAAGTGCTTCGCCATGGTCATCGAACTTACCATTTAACGACTCGTTTCGCGTTTGGGATGATTTGGCACCGAGAGT
>Ga0160421_1000156_pt1 | contig 21783 bp, 16 predicted proteins | sample TAMARWmetagpilot_FD_108195 | JGI IMG/M metagenome (GOLD analysis project Ga0160421, IMG submission 108195) | Phycosphere-associated microbial communities from TAMU algal ponds, Corpus Christi, Texas, USA - TAMU ARW-7 10/27 metagenome pilot | ecosystem: Engineered > Artificial ecosystem >... | reverse complement strand
TGAGCCACCCAAAGCAATATCCACTTTAGCAACAGCTGCGGCGTTAACACCTGATGCTGATGCATTAATTACACTAGCTGCCTCTGTTACCGTTGAGTCTGCTTCAATCAATACACTAGAAGAGTCTATACCTGACGCAAAAACTAAAGTTTCATCACTTGCACTTTTCTCAAAGTTAGCATCTAAATCTGCAACACCAAATACGCTGCCAGCAGCAGTGCCACTAGCAAAAGTACCTCCAATTTCTTCTGCTGCTACACTTTTTAGAGAAAGGTTTATGATTTCATTAGCATTTGCACCAACTTGAAATGACTTTGTACCGTAACTGCCATCTAATAATTGCTGGCCACCAAACGAGGTTGTTTCTGCTATACGGGTTAATTCAACCTGAAGTGCTGATACTTCTTTTTGCAGTGCTTCTCTATCTTCAGCTGAGTTTGAACCATTGGCTGATTGTAGTGCAAGTTCACGCATACGTTGAAGTATATTAGTTGACTCACTCATTGCCCCTTCTGCGGTTTGCGCCATCGAAATACCATCGTTTGCGTTACGCTGTGCTACAGCTAAGCCATTTATTTGCGATGTTAAACGGTTTGAAATTTGCAGGCCTGCCGCATCATCTTTTGCGCTATTAATACGCATACCAGATGACAAGCGTTCCATTGAAGTAGCTAAGCCTTCGCCAGATTTTGTTAAGTTACGTTGTGCGTTTATTGACGATACATTAGTATTTACTGTTAATGCCATTTTACCACCTCCTAGGTTTAAACAGAGTGTGGTTCAACACGTTTTAACAGGAACCACTATTCGATAATTTCTAATTATTAGAAAAGCATTTACTGTGCCAACTTTAATTTATTTTTAAGTGGTTGTTTTTAAATGGTTGTTTTTAAGTGTAAATTAATGGTTTTTGGGAGTTGTAAATAAAGAGTGAAGTTATTTGGAAAGTAGTGACAATTTTTTGCCGCGATTTTGTAGCCAGTTTTTGCCGCAAAGTATTGCCGCTTTAAAGTGGGTAAAGCGGCAAGGCATTTCTGCTTATAAGTAATCGAATAATGAAAGGTTAGTTAAACGGCCAAAAGTGGCTTGTGATGCTTGCAGTGCCGTTTCTTGTTTAGTGAGTTCACTAATGGCTTCTGCCATGTCTACCTCTACTAAATCAGAAAGGTTGCTTTTGTTTTGAATATCTTGCGCAAGATTAGAGTCGCTAACTCTTTCAAGTGCATTCATACGCCCACCTAAACTTGCTTGCGTAAACACAACTTGCTCGCTGGCATTTTGTAATTGCACTAAGCCATCGGCTAGTACTTGCTGAAAATCATCACCCTCAAGTGTGCCGTCATTTAAACCTGTAATAAGTGATTGTAATGTATTAAGTACGTTTTCTTTGCGTGGTTTTTCAAGCGTAAAATCGAGTTGGCCAGGCGTACTACCCTCAAATTGAATTTTCATTCCTGAAAACTCAATTGTATTATCATTAACTTCCCCTGTTTGAGGTGGGGTAAGCGGCACACCATCTTGTAGAATTTCATATGTATCTGGATCGTTTGTTGTCGCACCAACGGTTCTGACTACAACACTAAAAGTATTTGCTGTGGGTGACACTGAAGTCCCTGGATCAGCATTGTAATTTGCCTGATGAAACTTATCGAACTCTGTTTGACCATCTACATAAACCGTGCCTGCTGTAATATTATTTGTAGGCGTAGTTACCGGAATCGTAGCTTGATTATCAGTAACATCAAGTCGTGCGTCGCTTTTCTCAAACGTATCAAAACCGTTATCGCTAGATTTAATACTTACCCCTTCAGCAATAGTTATTACATGCTGGCCTTGATCTCCATTATAAGTATATTCACCCGTAGTAGAGTCAAATTGGTAAGGTTGAGTGCTGTCTTGGTAGCCTGAAAAAATAAATTTACCGTCTTCTGAGCGGGTATTCATTAAGTTGACGAGTGTTTTTTGTATTTCACTCAGCTCAGCAGCGATAGACTCTAAATCATCTTGAGTATAAGCACCATTGCCCGCTTGAATCGCTAGCTCTTGGGCTTGCTGAATATTAGTATTTATACTTTGTAAGATGGTTTCTTCAGTTTCAAGACGGCCAGTTAATTGGTCAATATTTTTAGCATGCTGCTCATTTGTTTGTATTTTATTTGAGTAAAGCATCCCTTGCGAAATAGCAGCAGGTGCTTCTGAGGTCGTTAAATACTTCTGCCCTGTCGTTACTTGCTCTTGTGCATTAGCAACACTTTGTTGGCTATCGAGTATTTTATTAATGTTGTTTTGGTACATTAAGTTATTTGATAAACGCATAATTACCTCGCCGCACTTAATAAGGTGTCAAAAATTTCTTGAGCTGCAGCTAATACTTGAGCTGATGCTGAATATGATTGCTGAAAACGCAGTAAATTGGCAGCCTCTTCATCTAGGTTTACACCTGAGAGCGACTCATACCACGCTTCTGATTGCTGGGCTAGCGCATCAAATGCGCTGGCACTGGTAATGGCTTGGCCAGTGACTACGCCAATATCACTCACTAACCCTGAATAGGCTTGGTTAAACGTGTCATGATTGTCGGCAGCGGCTGTTGTCACTACATTTTTACGCACTAATTCGCCATTTTGTAAATCAGCAAGTTTTAAACCATTACGGTTATCATCAAAGCCGCCTTCGTTAAATTCAAGGGTAAAAGTGTCTCCAGTAGCTGGCGTGCCTTCAATATCAAAATCAAAGCCATAGTTGCTATAAGGTACGCCAGCCTGAGCCAGTACGCCCTCTGCTGGAGGCGTTACTGTAAACGTAGAGGTGCCATTTGCATCTGTAATTTGATATTCGTTTGCAGTGCCTGTTTTAACTAACGTGATATCGCCATTGGCTAAACCAGGGGTAGTGTTAAAGCCACCCGAGGTAACACTTGTTACTTCTCCGGCTGAAATAGTCGCTGTACCTACATTATCTATGCTGTTAGCTGTACGAATAGGCGATGCCAGTGCTAAGTCTTCACCGCGGCTTGTCGCAAGGGAAATACTGGTTGCCGCCTCTGAGTTAAGTTTAATTTGAAATTTATCCCCGATATTACCTGTACCATTAATTTCTAGTTTTAAGCCAAATGAGTCTTCAACTGTAGCCGGTAGTGGCGGCGTTGCATTAGGATCACCGGGTGTAGCTAATTGTATATCATCAGCATCTATGACGTTACTTGCTGGAATAATTGCTATGGCCGCATCGCCAATAGGCTCGCCTTTATTATCTACGGGCTGAATGCTCACTTCATTTGTATCCGTGTAAGTAACAATAAAGTCGCTGGCCGGTAGCTCACTGCCTTTACCGGGTTCTACAGTTGCAGTCATACCTGCATTACCAGTATTCGCTTGATACGCATAAGCGCCGGCGGTAGGTATATTAAATATATCACCGCCTAGCTCACCGTTAGCATCCATACCCAATTTATTTTGCTCGTTGAACGCATCAGCAATTGCCAATCCCATTTGGCCAATTTGGTTTTGTGCAGGCACAAGTATGTCGTCTCTAAAAGCCAACAAGCCGCCAATTTTGCCTTTTAATTTAGTTGCATCTATTTCTAGCGGCACAGCTTTGCCGCCATTAACGTCAAGCGTCAATTCTTTAAAATTAGGATCGGGGTCGCCCGACAGTGAAAACAAGTTAAATGTACCGTTTTCCATAACTAAAGATTCACCGCTGCCCATAAAGACGAGTTTTTCGCCATTGGGGCCATCAAGTGTTTCTATATCAACAAGCTCTGATAATTCACGAATCGCTAAGTCGCGCTGGTTATAAATAGAGCTTGCGTCAGAGGCGTTATTTGTGCCATTTACGACTGCAATTTCTTGGTTTAACGTATTTATATTTTGGATGAGTGAGTTGGCTTCTTCAGAAAAAATCTCAAGCTGCTCATTCACTATACCTTGTTGCTCAAGCACGATACCCGAAAGTCTATCCATTTGATCAACTAAGCTTTGCGCATCGGTCATTACTAATGAGCGAGCAACTGTTGAAGACGGCTGATTTAGCGCCTCTTGCACGTTATTAAATAATGAATTTATGCCCGTTGATAAGTTATTAGACTCTTCTGAAAAAATAGTATCAACACGGTTGGCTTCTGTTACAAATTGATCAAAAAACGATTTATTTGACGTGTCGCGGTTTAACTGCGACTGGGCAAACTCGTTCAATAACCTGTATGTTTCGCCGCGACCTACTTGGTTATCTACCATCGTGGTAAATTCAGTGCGCTCACGTACGTAGCCTTCTGTATTTACATTGGTGATGTTTTTACTGGTCGTTTGCAACAGCTCAGAGCTTGAACGCACCCCAGCACTGGCAATATTTAATAAACTAAACGACATATTACTTCACTCCTTGGGTAAACGCGCTTGTTGCAATATTTTTAAGCTCACTGCTATTTAGCACTTTTTTTATTTTACTCGCGTAATTAGGGTCCGTTGCATAGCCTGCTTTTTGTAGCGAATCTAAAAATTCGTTTGGCTGTGCTGTTTTTTGTAATGCTTCTTCGTAGCGTGGGTTTTGCGTTAAAAAATCGACAAAGTCGTTCACGCTTTCTTTTATAGAATCGTAAGCTCTAAAACTTGCTTGCTTTTTAACAGGGGTACCTTGCTCAAATTCAAGCGTTACTTTACTTGCTTTATCGCCTTCCCAGCTTTTATCTGATTTAATATTGAACAGGTTATTTGAGCTATTCCCGTCGCTTTTATTAATAATATGCTTACCCCAACCCGTCTCAAGTGCCGCTTGGGCCACCATTACTGCAGGGTTTAAACCAATTTTTTCGGCCGCTGTTTTAGCATGCTCCCACACTGCACTAACAAACTCTTCAGCATTATCAAATGACGACTGCTGTGTAGGCTGTGTTGTGGTTTTAGTTTGTGTTGCCGCACTGCTGACTACTAAGTCATCTTTATTTGCTTGCTTTACACTGTGCACCTTTTCGTGCGGCAGTTCAGAGCCTGCGCGTTTATCACTCATAAAGTCGTTAGTAGTTCTTAATACTGAGCCAGGCATAAAGTTCTCAGCCTCTGGAGAAAGCTGCTGAACAATTAAATCAGCCAAACCCAAAGACCCATTTGATGAAAGCTCAGAAGAGAGCTGCTGATCGTGCATTTCTTCAAAAAACTTTACGCCGCTAGAGTTAAACGGGCTGTCTTCATCTTCAAATGCTTCGTTGGCTTTACGCATCCCTTTTAGAAGCATTTGTGTAAAAATAGCTTCAAATTGTGCCGCTGCTTTTTTTAGCGCCGCTTTAGACGCATCAGTAGATGCATCACCGCTGTTTAAAGCGTCTTGACGTAAAGTATTAAGATTACTTAAATCAAAAAAGTTTTGCTTATCGAGGTGATTTGTTTCCATCAGCTTTTTGACACAAAAATGAATAATGCTTTAAGAAATGCAAAAATTGAGCCAAAGAAAGGTAAACAGCAAAAAGCTTAAGTACCTTTTGAGTACTTAAGCTTTATGTGGAAGGGTAAATATTCTAAAATCTAACTAAATAACAACAAGCTGTCCGTTAATTGCACCCGCTTCTTTAAGCGCTTCTAAAATAGCCATTAGGTCTCCAGGTGCTGCGCCTACTTCATTTATAGCACGCACTAAGTCATCTAAGCTAACGCCGGGGTTAAAAACAAACGCACGAGAATCATCTTGATTAACGTCAATAATACTTTGCTGTGTAACAACAGTTTCGCCTTCTGCTAACGGATTAGGCTGCGTTACATTTTGCTGTTCAGCAATTGTGACTGTTAGGCCGCCATGGGTTATTGCCGCAGGCTGTAGCTTCACATTTTTGCCAATGACAATCGTTCCCGTACGTGAATTAACAATAATTTTGGCTGAGGTATCAGCAGGCTTAAACTCTAGGTTTTCAAGCGTTGATAAATAAGACACTCGTTGCGATGCATCACGTGGCGCAATAACGCGTACTGAGGCAGCGTCAATAGCTTGTGCACTATTAGGGCCTACCAAATTGTTAATTGTTGCTTCTAAACGTTTTGCCGTTGTAAAGTCAGGGCGGTTTAAGTTAAAAGTAATGTAGTCGCCTTGCATAAAAGGGCTTTTAACTTCGCGTTCAACAGTGGCTCCGTTAGGTACGCGGCCAACTGTCGGGGTATTAATGACCACTTTACTGCCATCAAGCCCTTGTGCTCCTAAACCACCCACAATTAGGCTACCTTGCGCTATGGCGTATACGTTTCCATCCACCCCTTTTAAGAAAGTTTGGAGCAAGGTGCCGCCACGTAAACTGCCTGCACTGCCAATAGAAGATACCGTAATATCAATTGTTTGACCCGGCTTTCTAAACGGCGGAAGCTCAGCATGGACTGCCACTGCTGCTACGTTTTTAATTTTAGGGCTTTGTGTTGAAGGCAGCGTAATACCAAAACTGTTTAGCATGCCTCTAAAACTTTGTTGCGTGTAAGAGTTTTGCTCCCCTGTACCAGGTAGCCCCACCACTAAACCATAGCCAACCAATTGGTTAGCACGTACGCCTTCAACCATAGAGACATCTTTTATACGCTCGGCGCTGGCAGAAAATTGCCAGCCTAGCAGTATGATCAAAATAAACGCTTTAATGCTATTCATACTACTATCCTCTAAAACGGAAATAACGAGCTACTAAAGAAACGTGTTAACCACCCTGGGCTTTGCGCTTCTTGTGTTTGTCCTTTACCTGAATATTGAATTCGGGCATTGGCAATTCTATTCGACTCAACCGTGTTATCGGCGCTTACATCTTGCGGACGTACAAGGCCTTCGAGCCTAATAAACTCTTCGCCGGTGTTAAGTGTTAGCCATTTTTCACCACGAATAACTAAGTTACCATTGGGTAAAACACGCATAACATTCACCGAGATGTCGCCCACTAAGCTGTTTGACTGATTTGATTTAGAGTCACCGGTAAATGATGAATCACTACCAATGCCAAACTGAATACTGTCGCCACCTATATTTACAGGTAAACCACCTAACCCAATAACGGGGTCTAGGCTGGCTTCGGTTTCTTTATCGGTTTCGGTTTTAGCGGCTTTTGTAGCTTGTGTTGACTCTTCAAGCTTAACGGTAATTATATCGCCGGTTCTAAGTGCTTTTTTGTCTGAATACAAATCATTAAATGTATTGGTGTTAAACAACGAACCCGTTGCAACAACAGGCTCTGCTACAGGCTCTGGGTACATGGGTGCGTAGTAGGGATCATCTTGAACCACTTCACTATTTTGCGTAGAAACACAGCCACTTAAAAATAAGGTGCCTGCTGCAAATAAAATAACATTACGCATAACTATCCCCTTGTGCACGGTTATAACTGTTGATTGATGTAGCTCATCATTTCGTCAACGGCCGAAATTACTTTTGAGTTCATTTCGTAAACACGTTGAGTTTCGATAAGGTTTACCAATTCTTCCGTTACATTAACGTTTGATGTTTCAAGCGAGCCTTGAATAATAGTTCCTAAGCCTTCTACGCCTGGATTACCTTGAACAGGCGCACCACTAACAGCGGTTTCGGTGTAAAGGTTTTGACCAATTGGCTCAAGACCCGATGGATTAATAAAGTCACTAATTGTTAGCTGGCCAATCACCACGTTATCGGCTTGCCCTGCAACACGTACAGATACTTCACCATCTTGAGAGACTGTAATTGATTGCGCATCATCGGGTACATTCATTTCGGGCTGAACAACAAAACCTGCACCTGAGGTAACAATGCGGCCGTCTTCATCGGTAGTAAATTGCCCATTACGCGAATACGCTATATTGCCATCGGGTTGCAGCACTTCAAAAAAACCTTCGCCTGAAATCATCCAATCGAGTGAGTTTTCGGTGGTGAGCATATTACCTTGGGTAAACTCTTTTTGGTTAGCAACCACTTTTGCACCCGCACCTAGCATTAGGCCAGATGGCAGCTCGGTATCTTGTGAAGAGCGCCCGCCAGGCTGGTTGATGTTTTGATACAGTAAATCTTCAAAAATAGCGCGGCTTTTTTTGTAACCTACGGTACTGGCATTCGCCAAGTTATTTGAAATAACTGAAATATCAGTTTGTTGAGCGTCTAGCCCTGTTTTACTTATCCACAATGCAGGATTCATAAGTATGCCCTCATTTTAAAGTTAAACTATGCGCATCAACTGATCTTGACGTTCGTCAATCTCTTCAGCTGTTTTCATTAGTTTTACTTGTAACTCAAATTGACGTTGGTGGTTGATCATATCAACCATTTCGTGAACTGGATTAACGTTAGACATTTCCAGTGCACCACTTAACACTTTTACATTTGCAGAGGTATCGACGGTTTGCCCTGGTACAGGTCTAAACAAACCATCGTTGCCTTTTTCAAGCTCTCTGCTGTTTCCTTCAACAACGCGCAGCGTGTCTACTTCTTCTAAAAAATTTGCAGGCGCCCCTTGAGGGCGAACCTGTATGGCGCCATCTTCACTAAAACTTATTTTTTCAATAGGAACCGGTAAAATTACGGGGCCACCTTCGCCAATAACTTGACGACCATGACTTGTTACCAACATACCTTGCGCAGTAATGTTTAGCGTGCCTACTTTTGTATATGCTTCGTTACCTGAGTCATCTTGAACGGCAAGCCAGGCGTTATCGCTCATGGCAATATCTAAATCTCGCCCTGTTTCGATTATGCCGCCAGAGGTCATGTTAGAACCTGGACGCTCTTGCATAGAAAACACGCGCGTTGGTAAGCCCTCGCCAAATGCTTGCATAGAGCGCGCTTGCGCAAAGTCAGCTTTAAAGCCTGTGGTGTTTGCGTTTGCCAAATTATTGGCTTTAAGTGCAAGCCCTTGTAGGCTTTGCTTAGCGCCAGAGGCTGCAATGTAGACCATTTTGTCCATAACATCGACTCACATAAAAAATCTCTGAGTTGATAAATGCAAAATAGATGCCAGATTAAATTTGACGCAATTTATGAAGAATATTGAAAGGACTTAGTTGCAATAAGAATAGCGGCACAGCTAAAAAAAAGACTGCAAAAATGCAGCCTTAGAATTTTAACCAAAAATAAGGTTAACTTATCGAATCTGCAAAATACTTTGCTGAATTGTTGAGTTAACTTCAAGTGCTCGAGAGTTTGCTTGGTAGTTACGTTGAGCGGTAATCAAATCAACTAATTCGTTTGTTAAGTTGGTATTTGATTGCTCAAGCGCGGATGAATTAATACTACCAAAAGTCCCTGTTCCTGCTTCACCGGCCACTGGCTCTCCAGAGTCAATACTTTGCTTCCAGCTGGTATCACCTACTTGCGAAAGGCCTTGAGAGTTTGGAAAGCGAACCATAGCAACTTGGCCTAAGTAGGTTGAATCACCATTACTGTATGAGGCAACAATTTTACCGTCTGTGCCAATATCAATACCCGCTAAACGACCCACTGTAGAACCGTCTTGATCAAGTGCTTTTACTTCAAAACCACTAGAATATTGCGTTGGTATTCTTCCTGCAGTGTTGTTTTCATCGCGCCAGTTAACTTCTATACCAGCATCTGGAAATGTTGCCCCATTATCAAGTAAAGATGATAGCCCACCTGGGGTTTCTCCTAAAGTCACTTCATTAAATGTTGATGTAGTATTCGCATCGACGCCTGTCGTTGCTGGTAAACCGCTTGAATCAAATCCAAGTGTGGTAATAGGGCTATATGGTGTAGTTGTTTGCTCTGCACCAGATGTACTATCTACTACCTTGCCATCAAGTGTGGCATATACATCCCAGCTGTTTTCAGAATTACCTGCCACTGTAGGATCTTGTTTAGCAAAAAAGTACTGTAAAATATGTGGCTCACCTAGTGAATCATATACCGTTGTTGACGTTGACGAGTTATACGTACCACTTGAAGTTGGATCAAAGCTCAGGCCTGTAGGATCTGCAGTTGCATCTAAGTTAAACGATAAAAATACGTTTTCGGTTGCGCGAGGTGAGCCTGATGAGTCAGGAATTTGAATTGGGTCTGTAGTACTTAAACTAACCGATGTGGTATCACCTGTAGACTCGTCGACTGGAAAAGCTTGTAAATAATTGCCTTTAGCATCAACCATAAAGTTATCTTGGTTAAGCTTAAATGCACCTGCACGAGTGTAGGTTAAATCTTGCGACGAAATATCGTCGGTCATTGCAAAATACCCTTCGCCGGTAATCGCTAAGTCTAACGAGTTGTTAGTAAATTGCAGTGACCCTTGGTGGAATTGCTGTGCAACCATGGTTGTTTGCACACCATCACCGTTTTTAGTTTTACCTGCACTAAAAACAGATGCAGCGTATACATCGGCAAATTCAGCACGCGATTCTTTAAAACCGGTGGTGTTTACATTAGCAATATTGTTTGCTGTTACGTCTAAGTCTTTTTGAGCGGCAGCTAGGCCTGTAAGTGCTATATTAAAGCTCATAATTCACCTCTAACTTTTAATCTAATAGCCTGCTAGCAGGCGAAATACTTTTTAATTGGTTATGCGATCTCTGCGACATCAGTCAACCTAACCGCACCCTCTTTAGTGTTAATAATAATGCCACTAGAGCCATTGATATTAACACTTTCAATGTTTTTGAATGTTGCCACCGGTAAGCTTGAAAACTCGCCGTTGGTACTGCCCTCTGCAGTAATAGTGTATTCGCCCTCTGGTAGGCGCTCACCGGATTCATTATTACCATCCCAACTAAAGCGCACAGCACCCGCTGCTTGCGAACCCATATCGATAGTTCTTACCAGTTGCCCAGAGGCATCTGTGACTTTAATTTTTAAATTATCAACGGCTTCTTCAGCAACTGCCGACCCTTTTGCCTCGCCACTTTCACCAAGTTCAAGCGTATTAGATTCTAAAAGCGCTTGTTTACCAACCAGGGTTGATGCTTGTAAGGCAGAATTTGAGGTCATTGACGAGGCAAGTGACTCAAAATTTGTGTTTAAATCTGTGATACCTTGCGCCATGGTAAAATTAGTCATTTGCGCAATCATCTGATCGTTATCAGCCGGATTACTCGGGTCTTGATACGATAGCTGCTGAGTTAGCAACGAAAAAAAATCTTCCTGTGTTAACGCATCGCTCTCTTCAGTGGAAGTCGCTACTTGAGTCTCTTGCCAAGTAATCGAGTCCATAAAAGATGAACTAGTACTAATATCGTTACTCATAACCTACCCTCGGTTATCGCTGCCCAAGTAACAGCGTTTTGCTTAACATTTGCTTAGCTGCATCGGCAACTTGCACGTTTGTTTGATATGAGCGAGATGCAGATATCATATTTGCCATCTCCTCAACAACATTAACGTTGGGTTTATAGATATAGCCATTTTCATCCGCACTTGGGTGATTAGGGTTATATTCAATTTGTAGTGGTTTGTTACTCTCAACAATTCCCAGCACTTTAACACCAACAGCGGAGCCCTGAGGGTTGCTGGCTGAGGCAGACGCTTTCGTCAGCTCGGCAGCAAATACAGGTTGGCGTGCTCGGTAAGTTTTGTCTTGGGATGAACTAATTGTATTAGCATTCGAAATATTACTCGCGGTGGTATTTAAGCGAACATTTTGTGCACTCATACCACTGCCTGAAATATCAAAAACGTTATATAAACTCATAATTATTATCCTTGACTACCGAGCGCTTTATTCAGGCCCTTAAATTTACTACTTAAAAATTGCAGGCTTGCCTGATACTCCATCGCATTCTGTGTATACAAGTTTCGTTCCACCTGTATATCAACTGAGTTACCATCGCCTGTATCTCCTTGATTTGGAGTGCGAAATAATTCAGAACCACCTGCACTTCGAGTACCGTCAGCGATGTGTTTTTCATTGGTAATAACCATGCTATTGCCGCTTTGCTGAGTTGACCTTGCCGCTTTTAATGCTGAGGCAAAGTCGATATCTTTTGCTTTATAGCCAGGCGTATCAGCATTCGCTATATTTGTGGCAAGTACTTCTGCCCGCTGTGAGCGGATCAACATTGCATGCGGGTGCACACCTAATGCTTTATCAAAACTGATAGCCATAACGTTCTCCAAAAAATTGACTTGCTTAAGTTAAAGCAATTTATAAGCCAGTAGTTTTTAGTTACGTTATTTTTTTATAGAGGGTTGTTATTAAATAAAAAAACGACGCTAAGAACGTCGTTTTTTAATAACAAAATGATAGGATTATTTTTTTTGGTAGATGATTCCAGGGTTACAACGAACCATATCAAACTCGTTACTTAAGCCCGTCATCGACTCCGACGCACCTAAAAATAAATACCCTTTTGGGTTTAGTGCTTGGGCAAACTGACCAATTATTTTTGCTTTAACCTCTGGTGAAAAATATATAAGGACATTGCGGCAAAAAATAATATCAAACTTCCCCATTAAGGCGTAAGAATCAAGCAAGTTTAAATGTCTAAAGCTCACCTGTTTTCTAACTGAGTCGACAACTTTTGCCATACCGTTGCCGCTATCCATAAAGTACTTTTTACGGCGCTCTGCTGATAGGCCTCGCGCTAATGCCAACGCATCATATTCAGCGTTTTTACACATATCGAGCATTGTGTTAGAAATATCAGTACCAATAATTTGAGCCCCCATACGCAACACGCCCGGTTGCTTGGCCTGAAACTCAGCAACAGACATGGCAATAGAGTATGGCTCTTGCCCTGAAGAGCTGGCCGCTGACCAAATTTTTAATGGTCGGCGGGCGTCTTTAAACTCTGGAAACAATTTATTTTTTAAAAGCTCAAATGGGTATTGATCCCTAAACCACAAGGTTTCGTTAGTGGTCATGGCATCAACTACAGCGGCTCTAAGTTGCCGCTCATGAGGGCCAAGCGTTTTACTCACTAATTGTGATAAAGATTCAACATTAAAACGAGCCATAAGCGGCGCAAGCCTACTTTTTACTAAATACTGCTTGTTTTCGCCTAGCACAATACCACATTGCTGCTCTAAAAATGAGCGAAACTGATCGTAGTCACTTTGCTGCAAATCTTTATTATTCAAATTAATAACACCTATTGTTGTTTAGTCGCAATGAACCCATTTTTTAACTGCTGTTGCCAATTCATCAGGGTTAAATTTTGCTATAAAATCATCCGCGCCTACTTTTTCGATCATCGCCTGATTAAACACCCCACTCAAAGAAGTGTGTAAAATAACATGTAGAGGCGCTAATTTTGGATCTGCTTTAATTTCTGCTGTTAATGTATAGCCGTCCATTTCAGGCATTTCAACATCAGAGATAAGTAAACCTACACGCTCAGTAATATCATTTTTACAATCAAGCTCGGCTATTTCTTTAAGCCTAACTAAAGCCTCTTTACCATTTTTTGCAAGCTCAGTTTGCACGCCAAGTGGCTCAAGTGCTCTTTTTACTTGGTTACGTGCAACAGCTGAATCGTCGGCAATAAATACAATGCGCTCGCCTAAATCTTTTTGTATTGCACTATCGGCGGCAAGGTCGGCACTAACCTCGGTATTTACTGGACAAATTTCGTTTAAGATTTTTTCTACATCGAGAATTTCGACCAATTCGTTTTCAATCTCGGTAACGGCAGTTAAATAAGAGTAACGCCCTGCTCCTGACGGAGGTGGCATTATTTTTTCCCAGTTCATATTAACGATTCGCTCAACGCCACCAACTAAAAAGCCCTGCACTGAACGATTGTATTCTGCAATTATTATGAAGCTGTCTTTAACATTTTCAATAGGTCGGCCGCCTACGGCCATTGATAAGTCGATAACTGAAATAGTTTGACCACGAATATGCGCCACACCCCGAATGTATGCATTTGATTTAGGCATACTCGTTAAAGGAGGACATTGCAGTACTTCTCTTACTTTAAATACATTGATCCCAAAACGCTGACGCCCTCTGAGCTTAAATAATAGTAATTCTAGGCGGTTCTGCCCAACCAACTGGGTGCGTTGGTTTACTGAGTCTAAAATGCCTGCCATTCAAATCTCCTAAAGAAAACAAATAATGCGGAACGATAATTGCTTTCTGTTTATAAAGCTACATAACATCGCGGGAGCGTCTACTTTTTGACGCAAAATATTTATACCCTGTTTGAAACCATAAGCATAGTCGAAACATTATGAGTTTGTTAAAAAAAGTCAGAAGATACAGTGTTTTTTATTTTCTTGCTAGCCTCTGCTTAGCAACACCTTTGCATGCAAAAGTGTTTAGTAAAGATTTATTACAAGAAATAGCAATTTCTCATATTGCAGAGCAAGTTACCGTTCCACTTGAAAAAAATGTGGAGATTACCGCGCTTGCCCTCGATAGCCGTATTCCTGATAGAGTATGCGAAAACGAGCCAGAATTAGTCGTGGCAAATGAGCCGCCATTTACACGCCAGGTGACTGTACAAATAAAATGTAACGATGCGCAAAGCTGGACTCAATATGTCCATGTAAGAATAGTTAAAATGGCACCTGTTGTGGTTGCCACGGCAAATCTAGCCCGCGGTGAAGTTATTACTAAGTCTCATTTAAGCGTACAAATGAAGCCTTCGCAGTTTGTAAGGGTACAATATTTAGATGACCCTTTAATGCTTATTGGCAGCCGCAGTAAGCGAAATATAAGAAGCGGTATGCCGGTTTTGCTCAACCAAATTTGTATGGTTTGCAAAGGCGACGCTGTTAATATTTATGCGAGTATTAAAGGACTTAGAATAAAAACCACGGGGATAGCACTTGAAGATGGCACCCTTGGTGAGCAAGTACAGATAAAGAATAAAAAATCCGGTAAAATTTTGAATGCACGCGTAGATGGTGTAGAGTCTGTGCAAGTAAATATTTAATTTCGATTTATACTAAAGTATCCTATGTATATGCCGATAACTTGGCATAAGTTGGGTAATATACAGGTTTATTATTATGGTTAATCAAGTTAATGGCAGTAATCAACAGGCTAATGCGCTTACAAACGCAAAACAGCAACAAGTTGATATTAAAAAAGATAACGCTGCAAGTACACAAACAACACAGACTCCTTCACCTAAAGCAGCGAGCGATTCAGTGAGCCTGACGCCGCAAGCACAGCAGTTAAAAACACTGCAAGATAAAGCACAGCAATCATCTGGCTTTGATAGTGAAAAGGTCGCTGAGCTTAAAAAAGCGATTACCGAAGGTAAATACCAAATTGATGCTGAAAAGCTGACTAAAAACTTAGCTGATTTTGAGTTTAACGTATATGGCTGATCACAATAGTTTAATTAGCGTTAAATTAAATGAACAAGTTAAATGCTTGGATTCATTATATGCGTTATTAAACGAAGAGCTTAGTATTATTGCCTCTCGCAGAGGTGAAGGTTTAAAAGAACTTGCCCAACAAAAAATGTCTTTTTTAACTAAGCTTACGCAGCTCGATAAAGAGTTGAATAAACTTTTTGCTGCAAATGATGAAAATGCCCCTGAAGTGACTGAACGAGTAGCGCAAGTTAAAGCGCAGTTAGCGCAGTGCCAAAAACAAAATAAAGTAAACTCACATGCTGCCCGCCAAGCACACTTAAGTGTAAAACAATTAAAAGATATTTTAATTGGCGCCCCAACCAGTATGACTTACGACCAAGGCGGTAGTGTAGTTAATACCGACAGCAAGCTGGTTCGTAACCTAAAAGCCTAACTGCTTTTATCTATCCTAATTTATTAAAAAAGCCCTTATTGAAGTCTCAATAAGGGCTTTTTTAGGTTTACTACTTAACACAAAATAATAACCACACTTTTGATTAAGTGAGTTTTAGAAACCCACTTCAGTTATTTAACTGAAGTGGGTTACTGATTTAAATATCTGTTTGGTTATTACCATTTTCAATTAAGTGTTTAATCATTTCCTCTGATTGATTTTGAACATCAACTGCTGGCGCTGCCTCATCAACACTTCCTCCACTTTGTGCAGGGCTATAAGCAATTGCAGAGCCTTCATCGTCAATCACAGTATTAAGAGCAACGAGTTGCTCGGTGTCTTCGTCAATAATTACATCATTGATATTAAGGGGCTCTGTAGAGCTCATTGACACCGTTTGCTCTGTACTCGATAAAGCACTTACATTACTTAAATTAACCGTTTCTCCTAAAGCATCGCTGGTTACTGCTGCATTTGGTATAGTGGCGCCTAATGCTGCTTCTTCGCTAAACGGCTCAGCGGCCCCTTCTAAGCCAAATGTTGTATCGGTGGCACTCGCACTGCTTCCTGCGCTAGCAAGTTGTGGGTCGTTTCCTTGGTCAATAATATTGTCATTAATATCTTTAATTAAATAATTACCGGCTTCATCAACTGTGATAAAGCGATAATCAGACCAAGAACCTAAATCAAGAACTGATAATAATGAACTCCAATTTCCATTCTCATCAGGTTGAATTTCCATAGCGCTTTCTAGCACATTTAAGTTTAGGTTTAACACCTCAAGGCCAAGTAAGTTTGCTCCTACAACATATACACTATTTCCTTCTTCTACTGTGCCTTCTGCAGTTAAACCTATTCCTAGTAAGCCCCAGTAATAGTTAGACACTTCGAAGTCTACCGGCGTTGAGTCAATCACTAACCCAGATAAGCTTCCACTTGAAGTAATATTTCCAGATTCATCAGTAGCGGTAGCCGTTACAGTGTATGCTCCATCGAGTAAAGCATTGTCTGGTGATACACTCCATACACCTGCCTCACCCGCTGTTGTATCCTTGGTTACCACAGTACCGCTTTCATCTATAAAGCTTACGGTAATATCTTCATTTGCTCCTGCGGTACCGGAGATCTTAGGTGTGCTATCGGCTGTTAATTCTAAACCAGAGTTAATTACTATGCCTGAATCAACTATGCTGCTTATAGATTGCTCGCCAATATTACCTGCATTATCAAGTACGCTTACATCAACACTGTAATTCCCTTCGCTAAGAGGCTGCGAAGCCGTAACACTCCACGACCCGTCTGTGTTTACTGTTGTTGAAACATTGTGTGTTTCACCTAGTGCGTCAGTAAACATCACCATAACTGCAGCTCCCGCAAAACTTCCGGTTACCGAGCCTGTAATAGTCGGTGTGGTATCTTGGCCTACTGCAATAGGGTCTATAAATACAATAGGTGCTGTGTAATCAGTACTTGAAACCATGGTATCGCTTGATGAGTTTCCTGCAGCATCACTAACTGTTGCAGTAGCACTAAAACCGCCTTCACTAAGCGGCGTAACAGCTGTGACTGACCAAGTTCCGTTACCTGCCACTTGCGCAGTTAATGTTTGCGAATCACTATTAGCATCAGTAAGTACTACGCTTATGGTTGTACCTGCCGGAGCATCACTTGTACCTGAGATGGTTGGCAGTGAGTTATTCGTAACTGCAAGTTCATTAATTTCAATTGTAGGCGGAGTTAAGTCAACTATGCCATTAAGACTTGTAGAGCTTGTAAGGTTTAAGTTTTCGACTGTCGCATCAACCGTAAACGCACCTTCAGCTAATGGAATGGTCGGTATTAATGTCCATACACCAGCAATAGCTTGAGTGTTATAGGTTGTTGCATTACCACTGCTATCTGTAATAACCACTTCTACATTACCGTTTATTACATCGGTAGTACCACTAATAGTTGGGGTTGTATCGCTTGTATCTATTATTGGGTTAATTAATAGACTCGGTAAAGTGGTGCTCACAACGCCCGTTTGCGTCACCGTTGCTATATTGCCTGCGTTATCAATACTAATAGCCTCGACGGTTAAATCGCCCTCAGCAAGTAAAGGTGCAACAACAAGCCACGTGCCATCTCCTAATACTGTTGTAGTAACTTCATAAAGTGTGTTTGCAGAGTCGGTAATATTAACCGTGATTAAGCTACCGGTTTCTTCGTCACTGGTGCCAGTAATAGTAGGCGTTAATGTATTAAGTACACCAAAGGCGTCTATTTCTAACGATGGCGGTATGGTATCAATCGTCACTTGCTCAGTAGCAGACTGGCCTAGATTACCCGCAGCATCAGTAATACTTGCGAATACACTATATATACCATCAGGTAGGCTAGTGGTTACTAATGACCACGTGCCATCGCTACCAACAAGGGCATCAAATACTGTTGCGTTGCCGTTACTATCTATCACAGTTACATCAATGTCTGTGCCTTGAGCTTCTTCAGAAGTACCAGAAATAGTTAGAATGTCAGTATTGCTGATACTCAACGGTAAAATATCTACCACAGGCACTAACGTATCAACAACAAACTCGAGCGTTTGTGTTACTACATTGCCAGCATCATCAGTGATACTCACGTTGGCAACATGCTGCCCTTCAGTCAGCGCATCAACCTCCAGTGAAAATAGCCCTGCTGCATTCACTGTTGTTGTTAGTACTGAGCCTCCGTCCAGCTGAATCTCTACCACTCCATTAATTAAATCACTGGTCCCTTGAATAATTGGAGTAGAATCTGACGTTGTACCAATCACTTGCAAATTAAGCGTTGGCGAGATGGTATCTACTACACTGCTTAGCAGCTGTGTAGCTGTGATCCCGACTTCACTTAATACATTTACAGTTACAGTAAACACGCCCTCAGCAAGTGATTGAGGAACCTGTACAGTCCATGAATTATCTGCCTGCACTATAGCAACCAAATCTTGTGCTATGTTATCGCTATCTACCACTCTAACTAGCACTTCGGTGCCTGGGGCTTGGTCGGTCGTACCGCTAATTACTGGTAAATCACCCTCGCCAGCTACAAAGTCAACCACCGCATTAAGTAACGGCGTTGAAGCATCTACATCTGCCGTCGTTATAGTGGTGGTATTACCCGCTTCATCAGTTGCGGAGGCTTCAACAACTGATAAGCCAATAATATTAACCGCTAGGCCTAATAACTCCCAATCACCATTGGCATCGGTGGTTACATCGTAAGTTAAGTTAGCCAAATCGCCTGCTAATTCTAAATTAACGGTGACTGTTTTACCTTCACCTAAATCGGAAGTACCAGATAAAGATACTAGCTGTCCTAATACGAACGAAGGCACAATAGTAAGCTCTGGCCCTACTGTATCTACTTCGCCACCTGTTTTACTATCAACAGAGGTATTTCCTGCGCTATCAGTAATCGTTGCCGAAACACTGTAAACCCCTTCTGCTAATACGTTGTCTGCAGCGGCTTGCCAGTCTCCATTAGCATCCGTTTGTACGGTAATTTGATGCGATGCGCCAGCTGAGTCAGTAAACGTAACGAAAACGTTTGTATTTGGCTCGTTTGATGTGCCACTAATTAATGGCGTGCTGTCTTGGGTAAGTATTAATGAACTTTGATCAATACTAATTTCTGGCGCAATTGTATCAATATTTGCGTTAGTGATATTGCTGCCTGTATTTCCTGCATTATCGGTAATAAACACCTCAACAGAATAATCTCCTTGTGAAAGGCTATTACTAGCCTCTACTGACCAAGTTCCACCGGCTTGCACCGTTGTATTGACTGTATGCGCATTACCTTGGAAGTCGGTAAATACCACAGCAACCACATCTCCTACGGCTGCACCTGTTACACTTCCAGAAACGCTAGGTGTTAAATCTGTACTACCTACAATATCGTTAATGCTAACCACTGGTGCGGTTATATCAACCACACCGGTAGTGCTAGTATTTACAGGGTTGCCCGCGGTATCACTTGTTGATGCAGTAACAGTATACGTGCCTTCGCTAAGTGATAAAGGAGCTGCAACTGACCATGTGCCATTTGCACCTACTGTGGCATTAACTGTTTGCTCTGCACCTAAGCTATCTGTAATCAAAATAGCGACTATGGCGCCTTGTGGGGCTGTAGTTGTACCTGAAATTGTAGGCGTTGTATCATTACTCGTTAGTAGCGGTGTAATATTCAATTCTGGGGCTGTTAAATCTATCAGCCCTGTATCTGTTGCACTGCTGGTTAAGCCACCTTCAGTCACATTAGCTGAAACAGTAAACGTGCCCTCAGGAAGGATATTTGTCGCATCTACACTCCATGTATTATCAGTTACAGTTGTTGTAACCGTGTGCGAGACATTATTAACATCGGTAATAGTAACCGTAACTAACGTACCATTTGCAGCACTACTCGACCCAGAAAGCGTAGGTGTTTGATCGTTTGTATCAACAATGGTGTTTATATTAATGGTAGGTGCATTAGTATTAAGCGTAGCAGTAGCATTTGCTTCACTACTGTTACCTGCAGTATCAGTAATGCTTGCTGAAACTGTCACTTGTCCATCAGTTAATGGCGTGGTTACATCAACACTCCACACTCCGCCTGCCCCCACCGTCGTTGTGTAAGTATCAATGCTATCACCATCAGTAATTGTGACATTAATTGTAGTACCTTCAACCTCATTAGATGTACCTGAAATAGTAGGCGTGCTGCTATTAATTGTACCTAATGCGTCAATGGTAATGGTTGGTGCTTGAGTATCAACAAGCCCTGTTCCAGTCGCTGAACCTGTATTATTAGCATCGTCGGTAATACTAACAACAACACTATAATTTCCTTCAGGTAAATTAGGCGCTGTTGTTTGCCAATTACCAATTGCATCAACCGTAGCAGCTAACGTATGCGTATCACCATTACTATCTGTAATAACAATATCTACATTTGTGCCAATAGGTTCACCAGATGTACCACTAATAACTGGCGTATCTGTGTTAAATACGGTTATGTCGTCCAATGCGACTATTGGTATCTGAGTATCAATTGTTAAGTCGATTGTTGTGTTAGTGATATTATTGGCGTCGTCAGCAACATTAATTTGCGCCGTATAGTTACCATCGGTAAGTGCAGTTGGTACCTCTACCTGCCAATTTCCATCAGCATCTACTACCGCAAAAAAGGTTTGGCCATCAATGCTAATTATTACATCAGCACCTATAGCATCACTAGTGCCTGATAGGGTTGGCGTTGTATCTGCTGTAGTGTCGATAGGATTAACGCTAAGAGTAGGTGCTATGCTGTCTATTTCACCTTGTGCTTGCTCAGTGGTTAAATTACCAACATCGTCTCTTACCTCTGCGGTAACAGTGTACTGCCCTTGTGCTAACTCGGTTGGCACTTCAACAGACCAACTTCCATTAGCTTGAACTATGGCCGTAAACTGCTGGCTTTGACCTGCACTATCTACAACGGTTAGTTCTACCTCGGTTCCTTGAACCATATCAGTAACACCAGAGAGCACAGGCGTTGCATCATTCGATAATGCATCTACAGTAACGGTAAGCGCAGGTGCTTCATTATCAAAATTAAGTGAGTTGACGCTCGCAACATTGCCGGCAGCATCACTTGCAGTTGCAGTAACATACGCAAGACTAAGCAAAGGTACTGTTATGTTGGCAAGCCCCCATGTGCCATCAGCATTCGTGGTAGCAGTGTACGTTGCGCCCACTAAACCACCGACTAAATACTCGGTAATTGTGATCACTGACCCTTCTGGTAAATCAGAATCCCCAGAAAGAGAGACTAAATTGCCTAGGGCAAACGAAGGAATGATCTCTAAAGCCGGTGGAGTTACATCCACTTCACCGCTGTCTGTCCCTGTGCCCGTGTTGCCCGCTGCATCCGTGATGCTGGCACTGACACTGTAGTTACCTTCGGCTAAATCAGTCGCTGGGGTGGCACTCCAATCACCATTCGCATCGGTTTGTACATCAATAGTTTGTACGGCATTGGCTGCATCCGTAAAGGTCACCGTAACGGTGCTGTTTGGTGCATCACTGGTGCCCGTAACTGTTGGTGTGCTGTCGTTGGTGAGCGCTGGTGCATCCACACTCACACTTGGCGCGGTGGTATCGATG
>Ga0160421_1000154_pt1 | contig 21930 bp, 14 predicted proteins | sample TAMARWmetagpilot_FD_108195 | JGI IMG/M metagenome (GOLD analysis project Ga0160421, IMG submission 108195) | Phycosphere-associated microbial communities from TAMU algal ponds, Corpus Christi, Texas, USA - TAMU ARW-7 10/27 metagenome pilot | ecosystem: Engineered > Artificial ecosystem >... | reverse complement strand
CAAAGCCTGAATGCTTACTTCGTTATTACCATTTCGTTCAGTAACAACCACATATCTATTTGATGCAGATGTTATGTCTGAATTGTAAACAAACTCTACATAGTCTGTAGATTCAATACCATTGTCTAGAGAAAGGAAGTTTCTCAAGTTTGCATTTGAATTAGCTTCTATTAAAGCAGGATCAAATATTGCTGGTCCTTGAGTAATATCATTTGTTGTTGTATTCTGAAGAGTAATAAACTGATTAGCAGATGCTTGATTAGCAAATGAGTAATTTGTAGATTCTGGTCTGGCAATACCTGTAAAAGGATTTGGCTGACCTGCAACTGTTATAAAATTTAAAATAGCAGGATCAAACTGATTTGAGCCTGTATTAACATCAAAGGTTACATCGCCTGCTAATAATGCTGCAGTTGGATTTCCTGGAGGAATCACATTAACACAGGCATCATCACTACACTCAAAAGGTGCTGTAAATACATTTGTGTTATTTAATGTACAAGTTACATCATCAGAAAAAGTTGCCGTTAAATCTATTGCTCCACCATCTGCTGGAAGAACTACATCGACAAATGTATGTGGTGAGGTTAATCCAACAACTGAAACTGATGCCGAACCATCACCAGAGAGTTCTAGAGTTCCTGTAGAAGGTGCACCAACAAAAGTTACTGTTATATCTGCGGTAAAAGTATCATCCGTTATATCTCCAGGAGTACTATTATCGTCACAAGGGTCAATATTTGAGGATGTAATATCTGAAATGTTACAAGCTACACAACCTGCATCTAAAAGTGTAAAAGCATCTGGGCTAATATTTTGACATGAAGGAGAACCAATATATCTTACTGCAGCGTTGTATATTCCAGGACCAACATTGTTAAACACATTAGAAGCTTGCCATGGACCTGCGGCTCCATTAATACTATATTCTAATGGACCACCTCCGTTATCTGTTGCATCTATGGTAATTGTACCTTCATTTGCAGGACATACTGGTTGCGTAAAAGAAGTAGACAAAGAAATGGTAGGCGGAGGTGTTAAGAAAAACGGATCGTAAACTATAAATACTTTACCATCACCACCATCACCACCTGTTGCTGGAGCACCAGTTTGCGTTAATCTTATACCACGAATAGGAATGTTTGGCCCAACAAAAGCAGTTAGCGGATATACTGTGGCATAAATTTGTTGTCCATTATCATTGTTCTGACCTGTGGCTATGTAAGTTGTTGTTCCACCACCAACATTATCAACAATTTGAGGAGTTCCAATTACATTTCCATTTTCGTCTATGGCTTGAGCCTCCATTGTATTATTACCATTTCGCTCAGTAATTATAACATATCTATTAGAGGCTGAATTTATATCATAGTTAAATTCAAAGTTTACATAGTCTGTTGGAAAAATATTTCCATCGTTTCTAAAGTAATGGTTTAAGTTTCTATCTGTATTTGCGGCAATTAATTCAGGATCAAAAATTGCAGGACCATCAGTAATAGCAGCTCCATCAACACCGTTATTTATCATCCTTTGGTTAGTTGCAGATGGTGACGAATAAGAATAAGAGATATTATCTGGCACCAATAAATCTGTAAAAGGTGCAGGCTCACCAGCTATAGTAATACTATTAAACTGCTTAGTTGATAAGTTTGCATTAGCTTCATCATTTAGATTAACAATATCAAAAGTAACGTCAACTGCTGTCAACGCACTTGATGGCGATCCTGGTGGAATAACATCTGGACACTCATCGTCACTACACTCAAATGGCGCATTAACAACGGAGTTGTTAGTTAATGTACAAGATGCACCATCAGAAAATGTTGCAGTTAATGAAATTGCACCACCATTAGCAGGCAGAGTAACACCTGTAAAGGTATGTGGTGAGGTTAAACCTACCACAGAAACAGAAGCAGTACCATCACCAGATAAATCTAGAGTACCGACTCCAGGTGCATTAGTAAAAGTTACTGTTATATCAGCCGTAAAAGTATCATCACTAATATTATCTGGAGTTAAGTTATCATTACAAACAGATTCATTAGAAGAACTTATTGCACTGATACTACACGCTAGCACATTAACACTTAAGGTCGCTTGATTTGATACAGCCGGTTGAGGCGTACCATCTAAAACATAATCATCTAGTACTGTATAATCTAAAGTTGCTGTACCTGTAAAACCAGTTGCTGGAGTAAATGTTACATCGCCACTAGCATTTACAGTCCAAGTACCTTGAGCATTTGTAATTGAATTTTGAATACCTGGTGTTGTGACATCCAAATCTACCGTAGCATCATCTATATTACCATCAAAATCTATGTCTGTACTTGTAACATTAAATGTTACGGGAGTATTTAACGTTGTTGTATCTGAATTGTCGTCAGCAACAGGAGCAGTGTTTACTGCATTAATAGTTACAGCTAGATTAACAGATTCAATATTTGCTACATCGCTTCCCATATCTGTCCCAGGAAAAAAAACAAAAGACATTGAGGTATTATCCGCAACAAAACGCGCTACATTAGTACCCCAAACCTCTTGAGTAACCGAATTAATACTTACCCTAGGATATGTACCAACTTGATAATCAAATAAATTTATGTACTGAGGCGCATAAGTTGGTGTTGTTGCAGACATGGAGTAAATTATTACTTCATAGGTTCTACCTACCGTAAGACCTCCTATATTAGTTCCTATCGACTCCTCTGCACCTAAAAACCCAATATCTCTGATAGTAATCCAATTTGAATCACCATTAGGTGGTAACGGGACAGGAGCACTATTCCAAGCTTCACCAGCACCAAAACCTCCGGCTGGTGCAGCCGCAACTGTATTGGCATCTGAGACGTCTGGAGTTCCACCTAAATCGAACCAACCAGGAGGTGCACAGTTACCACAGTTTGTACTACCATTAGTCGGTGAAATAGTTTGACCAAATGACAATTGGGTAAAGATTATTAATATAAAAGCTAATTGAAGAATTAGGGAATTCTTCACACACGAGAATCGAATAGAGATTTTCATATTATTATATAGTTGATGTATAATTCAAATTTTATTAAATCGATGTTTTTTAATTTGTCGATAAAATGCAAATATATCCGACAAAGTGCAAAAAACAAATTTTTTTTGTAAGATTTTTATTTAAAAATCTTTAGTTTTATTCTTATATATCTTTTAAGACACTAAAAATTGTCTTGATGTCACTAATAAAAACTAAATAAATCTAGGTGAAGAGATTTGCTATTAATCAACTTCGGGGCTTACTTAGTAAGAAAACTAATCTTAAAATTTTCTTAATGTAAAAGTACAAAAAGAAATAATTGATTTTCGTTTCCGAAATATAATTACAAAATTACCAAATCGTTATACTTCTATTTCTCTTTTAGTTGAACGACCAAAATTATATGTTGAGTGGAATTGGTAGTTCGACGAATGGTAACTTTTATGATGTAAAAAATTCAAAATTCAACCCAACAAATTCAGAAGTAAAATTAAGTCATAGCAACTAAAATTTAACATTTAATGTTACGAACACCATTATAATTGTTACTAAATGAAAAAACCTGTATTAAAGCTTTAACATTTACATATAGTTTATTTTTTCTAAAATTACTTGGCGGAATTTTTTACCAATAGGAATTAAAGCATCATTCACTGTTACAGTATTGCCAGAAATTTGAGTTAAAAATTTAGAATTTATAATGAAACTTCTGTGAACTCTAATAAAGTCTTTAGACAGCTTATCTAACATGTCATTTAGTGTGGCTCTGGCCAATATAGTTTTACTATTGGTGAGAAAAACCTCAATGTATACATGATCGCTCTGTAAATAAAGGATATCATTAAACTTTATTTTTTGATATACGCCTTTAACTTTAAGAAATAAAGCATCGTCTTCCTTTATTTGATTATTTGTAAATGTTTTTTGTTTTTGAGAATGGTTAAAAATTGCCACTTCTATAGATGTGTATAATTCTCTCTTAGAAAACGGTTTTACTAAATAGGCAGAGGGTGATACTTGCTTCGCTTCGTTTAATGTTAGTTCGTCAGAGTTGGATGTTAAAAATATAAAGGGAAATTTGTACTGATCCGTTATTACTTGAGCTAAGTCTATACCAGTTTTTTTGCCAGAAAGCCGAACATCTAGTATAGCAATATCTGGTTTTTCGTTTTCAATAGTTTCTATTGCTTCCGTAAAATTTATAGCTGGTTCTAACACGTCATAACCTAAACTTTCTAAAGCATCTCTTATATTATCTGCTATGATAACTTCGTCTTCAACTATTAAAACTCTAATTTTATTCATTGCTTGAGTTTTTAATGATTATATCTGATAAGATATCTTTAATTAACTGTTTTTCTTGATTTTGTATCCTTAAAGGTAATTACAAAATAGGCGCCGCTTCTATTCTTATATTCAATATTGCCATGTATTTGTTTAACTAGTCGCTTTACTAATCTTAAGCCTGTAGTTTTAATGCTGTCAAAGTTGGTTTTAGTTTTTAGTCCAGTACCATTGTCATAAACTTTTAGTGTATAATCCTCTGCAGACTTATCAATAGATATATTCAACTTTCCTTCTTCTTCTTTAAATGCATACTTATATGCATTAGTTACCAACTCATTTATTATTAAACCTAAAGGTATTGCTGTATCGATATCAAAGAATATTTTATTGATGTCTATATGAATTTCTATTTTTTTATCTGAAGGATATAAAGATGTTAATTCTTTTACCAAAAGAGTTATGTAATCATTAAAGTCTATTAAACCATCCTTATTTTGATATAATTTTTGATGAATTATCGCCATGGATCTTAATCTATTTTGTCCATCTTCGATTAATTGTAATGCTTTTTTATCTTCTATATCATTAGTTTGTAACTCCAACAAGCTAGATACTATCTGAAAATTGTTCTTTACTCTATGGTGCACTTCTTTTACCAAAAGTTCTTTTTCTTTTAAGGCCACCTCAATGGTTCTATTTTTTTCTTTAAGTACTTCTGACTGTTTCTTCTTTTTAAAGTATGCCCATGCAGAAATTAAGAAAAGAAAACCTACTAAAGTTGCTATAATTACATAGAGATTGGTTCTCTCTTTTTCGTGTGCTATACTTAGATTTTTTTCTTTCTCAGCCTGATCTACTTTATAACTTGCTAAAGAGTTGGCTAAATCTTGAGAGTAAATTTTTTTTATTTGTACTACAGTCTGATCTTTAAAATATATTGCCTCTTTTAAATAATTGTGGTTTTCTAAAGTTTGAGAAATTTCTCTAATTAACTGATACTGATCATTAGGATTTAATGTTTGTTCACCGAGCTTACTTGTAAGATTACTAAAACCAATTATGTCATTTACTTTAAACAAATCAAAGATATCGTTTGCATCTTTAGATTCAAGATCTATAGTACCTAAATACTTTGCGTATAGAGAATAGCTTTGTTGTGAAGAGCCCTTATCATTATAAAGTTCTTTTAGTAGCAACTTTACCTTTTCGTCCTCTCCTCCTTTATATATATAGGCATCAATGATATGGACAAGTGTTCCAATATAATACGGACTGTGTTTTGTCAATAATTTTTCTAACTCTAAACTCAGTTCACATTTTTCAATATATTCATCTAGTTTTCCTTCTAATACTAAAAAATCACATAAATAATACAAGGATGTAATCATCAGCTCATTATCATTTAATTTTTTGGCTTCATCAAAATTTTCTAAGCATAATTTTTTTCCTCTTTCTATATCTTGTTGAATGATATACAGAACTATCTGATGTGTGCTTGCATAAATCTTTGCTCTTTTTACATCGTCATTATTAACTTTGAAAGTATTGATATAATTATCTAATGCTTCCTGAATTTTAGAAGCTGATTCAATAGAGATATCATCTCTAAGTTTGGATATTTGATTTACTTTGATTTTTACGTAATCTAAATCTATTTTCCTGGTATCTGAGGGCTTTTCTACATTATGATTAATATAATCTGAAACACTTTGGTAGGACAGTTTCGGATTTTTAGTTAAGCTATTTATAAGTTTGGTATAATCGATATAAGTAGGATTATTATTGCTAGCTATACGATACAATGCATTGACATAAGAAGACTTCTTTATCTTTTCAATCATTGCTATAGCAGAGTCGTTTTCTTTATTGAGTATGTACTTTTCAATTTTGAGTATACTATCTTGACTTTTGATATCATCAATAGACAGCTCTATAGTATTTTGAGAGAACAAACAATGGCTTAAAAACAGAAAAAACAAAAATCTAAATTTCATTAATCGGAAAATTAAAGCCGTAAATATATGGATGTTGTTTAATTATATTCTACATAATTTATATGAACTTAATAATATTATATTTGCACTCGTTTTAATCATTCTCAATGAGTTTTAAGGAAGAAATAAATAGAAGACGAACATTTGGAATTATATCGCATCCAGATGCTGGTAAAACTACATTAACAGAAAAGCTATTACTTTTCGGTGGTGCTATCCAAGAAGCAGGTGCAGTAAAAAGTAATAAAATAAAAAAAGGTGCTACGAGCGACTTTATGGAGATAGAGCGCCAACGTGGTATTTCTGTTGCTACATCTGTCTTGGCTTTTGAATACAACGGTATTAAAATTAATATTCTAGACACGCCTGGCCACAAGGATTTTGCTGAGGATACGTTTAGAACATTAACTGCTGTAGATAGCGTAATTGTAGTTATTGATGTAGCCAAAGGTGTTGAGGAACAAACCGAAAAACTGGTTGAAGTTTGTAGAATGCGTAATATCCCAATGATTGTTTTTATTAACAAACTAGACCGTGAGGGTAAGGACGCTTTTGACCTTTTGGATGAAGTTGAACAAAAACTTGGTCTAAAAGTTACTCCCTTAAGTTTCCCAATTGGTATGGGTTACGACTTTAAAGGGATTTATAATATTTGGGAAAAGAACGTTAATCTTTTTGAAGGAGATAGTAAGCAGCATATTAACGATACCGTTGAAATTTCTGATTTGAATTCTGAAGAGTTAGATGAGCTTGTTGGTGAAAAAGCAGCGCAAACTCTAAGAGATGAGATAGAATTGGTAGAGGGTATTTACCCTGAGTTTGATAAAGAAGCCTATTTAAATGGTAATTTACAACCTGTATTTTTTGGTTCTGCATTGAATAATTTTGGTGTGCGCGAATTATTGGATTGTTTTGTTGAAATAGCGCCTAAGCCTAGAGCTAAAAAAAGTGAAGAACGTTTAGTACAACCCGACGAAAAGGAATTTTCTGGCTTTGTTTTTAAGATTCATGCAAATATGGATCCAAACCACAGAAACAGATTGGCCTTTGTGAAGATTGTTTCTGGAGAGTTCAAACGAAATACTCCTTATTTACATGTAAGGCATGGTAAAAAACTTAAATTCTCTAGTCCTAACGCTTTTTTTGCTGAAAAGAAAGAAATTGTAGACATCTCATATCCTGGCGATATTGTTGGCCTACAAGACTCTGGAAACTTTAAAATTGGTGATACTTTAACCGAAGGAGAAACTCTTAATTATAAAGGTATTCCAAGTTTTTCACCTGAGCACTTTAGATATATTAATAATGCTGACCCAATGAAAGCTAAGCAGCTTTACAAGGGTATTGACCAATTAATGGACGAAGGTGTTGCTCAGTTGTTTACATTAGATTATAATGGTCGTAAAGTCATCGGTACAGTTGGAGCGCTTCAATATGAAGTTATTCAATACAGATTAGAGCACGAATATGGTGCAAAATGTACTTACGAAAACCTTAATGTACATAAAGCATGTTGGGTTCAGACAGATAATGAAAAGAGTGATGAATTTAAAGATTTTTTAAGGGTGAAACAACGCTATTTAGCTAGAGATAAGCAAAATCAATTGGTTTTTTTGGCAGACTCAATGTTTACCCTACAAATGACACAACAAAAATATCCAAGTATAACATTTCATATGACGTCTGAGTTTGAATAAAATGTAAGAAACTTTTTCATTTTAGTTAAATTGTAATGTTTTTTATCGATATTTTTTGCTCTTAAACGATGTTTTGATTACTATTGGTTATTAATTATTTTGTCTTATTGAAAGATTAACCCCAAACCAATCTACTTGTTATGGATGTAAATGCAAACGTATACAGTAATAAAGAGATTACTGTAACCTACGAACCACGTTGTTGTGTAAATGCTGGTATTTGCGCTAAACAACTTTCAGAAGTATTTAGGAACTCTGTGATTCCATGGATTGACTTAGATGGTGCACAAACGGATGTGATTGTAAATCAGATTAAGAAATGTCCATCAGGTGCACTAAAATATCATCTAAACCAAAAAGATGTGGCCTAAAGTTTATACTTTCTAAGTAATAAAAAATCCTTGTAGTGAAATACTACAAGGATTTTTTATTGTCTTTAATTTAAGCTTTAAAAAACAGAGAAATTGAATTTAAGCGATTTTAAGAGCACTAAATTATTTTTACAACAGATTAGATTAACTAAATTTATAACTTCTTCTGTTCCTCTAGAAATACTTCAATATTTATTACTTTTTCAAATACAATAAGAAATTTCTATAGAATTCTACTATAATAAAATCATTTTTGACCTATTGGTCAGAAATTCAATTCAACTTCGCTAAAGCTTCGATTGGATGAATAGGAATTGGTGGTTGGCATATGGAAACATTTCTCGCAACCACAAATTTCTAAATTTAAGCCTGACCTGTTGGTCCGAAGTTCAAAGGAATTGGTGGTTGCTCGTATGAAAACATTTCTCGCAACCACAAATTCTAAATTTATGCCTGACCTGTTGGTCCGAAGTTCAAAGGAATTGGTGGTTGCTCGTAATCTTTGATTTCACCATGGGCTTTTTCAAATCGAGCTACATTATCACCTAATGCTTTTAGTAAACGTTTAGCATGTTGTGGTGTTAAAATTATTCTAGACTTTACCTTACTCTTAGGTGTACCTGGCATTATGCTTACAAAGTCTACAACAAACTCTGAAACTGAATGATTAATGATTGCTAAGTTAGAATAAGTACCTTCTGCTACCTTTTCGTCTAACTCTATATTTATCTGTCCTTTTTTTGGATTCTTTTTTTCTTCTGACATAATATTAATTTTAAAAATTAAAAAAGCCTTCAAACTATAATAGAATGAAGGCTTTTGTTTTATAGGATTCTGAATCAAGTTCAGGTTAAATTCGACTTACAAGTTTATCTTTGCCTTCGGCTTGATAACCATGAGTCTCATTTAGTTAAAGTTCATTTCTTCTTTAGCTTTCATCATTTGATCAAATTCTTCTTTAGAACCTACAATAATATTATCATATTCTCTAACACCTGTACCAGCTGGTATTCTGTGTCCTACAATAACATTTTCTTTCAGTCCTTCAAGAGTATCTACCTTACCATTTACGGCTGCTTCGTTAAGAACCTTAGTAGTTTCTTGGAACGATGCTGCAGAGATAAACGATTTAGTCTGTAATGAAGCTCTAGTAATACCTTGTAATATTGGTGTTGCTGTAGCTGGCTGTGCATCTCTAGCAGTAACAAGGTTTTTATCTTCTCTACGTAAGATTGAGTTTTCATCTCTTAGCTGACGTACAGTAACGATTTGACCTGATTTTAAATTCTCAGAATCACCAGCATCTTCTACAACCTTCATACCGAAAATTTTATCATTTTCTTCAATGAAATCTGATTTGTGTACTAATTGATTTTCTAAGAAAATTGTGTCACCAGAATCCATAATTCTTACCTTACGCATCATCTGTCTTACAACAACTTCAAAATGTTTATCATTAATCTTTACACCTTGTAAACGATATACTTCTTGTACCTCATTTACCAAGTATTGTTGTACTGCAGAAGGGCCTTTGATATTTAAGATATCATTTGGCGTAATAGACCCATCAGATAAAGGCATACCTGCTTTTACATAATCATTTTCTTGAACAAGAATTTGATTAGATAACTTGACTAAGTACTTCTTAACCTCACCTAATTTAGACTCGATTATAATCTCACGGTTACCACGTTTAATTTTACCAAATGAAACTACACCATCAATCTCACTTACAACAGCAGGATTAGATGGGTTACGTGCCTCGAATAACTCAGTTACACGTGGAAGACCACCAGTAATATCACCAGCTTTAGCAGACTTACGAGGAATCTTAACTAAGATTTTACCAATCTCAATTTTATCACCATCGTCAATCATAATGTGTGCACCTACAGGTAAATTGTAAGAACGGATTGTTTCTCCTTTAGAATCTTCAATCAATAATGTTGGTATCAACTTCTTGTTTCTAGATTCTGAAATTACTTTTTCTTGGAAACCTGTTTGTTCATCAATCTCTACTTGGTAGGTTACACCTTGCTCGATATTTTCGTACTTCACTTTACCTGCAAATTCCGAGATAATCACACCATTATATGGATCCCACTGACAGATGACATCACCTTTCTTCACTTTAGCACCTGGCTTAACAAAGATGTGCGAACCATAAGGAATATTATTTGTACTTAAAACAATACCTGTTTTAGCATCTGTTAACTTTAATTCTGAAGTTCTAGAGATAACAACATCAACTTCGTTTCCTTCGTTATCTTTAGTTTTTACAGTTTTAAGGTCATCGATTTCTGCAATACCGTCAAACTTAACTATTAACTTATTCTCTTCAGAAATGTTACCTGCAATACCACCTACGTGGAACGTACGCAGTGTAAGCTGTGTTCCTGGCTCACCAATAGATTGAGCGGCAACTACACCAACAGCTTCACCTCGTTGTACCATTTTACCAGTAGCAAGGTTACGTCCATAACACTTCACACATATTCCTTTTTTAGCCTCACATGTTAATGGCGAACGCACTTCTATAGATTCTATAGCAGAATCACCTATTTGTTTTGCAATTGCATCATCAATATGACCACCTGCTTCTACAATTAATTCTTCAGTATGTGGGTCGTAAACATCATTTAACGATGTTCTACCAACTATTCTAGCTTCTAACTTCTCTACAACTTCTTCATTCTTCTTAAGAGCAGAAACTTCGATACCTCTTAATGTACCACAATCCTCTTCGTATACTATAACATCTTGTGAAACATCTACTAAACGACGTGTTAAGTAACCTGCATCAGCAGTTTTAAGAGCTGTATCGGCAAGACCTTTACGAGCACCGTGAGTAGAGATAAAGTATTCTAAAATTGAAAGCCCTTCTTTAAAGTTAGAAAGAATTGGGTTTTCAATAATTTCACCACCACCTGCGTTGGATTTTTTAGGCTTTGCCATTAATCCACGCATACCAGTTAACTGACGAATCTGTTCTTTAGATCCACGAGCACCAGAATCTAACATCATAAATACTGAGTTAAAACCTTGCTGATCTTCACGGATACGCTTCATTGACAATTCAGTTAATTCAGCATTAGTAGACGTCCAAATATCAATAACTTGGTTATAACGTTCATTATTGGTGATAAGACCCATGTTATAGTTACCCATAATACCATCAACTTGCTTGTTGGCAGCGTCAATCATAGTGTGCTTTTCCTCAGGTATAATGATATCACCTAAACTAAATGATAATCCACCTTGGAATGCGAACTTGTAACCTAAAGTCTTAATCTCATCTAAGAACTCAGCTGTTTCTGGAACTGAAGTTACTTTAAGGATATTACCAATAATATCTCTTAAAGACTTTTTAGTTAAAACCTCATTAATATAACCTGCTGCTTCTGGCACTTTTTCGTTGAAAAGTACACGACCAACAGTGGTTTCAATAATTTGAGTAGTTAATTCACCTTTCTCGTTAAAATCTTTAGTTCTAACCTTAATTCCTGCATTAAGATCAACTTTCTTCTCGTTGTAGGCAATTGTTACTTCTTCTGGCGAATAGAACGTTAATCCTTCACCTTTAACAGTATATTCTTTATCAGTCTTACGTAGCTTAGTCATATAGTAAAGACCAAGTACCATATCCTGAGAAGGTACCGTAACAGGCGATCCGTTTGCAGGGTTTAATATGTTGTGTGAAGCTAACATTAATAATTGCGCTTCTAAGATTGCTTCAGGCCCTAATGGTAAATGCACTGCCATCTGATCCCCATCGAAATCCGCGTTAAATGCTGTACACACTAATGGGTGTAACTGAATTGCTTTACCTTCGATAAGTTTTGGCTGGAATGCTTGTATACCAAGTCTGTGAAGCGTTGGAGCACGGTTTAGCAATACTGGATGTCCTTTAAGAACATTCTCTAAGATATCCCATACTACAGGCTCTTTTCTATCTATAATTTTCTTTGCTGATTTTACAGTCTTAACAATACCTCTTTCAATTAATTTTCTAATGATGAAAGGCTTGTAAAGCTCTGCTGCCATATTTTTTGGCAATCCACATTCAAATAATTTTAACTCAGGTCCTACAACAATTACGGAACGTGCAGAGTAATCAACACGCTTACCTAGTAAGTTTTGACGGAAACGACCTTGCTTACCTTTTAATGAATCTGATAAAGATTTTAAAGGTCTGTTAGAGTCTGTTTTAACTGCAGATGATTTACGCGTGTTATCAAATAATGAATCTACAGATTCTTGCAACATACGCTTCTCATTACGTAAAATCACTTCCGGAGCCTTTATCTCAACCAATCTCTTAAGACGGTTGTTACGGATAATTACACGACGGTAAAGATCATTTAAATCTGAAGTTGCAAAACGGCCACCATCTAGAGGCACTAAAGGTCTCAATTCTGGTGGTATTACAGGAACAGCCTTCATGATCATCCATTCTGGTCTGTTCTCTCTATTTTCGTTAGATTCTCTAAAAGCTTCAACAACCTGAAGACGTTTTAATGCCTCAGTTTTACGTTGCTTGGATGTTTCATTATTAGCTTTGTGTCTTAATTCGTAAGATAATTGGTCTAAGTCAATTCTAGCTAATAAATCTATAAGACACTCGGCACCCATCTTAGCGATAAACTTATTAGGATCTGTGTCTTCTAAATATTGGTTTTCTTGTGGAAGCGATTCTAAAATATTAAGATATTCTTCTTCTGTTAAGAAATCCATTTTTTGTACTGGCTCACCTTCTGCATTCATTGCATTACCTGGTTGAATAACCACATAACGCTCGTAGTAAATGATCATATCTAATTTCTTAGATGGTAATCCAAGAAGGTAACCTATTTTGTTAGGTAAAGAACGGAAATACCAGATATGAGCTACAGGAACAACTAAATTAATATGTCCTACCCTGTCTCTACGTACTTTCTTTTCTGTTACTTCTACACCACAACGGTCACAAACAATCCCCTTGTAACGTATTCTTTTATATTTACCACAAGCACACTCATAATCCTTTACAGGACCAAAAATACGCTCACAGAACAAACCATCACGCTCAGGTTTGTGAGTTCGATAATTGATAGTTTCTGGCTTTAATACTTCACCTCGAGAAGCTGCTAAAACAGATTCCGGAGACGCTAAACCAATAGAAATTTTATTAAATTTCTGTACTGTATTCTTATCTTGTTTTCTTGCCATGTTTTTTATAGTATTCAGTCTTCAGCCTTCAGCACACAAATTAACATGCGCTGATGACTGTCTACTACTTTTTTTATTCTTCTAATCTAATATCTAATCCTAAACCTTTTAATTCATGCATTAATACATTGAACGATTCAGGTAGTCCTGGTTCTGGCATTGGCTCACCCTTTACGATTGCTTCGTAAGTTTTTGCTCTACCTATTACGTCATCTGATTTTACAGTTAAGATCTCACGTAGAGTACTTGATGCACCATATGCTTCAAGTGCCCATACCTCCATCTCACCAAAACGCTGACCACCAAATTGTGCTTTACCACCTAATGGTTGTTGCGTAATTAATGAATAAGGACCTATAGAACGTGCGTGCATCTTATCGTCAATCATGTGACCTAGTTTTATCATATAGATAACACCTACTGTTGCAGGTTGGTCAAAACGATCTCCCGTACCACCATCATATAAATAGGTATGACCAAATCTTGGTACACCAGCTTCATCTGTAAAGCCATTAATCTGATCTAAAGTAGCACCATCAAAAATTGGAGTTGCATAAGTTCTATTTAACTTCTGACCTGCCCAACCTAATACTGTTTCATAAATCTGACCAATGTTCATACGAGAAGGTACACCAAGTGGGTTCAGTACAATATCTACAGGTGTTCCGTCTTCTAAGAATGGCATATCTTCTTGACGAACAATACGTGCAACAATACCTTTGTTACCGTGACGACCTGCCATCTTATCACCTACTTTTAGTTTACGTTTCTTGGCGATGTAAACTTTAGCAAGCTTAATGATACCTGCTGGTAATTCATCACCAACAGAGATTGTAAACTTCTCACGTCTTAATGAACCTTGAAGGTCATTTTCTTTAATCTTATAGTTGTGGATTAAATCAGCAACAAGTTCGTTTGTATGATCATCAGTTGTCCATTTACCAGATGTTAAGTGCGTGTAATCATCTACAGCATTTAACATTTTTAAGGTATACTTTTTACCTTTTGGTATAATTTCTTCACCTAAATCATTATAGATTCCTTGTGCAGTTTTACCATTAACGATTGCAAAAAGCTTTTCAACTAAAATTGCTTTTAAATCATCAAAACGGTTATCGTAAGCATCTTCTAACTTTTCGATATCTTCTTTATCCTGAGCTCTCTTACGCTTATCTTTTACTGCTCTTGCGAATAATTTTTTATCGATAACAACACCATTTAATGAAGGAGATGCTTTTAAAGATGCATCTTTTACATCACCTGCTTTATCACCGAAAATCGCACGAAGTAATTTTTCTTCTGGAGTTGGATCTGATTCACCTTTTGGTGTAATCTTACCAATTAAGATATCACCAGGTTTAATCTCAGCACCAACGCGAATCATACCATTTTCATCTAAGTCTTTAGTAGCCTCTTCTGAAACGTTTGGTATATCGTTAGTTAACTCTTCGTTACCTAATTTGGTATCTCTAACTTCTAGAGAATACTCATCGATATGGATAGATGTAAAGATATCATCACGAACAACTTTTTCAGAAATTACAATCGCATCCTCAAAGTTATACCCTTTCCAAGGCATAAAGGCAACTTTCATATTTCTACCAAGTGCTAATTCTCCGTTTTGAGTTGCATAACCTTCACATAAAACCTGACCTTTAGAAACTTTATCTCCTTTTCTAACAATTGGTTTTAAGTTAATAGAGGTACCTTGGTTTGTTTTTCTGAATTTTACTAATGGATATTCTTTAACATCACTGTCAAAGCTAACCATTGCTTCTTCTTCAGTACGTTCGTACTTAATAACTATTTTCTCCGCATCAACATACTCAACAACACCTTCTCCTTCAGCATTAATTAATACTCTAGAGTCTGATGCTACTTGACGCTCTAATCCTGTACCAACAATTGGTGCTTCAGGTCTTAATAATGGAACTGCCTGACGCATCATGTTAGATCCCATTAAGGCACGGTTTGCGTCATCATGCTCTAAGAATGGAATTAATGATGCCGAAATAGATGCAATTTGGTTTGGTGCAACATCTGTGTAATTAACACTGGTTGGCTCAATCACAGGGAAATCACCTTCTTGTCTTGCAATTACTTTATCATGCTGAATTTTACCTTTATCATCAACTTCTACAGTTGCCTGAGCAATCATCATTTCTTCCTCTTCCTCAGCACTTAAATATGTTGGCGTATTTTTAATATCAACAACACCGTTTTCAACTTTTCTATATGGTGTTTCAATGAATCCCATTGAATTTACCTTAGCATACACACCTAATGAGGATATTAAACCAATGTTTGGTCCTTCTGGTGTTTCAATAGGACATAAACGTCCATAATGTGTATAGTGAACGTCACGTACCTCGAAACCTGCTCTTTCTCTTGAAAGACCACCTGGTCCTAATGCAGATAAACGACGTTTGTGAGTAATCTCTGCTAATGGATTGGTTTGATCCATAAACTGAGATAACTGGTTTGTACCAAAGAAAGAATTAATTACCGACGATAATGTCTTAGCATTAATTAAGTCTATTGGAGTAAACACCTCGTTATCACGAACGTTCATACGTTCACGAATTGTACGCGCCATACGAGCTAAACCAACACCAAATTGAGAAGATAATTGCTCACCTACTGTACGTACACGACGGTTAGATAAGTGATCGATATCATCAATCTCTGCTTTAGAGTTAATTAACTCAATTAAATATTTTATAATAGTTATGATATCTTCTTTGGTAAGCACTTGCTTATCCATTCCGATATCTAAACCTAATTTCTTGTTCATTCTATAACGACCTACTTCACCCAAAGAGTAACGTTGGTCTGAGAAGAATAATTTGTCAATTATACCACGTGCCGTTTCCTCATCTGGCGGCTCTGCATTACGTAATTGACGATAGATATGTTCAACAGCTTCTTTTTCAGAGTTTGTTGGATCCTTTTGTAATGTATTGTGAATAATTGCGTAATCTCCTTGTTGCGCACTTTCTTTGTGTAAAAGAATTGTTTTTACACCTGCTTCAAGGATTTCTTCAATATTATCTTTGTCAACTATTGTGTCACGATCTAAAACAATTTCGTTACGCTCAATAGATACAACCTCACCTGTATCTTCGTCCACGAAATCTTCGTGCCATGTGTTAAGTACACGTGCAGCAAGTTTACGACCGATTACTTTCTTTAATCCAGATTTAGAAACTTTTACTTCTTCTGCAAGATCAAAGATTTCTAAAATATCTTTATCACGCTCAAAACCGATAGCACGGAAAAGCGTAGTAACAGGTAATTTTTTCTTTCTATCAATGTAAGCGTACATCACACTATTGATATCTGTAGCAAATTCAATCCAAGACCCCTTAAAAGGAATTACTCTTGCAGAATATAACTTAGTACCATTAGCGTGGAATGACTGGCTAAAGAATACACCTGGTGAACGGTGTAACTGAGATACAACTACACGTTCTGCACCATTAATACAAAAAGTACCGCTAGGCGTCATGTAAGGAATTGTACCTAAATATACATCTTGAACGATTGTTTCAAAATCTTCGTGTTCAGGATCTGTACAGTATAACTTTAATCTAGCTTTTAAAGGAACACTGTATGTTAATCCTCTTTCTATACACTCTTCTATAGTATAGCGTGGAGGATCGATAAAGTAATCTAAAAATTCTAATACAAATTGATTACGAGTATCTGTAATAGGGAAATTTTCCATGAAGGTATTGTATAACCCTTCATTTTCTCTTGCTTCTGACTTTGTTTCTAATTGGAAAAAATCCTGGAAGGACTTAATTTGAATATCCAAAAAGTCTGGGTAATCTGTTCTATTTACAATAGAAGAGAAATTAATTCTTTCAGCCTTTTTTGCTAACATTGATGAACGAGATTTTTATTAAATAAAAACTAAAAAATGTATATAACGTTTATATACACAAAAGGGTTTAGGTCTTGGAGGGACACTCCAGACCTAAACCATATGTTGTAGGTTAAGCTGAGCTTACTTAAGCTCAACCTCTGCTCCAGCCTCTTCTAAAGAAGATTTTAAGCCTTCTGCTTCGTCTTTAGAAACACCCTCTTTAATTGTACTTGGTGCATCATCAACTAAACCTTTAGCATCTTTTAATCCTAAACCAGTTAATTCTTTAACTAACTTTACAACTGCTAATTTAGAAGCACCTGCTGACTTAAGAATTACGTCGAATTCAGTTTGCTCTTCTGCAGCGTCTCCACCAGCAGCAGCTCCACCAGCAGCAACAGCTACAGCTGCAGCAGCAGGCTCAATACCGTACTCGTCTTTTAATATTGTTGCTAACTCGTTAACTTCTTTTACTGTTAAGTTAACTAATTGTTCTGCGAAATCTTTTAAATCTGCCATTTTCTATTGTTTTAATGTGTGTGTTTTTATTTTTATTTCTAAGTGTGTTCTTGTTATAAATTATCCTTCTCTTTCAGATAATGTTTTAACTAATCCAGCGATTGTACCACCACCTGATTTAAGTGCTGAGATAACATTCTTAGCTGGTGATTGTAACAATGTAACAATCTCACCAAGTAATTCTTCTCTAGACTTAATTTCAACTAATGTATCTAGTAAATCATCGCCAATGTAAATTGCTTCTTCAATAAAAGCACCTTTTAATAAAGGCTTTTCAGATTTCTTACGAAATTCTTTTATAACCTTTGCAGGTGCATTTCCTGTTTCAGAATACATTACAGAAGTATTTCCTTTTAAAGTTGTAGGTAAGTCACCGAAATCCTTTTCCGATGCTTCCATCGCTTTCTCTAAAAGCGTATTCTTAACAACAGCTAACTTAATGTTAGATTTGAAACAAGCTCTTCTTAAATTTGAAGTTGTTGCTGCATCTAATCCTGAGATATCTGTTAAATAGATATTAGTATTATCTGCTAATTGAGCAGTCAACTCTTCAATTACTACCGATTTTTCTTCTCTTGTCATAATATTCTAAGTTTAACTACTATCCTATTTTTGTCTCTATTGCAATACTCGGACTCATAGTACTAGACATGTAAATACTTTTCATGTAAGTACCTTTAGCTGCGGTTGGTTTTAACTTCATTAAAGTGGTTAACAGCTCATTTGCATTACCAACTAATTTTTCAGCGCTAAAAGACGCTTTTCCTATTGGTGCATGTACGATACCTGTTTTATCTACTTTAAAGTCAATTTTACCCGCTTTAACTTCACTAACAGCTTTTCCTATATCCATAGTTACTGTTCCTGTTTTAGGGTTTGGCATAAGACCCCTTGGCCCTAATACTCTACCTAATGGTCCTAACTTACCCATAACGCTTGGCATTGTAACGATAACGTCTACGTCTGTCCAACCATCTTTAATTTTTTGTAAGTATTCATCTAATCCAACATAATCAGCACCAGCTTCTTTAGCTTCTGCTTCTTTGTCTGGAGTAACTAATGCAAGAACCTTCATATCTTTACCTGTACCATGTGGTAGAGAAACTACACCACGAACCATTTGATTGGCTTTACGTGGATCTACACCTAATCTAACTGCTAAATCTACTGAAGCATCAAACTTAGTGTATGTGATTTCTTTTAGTAAAGCTGAAGCTTCTTCTAAAGAGTAAAGTTTGTTTTTATCAACTTTAGCTCTTGCTTCCTTTTGCTTTCTTGTTAATCTTGCCATTTGTAAAAATTTAGTTTGGAGCTTCACCTCCTTTAACAGTGATACCCATCGATCTTGCAGTACCAGCTACCATTTTCATAGCTGATCCGATTTCGAATGCATTTAAATCTTGCATTTTATCTTCTGCAATTGTTCTAACTTGATCCCAAGTTACTTTTGCTACTTTGCGTCGGTTAGGTTCTCCAGATCCTTTCTTTACTTTGGCCGCTTCTAATAATTGTACTGCAGCTGGTGGTGTTTTGATTACAAATTCAAAAGATTTGTCTTTGTAAACAGATATTACCACAGGTAATACTTTACCTGGCTTATCTTGAGTTCTAGCATTAAACTGCTTACAGAACTCCATGATATTAACTCCAGCGGCACCTAAAGCGGGTCCAACCGGTGGCGATGGATTCGCAGCACCTCCCCGAACTTGTAACTTAACTACTTTGTCTAGTTCTTTTGCCATTTTTTAAAATTTAGTGCGTCTTGTCTATGTTGGAAGCTAAGACTAACGCTATCTTTATTGTAACAATTATTATAACTTTTCAACTTGCATATAACTTAATTCTAATGGTGTCTTTCTTCCAAAGATTTTAACCATTACCTCAAGCTTACGCTTTTCTTCAAAAATTTTCTCGATAGTACCATCAAAACCATTGAATGGCCCATCTATAACTTTTACAGTCTCACCTTTTGTAAATGGAATTGCAATATTAGCATCTGCCTCAATTGCCAATTCATCAACTTTACCTAACATTCTGTTAACTTCAGACTGCCTTAATGGCACAGGATCACCACCTTTTGTTTCACCTAAAAAACCAATAACGTTAGTAATTGATTTTATAATGTGAGGAATTTCACCACTTAAATTAGCCTGTATCATTATATATCCTGGAAAATAAACCTTCTCTTTATTTATTTTCTTACCGTTACGGATTTGAATAACTTTTTCAGTAGGGACTAAAACTTGATCTACATAGTCTTCTAAACCTAATCTTGCGATTTCATTTTCTATGTAGGTCTTAATTTTATTTTCCTGACCGCTTACTGCCCTAACAACATACCATTTTTTATCTGACATCTCCCTTTATGTATTTGTTAGTTTAATAAATCGAAATATACTCTTACTGCTTTACTAAAAACAGTGTCAACACCCCAAATGGCTAAAGAAAAAATAATTGAAAACACTGCTACGATTACAGTCAATCTTTGAGCTTCTGCCCAAGGCGTCCAAGACACATTGTTTTTTAACTCTTCAAATGATTCCTTTATATATGTTATTAATCCTGCCATTTGTATATTATTTAAAGGTTACTTTTAACCTGTTATCTAATTTTGCACGGGTTGAGAGACTCGAACTCCCGACACCTGGTTTTGGAGACCAGTGCTCTACCAACTGAGCTAAACCCGTAAACAATAATCAAGGCATCCTGAAATATCAGGACACCTTAATTAATTTATTTTAACTATTTTGTTTAGTCTAAAATTTCAGTTACCTGACCAGCACCAACTGTTCTACCACCTTCACGGATAGCGAAACGTAAACCTACGTTCATTGCAATTGGTTGAATTAACTCAACAGTAATAGTTAAGTTATCACCAGGCATTACCATCTCAACACCATCTGGAAGAGAAATGTTTCCAGTTACGTCAGTTGTACGTACATAGAACTGAGGACGGTAATTATTGTGGAATGGTGTGTGACGCCCACCTTCTTCTTTCTTAAGGATATAAACCTCAGCTTTGAATTTTTGGTGAGGAGTTACAGAACCAGGCTTAACGATTACCATACCTCTAGAGATTTGAGTTTTCTCAATACCTCTTAATAAGATACCAGCGTTATCACCAGCTTCACCTCTATCTAAAATTTGACGGAACATTTCGATACCAGTAATAGTAGATGTTAATTTCTCAGCACCCATACCGATAATCTCAACAGGGTCACCTGTATTAGCTACACCAGTTTCAATACGACCAGTTGCTACAGTACCACGGCCAGTAATTGAGAATACATCTTCGATTGGCATTAAGAAAGGCTTATCCATATCACGTACCGGCTCTTCGATCCAGCTATCACAAGCTTCCATTAATTCCATTACAGTATCAACCCACTTTTGCTCACCGTTTAATGCACCTAATGCAGAACCAGCGATTACAGGACCATTATCACCATCATACTCGTAGAAAGATAATAAATCTCTGATTTCCATTTCTACTAATTCTAATAACTCTTCATCATCAACCATATCCACTTTGTTCATGAATACTACGATACGAGGAATACCTACCTGACGACCAAGTAAGATATGCTCACGAGTTTGTGGCATTGGACCATCTGTTGCAGCAACAACTAAAATAGCACCATCCATTTGAGCAGCACCAGTAACCATGTTCTTTACGTAATCCGCGTGACCTGGACAGTCAACGTGAGCATAGTGACGATTTGCTGTTTGATATTCTACGTGAGAAGTATTAATCGTGATACCTCTTTCTTTTTCTTCTGGTGCATTATCGATTTGATCGAATGCTCTTGCTTCAGATAAACCTGCATCAGCTAATACTTTAGTAATAGCAGCAGTTAAAGTTGTTTTACCGTGATCTACGTGTCCAATAGTACCTATATTTAAGTGTGGTTTTGAACGATCGAAAGTTGCCTTTGCCATGTTTAATTTATTTAATCTTATTTAATATTAGTGTTCAATT
>Ga0160421_1000152_pt1 | contig 22381 bp, 17 predicted proteins | sample TAMARWmetagpilot_FD_108195 | JGI IMG/M metagenome (GOLD analysis project Ga0160421, IMG submission 108195) | Phycosphere-associated microbial communities from TAMU algal ponds, Corpus Christi, Texas, USA - TAMU ARW-7 10/27 metagenome pilot | ecosystem: Engineered > Artificial ecosystem >... | reverse complement strand
CACAACGAATCACAGCCCCACAGTCCCTACGAATATCCAAGAGTACATTGTAGACTCATAATCTTCGTAGTTCATCGTTTTCCTTAACTGTGATCTCCATCGTCGTTTTGTGTTCTTCAATACTTCTGCAGCATTCGTTCAATATTTCGATATTCAAAATACGCAATTTAAATTATTGATTTGGCTGGTCAATGCATTATATCTAGATGGTCACATTCTGCGTAATGGTATAGCATAGAGGACTTCCACACATCGGTAGTTCACTGATTGAGCCTGAGACTTGGTTTTCTTACAGCAAAAAATTACCTAACTTAAATAGACAAAACACCACTGTAGAATTTGTAATCTTCTACTTTATCGCATAGGAGGGTTATTCTCCTATCGTTCTTACAGTTAACTATGTGCAACTCCTTTCTAACAAAATGAAAACGTATAAACATGCACAGCACTTGTTCCTTTTCGAAAGTTGGGCCTCGTTAGGACTTGCCACCCGTCGTACCCATACCCATGACCGTCTTGAAAGTATCGTAGATCCACCACTGGAAACTTATAATGGTACCAGTCATGGCTATGCGCGGTCCAAGGCCTTTTGTGGCGAGTTTCAACAGTCCTACGTCCCGAATGATTTCTTGTATGGTGTGATTTTGGTATTTGGGTTTGGCCATGAGGCTAATAAGGGAATCCGCAGGATGCGAAATTACAGCCGCCACACTGCCGGAAACATAGCCAGCAATCAGAGTGACGCTCAATTGCGCGGGCTTGCTGTATGAGTCTTTGGGTTGGGTCAAGACGTGCGTGTAAAGTTTCTCCACCACCTTTTCGAATGTGTAAAAGTTTGCAATTGTTCCAGGCAACTGTCTCCCAATCAGCGGGCCTAGACTACCGAAGGGAAAGCGCAGGTCGCGGCGATTGTGCATCATGGCGACCAAGGAAGGTCCAAAGGCTACAGGGAAGGTTCCCGGTGCACTGGTTTGCACTTTCACTTTGGTCATTTCCCAGGGGCACATGAACACGTCGGCACAGGCTTCGGCACAACCGGCGGCAGTCACGTAAATCAAGTCGCGGTAAGCATGTGCGTGCTCTTCACCAGCTAGCGTGGAGAACTGATCCTTGAGAATTTCGTACAAAAAGTACTTGGTACCGGATTGGAAACTGTAGGAAAGAACAGTTGCGCCTAGGCCGCGATATAATCCGCGTACGCCCTCTTCAGCGTACACCGTCCGGAGCCCGGAGGAAAGATAGGGAAATTTGTTGGGGTTCGCTTGCATATTCGTCTTAATGCTGTCCAATGGAGTCAGAACCCATCGTATGCTAGAAGAAAGAACTCCTCCAGCCAAACATTTACTGTAGTACGCGTTGTCGTGCGGAATCTCGTGTGCCCAGCGTGCGTTCCATCGGCCTGTCAGTGACGAGTGCGGCAGGGTTACGGTGGTTGAGTGCACGTGTTCTATCGTGTAAGAGGATCTCGAAGAGTCTGGTGAGGATAATGGTAACTCACGGTGCCTGTATTCTCGTTCGCTGCGACGTCCGACGCGGATATCGTACACTTGGTCCATGATGTATGGGTGTTTCGGACTAATGCAATGTAGTGTGATGATTGGCTAACGGAACTGTAAGAGATGTTCGTAGCGCTCACAGTGAATGTATTGTAGTCTCTTGCCGACTACTTTTCTTATCGTGTGCCTGTAGTCCCTTTTCCTCTTTCCGATTCTTCACCGAACTATAAGGATTCTTGCCTGACAGTGAATGCTTTTCGGAATAATGATTCCTTGGTTTTCCATGCGGCGGCTTCGCAGAATGCTCTGACTGATGAGAATTGTCACTCGCACCTGTGGTAGAGGGTAGTCACCGAACAACTCGTACGGGTGAGAATCTGTGAGAAAGCCAAAAGAAGACGAGAATCGAAAACATGAGGTGGCGGAAATATTTTTCTTAAACCACGACATATACGTAAATTACTTATTACTAGATTCATAAAATATTGTCGCTCAAATCTCATATTTAAGGTTGTGATGGAATGTTGCGGTTGACCCAATGACATCATCGCCGTGCGATCCTTCATTCGGCATCTAGCACATTCTACGGTGTTCCGAAACACTATAACGACAATTCCAGTGCTACAAAACAAACTTTCACTCTCGCCACAGATACAAATGCCCGTGCACAGTCAGAAGTTTTCATAGGAATGGCGGATAAATGAATAGAAGTAAGAGAAAACAACTGCTTTAGCGAGGAGGTGTGTAAGCAGGAAATTGAACGAGATGTATAGTAGAACCTTAGAGAGGCATCGTTGGAACAGCTTCAGTCTAGATGACAGCCAGCGCCAATGGCCAACAGACACTGAATCCAGGTGCTCACTTTACTACTGCTTGGATCGATTGAACCACGAGAATACGCCCTTGTTTTTCTTTTGCTTGGAAGGCGCGTGCTCGGATGCCGTCTTGGACTTACTAGAACGATGAGTTGATTTGTCGGCAGGGCACATCCCGATTTGACTCGCCTTGACGAGGCGCAGATACGGGACACCTGACGGAACTTTACACGTCAAATACCCGGGGTAGTTGGCTTCCGCTTCGGTGTCCGACACGGTCGGCAGCAAAAATACCGAACCTTTGTATTCGTCCGTGATCTTTCCGTCCTTTCCCACGACACGGCGGTGATTGTAAGGCCAGTTGGCAGGGGTCGCAATGGACTTTTGGTAGGAGAGCTGCAACGCCTTGACACAGCGAACAATTTCACTCATGTTCCGCTTTGTAAAGGGAAGGCAGGAATCGAAGAGTGAGCTGCTTTGTATTGAAATATTGTCTTCATTGCAAGTTCGACAGGTCTGGACGTACCCCAACGCAGGCGGGGTAGTTCAAGGACAGCATGAGTTTGTTTTCTGGATTGATGATGAACACGCATCTTTGAAGAAAATAGTTAGTCAACATTGAGAACAGCAATTTTAGAAACGAAAAGAATCGCTGACTATGAGCTGCCAGCGTATGCGCGTGTAAATGAGCTTACCGAATGGTCAAAGGAAGGTCTTGACGATCCGACGTCCAAGGGTCAATCATACCATAGGCTGTCGAGATGTCACGACTTTCATCTGCAATAATGGGGAATTTTACAGCAATACCGCTCTCTGAGTGCGCAACTACGTCATGAAGCCACTCTTTGTGAGACGCCACCGGATCCACCGAAAGTGTGGCCACAAGGCAATCCATATTACACAATTCGCCGTACTTTTTGGCCAGACTCGCAATCTCCGTGGTGCAAACTGCGGAATTCAAATAAAAAGAAAGAGACTGAGGATCATGGGTGCACCAAGAAAAAAGGATCCGTTGTTCACCACTTCGTGATGCTAAGCGATACCATCCTTTACATCCGATAGCATGCATACCTGGTGTAAAATCGGCAGGATGTGAAAAGAGAATGGCCCACTTCCCTTGCTTCCATTGATGGAAGGACTTCCAGTTGCCCTGAGTAGTTTCGCAACTAAAGTCGGGGACAATGTTACCAAGTCGGAGAACTATAGGAATAGGAGAGAAGGAACTCGTTGTGAGGTTTGGAAAGTTTTTCGAATTCGCGGTGGATGCGTTTGTTTTGTTTACCTCCATCCGTTGAATCCTGCGGATATAAGGACATGTACTTGAGCGTACCCGACTTGATGTCGGAGCATCCAGTGGAGCACATAGCTATTGGAATTGTTGTTGATTTGTCTTAAGGGGTCGGGATGTTGCTTTCAGAGAAAGGAAACGAGTTTCAATTCTTGGTGACTTGCATCAATATTCTTTAATCTTGTGAAGACCACGAACGTGGGCAATTGCTGGTATGAACCTTTTGGATGACTTCCTTTGAAAGTAGTCATTCTTGTGAAGGTCCAAGAGGTTTCAAGATATGGTCCAATCAGCAGCAGCGATTTCCTCTCTCCATAAGTCTCGGCATGTACATTTGCATATGAGTAGCCTTGTCGCAAGTCAAAGAAAGTCGGTCAGCTGGCATCTTGAGCGTCCGACGGAAATGTTTGGTATTCCTCACATCGACGCTAACCGCCAGCTCACTAAAAATGGCAAAGTGGAAAATTGTCAATTTATCAACTAGAGGCATCTTGATTTCTTCTGCGCCAATCAGCTTCTTTCCGGTATGACTCTGAGTCTGTTCGGGCATTTCGGTTTAGCAAAAAAATATCGAATTGGCCTTCGTTCCAAACCCAAAACTATTGAATATCGTTGAAGATATAAGTATTACTACCAAGCTCGATGACTGCCAATTGATTTTCTTTAAGTGCCCTTCTATATTCGAACGATACTAGCTACTAGATGCCACTCTTTTTATAGAGTTTGTGACCTTATCATTGTTATTTTTGTTAACCCTATATATACGGAGAGTTCGACCAAGGACATATAAACAACTACAACCCTAGACCTCCTTCAAAACGCTTTCAGTCCTTCAGCCATCCGCCTAGTCTTCTACTTCGGTTCATCGACGATCTCCCGATATCCAAGTTCCACAGCCGCAAGAAGACCACCGCCAAGGTGGTTGTTGATCTTACTGTTGATCATAGCCGATAGCAAGTATGCAATCCTCCGTAACGGCTGCAAGAGGCGTTTCACGGCAGCGGAGATGGCTTGCTTCGAAAACGACAACAACAACGAACAACAAGACTAGCCTTGTACGACCGCACAACAGAATGTCTCCATCGACATATAGCCTGGGCGCTGCTTCGGCAATCCCCATATCCGTACGCGCCTTAAATGGGTTACCGAATTCAATCTTTCGATTCGATACAGGTCATTTGGCTCATCGTTGCTTTTCAGCAGTATCTGCGTCTTCGACCAACTCGAAACTACGCAGTCTCGTCAAGCCGTTTCTCTTAAAGTGCCATCCGGATGTTCAGACCTCGGATGACGCGAAGCAGATTAACCTCAGAGCGGTTCAGAATCTAAATAGTTATTTGGATTCCATACGGGTGATTTCCGACGGAAAAATGCTGAGAAAGCCGGAGTCATCGATCTTCGAAGTAGACTTTTTGATTCAGCGCGATGCAAAAGTAACGAGAAAGAAAATCCGCAGTGTATCTAGTCGAAAGTGTGTTGAGTTGCAGCTTCCGTCGTGGCGTTTGGTTCGGTCCTGTTCTACTGCTGTCAAAACTGCCGCGGACTCCCAGCAAGGTTTTGGGTCTGCGCCTGCTATTGCTCGACAACAGGTAGAACACCATGCGGAGCTCGAAATTGCTAAGCTATTGAAAGTAGCGGGTCTTACAGTTCCAAATGACATTGCCCTTGTTTCCCCTGATGATATGAACGGAAATAGGGAAAGCTTAGGCTCTGACGACGAATCACAGATGGAGCCTTCATCTACTCGTCCCCATGCCTTTCATGGGATGCCTTCTTCCCGTATTCGACTCAGTCGCTACGAACAAACTAGAGAGGTCTATCCTAGTCGTATTGATTGGAAAAAATACAATCAGATCTATAAGGAAGCCGTGGCAGACATGCACGCCGATATTGCGACAGAATGTTTAATTGCCAAGCACCCGGGAAGGCGACGAAAACACATTGCAAGCATTCTGTCACGTGTGCGTCTGTCGGCAAATATCTCTGTCGTTGAGCAAGTTATTGCGTTTCGGCGGCTGTCGCTTTTGTTAGATGAGAATTTCAATGATTTGTGCTTGGAGGACTTTGGACATCTTTGGGAGAAAATGCTTCTGGTTTTGACTCCCTCTCGGGACTACAATAGCAGTAGCTCGGCGCGATATAAGCGACTACAACGGCAAGGAGACAGCGGCTTCTTGTTTACCGTCCATCCAGACAATAATGTTACCATCCACATTCCCATTGACTTCGATGACAGCGAATTGATTCAAGAATTGGAGCAAAATGTGTGGTCTTTTTACGAGCTAACTGGTGATGGCTTGGATGAAATATTTCCTGACGGAATGACCTGGAACAATACGTTTTAAGCAAAACTTACATTACAAGATGTTTTAATTGGATTGACTGTCCAACTTTGGCACTTCCACATGTATGGCCTTGTTTTGTTTTGGCGAAGGAGTGCTTGCAGGCTTCACGGAGCCCAAAGCGCGGAGGTATCCAGCGTAAATTCATTTTTAACAGTGAGCCATGTAGTAGTTGTAAGCGAATTTTAAATAGGTAACGAATGGATTGCTCAGAGTATAAAAGAGAAAATTTGCTAAAGTTGACAAACAAAGCGATGATAAACCACCATGCGAAAAAAGGGAAAAGCCTATGATTGCACTAGTCGTAAAATTCGTAAGAAAGACAATTACGCCAAATCGACAAGAACGTGATCGATCTATTCATTTGTCCGTTGTGCTTGGCACGTGTGCGTAAACTGTAAACGCAAAAAGCAACAATTCATTTTCGCGATGCACGAGAAGAGTACATTTGAGCGACACCGTTGTACAGGACACAAGTGGTAGTTTGAAAGAATATATCTAGCTCTTTAAGGAGATTTAGTTTTATGTTAGTGAAAGTAGAGGGATTCTAATCGTCTTTTTTTACACACGGATTTTGAGTTGTGATCAAGTTTCCGTAGACAGACGGCGCCGACAGAATTCGATTTTCGTATGAACTAGATATTCAACGCTGAATTTGTCCCAGGATTGCGGGCGACCCTTGTGTATCGACATCTGAAAAGTCGAACGTCGGGGCACCGGATTGTTGGTTTTCCGGAAATAGCTGCTTTGGAAAGCCGAAGGCGAGCTCTCCGTCACCATTCTCATTCGGCACCATATTCTCATCCAAATCATCTTCGTCTTCTACTCCAAAGTAGAGTGTTATGATGGCACTGGCCTTTTCATAGACCTCGTCTATAGAATGCTGCTGCAACTCTTCCAGCTTGTCAATACCTTTTTCTTCATCGAAAAGGACACAGTAATTTTGATTGAACTTTGCGTCGTACTCGAAAATTGTTTCCAAGGCTTCCATAGCTGCAATCAACATACGAGAATCTTGCTTCAGCTCAAGACTGCTTGACAAAGCTTTCAAAGCGTCCTCCTGCACCATGATTTTTGTCTCATGAAACTGCCCTGTTGTCAAAATGTTTGAAATCGTGTACACAGCTTCGCGCCGAATGTCAAAGTTCCCACAAATTGCCATATCAATAATTCGCTTTGGAATTCCATTCAAAGGCTCTGCAGCAAGGAGTGCATTAAGCTGCACTTCGGTTCCGGCAGCGATGTTTGACGCCGCCCAGCAAGCATCTTTTTGAACAGTTTTCTGTTAAACAATACAGGACCAGTGAGTTTCTAGGGTGTTCATAAATGGTACAGATAAAGCTAGAAAAAAAACGCACCGATGGATGATGGAGTAGTTTTCCTACCCGCTCGGTGAAACCTGCACGGATCACCGCGTCAGTTTGAGCATGACTTCCTGACACACAATTCCCAATCACTCTAACGGCCGGCAAGAGGGTATTGGAAGGAACACTATCATTGTCAAAAATATTCATCAAAAGCTTGAGCACACCTGCTTCAAGAACCGCGTTGATTCGAGCGTCGTCGCCGTCCGATAAGTACGATAGCGCCCAGAGTGTGTCCGTCTGTAGGTCTACGGCGCTTTCGGCACCGACACCATTCTCAACTTCATTGAGAATGTTTACCAATGCACTTATAAAAGGAGCAACAGCACCAAAATCGGGAGATGGTTTAAATCGACATAAATTGGAAATTGCCCAGGTAAAGTTTTGCAGTAGCGAGAGGTTCGCTGGACGAGATATATTTTTCAACATACCGTTGGTCAACATCGGCGTGGCAAGGAGACCATCTCGGTTCTCAATGGAGTCTCCAGCCACATTTCCAATGCACCAAGCAGCTTGCTCACGAAGCTCCGCTGAGTCTGCATGATTGATAATACGGACCAAATGTGGGATGGCACCACTATGGGCCACGTCCGATGTCCGACTTGTTGAAGCAATGTTCGTGAGTGCCCATGCCGATTCAAACTGCAAACGTGGAGCGTCAGTTTTGTCCTCCTGCAAGAATCGTACCAAAAAAGAGATAATTCCCGATCGAATTACCTGGACAACAGGTGGGTTTCGTTCCTTTGACAATAGTCGTCGAATTGCTTTGGTGGCGTCTGCTAGAGAATCGTCGTTCACCGACGCAGGATTTGCCTCCCATGCGCGGAAAGTTTGCACAGAGCCAGCTATAGCAATGTCAATTTCTTTTGCAGTGGTTGGCACGGGTTGATGGGCTGCACTATCGATATTGCTGTCAATGGCTGTGCTTTGGTTTGACATCGGTGCTGTGCGACGTTTGGCCATGCGCTCGGCCATTCTGTTTTTTCGAATATGCAAAGTCGTCTCTTCCCGAGACCGACGACCATCTTCAGCTGACACGGTCTTCTTAAATGACGCATCACGACGAGGAACTAAAGCCGCCCAGGTATACAATTGTGGCATTAGAGACTGAATACAATGCCTCGAATAGCGGAGATACTAAGGGCCGTTATTTCGTACCTGCGGCGACTAGGGTCATGATTGTATCTCTATTGTGTGTAAAAGAACAACAAGGGAAATTTCTGATCAAGGTCGACGGGTAAAAGGCGGAACAAGAATAAAAGGATGGTGAAACGGAACAGAGCAACGCTACAGAAAAGTGAGGATCGCCAACCATCAAGTTGTGGCGATGCGATACTTTTTGCGATAACGTCTCGCGCTCTATGATTTTCTTTGCTATATTAATTTGTTCAACATGAGCTAATTAACCGAAACCTTATGCCTCAACTGCCGACTCAGCACAAGTACCTAACTTTGCAAGGTTTTGTCGTATACGTCTGTCCATAGAACGTTGACTAAGAGCAAGATTTTTGTGGACGTTGTGCGCTTGACATCCATTGGTTGATGTGGTTTTGCTGATGTCACGGCATCCTGAGTCCCCTATCGTTTCGCTTGGCGCCTCGCAGCTGTTTGCAGTTCGCTCGGTATCTTTTTCTAGGATCTTCCGCAGATTTGAAGTTCGCATCGAAACCATTCCTGTCGTGGAAAAAAGGCCTGGATCGCATCTTGCAGGTGCAACGCTAATTCTTCTCCATTCATAAAAACAGAACTCGTAGAAAACGATTCAAATCTTTTTTCGCCTTTCTAAACATCAGTTATTCTATCAAATTCTACCATGCCAGTCTCTCTCGGAATCAACGGATTTGGACGTATCGGACGTCTCGTGATGCGCGCTGCGCTTGAGCACCCCGACGCGACCGTTGTCGCTGTCAACGATCCCTTCTTGACGCCCGAGTACGCGGCTTACCAGTTTAAGTACGACTCCGTGCACGGGACTTACGCCGAGGATGTCTCGTTTGAAGAAGGATACCTTGTTGTGGGAGACAAGAAGATCCGTTTCTTCTCGGAGCGCAACCCTGAAGGTAAGTCTATCTGATCTTGCATCGTCGTGCATTCAGGTAACTGAGAGAATCTGTTCAAAACGCTTCACTTCATTTGGACATTTGTCCCAATTGAGATTACACGGACTGAATCGCTCTCCTTTTTACCCTTTAATTTAGAAATTGGCTGGGGCTCGGTCGGTGCCGAGATTGTCTGTGAATCAACAGGAGTCTTCACTACCATCGATAAGGCACAAGCGCATATCAACGGCGGTGCAGAAAAGGTTGTCATCTCGGCTCCTTCCGCCGACGCTCCTATGTACGTCATGGGGGTCAACCACACGACCTACAGTGGCGCCACCGTTTTCTCCAACGCATCCTGTACCACCAATTGCCTCGCGCCACTCGCCAAGGTTTTACACGAAGAATTCGGTATTGTTGAGGGTCTCATGACTACCATCCATGCTGGTACTGCTACACAACTTGTTGTTGATGGACCAGCAAAAAGAGGCAAGGACTGGCGCGCTGGACGATCTTCCTTGGCAAACTTGATTCCGGCCTCCACGGGAGCAGCCAAGGCCGTCGGCAAGGTCATTCCGGAGCTGAACGGGAAGCTAACCGGTATGGCTGTTCGAGTCCCCACGGCCGATGTTTCTATGGTCGATCTGACCATTCGCACTGAAAAGGCTGTTTCCGCCGCCGAACTCAAGGCGGCCCTCAAGAAGGCGTCAGAAGGACCGATGAAGGGTATTCTCGGATACACCGAAGACGCCGTTGTGTCCCAAGACTTTGTCCACGATCCCCGCAGCTCTATTGTGGACGCCTCTGCTGGAATTGCCTTGAACGACAACTTCCATAAAGTTATCGCCTGGTATGATAACGAATGGGGTTACTCGAACCGTCTTGTTGACTTGGCTATCTACACGTCGGGAAAATAAAGCAAAGATCATGACTTAAGAAAAGCATTGGTAATTGCACACGAGGTCTCTCAATGTTTAGTACACAGAAGGTTTGAGGTCGCATTTTTTACGGCATACTTCTCAGTTATTCTTTCTAGTTCGATTTCTGTACCTAGCTTTGCCACATACAAGTTTTCGCGGAAGTAATTGACGTAGATTGATTTGCTTACATACGCTTTTGTGTCTCCTGGTTTCTTCCAGAAAGAGACTTTCGTGCTTATTGAGTTACTGTAGGTTTTTGACACTGCCCTCCTTTGATTTGGCTTTGCCTACGCCAGATAGCGTACCATGAGGTATGTCAATTTGCAAATTGTATGTGGATTGGATACTTTACACCTGGAGCCTAAAAGCTCTAATTGATAGTGTTACTATGTTTCCAATGTACCCGTGCACTTCTTTACAGCCATACTTTGCATTAGTGAATGCAGCAATGGGAGTGTTCTAACAGTGGATTCCAGAGTTTGTGATGAGTCTGAAAGTGGAGTGGTTGCTGTTAAACCTGATGTATGCCAAAGCACAGTTTAAAAGGCTTACAGACTCACAATTGAGATTCATTCAGGACTCATCCCTGTGCAATCTTTCATTGACAGCTGCTTGTGTCTACCTAAACAAAACATTACAGATATGCACGTACACACGCAGTTTCTGTCAAGTCTCTACATCCTTTGTTTCTAGTTGACAACCCTTTTTCTGAGTCAAGAGTAAATAGTCATAACGCAAGTAATTGTCAAGTTTACTGAGAGTTCAGTGTTAAACATTGTGCTTCCTTTGAAGGATTGGTAGTAAGAATAGTAAGCTCTGAGTCAAAGTAACTGTTTTTTCCCCTTGGCTGTGAGCCGATAATGATTCCTTTCATATGAGAGAATTCTACCTGCTTACGAGTGTATTTGTAGAATACGACGAAAGAGTATAAGTTGGGGGAAAGCCTCGTAGAGGCTCCGATTGTTTTAATCGGTAGGTTTTTAGATTGAGATTGTGAGACTAAAATATAGATTCCAAAATGAAACCTTTTGTGTTGGAAACAGAACGCACAAACGTAGAAACCCCGTAGCCAATGTACTGGCTATCGAACCATTGACATAGTTTTTGTCGAGACGATTGGATCACCTATGTGATCGCCAAACCATCGAGTTCGACTGGTGTCACCAGTATCTGTTGACAACTTTCATCTAGGGAAACCGTATGGTAATCAGGAATATTTTGTTCCCAGCATATCAGGTTTGATAAGACGAGTCGTCTTATACGCCTCATGCAACGGAAACCTGAGTTGTGTATGTTGCAAACATTTGGATGCATAACGCAAAAAAATTGTTTTCCTATGAGACGCTTCGTATTTTCCTCCGGCATGCCATACACGGGCAATGAACCCGACGAGGACAGTCGTCTGGCCACTGCGTCTGTCCTACGACAGAGTCAGGAAAAAGGAAATGGCAACGAGGCCAGGATCTAGAGCTAGTGAATCCTAGATAGATGTTCCAACAAATAATGCTAAAGCTAAGCAATTCTATCTACAACGTAGTATCAAATTGTAGCATTATGTGGCTATAATTTATCACATAGTCAAGCAAAAGCATCAATTCCATTTCTCAATTTTGACGTCCTTCGAGTAGATCAAATTGTTAGTCAAAAAGTTTTTGAGCGGTCTTGCCGTCACTCGCAACGACTAAAATGATTTGGGCAACTCGGTTGACCTGACACTAATTGTAATGTTGAGTGTCGGTCTTTTAGAGGGAGAACGTAATCATATTTGCGACAGAAAGGCAGTCGTCTTTTGTCTCCCGGAGTACCCTGATATCCTTCTCTCCTTCCTTCCTTCTGGAAGTCACTTTCGTGTAGACGACACGGAGAAGCATGAGAGTGTTTTGGTCGGCTTGGGTCGCTTCTTTTTTAGCCAGTCATAAAGTGGACAGAGCAGATTCTGTTGGAATAAGAGAGCGGGAGCGTTTTCCATCGGGGAACAAGAACACTCCACGAAATCAGCGCTGCTATAAAATGACAGCCTTCGCGGGAGGGTTCGGAAACGACACGTCAAAACGCGCAACCAAGCAAAACAAAAATTCCAGACGTCCGAAACGAGGATTGAGTGACTTGGCTCCTCCAGTTGCAAGTACCGAATCCATGTCAGTCCAGCTCGATAAATGGGGGCTTCCTCCGCCTACCGCGGAAGACATTTTCCCTGCTTTGCCTCCCGGAACTGAGCTGATACCTGCTAGGAAATCGAGCACAGAACACACTTTGACCGAAATCCGGAAGGCTCTGAAAGATCACTTCCCTCTGACGCTCGATCGTTTTGATGACAACGGGGTAGAAACGAGCACACTCGACGGCCGCGAACCCATGCGATTGCGAATGTTGCATCAGTCACCTCCAGTGATTGCTATTGATCACTTCTTAACCCCCGATGAATGCCTAAACGTTGAGCACGTTGCGATGCCGCCTTCTTCAACGCCAAAACACACAGAAGGGGAATACCACAACGAGGCCGTTCGGGTAAATTCGGCCACTTTTTCGCCTTTGGCTCAGTCTAAACGCACTTCTACGTCCTGGTTTTGCTATTATTCTCAAGTACCAACGTTGCTGGCGAAAGCACATCATGTGTTGGGCATCTTGTTCCCACAAATGGAAGAACCGCAAATTGTTCGGTACAAAACGGGCGAGGAGTTCTCGTGGCACTACGACGAAGTTCCAACTCAACAGCTTGGGAACGGCGGACAGCGACTGGCTACGCTTCTGGTATATCTTAACACAGTTGAAAGAGGCGGTGGTACAGTTTTTAGGGACTTACGGACCCCGGACGGATCTCTTTTGACGATGCAACCAGTACAAGGGTCGGCTCTTATGTTTTTTCCCGCCTATGCCGACGGCCGACCCGACGATCGAACCTTACATAAGGGCGAAATGGCCGCGGATGAGAAAAGAATAGTGCAAATGTGGATCCATGAGCGACCTTACACGGCTGCCGTACCGATGGGGAACTCTCAGGAAGCTGCTATAGAAGCAATTGTACGAGCCAGTCGAGATCTGTGCTACTCTCCTTAACGGATAGTGTTGTATAGTAGACGTAATGTGGAGAGTATGGCTGCCTCTACTATAGTTCCTCCCGTGTTGTATCATCTTAAGCGGAATTACGCATACAACTCCTTTTTTCATGTCTATTCATCGCTGTACTCTTTAAAAGAGCTTCAAGTCGTCATCGTTGAGACTTTTTCGTGGTTTGTTCTTAAGCAGATTCTCATATTTGCCTCCTGTGTACACGGCACCCAGTTGCGTGAGAGAATTGTAAGAAATGGACAAGTCTTTGATGTAGCTCAGGTTGGATCCAGCATATTTGTTCAACCAAGTCGAGCTTGTAGGAGAATCCTTATCCATCACTAGCATGGCGATCCAACCGTACTCTTCAAACGCGTCCGGTCCTTGCTTTTTGGATTTTTCGGCAATGTCCTTTAAATACTTATTGAAAGTCTTTTCATTGATCTGGTCTTTGGCGAGGCGATCACCAAAACGGGATTCTCGGGATCCAAAACTATCGGCAATGTACCAACCATCATCAGGATCCTCGTATTCTGGATCAGATTCGAGTTCAGCCTGAGCAATATCGTCGTCGGTTAAGGGCTTGAATTCAGACAAGCGTCCCATTTTGCCCGGTTCACGGAAGCGGGGACGAGCCGACTGTTTCCAGTCTTCCACCGTTCGAGTCTTTTCGACGTATTCTAGCGTTAGCAAACCACTCAGAAGAGCGGTCATTTCCCGGTCTGTTAATCCAGCATTACGAAAAGCGTTTTGTACGTCAGCAAAATCGCGTTTGCCCGAAAACAAGTCAATGGGAACATCGCTGACGGGTGCCTTTATCGGAGCGTCGGCCCGCCCGAGTTGCACCGCTAATACGGGCCCCCCGATCGATTCAATCGACTGTGAGCCTCCGATGGCAATGGCGTCAGCAATCGTAATGGCGACTTTCTTACGCAAGTTCTTTTCCGCTTCGATTAGTGTGAGGCAGGCCTGCTGCAAGTTCTTGGTGTAGGCGTCGTCAGCCTTGGTGGAGAGGACGACCTTGAGAATACTACCGTCGGGTCCGTATTTCTGCGTCTTGGAGTCAAAGGAGAGTCCGTCGAGTAGGGCGAGTTGATAGAAGCTCGGAGCAAGCTGCGGATTTTTCAAAATGGCCCGTCGGACGCTTTCCCGCACGGAATCTACTGCGCCTACTCTAAGTTCTTGATCTCCGTACATGGCTGGATCGAAAAAGACTTGGGCGTTGGCAGGCGAGACGGCGATGTTGGCGTTCCACAGCGTTGCCGCTGCAGTTCCTACCAAGGCGTTCCCGAATCCCCGGCGATCCATTGCCAGGCGAGAGTTTCTAGCGGATGTAAAAGACGACAATGGATCCGGAGACTGGAACGCCAAAGTACTCGTCAACGACAACAGCACGGCTAGCGGAGCCGCTTTCAAAGATAGTTTCATGGTGCTTCCTTAGATTGAGACTACCAGTTTTGCTGAGACTGACTGAGAAACCGTTGGTGACGGGCACTTGCTGGAGAATAGCTTTTTTCGTTCGAGGAGCGCGCGAAGGATTTGCTACTGGAACGGCAGACAATTGATCTTTTGGATGAGCCCTTTCTCTGTCTATTGTTGTGTGTGAATCGTCGTGTGTGACAGATGACAATGAGTGTGTGAAATGTAGAATGGTTGATGGTTGATGGTCCCCTCTACGAGCAATCGCGATACGTACTAGTTGTTGGTGTCAGCACCGATCATGGATCGCCAACGCAGACACGACATGTGTGATTCCGTTTAGCTCTAGAGAGTACAGGTTACTGTTAGTATTTCGATTCGCTTGGAGGATGGAATGACGTCATAGGGAGACTGACTGGAATGATCCTTTGTTTGTTCGAAATTTAACATTATTTAAATATTAAATATAAAACTCGATACATAGGCCACTGTATTTGGACAAGTCTCACAACAGCAAATCACAGTCACTTTCGAGATATGGATGACCGAAACTCAAACCGCTTGGCGATCGATGCTGGATTTGCAACACACAGAAAGTGGAAAATGGCTTCTGTTGCATCGAAGCAAGCAAGCGCACCGTTGCAATTCTTTTCGATTTGACAGACTGACCAAGCCTATCATTCTCTACCATGCCGGCATTTTCGAGCAAGTTCGGTTCGGCAGCACGTCCTTTGCCCGTGCGCCGACGAACTATGGGCTCCGGTAGTCGACGCAAATGGACTTCTGCGTCACCAACCTGCTGGATCGGCATGACAATGTTTTGCTTGGTGGTTGCCTATGTGGCTGTTGTTATTGTTGTGACACGCAATCACATCGTAGGAGAAGATAAATCCTACCATGAAGACAGTCCTTTGGCTGCACACGCTCCGGAAGCCTCATTGAAGTCGTCCCGGAAAAACCGACTCGACTCTGTCCAAGACGCGGGGAGGAAAGAGCAGCAAATCGAAACGCTAGCAGAAAAGACCAAAAGGAATCCCTTTCGGCGACAACACCTAGAAAATCCCTTCGGACACGGCGTAGCACCGGACGTCTTGCTTCCAAAAGACGAAGGAGATAGGACTGACGCCGAACCAAACCATCTCGCCGCAAAGATAGACCCGCCTCCGGAGACACATCCTTCACCAGACTTTATTTTGAAGGCATTTCTAGAGCCCTCGAGTCTGGACGAGTGGACTCGCAAGCCGTTGCCTATCCGATCGCAAGCAAAGCAACATAATTTGCGAGAAATATCGTATCCGCGATTGAATTCTTGTTCGAAATTGATACAACAATGGCCGGTTGATGACACTCCCGCAGACATTGATCCCTTTCTACCTTGGATCCACGACGTTTTTCCGACTCATGATGGAGCATATGTACAGTTTGTGGCACAAAACAAACGTCGCTGCAAGACGGGTAACAAGGAAAAAGATATTATGGCTCACATGCAGCCACAAGTTGCACTCTTTCAGCACGTTCCCATCAAGCGCCTTTCCAAGGATGATGGTACCGCTTCCGAAACACGATACCGTTTGTCGAGCCACGAAGAGGCTGACCCCGATGGCGTCGTCACACGTTTCATTTGTCGATTCAAACCAAGTATGGAAGAAACACTCTCCGAATTCAATTTCGACTACGATTGGACGGCTCTGAGGAAACGGTACAAGAACACCTTTTCCGAAGACGACGGCGGCATCAAATCAATTCACACATCACAACTCCTTTTTCGCTGTCCTATTCCAAAGGCATTACAAAACGACATTCGTCTGGGTCGATCGGTCGATCCGAAAACCGACTGGACCAAGTACTTTGTGGATCTGATTCCTATACGTACACCTCCTCGGTATGGACCGCCCAAGCAGTTCTTGCAGCCCCAGTACAAAGACTTTTTGGACAATAATGTTACGGCACGATTCGATCCAGAACACGAGTGGGGATCACAGCACATTTTGCCCGCCATTAAGGATTCTGGGCGCTGGGAAAACATTCCAATTTGCCAACCGTCTCTTATGACATACGAAAACCAAAAGGCCGACGAAGACTTATCTGCCTTGATCCTATCCACAACACACGCTATTGAGCCTGTCAAAAAGCACCGTTTAGTTTCCTGTATTTGGGCTTCTGCGGGATATACAACGCGTGGAAACCGATTTGCCATAAATGATGGGCAGCGACGATTGTTGGAATGGATTTCCTACAACAAAGTGATCGGATTCGACCACTTTTATCTGTATGACAACTCGGGGGCTTTCAGCAATGATACTTCACTGAAAAGTGTAGCAGATCTTTTTCCAGACGACGTCACCTACATCCCTTGGCCGTCACAAATATGTAACAATAATCCCAACAACGTTGACAGCGTCGGCGAACGCTCTTCCCAGTACGCAGCGGAGTCTTCTTGCCGGCTGCGGTTTGGTCCCCACGTCGACTGGATTGGCCAGTTTGATATCGATGAATATCTGATTCCCATGGGAAAGCATTCCGACGTCTTATCTTTGTTGAAAGAGTTGGAAGCCGAAGATACGCGCATTGTTTCTTTCGGCTCTTGGCGCGCGTGGCCTCGACGCGCGTTTATTGACGAGATTGTGGAAATTAATGACCCAGAGATATGCTGGCACAACGAACCTTGCTTTCACTTACAGATTCCTCTGAAACATACTATGCTTCAAGCCTATAATTGCGATCGACAACCGCCCGGTCAAAAGAAAGAAGTGATGCCTGCTGAGAAACAGTTGTACCGTCCTGACTATGTCCTGCAGCATTTTATACACTACTCAGCCGTCACGACTTTGTCAGAAAAAAATGAGAGCGAATATGTAAAAGAGGGGATGGTATGGAAGCCTCGTGGTTTTCCCGATCCTCGGCAGCGCTTCGGGGACGAACTATCCGAAGCACTTATGATCCATACCAAGGCAGTTGCAATTCAAGATACATCGGGTTGGCAACGCATGTGTCATGTCGACAACTTGAAGCTTCCGAGAAGAAAGCAAGGACTTTGTCGTCTTGGACTACCTTGGCCGAAAGATCCTGCAATGGCGGCACAGAATGGAACGAAAGAAGGCTGGGCCTTTAATTGCTACGTGAACGAAAAGGTCGAAGCACAGCTGATACCGAAGCTCGAGGAATCCATGAGACAGAGAGCTCCGCATTTCTTTGATCTAAGACAATAACAGCGTCAATATGGTCTGTTATTAACACTGATATTGAATTTATCTAAGACAACGGAAGGCTGTACGAACGATTCCCCCGCTTAAGCGTCTATATTTTTCATCTTTCCAGTAGTTGGATCTCGGATGAAAGTTCCGGATGGGCTTGATCGCGAAGACCATGGTTTGACTACACTAGCCGCCTCGGATGCAGGTATGGGTTCCGGTTTAGGCGATGCGGCGGGCATGTCTTCGTTCCACATACTGTACATATTTCCTACCAAGTCCTCTTCCTCCGCAGCATTGTCTGCGGCGTCAACATCATCACCAGTCTCCATGCTGTCATCAGAATCATTGGCGTAGTCGTAGCCACTCTTCAAAAAATCCAAGACGCATTGCTCAGCTTCCGACTCGCTCTGGTCCTCATTGCCACACAGATCCACAATGGCTTGCTCGTGATCCTCGACGACGGTTGTTCCCCTCGCAAGCTTTAGAGATAGGGATTCATTTTCCGGTCGAGATGCGACTAGTCCTTTACTGAAAAAAACAAGGAAACGAGAGAGTCTTTGAGCGTACGGATCGTATTTTTCCACCGTCCTTGACGCAATCGCACACTTACATCGTCTCGATTCCGAGACCGGAGACATCCATTTTTTGATCACCAGTGACCGCCGTGACCCCTATAAGGACGTCTCCCACTGCGATTCCAGCTTTAGCGGCATTCCCATCCGGAACGACTTTGCTGACGAATACGTGTCGTCCTTCGCCGAGGCTTTCTTCTACCGTGCAACCAAGGGGTCTGTGGGGTGATATTTGCAATTCGAAGAATTCTGCGTCAACAAAGTAGGACTCCGCGGACTTTGTCACAATCGTCGCACTCGTGTCATCGTCGGAAAGAGCTTTCGCCAATTTGAGCGTCATTGCGCGGTGAGACGAGAGGTGACTGTGAGATCCCTTCTTTTGTGCGAGCCGACGACGACTCGTGCACTGAGAAAGCGGAGACGCTTGCATACCGAAACCAACACATCCCAGTGCATTCACTGTCAGCACCAGCAAAAGAGACAGGATTGCCCAAAACACAAAGGACAACATCCGCGACGCAACATGCATATTCCCCGTACGGACGGTCGTCGACGAGTTTGTACAGTTTGAGAGTCCTTCCGGTGAGTATGGCGCAATGTTACTAGAACGGATAGCAGATGGCGGCGGAAGTTCTAAAGAAATGCCAAAAGTGAAAGCCAGATCCAAAACGAAGAGAAAGTGAGCAAAGAACTACGTTGCCTACGTCATGTTCTTCCTGGAAAGGCATGAAGGCCAGACACCTGACCTATCTACGTATTTGGATTGGTCTTTACATGTCGTCACTATATCCCGCCTTTACCATCTGACACGTGATCCCCTTCGACAAGCCTACGTTGTCCACGCTCCACATCCGAGAAAACCCCATCTACAATTACATTAATTTAATTCGCACTTTCTACCGCTGGCCGTAGCGACTCCATTGCAATGAATACAGGAATTGAATGTCCGTAATATGGGAGGTCATGCCGCCTGGCGTAAAAGGGTCGCCAATGGAGAACTTGCCAAAGGATCGGGAGGAGCGGCCCTTAGACATCGTCCTCGATTTGGTCGAAAGGGTAAAGACATCGAACTGAATCGCAAGGGAAATATAAAAGGTGGAAATCCGAAAAGGAAAAAGCGGAAAGCTGACGGAAATGCCACGCGGCCGAGATCGCAACAGATATTTATAGCGGACACCGAGCATGCCTCGCAGACAGTTCGAAACGGAATCGTTAAAACGCTGTTGCTTTGTCTTTCAGCATTGCTTGTTTTTCTTTGGTACCGCCGGCCTCAAAATGCAACACATACGGAACAAACATAAGGCTAATGTTGTCACGGAAACTCAGTTTTACAATACAGTAGTAATGGTAGAAGATACCGATACGCATTCGTAGAGTTTGTAGAGAAGAACTTTTTTTAAGGGTATTCTTCTACTGCTTTGGTCGACTTATGAGCGGGCACAATCCCTTGCTCTCGGGCTAGACTAGCGAACCAGCCATTCTCTTTGCACAGCAATTCCTCTGGATGACCCGTTTCCACAATCCTCCCTTTTTCCATAACCACTACTCGATTCACATTCAATGAGCGAACCACACCTAGTCGGTGTGTCACCATCACCATACTCTTTGAGCGCTCCATCGCTCGCAGCAAGGCTTCAACCACCGCCCTTTCAGATTGGGAATCTAAGGCGGCTGTCGGTTCGTCCAACAAAAGTACTTCGGGATGCCGAATCAAGGCACGTGCGATAGCAACCCGTTGACGCTGACCGCCGGAAAGGGAACGTCCACCATCTCCCACCCTTGTATCAAGTGAAAGGTTTAAATCATTCCCCGGCTGCACTGGGAGACCAGCAAGCTCCAACGATTTGGATGTCCTCTCCCGATAAGCATCACTGTAGCATTGCTCACCAGTCTTCGGATCAACGGCGTCCTTTTCAATACCGTACAAGATATTCTCCATTAGACTCATAGGAAACAGACTCGGCTCTTGTGAAACGATGGAGACCTTGGAGGCAATATCCTTCCTTGACATTTCCGTCAGAAGAGTTCTTTCCAGTTGAATCGAACCAAAAGTTGGATCGTAGAACCTGAGTATAGCGCGGAGCATGGAAGACTTTCCACTTCCACTTCGACCAACGATTGCAACTCGGTCGCCTTCGTCGATTTTTAGGTCGATACAGTCCAGCGCGGGTAAGTCCATTGCACTGTACTTTAGTGTCATGTTGTGAATGTTGATAATTGGCGTCAATTCTGAGCCATTTAAATGTTTTACAGAATGATCGACGGAGGGCAACGCCAGCTTCATTGGCGGATCTCGTACAGAAGGTACTCTTCGAATCAAATCAAATACAGAGGTACTCGCCCCGATCGCGCCTTGAATTTTTGCCCATTGATCACCGACTTCATTGGATGACTCGAGCACAAAATTGGTGTAGAACATAAAGGTCGTCAATTGAGCAGCGGGTAAGCCTCCTGTTCGACCAATACTCCAACAAGCAAAAAGTAGGAGTACTTGCAAAATTCCTTGCAAAGTGTCTGAGACAAATTTGTGCGTTCCGTATCCCCATGCTTGCGTTTCTTCAAGATCTAACGCTTTGCTCTGCGCCGTCTCGTACTTATTTGACTCAACGGCCACTCCGTCAAAGGCACGAATCGTTTCCGACATGGAGAACGAAGTCTCCGCCACGGCAGTCGCGTCCGCAAAGGTGTCCTGAACACGCTGCGCCAACACACGATTGAAAGCACCATAGATAGCCGAGAGCCAGGCAACGAGACCAATTCCAGCAAAAGTCCAAAGAGACAACTTTGGAGAAATTCTGATGAGGTACGCACTCCCAAAGATAAATTGTGCCAACTGACGACAGACGACGTTGACATGATAAGATATCACCATTCCAATCTTGTTTACATCGCTATTCAGACGGCTGAGTAAATATCCGGTTTCATTGGAGTCAAAGAAAGCAGCTTCCTGCAATAGAAGACTACGATGTAGCTTGACCCGAATATTGTAGTTCGCTCGACTTCCCGCGATCCAAAATAAGCTTCCTCGACAACCAGTGAACAACGCACCCAGTGTACTCGAAACGACAAGCCCGGTCAAAGCTTGGAATACCTTTGCCCTTGTACCGTCTAATGTTGCAACAAGCTGGATGCATATGGCGTAGTAATGCGGGATAACACTTGTCATGAGCGCTCCCAGTATGAGAAAGAAAAATGACGGAGTCACAATTGAAGCGGTATAGTCTGCTAGAGTTGCCAAGTTTCGGCGTTGCTCGTTCAAGTTCGACAGGGTCTTGAGCCATCCTGATGATCCATTCTTAGATTTAGTACTACCCAATCGTTGACGGCATTTTCGTATTAGTTTTCGCCGTCGATTTTCTTTAAAAAGCTTCAAGACGTAGTGAGCAAAAAAGGTGACACTTGCAGTCAATGGTTTCGTCGAAGGACAGATCTCGTTTGGATCGTAGTATCCTAATCCAAACGAAATTCTCGGCCCAGCTTCTTCTACTAAAAGATGAGAGTGGAGCCTTACAGTGCCGCTTGATCCACGATCAATTGTAAATGGCGGAGAGGAATTTTTTTTCAAAGGACGTGTAGTCAACTTTCCAATGTAAGCCATGTCCCCGGACGGCGACAGCGCCAAAATCAAAAACCAAGGAATAGCATATCGGAGACGAAAGTTGATTGTGAATAAGATACGATGGTTTTTCTGTAGCATTTTAGAGTCGATCGTGTTCGTTGTCGAGATAAAGCGAAAGAGCAACTTCGGAATTCGGTGGCCTGCTATTCGAGTACTAATTGCTAGCCCCTTTAGCTCTGCAGCTCCTCAGATACCCTCCAAATATATTTTCTTTCACCCGGTACTTCAAAGTAACGAAACGGCCCTGGGACTCGTAGATAGAAAT
>Ga0160421_1000151_pt1 | contig 22386 bp, 9 predicted proteins | sample TAMARWmetagpilot_FD_108195 | JGI IMG/M metagenome (GOLD analysis project Ga0160421, IMG submission 108195) | Phycosphere-associated microbial communities from TAMU algal ponds, Corpus Christi, Texas, USA - TAMU ARW-7 10/27 metagenome pilot | ecosystem: Engineered > Artificial ecosystem >... | reverse complement strand
CCTCGCTCGTACACAGAAATCGGAGTGACGCGAGAGTCCTGCCATTCCTCTATTTCCAAATAGGTTTGATTCCAACGGTCAAAGATGTGCTGGGACGGTGTGAGACTTCGCGGATCGCGCAACACAATTAAATGCTTTAAAGGCAAGACGTGGTAGTGGTAGGCAATCCATTCGATCAGCCAATGATTGTCGTCTTTCATTATCAAACACGCGCCAAAGCCTTGATCTGTGAGCAACAGTGATTCGATTACGCTCGCCGCTTGACTAGATGTGGTCGTGCCTGCGACGAATGGTGAATTTATTACGTTGGTAGTCTTGTGTCTAGCGTTCCTTGTATTCCCTCGGCTGACTCCAGCTTCGTGGAGGGATAAAGTGGACTTTTGACTTTGGTCGTTGAATAGCCAAGGATTTGATCCAAGTATGGTGTCCAAGTTCGGCACATCGTTGTTCCAAACTTTAACCAACGCCTTACTCTGAAAGTATAAAGCTAGGCAACATAGAAAAAGAAGCGATAAGCGCGTTCGGCGAAAACCCAATGGCACTGCCATTGCACCAGAATTTTTGTGGCGTACGAAAATACAAGCCCGTCGCTTTGGAAACTGATTGACTGTCCGTGTAGGGACCGTCAAAGGATCACCGTCGGAACAGAGCGTGGACGGCTACGAAACCGATGTGGGTCTCAAGAAGGGCGAACCCGGTGCCGACCTTGTCTACACGCTTGCGTTCCGGCTCTGCTATCCAAAAAGATGTATACAAGCAAACACTTTACGCTTTGGATTCTTCGGCAGGCGCTGTTTCTTGTTGTGCAGTCTTCCTTATAGGAACGTTTCCTACAAAGTAAAAACGCGCGCACTACAACGTGTGTCGAGACACAATCCTCGTCCGGCTATGTGGTGCCTATGCGAGATTTTTCTCACAAATAGTGTTTGACAAACTGGACCGTGGAAAAAACGGAAATGCTACCTGCATTCCCGTCGCACAAAACGCACCGCCACATAAATGATAAATAAATAGAGGTAAATCAGACATATTATCCAAAGTCGTACGTTCGGAACAACTCCGACCAGAACACCACAGAAGACATACGAGTCATGGACGGATAGACGACAAGAAGTATTTTCACGGTCAGGTAATGTAAACCGTCACCGAGGACCACCAAAATGCCAAGGCGTCACAGTCTCCACCATGGCGCGGACAGCGAAGGGGCCGAGCGGCAGCTGCCGCTGGATGTGTACGTTGGCCGTTGCCCTCTGTATGTATCTGTCATGGACGTGGGCAATGAATCTCAGAGTGATCGACGCCATGGGTTCGTTTTACGCCCATACTTCGTCGGGCGACGAACGCTACCAGCAAACAAGGAACGAGACGACGCCACCGCTAACATCATCTCGGTATATACACAAGCACCGTTTGCCGCAAATGGATGTTTCGGACAAGCTTTTGGCGGCTACGGAGAACTTTGTAGATCGAGGCGCCGCTTCCCAAAACGACAACGAACAAGATGTACTGGAAAGAACTACCACAGAGGATGAAGATGTCCATTTGGTTTTTAGTACGGGCTGTTCGGTCTTTCAAGACTGGCAGTCATACGGATTTTTCTTCCAAGCGTGGTATTCGGGACATAAGGGACACGTAACACGGGTCGCATCGGGATGCGAAGGACGTGATGCCGAGCAAATATTACTGAATCACGATCGACTGATCGTCAGGGGAATGTCGGACCGTTTTCACTTGCACTTGACTCCAGATTATAGCAAAACGAGCATTCCCGGCGTCAACTACAAATTCTTCAATAAACCGATGGGTTTACGACATTGGATGGAGCAAGGCTTGGGATTTTCATTGGACCAGAGTGATACTACAAAGGCGTCTAACTTGGGAGATGCCGTTTTCGTCATTCTGGATCCTGATCAGTTTGTCACTCGGCCCTTTCGGCGCGAATACCGACGTGATGCCGAGTTGTGGGTAACGATGCCGTTGGAAGCAACTGTCAAAGTAGAACGTGGAAAGCCAGTGGCACAGCTTTACGGTTTTGGCGCAAGATGGATAGATAAAATCAATGCCACATTTGTGCTGAATAGCACCACCGTGACGTCTGGCTTGAAATCCTGGACAAGAGATGATGTTGCACATCACTACGCGGCTGGGCCACCCTATATGGCGGTAGGGAGTGATATGTACGAGATCGTTCGCACATGGGCCGAGATGGCCGTTCCTGTGTATCAACTGACGGAAAACCACCTATCGGAAATGTTTGCGTATTCGGTAGCGGCGGCTCACCTAAAACTGCCGCATCAACTTGCGCGTAGCTTCATGCTGTCTGACATTTCGACGGGAGAGGGTGAAGCGTGGGCGTGGGTGGACGAACAATCAGCCGCGCAGGTATGTCGACCGCAGCCAGCCAGTAAACTCCCACTGGTCATTCACTATTGTCAACGCTATTTTTTGGGTCCGTATTTCTTTTCCAAGTATCAGGTCCCCAAAAGCCGGCATGCGGAGTTTTTGTCTTGTAAACACGAGTTGTTTGCGCTGCCGCCTACAGATGATATTTTTGCCACAATGTACAATTCGTCGGTGACTCTGGACGGGAACCATCATGATCTTAATCCACAAGACGCCCAACGTATGGCCTATATGCTCTGTCAAATGTTGCCACGGATGAATGCAATGGCAAGGTACTACAAGAATCAGGAGTGTCCAATCGGGACAGCCAATCTGAATGCTACATTCTTTTTCAAACAGCACAAACAGAGCTAGCTGCTGTTGAAAGTGCATTCGGAATTTTCATTGTAGAGTGCGGTATGGATATATGAATCAGAGGTCCGTTGGATCTACGTCAGCGTCTTTTCAATGCCTCGCCGCCCTAGCCTACGCATGGAATCTTTCTGCAGGAAGCTGCTAGTAGGCATGAGGTTGACATTCTTTGTATGGATGCTTGTTTGGGTATAGCGCTCATTTATTGTACGAGCTTGAAATTGAAGTGACAAGTATGGTGATTCGATCACTGTGAACAGCTGCTTGCGTCCTCGGTGTCTGCGTGTCACTCCAATTAGTGGTGGAAAGAGAAGAATTTTTTTTAAGCTGCTAATTGTAAGTCAAGGTGTGATCAACAGCTCACCTAAGGGCATTCTACCTCCACGCTCCAGATCAAAAATAAGATGATTTTATCTCTTCCTTTCGAAGAAATCATTCAACGAAGGAGTTGGGTAAGGCAGCGGAAGAACTAGCTGGTACCTGGCGAAAGCCCTTGGCCACTGGAGTAGTATACAAGTCCAAACAGCTGAAGCAAAAAATGATTGAGCCAATACGGTTTCAATTTTCTTATCACTCCGTCATTGCCATGCAAAAAACGGAAGTGCCGTACTGTCTTCTTGACTCCCTTTTTATTAGACGATGCACACACAAAAAGGATGATCCTACAAATCAGTGAAATCCCGCAACTTTTCTTCCCCCTGGCTTTGCTTGCACTTTATCCATACACGGTGATGATTGTATTCCTGAGCCCAGCATCTTAATGGTCTTCTGAAATAATGAAGCTGTCTGCACTTTCAGTCGCGCGTTTTTACAGGTCAAGGAATCCAGCTTTCTTTCACTGCGTTTCGGTCAAGGTTATGTTCTTTAATACCGTATGGCTCGCTGCGCTTGCATAGCCTTTGTCCCTGTTAATCAAACCGAAAAATCAAAGCGACAGGGGCAGATGAGGGGCGATGAAATGTAGACGGTATGGGGCGAAAAGCAGACGCAGAGGAACAGTGACTGTGAGAAGATAGCTCACTTTGCTGTGTTTGATAAAAGTCCCTCGCCTGAATTAAAAGAATGCCTTACGACAATGTTAAATTCGTGAATGGCTTGTCACGTCCAACGCAACAGCGGGGATTCTCCTCTTATGTAAAGCACGCTCCATAAACTTTGGTTTGTTAGCTTTCTCAAAAGACAAACTTCATGCTTTCATCCTTGGAAGTCTTGCATCCGTACGTACAACCGCACATGTAATACATGTTTCAATTTTCATAGTCTGGTGACTGTTCTAACGATCAACAGGTCCGAGCCGTTACGCTAGCGTAACATGACATTTCGCGTTTGGCCTCCAAAGTTTGTGCGCTGTGCTCCTGCTCGGGGGAGGCTCACAAGAATGCAAGTACCGTCGTTACTGTTAGTAGGGTACCTTCGATACGAAAGACTATGAGAGCGTGTAGGATAGGACGCTTCGCTATGGTCAGGCGAGGGAACCCCCTCCTGTTTGTGGCTTTCGCAGCGACAAGCAAGGACGACGCACACTAGCTTTCTTTTCCGTAGAAAATGGTTCCGGTCAATACAACGCTACATCAAATATCCCCTTGACCAAAGCCAACTTTTTCACAGCACGGTACAAAAAGCATCAATATCAGCCACTCGCTATCAATTCGCGCATGCCGTCCAACCAAAAGCACCTCAAGCTTTCGAAGACTCGTGACAGTGATTCCAACAAGAATATCGACAAGGTCGCCTCGGAAGAGCAATTTGCGGCGAGTTCTCAAATCGATCCCGAGTCCACCACACCGTGCGTGTACATCACTCACGTCGATCCACATACGACAACGGAGGGGCTGGGATCCCACGTCCGTGGAACCATCTATCCCTTACTGCATCTGGCTCACTACTTGTCCATCGTTCCGGTATGGAACGTTGCAACCAGCGCTGGATTTTGGCAATCAAAACGATCCGCCAACACAGAAGATTACAGTCTCCTCGATCTAGCCGAACTCTTTGGAATTGGTGAAACGACGGCAAGCTGGGATGATAAGGATAGACTTCTCGATGTACATACGTGGGTGGATCCGATTATAGGCAACGCCTACGGCAAGGTGGAAAGTTTAAGTGAATTGCTCGAATCTTATTTACATTCAATCGCACTCCACCAAAAGCCTCGATGGATACGAGTGCATGGTGCCTTTTCTTACCAGAATCCAACTCCAATGGTCTACCGCCATTTGCAACAAGCAAAGTCCTCTTGGAAAGACAAGCGCACAAACAACGACACAAATGACAGCTTTAAAACAGACTCGTCTATGAGCGATCCTCTACGAATAGGTGTTCATGTGCGCGTTCCGGAAGATTGGTGCGGAAATCAGTGGAAGGAAGACAATTACGTATCGCACGTAATTGAAACGCTCCAAAGTTTGCAACGAAGTCTTCCAACAGGAGCTTGGGAATGCGTCGCTTTGAACGTTGTTTCGGAAATCGCGCTAGAGACGTCTGGCCAAGCGGCCGTACTACGGCAGGCCTTCCCTCAGGCCACCTTTTCTCTGGGCAATCCGATTGTGAACGAAATTAAGCATTTGGCTCTGTCCGACATCTTTCTTCCAGCCGCATCACATTTAAGTGCGTTGGTGGGCTACTTTGTATCCCCTCAAAACAGCTTGATTCTCTTACCCGTTCGAAGAAATCGGTGTCCGTATTTGGAACCGCACATTGCGCTGGGCGCGCCAGTGATCGTGGCGGATGGGGACAATCAATCCTTCGTCGCCGCCCTTCAGATACTTTGGAGGCGCAAACGGAATACGCCGTCGCGGTCAAGATCGCATGGTACAATTGGAGATTGTGAAGAGGGCGAAAAAACCACTTCGCAGTAGATTTTTTCGAAGAGAAATGTTTGTCTTTGCTTAGTATTTAGCATTCATCTCAGGTGAGATGTTTAATGCTATCTGTTGTGATGGAGAGAATTGGAAACAAGATAGACGGGTAAGAGCTACAATAAATCTTTCCATCGTGGTGCATTCGCCGACATTAATAGATTTGGATTGGACAACGCCTGAAGAACACTCACTCTCCAGAGATACGAAGAAGGTACTTGGTGAAGCATCGCATATAAGGCATGGTCTCGATAACTTTTTTACAGCTAACTGTGAGTTCCTTGACACGGAGGACAGCAAGACGATGCAATAGGAGCCCTTGCGACAAAGGGGCGACAGGGCTACAACGAGTAGCCTAGCCACCCATCGAACGAACACGTTCGCTGGCCGCAAAAAGACCAGCTCACAACGATGGACGGTCGTATCCCTTCGGCACCTCAAACTTCTTTCGTTGCATGTTTGACCAAGACCTACCTACAGCATACTTGTCCTTTCCTGTATTTTGACCTATGGACCCTCGCTTTTCACTGTTTCTTCGGGCAATTGGGGTCAAGCGTGGCTTTCGCCGGACCGGGCCCAGTTCTTTTATCAATATAGCTGTTGCGGCTGGGATTGGAATTATCTCGGGTCGGTATATTTTCAAGGAGCCACTGGAGGAATACTGGACTGAACAGCGTGCAATCGAAGCGGAGCGGTTGGTACAGGAGAACGGAGAAACGACCAGTAGAAAGTAGTTGGTGGCAAAGCGACGCCGATGCACGCGCTAGTCGAATAGATTCCTATCTCCTTGACGGCAACGTATTTCTTTCAAAAGAGCAATCTGACTTCTTGCAGAATTTCCTCCATTGACTGAACACATGTATACTTTTGATTCTGAGCCTTCGAAGAGATTCTCTTTTTCCTTACCGTCTTCAGTCAGCAAAGCACAAAAAATTCCAAATGCCTACGTTGCTGTAGTTTCTATATCTTCGTTAGACTGGAACAAGGCAAAAGCTATCGCAAAGTACTCATATCAGCCAACTAACAGTAATGGTTAGCCTTTTTACCTATTCTGTTGAGGTTTTCTATATCCTGCGCGTGTTTGTTTGGATTCAACGAGCCGCGTCTTGCTGTAAGCAACCAGCAGATTCGGAACGGCAAACTTGAAATACCTTTTTTCAAGGGAATCAATATACGGCTAGTCGCGAGAAATCTTTCTGCTTTTCAGGAAAAGCTCCCATGGTGGTCTTCTAGCGGACTTTGACCTACTCTATGGTTATTTTACTTTTTGCATAGAGATTTTTTTAGTTATTTTCCGGGTCGAAGTGGCTATTATGTTTCATTGACTGCTCCTGTATGGAAAAGCGGGTTACGTAAGATCCGACTTGGCGTGACAACACTTTAGACTTCATATACAATAATTGAAACCTCAACAATAATTTACTTAATGAGAAGCATCTACGGTGCCGAGGCTAATATCAGCGACTGGTAGTTTCCGTCTTGACCTGATGTTCCAAGGGGCCATTTGCGAAGCTTCGGTGCATTTTCGTTGCCAAGCATAGTAATCGACTGTTGCAGTTGCAGCGTGCTGTCATCGAGCCATCGCATAGACCAAGCCGTAAGATGATTTAAAAAACTTGATTTTTACAGAAACGTAGAGCATTCCTTTGCCCTGGGCTGTGCTGCCCTGCTTTGAGTCATATTATATGAATAATTTGGTCAGATACAGTTTTTTCATATAGCACTGGTCGTCGAATGTAAATACTTTCTGTTAGCATTAACTAAGTCGTGGTTTCTTTGTCAGTGGTGACGGAACTGGCGCCTGTATCTGGCCTTGTAGCATCTGCTCCCGAAAAACCAACGCGTCTGCAGGGTTATTGGGACCTGCAGGGGCTGACATATTTGATAGCTCTCTCCTCGATCCCAGAGTCTGACCATCAAGAAGCGATGCCATTGGAAGGCGTGAATAGTCAAATGACGCCAAAGAGGGAAGACTACCCAGGCCTGCCCTCGCAGTCGAGTAAGCTTGCTGATGTAAGAGATTTTGTTGTTGAAAGACAGCCGAATTCATGCGTTCTTGTCGGTTGAGCTCCTGCTCCAGTAAGGTGAGCCGTTGAGGAGAACTATACTCATTGGTTGTGGAGTAAATGGGTAGGCTAAGATGTACAGGGACACGAGAAAGCGAGAGCTGGTTTAAATCCTGGGTTCCATACAGTGCTTTGCGGACCAAATTTTGCTGAACAGCGCGGTTTGAAAGGGCCAGGTCAATCAAGCTGGCGCGGTGCGAAGATTCTACAGGCTGTCTGTGAAATGTGACATGATCGGGTATGGTCGGCCGTGCCAAATTCCCGTTGGTATGCCCGCCAACGTATGCGCCGTTCCCCCGAAGCGCGATGCTTGACAAAGCCGAACGAGTTCTTTCCGCTTCTCTTTGGGCAAGAAGTGATCTTTCCAGATAGTCTGTTGGCCCCGTGACAAGTGATCGCTTCGAGGACGAATGCTGAAGTTGGGCAGCAAGCCTTGAGTTATCCAACGATGAACATGCTTTCGCCATTTCGTAGTTGCCGATAATCCTTAAAGATTCGCTAAGTCTGACCTCCAGAAACTTTTGTTCCTCTTTCAGTCGATTATTCTCAGAAAAAATACGACCGTAGCAAGCCTGGAGCCTCTTCACGAAGTCCTTTTTTCGTTGGCGCTTCTTCCGCGAGTGAAAGGCATTCCGCTTTCGTTTCAAAACAAGCAAGGCTTCACCGTCGAGCTTCGCCTCTTCGGAGCTTTCGAGCGGCTCTCCGTCGTCTCCTCCTCCGCTAGAAAAGGAGAGCATCTCTCGATCGCTGACGGCCAAGGTATCCTTCAGTTCCCTGCTGGACGTCGGTGACAGCCGATGGATGCTGGAGCCTTCAACGATATTGGATTGTTGGGAATCGAAGCTAGTCATACCAGGACAAAACGAATTTGGGGATCCTTTGCACAACACCAACATTCAGCAACGATAGTCAGAGATGGCTGAAAGAGGTCGATCAGTTTGTGCGACGACGGTTGGAGCCCAATTACTGCCGGACTTTGTGTCCCAACGAAGGAATGTAGGATTGAGGCTTTGGATGATCCAGACCGTCGGGGTCTTGCTTTGTCCTACACGGTACGCAGGAGAAGTGCTTGTCAAATAGTAATTGTTCAATCAATCTTTGTGGTAATTCACAGAAAGATCGTTCAAGGATGAGCTTTTACTGTTAAAATGACGATCCAGAGCTTACAGTGAAACGGTATTACGCAGGTGAAGCGTCCGATGTTTGATACTTTTCGGCATCTCCGGGATTGTGCTGTACCGTTTCAGGAACAACAAGTCTATAATCGGACGAACGGTTGTGTACCCTCGAACGGAAATGGCAACGTGCCGTCTCCGTTTATTTAAAGAAACAAGCCATCCGACGATCCTTCGCTGTTTACAGAAAAGAGTTAATTACACTGGAATACTCAAAATCAATTAACAAACCCGAGAAAATTCTATATAGGAAAAAATACAATATCGAAAATGAATTCCTGCATACACTCATCGGCATCACAACGTTAGTCCTACGTGACTCTGTCACTATATTATTTAATGCAATCAAATGACCTTTCCCTATTTCGGTGTGTCAGCGCCTTGTTCCCTCTTGTCCCACATTCTTCGATGACAAATACGGGACACAACGGAATTGCATACAGAAATGATCCAACGAAATATATATATATAAATGAAAATGCACACGTTCGTGGAATGGCTGGTTTCGGAGCAGTCAGGTTACGTCTCTCCATAGCTGCGTTTAAATGCAAGGAAGAAAGCTGTTCCCTTCGTTTCCTCAAAGACGCAATTGCAAAAACGAATGTTGGTGACTCGGTCGCCAGAGTTCACGCCCGTACGACGTTCCGTCAAACTCGTTTCCTCGACGGACTACGGTAGGACGCCGTGAAAGAAAGCACAGGGCAAGCCCCCCGACATACGGCCAACCCGTGAGTGAATGTCCAATGATCAGCTCATGAGAGAGGGAGCGTTGATCACTGTCAATCAGTAGCTGCTCATTGCCCAAATGCCAGTAGGATGCTTGCCACTCGAGCTAGTGATTGGACGTGCACTATTTGCCGCAAAAAGTGCGGAGGCAAAGATTTGGACGTAGAGCACGGAATTGTTTTTCGTTGGAAAAGAAAACAAGGTATTTGTCCACGCGTGGGAATAAGCCATACATGCTGGATCCAAACAATAGTGGCTAAAGTTGTAAAGGAAAACTTGTGGACTTACTCGCCTTGTAAAGGCCGAGATGTGTGGCGACTTTCTTTTTATCCGAAGAAACTTGTCTGGCGTTCGCTGCGCAAATGGTGTATGATTTTTTAATGTCGCTAGTATGTCGAGAAGACAATATGAGATTTGCCACGAGTCGAACTAGTGTTGATAGACGGACGGTTCCCTTCTCTCCCCACCATAAATGGTCGTCCCCGAGCGACGACGGCCAGGGACCACCAAAAAAAGACCAGTCCAGCCCAAAGCCAACAAAACTGCCTAATGTATCTGTCAGTACCAACAGACCACGAATGGTTAAACTCTCAAACATCCACTGATTCTCACTTGCAAAGGTAACAAACGAGGTTCTAACGGCGGTTACTCGCCCTATCTCGACACAGCTACTATTACAACTACAACTACTGCTCCCACAGTGCTGTGTGGTAGAAACGAGACGTATTCGATTGCTTGACGTCCTTGTACGGAAGTCTCTCTCGATCCGAGTGGATCACACTCAAGTGTAGTTGTGGTGTATCACGACGCGATCCGTCTCTTCCGGGACTTCCCTTGTGTCCAGTATGAGCGGTAACTCTTCCTCAACTAGTGCTACTGCGGTAGACACGTCACCGCAAGCGATTGGCAACCTGTTGGCGGCGTTGACACAACCCGATACCAACACAATCCGGCAAGCGGAGCAAGCCCTCAAGCCCATTCTCAAGAATCCGGCGTCGATGCTGAGTTTGTGGACGCTCATTGCCGACCCACAGGCCTCGCACGACAACATTGGTGTCCGCCACGCCGGAGCCATTGTTCTGCGCAAGCGTTTGCCTTCACACTACGGTACCTGGGACGACCAAACCAAGAACGCCTGGCAGCAACAGATCCTCAATGGCCTCGCGACGGAGCAGTCCCGCCCCGTGCGCGCCGGTTTGGTTGGTGTCGCCGCCGCGCTGGCGCAAATTGAGCAAACCGCTTCCGCACCCATGTTGGCTTTTTTGGCTGCCGCCGTCAACGACGCCAATCCGGCAGCCCGGGAACTCTGCTTTTTGCTCCTACAGGAAATGACCGAAACTGTAGGGACGCACTGGAAACCGCATCTCGCCGCCCTGCAACAGCTCTTTGGATCGGTACTGCACAATGCCACGGAACAAGCCATTGTGCAAAAGGCAGCCGTGCAAGCCTTGGGGCAACTCATGAGTTTCTGGGCGGATGAAGAAGAAATTGAAGCCCTCGCTCCGCTCTTGCCCGTCCTCCTCCAAGTCGCGAGTCAGAGTTGGTCCGACGAGGACTTCTTGACGGTCGTTTTGGACGTCTTGTACGACCTGGCTTACTCACCAGCGTCATCGCTTGCCCCACACATGCCGCTCACGGTCGAATTCGCACTCACTTGTTTGCGCAATCGGGAACTCGAGTTGCGCGTCCGGGACGCCGCTGCTCTCGTTATTGCCACCACGGCTGAAGCCAAACCCAAAACACTCGGACGCGCTGATGCATTGCTCGGAGCTGTCCTCGATACACTGTTTCAGCTCATGCAGGAGAGCCCCGAGTCCGCCGCTGGCGCCTTGTTCGATTCCAATCCCGCCTGGCGTCAAGATCTGGAACAAGACATGGACGCTAACGATGACGATGACGGCTTGGACAGTCCCACGGAAACAAGTATGGCGCAGGGTACGCTCGACATGATTGCCTGCGAATTACCCAAAAAGTACGTCTGGCCGGCCGCACTGTCTCGTTGTATTGATCGCATGAATGCACACAACGACGCCAACGCGCGCAAAGCCGGGGTGGCTGGACTTGGCGTCATTGCCGAGGGCTGTTGCGAGCCCCTCACGGCCGCCCTGCCCACCGTCATGCCCATGGTATTTGCGGCCGCGCAAGACAGCTCGCCGCAAGTCCGCGAATGCGCCTGCTTTTGCCTCGGGCAAATCAGTGAACACTGTCAACCGGAGATTCTGCAATACAGCAACCAAATTTTGCCCATTGTCTTTGCCTTGTTGGACGACCAAGCCGTGACCGTCCAGGCCACATCCTGTTACGTGCTGGAAATGTTTTGTGAACGCCTGGAACCGGACGCGGTGCGCCCGTTGCTGGATCCCTTGGTGCGCAAACTCGCGCACATGCTTGAGCAAACCAACAAGCGATCGGTGCAAGAAATGGCTGTGGCTGCCTTGGCCGCTACGGCCGTCGCCGCCGAACAGGAATTCTCCCCCTACGTCGAAGGCGTAGCCAAACTCATGACGACACTCATGAGTTTGCAGGATCCGACTCTGTTCTCCTTGCGTGGTCGGGCTTTGGAATGTATGGGGCACATGGCTATTGCGGTAGGCAAGGAAAACTTCCGCCCCTATTTTACGGTGACCATGGAATGTGCCATGCAAGGTTTGACCTTGGAAAGCACCGATTTGCAAGAATTTGCCTACGCAGTTTTTGCGAACTTGGCCAAAGTCATGAAGGAAGAATTTGCCCCCGCCCTTTCGGATTTGGTCCCGCATTTGATTCAAGTAGTGGACATGGACGAAGGTCAAGTAGAATCAGCGGGTCAAGATAGCAACGAGGCGTTTACCGGTTTGGACGAATCGGACGATGAAGGCGACAACGAGCAGTACGTGTTGCACGTTCGTACTGGCTTGATGGAAGTCAAAAAGGGCGCCATCACGGCCTTGGGTGAGATGGGTGCCCACTGCGGTACCGACTTTTGCCCCTATTTGGAAGTCTGTATGAAGTCCCTGGAAGAAGCTGCCAGCAACTGGCATCCCCTGATCAAGAGCGAAGCGGCCGATGCGATGCCGTCAATGATTGTCCCATCCATTGCCGCGTACCACAACGGCGAAATCTCATGGACGAAGGGTGATGTGACGGGAAGTAGTCCTATGTCGCCCCACACGGCAGCGTTGGTTCATTGTGTCTTGAAACAAGAAATAGTATTGATGCAGGACGATGATAAGGGCACGGTGGGCAAAGCATGCGAAGCGGTTCAATCTGTGATTGAAATTTGTGGACCCCACGCCTTGGTGCCGCACTTAAACGAGTGTCTCGGCAATGCTCATCTACTCTTGACCAAGTCCGCCCCATGTCAGACGGTAGATGCTTTGTACGGCGAATTGCCGGACGATGACGATGACCACGACGGTATCATGCAGGCTGTCTGCGATTTGGTAGGCGGATTTGGTCGCGTCCTGGGATCGCAGTTTGCGCAGTATCTGGGCCAGTTCTTACCGGCCATTTGCGAATACGGCAAATCATCTCGCCCCGCAAGCGATCGGTCCATGGCGGTCGGTTGTTTGAGTGAAATCGCGCAGGAATTGGAAAACTCAGTTCTAGACTATTGGCCCACGGTCTTTCTACCGGCCATTTTATCCGGCTTGGCCGATGAGGACGACAATGTCAAGCGCAACGCTGCGTTTTGTGTGGGAGTGTGTTGTGAATATTTGAAGGAAGCCATAACGAGCGATTACCAGAACATTCTGCAACAGCTGGCACCTATTTTTAACCTAGACCCCAACGCGACGGATTCTTCGGCGGCGTGTATCGACAATGCAGCGGCCGCCGTGGCCCGAATGATCATGGCGTCCCCCCACCACGTTCCCTTAGGTCAAGTATTGCCGGTCTTCTGGCGAGCGTTGCCGTTGAAAACAGACATGACGGAAAACGAGACTGTCTACACATGCTTACTGGGATTGCTGAGTATGAAGCAACCGGATTTGATGACGGCGACCGGTATTTCCGAAGTACGACGTATTGTCCACGCTGCCTGTCAAGCGGAGAGTGACGTGAGCGACGAAATCAAGGCGAAATTGATACAAGCACAACAAACCCTCCAATAAAACAACACATAAAAAATGAAAAAATGTCATCGGAAAACCTTTTGTGGGCCTATTACTCGTACGCCATTCCCAGCTGTGTGCATTTTTTTATCAAGACATCAATCCTTCAACACTCCCTGACAGGCGGCTTGAACGAGTCGTTGTCTCAAGGGCGGGACGTTCTGAATCATATTCATGCCCACGCTTTTGGCGTGTTTAGCCCAGACCTGCTGTGCTCCGAACAACTGCTGTAGACCGTGAATTCCGGCTAGAGTTGCCGAGACTTGGGATAGCCGCGAGCGATTGTAATCCTCGAGAAAGGTCGCAATGTCCATACCAGCACTGTTCGCCTGCCCTATTGTATCGGCCAAATTGGCAACGTCCTGCAGTCCGAGATTCAAACCTTGTCCGGCCATAGGATGGACCGAGTGGGCAGCATCCCCGACGAGTGCTACGCGGGGCTGCACGTACGAAGTCACTTGGCGGCAAGATAGGGGAAATACGAAGCGCGGTGAAACGATGGCCTCCACCTTGGGCGGTGCTCTGAATCCGCCGTTCCGGCTGCTTTCCTGCAAGGCGGCCACGGCTGGACCGTACTGAAACAGTTCCACTACCTTGTCCAACCCATAGAGTATGTTAATTAGCGGGGTAGGAATGTTGCCGGCAGTGGAATGGTGAAAAAGCGGTTCCAAAGTACCTGGGCCTTGCTGGAGTAGTTCGTTTAATTGCTTGGTCAAATTTTCCTTTGGGTTCTCGTCGGACTGATTTTTCCAAAACCCAGCTTGCTCGGGTGATGTGCTCCACACCACAACGGCGTGGTTTGGAGAAAAGGACGGCAATAAAGCCAACGGGCCGGATGGTAGGAAGCGCTGAAATGCGCGACCATGGTGCGGCGAAGCGAGTTGGACGGTAAAAGTCAGGGCCGACTGTCCGTAATCGAAGCCCTCCGTAGGAAACTGTAGGGCATTCCGAACGAACGAGTTGGAGCCGTCCGCGGCGACAAGTAATTGCGCCTGAATGCGCGATGGTTGCGAGGAGAAACGATTGGAAGGGTCCTCGTTCCTGGATTTTGAGTCTTGCAAGTCAACGGAAACAAGGCCTTGCGACCCATGCGATGGTACTTGAATGCTTCGAATTTTGGAATTGGTCAATAAACGGCAAGAGCCAGTGCTAAAGATATTTGCGTTGGAATCCATAGTGTCACTTTTGGCGCAGTCGGTCAACAGCTGATCCCACAAAATACCTTGCAAAGTTGCGTCTTCCATTACGGCTCCCAAGTACGGCAGCTGCTTTGGATTTAATTCCCGTGTCAAATCCTGGTTGGTAAAGAGCAAAAAGGATGGTTGGGAGGACTCCCACACTTGCATGGAATCGTAGAAGCCCATGCGATTCTTTTCAGACTGTTGCTCTCGCTCGCCCGGCTCGGGATTGAAAGATGCGAGACCTAGAATTTCCAGCGATGCGGGGGAGAGGGCGTAGGATCGCGGATGGGGATAGGGTTTGTCGGGGGCGATCCGCATTCCGGAAGATGATGCTTCCAGGACAGTCACGTCCAATGACGGGGACTGTCGGCGGAGCGTGCGTGCCAACGCGCAGCCCACAATACCTCCCCCGACAATCAAGATATCCGTTTCGAGGGTCTCGCATGTTGCCGTCTCTGGGTCGGTTGCTGGAACGTTTGGAGTTGTGGATTCGCTGGAAGTCGCTCTCGTTGCCAAAGTACGGTAAGCGTACGAGTTTCGGCGGTTTCGGATGTATTCACAGTCAACGTGTGGGCTGTTTTTGTTGTTCTTGCTTTTATTGACTCTCGCTTGAAAGGTAGTAATACTCCTGTACCGTATAGGAACGGAGTACTGAGGACGTGTTCGGACTGTACAGTTGGTGTTCATGCCGTTACTTCTGTGTTGCCGCATGGTTCCAAGGCACGTGCGGATATGAAGAGAACGACGGCATGAAGCTGCGGATCGCCAGGAAGTGAACAACATTATCTTCTTCTCCGTTTGTTGTATTTCTTAGGTGCTCGTGGTGCTTGGGTGTGACGGTATGAATGGAGCCAGGCGAAGAAGCCTGCACACGAGCAGTCCGTAGACGAAAACTGCCGTCGACAAACGAGGCGAGGGTCACTGGAACGATCGTCGCTCTACGTCGGAATAGAAGCTTACGACGGTAACAATTAATCGTGACGAATTGGTTCCTGCTTCCTCGCGCCGATGCTGACTACATTGTCGTATCCGAGTCGATGTCGATCCTTCTCGTTCGAGAGGACACGCCAAGATAGATGGAACGCCACTTTCTGCCATGAGGATGTTTTGTACCGAAATTCCGTCCGCTTGTAAACCCTAGATTCCTGTCTCTAGCGGAAAGGCAGGGTATGTCGTACCGTCTGTCTCTTCCCAAAACAGTCCGTTGACCATGTGCGAATCGGAGTACCGTAGAAAGGGATTGTTCGTATTTGGCGACCATCCAACTTTGTGGTCAATAAGTGCTTCGATGCCGATGGTTTTCTACGGTTATACTCTCTCGGAAGCGAGATGTTCTTCTACGGCAAAATATGAAGCGCTCCGATAACTCTTTACTTTCAATTTCCGGGATCTCGCGTGTGCCAACCCGCTCGTGAACTCGGTCCGCGCACGTCCCAAATGTCGCACTATGATCGGCGAACATGCAAGTCCCTACGTACCTTTGGACAATAGAAACTAGAACTGTAAATCTTCTTTTTTCTGGCGACGAAATTGGCCCTCCAGGCGCGCGCAAGCTGTGCGCTGTCTATTTCGTGATAATTTCGCCAGCGCTAGTAAAGGATGGGGCCGGCACATTTTGGTGCACACAACACGCCCACAAAGCAGAAATTATTCGTATCGACGAACGACCGTGGGAAGCCTCTCCCATAAAATACATACATTGGATTGCTAAGTTACCAAAACCTCAGATACATCTACCTATTGAAGTACTTAGAGAAAATAGAGGCGGAGAAACGCAATCCACCAACAAGCGTATCAGAGGTATTCGTGTAGCCTGGAAACGTTCGGCCGGTTGGGGCCCAGTATCTCGTTGGACGCATTACGGCGGAGACTCCACTCTGCATAAGAAGATTCCAAGTAGCGGTTCTATTTTTCCGAAAGCCGACGATCCTAAAGAAAGGTTACTTGACAGACGGAACTGCTATCGTCGTATAGCGTCGGATCGATCGACCGTTGTGCAGAGTGGCATCCAGATTTTCCGACAACCATATGATTCAGGAAACGACGTTCGACGCCAAGAATCGGGTGTGGGTCCATCAAGCTGCCATCGATGCGACGCGGCCCAAAGCAACGCCCAAATTCAGACAACGTCGGCGAATTTCCGGAGTCGCGAGCTCGAATAAATCCGTCTGTTCGCAAACCTCTACCACTAGTGCGGTCTTAAACGAATCCGAAAACGTTACCACAGCTTCGCAACACAACGGCACAGCAACGCGTCAAGTTTGGAGCTGGAAGCTGGCCACTCTCGTGGAAACGACCGCGAATCATGTCACTGTTCGATTGTTGTCCGTCGAAGATGATGGCAACAACCTACCGGAAAAACAGACTCTCCTTGCACACAGCACCGACAATACAATTGCTCTTGCTCCGGATGTATTTCAGACAGGACAGGTTGTCTTGCACAATGAGTACACCGGCGTGGACAAACGAAATGACCACAGCTATACTGATATAGTGCCATTGCCCCCGGATGATTTGATTGCGCTCACACACTTACACGAACCTGCGGTGGTCGAATCACTCCAAGTCCGCTACGCGCAGAACCGCATTTACACCGCAACTGGACCAGTTTTACTCGCCCTTAATCCCTTCCGCAACCTACGAGGTCTTTACGGAGAAGCCGTCATGAAGTCCTATTGGCAGAGCGATGATAGTGGCGCACCCACGACACGCGACACGTCGACCTCGCTGCCTCCACACGTCTACAACATTGCCAACCAAAGCTTTCGCAATTTGATGCGCTGTTTGGAAGACGGGACAAACCCGCATCAATCTATTCTTGTGTCGGGAGAATCCGGTGCCGGGAAGACCGTCAGTACCAAGTTAGTTATGAAATACCTGGCGGCCCTTTCCCATTATAGATCCATGGGAAGTACGCGCAGCATGTCGGTCCCGAGAGTATACAAAAGGGCTCGGGAGGCCACGCAACGACATCAACGAAACCACTCTAATTCGGTGTCTTCGGAATTCCCTGAACGTGACAACGTCCTCCTCTCTACAATTGATAAATCTTCCACTAGAGCACTGCCCTCAATGGCTTGCGAGGAGTCGACCACTCTTGACGCGGAAACAAACCTCGGTCTCGATACGATCGAAGCCCAAGTCCTTCAATCGAATCCTATTTTGGAATCCTTTGGCAACGCCCGCACAACTCGAAATGACAATTCCTCTCGTTTTGGCAAATTTGTTGAACTTCAATTTTCAGCCCGAGGCAATCTCGTCGGCGCCCAATTAGAAACGTACCTTTTGGAAAAGGTCCGTGTTGTGCACGTTGGTACCGGCGAACGCAACTACCATATTTTCTATGAATTACTGCAGGCTCACATTGATAACAGACGCACCGGGAACACCCTTGGTAGCTACAGCAAAAATTATGATATGTCTCAGTTGCATTTGGCGCCAACGGCGACGAGCCGTGATTTTAAACTCACCTGTGACGGAGAACGATCTCGAAGGGATGGTGTGGCCGACGGTCAAAACTTTGCCGCGCTGCTACAGGCAATGCAGACCTTGCGCTTTAGTGAGCAGGAAATTCGAGAAATTTGGCGTGTCACCTCGTCGTTACTGCACGCGTCAAATTTGAATTTTGTCCCCGTGCGGGATCTCACCACCGGTGAGACGGATCCTGACGACGCCTGCATCTTGGACAGCACCAACGTTCACTTGAGCTCCGTGTGCGCCTTGCTAGGTGTGACGGAAAAGGAGTTGAATCAAGCTCTTTGCGAGGTTGTACTGAGAGCTGGGAAGGAAGAAGCGCGAAAGCGTATGACTGCCGCCCAAGCTCAACGAGCATTAGAGGCCCTAATCAAAGCAACGTACGGAGCGCTCTTTGAATATCTTGTCTCCAGAATTAACGATGCCATCCAAGGTGAGAACAGCAATGAGTCAAATGCGGGATCGGCCGCCACCATCGGTGTCCTCGATATTTTTGGTTTCGAAAGTTTTCAAGTTAACTCGTTCGAGCAGTTGTGCATCAACTACTGCAATGAAGCGCTTCAGCAACAATTCAACGCATTCGTGTTGCGGAATGAGCAAGCTGAATACGAAAAAGAAGGTATTTTGTGGAAGTTTATAGAATTCCCAGAGAATCAGGATGTGCTTGATCTAATTGACAAGCGTGGGATTGGTATTCTGCATATATTGGATGATCAATGCCGAGCTCCTGGGCCATCTGATACCTCTTTCGGTCTACAGGTGTACCAAATGTGTGCGAATTCGTCCCGATTTTCAGCTACTAGAGCTCAAAAGGCCCATTTGCAATTCGCCGTTCACCATTATGCTGGTCCGGTCACGTATACTGCGAAAGGCTTCACTGAAAAGAATCGAGATGAGCTACCAACATCGACAAGGACATTGTTCCTATCCTCCGAAAGCACTTTCGTGCAGCAGTTGGCACACATACTGGAATGGGCACCGAATTCTAACGCTTCCGCATCTGCTTTTTCGGTGCGCTCTTTTCAACGGTCAGATTCCACCGTGGGACGTCCGACTGTAGCGGGACAGTTTCAGCGACAACTGAAGAAATTGCGATCCAAAATTGATCAAACATCTCCACATTACATTCGATGTCTGAAACCAAATGATTGTTTGCTACCGGATAAATTTGACGTTGCAGTCGTTGCGGAACAATTGCGTTGCGGTGGAATTCTTGAAGCCGTTCGGGTCGCCAGGGCCGGCTTTACCCAACACTACCCTCATTCGGACTTTTATCGTCGGTATAGGGTTTTGGCATGGCGAGAAATGAACAAAGTAGGGGGGCGATTGAGACACTCTAGCAGTGGCAACCCTCTCTCTGCGCCTTCTGCCATAAGGCCAGGACGGCTTTTTAAAGTATCAAACACAGATGGTACTGCGATAACAAAGAACAAAGACGAGGCCTCGCGACGATGCAAAGAATTACTCCAAATTTTGCAGGTAAAGATACAACACCAGCAAATTGAAGATGGTATCGAAATTGCCAAGCCGACGGATCCTAAAACCTCCGTTCAAATACACAGCACCCGTAAATCAATACCTTCTTCCTGTTCCCAGTCAATAAAGAGTAGTCATAGCAGTAAGCCTTGCTTGGCTCCAGTTCGCGGTCACATGACTCGTCAAAAATTGGTGGAGAAGAAGGAGTTTGGCAAGCAAAAGGAGATTACCATGTCAAGGAGCAGCAGGTCAGCGGCTTGGAAATACGGGGGAATGCAAGAGGATGTATGCACCAATTTAGGTATTCAGATGGGGAAAAGCAAGGTGTTTCTCCGCCATTCGGCCTTTGAAGCGCTGGAGCGTATCAGAACCTGTGAACAATACAAGGCTGCAACAAGCCTGAACGCTACCTTTCGGATGTACCTGGCACGTATCGCCTACGTACCCTACCGGAATGCTTTCCGGCAAGAGCTCCAGCGTCGCCATCACCATATCGATCTGGACGATGATATCAGCGGCACAGTGGAGACGGCCTACAATGCCTTGTCGTCTGCCAGCCCATACCGCCATGCGTTACCTCCCCAGAAGGGTGGTCCGTGGCAGAATCACTCACTGGTGGATAAATGGACTGAATCCGGCATTAGAAATGCAATCCACAATCCTGTTCCACGTAGTGAATGGGGGAAGGGAGCGGCTTCAACCGGAAATTTTAAATGGGTTGTGAAAGAAGGCCTGTGGGTCAAGAATATTTACGCCTTACAGGAAAGTCGTGAACCATCGACAGTAATGGAGACAACCCGAGACCGAGCAAACTCCACGGAGGAAGTCCGTGACCAAGCTGGTCTCATTGAAAGGTGTTGAACAATGGACATTAATGGTAAGATTTAAAATAAATATCAAGCTTTAGACACAACATTAGTTTTTGTTTCGTTATTTTGACAACTCGTTGCTTGAAAAAAGTGATCTTCATTGTGTGACATATATCAGTGTGCTTAACAGTAAATGGCTCCTTCCAACACTTCAATAGATTGCAATCGTCGCCTATAGACACCTCAAGCAAGCTAAGTCCGTTCCGCTGTAAAATGTACATTGGAGACAAATTGCTGCTTCTGTTTTCGTCACTATCAGTTTCGTGCACACAGTATCTCAAAGCCATATCTTAAGGCTCTTTGCCAACAACCATAAACAGACCCTTTACAAGCTCCGTTCCTTTTGGAAACTTTTCGCGCATGTCTTTTTAACGCTTTGAATCGATGCCGTGAGCAACGTACGGGCACGGGCTATTTGGGTGCTGGAAGCTGCAATTTGACAGACTCTCACCAAAGATGATCTCTTCCATCCGATGCCAAGAACGATGCTTTCGCAAAGCGACGTCCCGCGCTGCCCGGGCTATCTCCAGCCTCTCATCAGAATGTCTCAGATAGTAGCTGATCAGTGACACGAGACTCTCGGCACTGTCAAACTCGACTATGGACGTGCCGTTCTGCAGGCCTGCTGGTAACGTCAGCATGCGATCCGTCATCACCATGGCACCGCCAATGATTGCCTCCATAAGTCGATAGTGTTCCTCCCACTCGTCTCGTTGTGTCACCACGACAATCTTTGAAGCAAGTAGAGCATTCATGTAGTCGGTGTGCACTCCAGTGCGTCCACTCTCCTTTGCGTGCCCTTTGAGACCAACAAAGACGTTGAGACTTGATTGGGTCTTGCCAAGATCAACGACCAGATCGCTAATCTTGGAACGTAGCTTGGATCGGAAATGTAACACACTGCGTCGGTCTTGTTGATTTGTCGATGAATTTGAGTGGGGCCAGAAGTGGGCAACATCAACCGGCCGATCGATGCGCTCAATTGGATCGGCCAGGGTCATATTTCTCGCTCGAAGAGAGTTTTCCAAGACTTTGATCATGTCTGTCCGAACCATATACGATGCCTGCCGATATGTGATACCATATGTTTTATTCAGACTTAGTCGACCACCGCCTTGTACCCATCCGATAGTTTCATTCCAATTACGTCCAGTCACTACGGATCGAACGGAATACCGAACATTTTCAACCCCTACTTGCGCCTCGATGTTTGCGCACCGTGGCAATGAGGGGCCGTCAGCGTAGTCAACAATACAAATAGGCCACTGCAATGGGAGTCTTGATACACGCCGTTTGTCTTTGGCCTGTTTCGCCAGTGCCCCAAAAGCTCCACACCATTGTCTTCGAGGGCCACCCATTCCCATATCCCCCACCCACACAACATTGGAATGAAAGTCCCATGTCTCGTTGCTCAGCGTTAAATAGGCAGACTCGTTGATACCGTTTTCCGTCAGGTGAAAACTCTCAGAGTTTCGAACGCCTGATTGCGTGTCAGGCCAAAGTACTACTCGCAATTTTGGGATGTTGGTCAGGTTTCGAGGCGTATGTTCGATACGCTGCATCAACGAAAACGTCGTTTCACTTTCGTTGCCAGTAACGGATTCTTCAATACTCACGCAATGTATTGTTGATACAAAGAGAGAGTAAGATGAATAAAGGGGAAAGCCTTGTAAGGCCCCGATTGTATTGTAATTAATCGGTAACTCAATCGGTTTG
>Ga0160421_1000150_pt1 | contig 23021 bp, 19 predicted proteins | sample TAMARWmetagpilot_FD_108195 | JGI IMG/M metagenome (GOLD analysis project Ga0160421, IMG submission 108195) | Phycosphere-associated microbial communities from TAMU algal ponds, Corpus Christi, Texas, USA - TAMU ARW-7 10/27 metagenome pilot | ecosystem: Engineered > Artificial ecosystem >... | reverse complement strand
GGCTTTGAAATCGCCAAACTGCTTCGTAATCGCTGCCGTCAGCGTCGTCTTGCCATGGTCAACATGGCCAATCGTGCCAATGTTCACATGCGGCTTACTACGCTCAAACTTTTCCTTTGCCATGATGGCCTCCTTGTCTTTTCGGGTGGTGGGTAGAGCGGGGATCTCCCCGCCACCCGGTTATGCGTATTGCGACTGAATCTCTTCCGAGATGTTCTGCGGGACCGGATCGTAATGATCGAACTGCATGGTGAACTGCGCACGGCCCGAAGACATGGAGCGCAGCGTGTTGATGTAGCCGAACATATTGGCCAGCGGAACCATCGCGTTGATGGCAATCGCGTTACCGCGCGGCTCTTGGCCCGTCACCTGACCCCGACGCGAGGTCAAATCGCCAATGATGCCACCGGTGTAATCCTCGGGCGTCACCACTTCGACCTTCATGATCGGCTCGAGCAATTTCGCGCCAGCTTTCTTCATGCCTTCGCGCATGCCCATACGGGCGGCAATTTCAAAGGCCAGAACGCTGGAGTCCACATCGTGGAATTTCCCGTCGATCAGCGCGACTTTGAAGTCGATCACCGGGAAACCGGCCAGCGGGCCGCTATCCATGACCGATTTGATGCCCTTTTCGACACCAGGAATGTATTCCTTCGGAACGGCACCACCTACGATGCGGGACTCGAAGGAATACCCTTCGCCCGGCTCGGTCGGCGAGATGATCATTTTCACTTCGGCGAACTGACCTGAGCCACCGGACTGCTTCTTGTGGGTGTAGCTATGCTCGACCTCGTGGCCGATGGTCTCACGATAGGCCACCTGCGGCGCACCGATATTGGCTTCGACCTTGAATTCCCGCTTAAGGCGGTCAACCAAGATGTCGAGGTGCAATTCGCCCATGCCCTTCATGATGGTTTGACCGGATTCCAGATCGGTCTCCACCCGGAAGGAGGGGTCTTCAGCGGCCAGACGGGCCAGACCTTGAGACATTTTCTCTTGGTCGGCTTTGGTCTTCGGCTCCACCGCGATCTCGATCACCGGATCGGGGAAGGTCATGGTTTCCAGAACCACCGGATCGTTCACGTCGCAAAGCGTGTCGCCCGTGGTGGTGTCTTTCAGACCGGCCAGCGCGATGATGTCGCCTGCAAAGGCTTCTTCGATCTCTTCGCGGTTGATCGAGTGCATCATCATCATCCGGCCGACACGCTCTTTCTTCCCCTTGGTGGAGTTGAGCATCGTGTCGCCTTTCTTCAGCACACCGGAATAGAGACGTGTGAAGGTCAGCGAGCCAACAAACGGGTCGTTCATGATTTTGAACGCCAGGCCAGAGAAGGCCATGTTGTCATCGGCGCGGCGGGCGATGTCGCGGGTTTCCGTCTCGTCACCAGGTTTGAAGCCCATGTAATCGACCACATCCAGCGGGCTGGGCAGGTAATCGATCACAGCGTTCAACAGCGGCTGAACACCTTTGTTCTTGAACGCGGAACCGGCCAGAACCGGGATGAACTTGATCTCGAGCGTGCCCTTACGGATCAGCGCGCGCAGCGTGTCTACATCAGGCTCTTCACCTTCGAGATACGCCATCATGGCGTCGTCATCCATCTCGACCGCGGTCTCGATGAGCTTGCCGCGCCACTCTTCGGCAGTCTCTTTCAGGCTGTCACGGATCGGCCGTTTTTCCCAGGACGCGCCCAGGTCTTCGCCGGCCCAGACCCACTCTTCCATGGTGATCAGGTCAACGACGCCTTCCAACTCGTTCTCAGCGCCGATCGGGATCTGAATAGGTGCCGGAGTGGCCCCTGTACGATCCTGGATCATGTGCACGCAGTTGAAGAAGTCGGCACCGATCTTGTCCATCTTGTTGACGAAGACAATGCGCGGAACCTTGTAACGGTCAGCCTGGCGCCACACAGTCTCGGTCTGCGGCTCAACACCGGCATTGGCGTCGAGCACGGCAACCGCGCCATCAAGAACCGCCAGCGAGCGCTCAACTTCGATGGTGAAGTCCACGTGGCCAGGAGTGTCGATGATGTTCAGACGATGCTTTTCGGTATCTGCGGTCTGCCCGTCTTCGGTCCGCTCCCAGAAGGTGGTCGTGGCAGCCGAGGTAATCGTAATGCCGCGCTCCTGCTCCTGCTCCATCCAATCCATAGTGGCAGCGCCGTCATGCACCTCACCAATGTTGTGGGATTTGCCAGTGTAATACAGGATCCGCTCCGAGCAGGTGGTTTTCCCTGCATCGATATGGGCCATGATCCCAAAGTTACGGTAGCGGTCGAGCGGATAGTCGCGAGCCATTTGGTTCAGTCCTCAGACAGAAATTTGCAGACGCCGGGCAAAGCCCGACAAATTACCAGCGGTAGTGAGAGAATGCCTTATTGGCATCCGCCATTTTATGGGTGTCTTCACGCTTCTTCACAGCGGAACCGCGCGAGTTCACAGCGTCGATCAGTTCACCTGCCAGACGCTCTTCCATTGTGTTTTCGTTGCGCGACCGGCTGGCCGAGATCAGCCAACGGATCGCCAGCGCCTCACGACGCTCAGGGCGCACTTCGACCGGAACCTGATACGTGGCACCACCCACCCGGCGGGAGCGAACTTCCAGCGCGGGTTTGATGTTGTCGAGCGCTTCGTGGAACACTTCCACAGGCGCGCGTTTCAGCTTCTCCTCAACCCGATCAAAGGCATTATACACAATGCGCTCAGCGACGGATTTTTTGCCGTCGATCATCAGGTTGTTCATGAATTTGGTCAAAACCCGGTCGCCAAATTTGGCATCGGGCAGAACTTCGCGCTTCTCGGCAGCGTGACGGCGGGACATAGGCTGATCCTCTTACTTGGGGCGCTTGGCGCCGTATTTCGAGCGGCGCTGACGACGATCTTTGACACCTTGGGTATCCAGAACACCGCGCAGGATGTGATAACGCACACCGGGAAGGTCCTTCACACGACCGCCGCGGATCAGAACCACAGAGTGTTCCTGAAGGTTGTGGCTTTCACCGGGGATATAGCTGATGACCTCATAGCCGTTGGTCAGACGCACCTTGGCCACTTTCCGCATCGCCGAGTTCGGCTTCTTCGGCGTTGTGGTGTAGACGCGCGTACATACGCCGCGTTTCTGCGGGCAGGCTTCCAAGTGCTGCGACTTGGAGCGTTTGATTTTGGGCTGCCGCGGTTTGCGGATCAGCTGTTGGATCGTCGGCATTCGGTTCCCCGTCTTGCTCATTCATGTCAATTGGCGCCACGTCACATGACGAAAACACCAAAACCGCATGCGTCCCTTTCCTACCTGGAGGACGCCGCGGTGGGTTTCCCAGAGGATCGGGGCACTTAAACCGCCCGGATCATGGCCACTCAAATCTGTATGTCTGGCAATCTGGGCGCATGACGCACCCCTGCCAAGTGGCGCGCGGTATAGGGGGAATCGGATGGGCTGTCAACAGCGCCCCGAGCTTGGCTCTGGCCTTTGCGCAAAAGGCACAGCGGGCATGTCGACCCGTCAAGATATCTTGGCCGAACTGCTGTTTGACTGAGCGTGGCAAGTGGTGTCTCTCTTGCCTGGCCTTGGACGTCCTGGTCTAGAGCGGGCGGGCGTCATTTCCTCCGTGGTTGCCCGAGCCATGCTGCTCCGCGCGGCGGGCCGTGACCTGCTCGCGCCAGAGGGTAAAGAGCCCGGTCGCGACCACAATCGCGCCGCCAATCAACGTCAATCGATCCGGCCACTCGCCGAAAATCAGCCATCCAAGGATCAGAGCCCAGATCAAAGATGTGTACCGGAACGGCGAAACAAAGCTAATCTCGCCAACGCGCATGACCATGATCGAAAACAGATAGGCCGCGATGATCACAGTCGACGCGGCAAGGATTAGCGCGATACTTCGCAGATCGGTCGCCCCCCAAGGTTCCGTCAACGAAACAAGCCCGCCAAATACGCCGACAACAGCCGCCGTAATCACCGCCACCCCCATGGACGGCGTCTCGGGGCTCAGCTGCCGGGTAATCAGATCGCGAGCCGTCACCATCGCCACCGCCACGAGGGCAACAAGTGCGTAGATCGTGAACCCATCGCCGCCGGGTTGCACAATCAACATCACACCGGCAAAGCCGATTAAGATCGCCACAAGCCGCCGCCACCCGACCGGTTCGCCCAGGAAGACATAGGCCGCCAACGTGACCGTCAGCGGCAGAGCCGATAGGATCGCGGTGACATTGGCAATCGGCATATTGATCAACGCCGTTAGAAACGCGACCATGGCGGCGATCTCGGTCACCGTCCGCCAGAACACGCGGCCGCGATCCCTTGGAGGGATGCGGAAATTCAGCCCGCCCAATGCCCAGACCATCACAGCCATCATCACCGTCGTGGTCACCCCACGCAAGAAAACCACCTGAAACAGCGGCAAATCCGCGGCCAGAAGTTTGACGCAGGCATCGTTAAGCGTGAACCCGGCCATGCTGCCCATCATGAACAGCGCGCCTTTGAGATTAGGGCTCATTCTTCCTCGCCATTGTTAGAAGCATTTGCTTGGGCAAATTGGTGCATAATCGGAAGCATGGGGTTCAGATCTCGGCCAATGAATTCCGCCGAGGATCAACGGCACCGTCACCCTGCATCTGTTTTTTCGCAGCGACGCCACAATGGATCAGATCGGAGAGCCGATAAACGCCAATGACTGAATGCTGAACCGCGTTACTCCTTCGACCGTCCCCAAGGGCCAGACTATGGCAATCCCCTTGGCAAAAGAAACCCCCGCCGAATTTTCATTCGGCGGGGGCAGACGTCTCCGGCTTGAGGCTCGGGATTACTCCGCGGCGCTCTCGCCCGCATCGGTGTCTTCCGGTGCGGCAAGAGCTGCGGCAGCCTCCGCCTCGGCCCGCGCCGCTTCGATCACCACGGCATCGCGCTCGGTTGCGATGCGGCGAACGCGCTGCGTGGCACCACCAGTACCGGCCGGGATCAGGCGACCGACGATGACGTTCTCTTTCAAACCCACCAGCTTGTCGCGTTTGCCCTGCACCGACGCCTCGGTCAGAACGCGGGTGGTTTCCTGGAACGATGCCGCCGAGATGAACGACCGGGTCTGAAGCGAGGCTTTGGTGATCCCCAGAAGGATCGGCTCGCCTTGGGCCGGGCGACGACCTTCGGCCAGCGCCTTCTCATTAGCCTCGTCAAACTCCGCCTTATCGACGTTCTCGCCTTTCAGCAGCGTGGTTTCCCCTGAATCCAGAACCTCCCATTTCTGCAGCATCTGGCGAACGATCACCTCGATATGCTTATCGTTGATCTTCACGCCTTGCAGACGATACACGTCCTGCACCTCGTCGATCAGGTAGTCGGCCAAAGCCTCGATCCCCATGATCCGCAGAATATCATGCGGTGCCGGGTTCCCATCCATGATGTAGTCACCTTTTTGGACGAAATCGCCCTCGGCAACAGGGATGTGTTTGCCCTTCGGCACCATGTATTCCACGGTTTCCTGGCTCTCATCGGCGGGCACAACGGCGATCCGGCGCTTGTTTTTGAAGTCGCGGCCGAATTTCACATAGCCATCTTTCTCAGCGATGATAGCGTGGTCTTTCGGACGCCGCGCCTCGAACAATTCCGCCACGCGGGGCAGACCCCCGGTGATGTCCTTGGTCTTGGCACCTTCGCGCGGGATACGAGCGACAACGTCGCCAGCCTCGATGGTTTGGCCATCTTCGACCGAGAGGATCGCATCGACCGACATCGGATAGGTCACCGGGTTGCCCGCATCGTTGCGGACCGGTTCGCCATCTGCACCAACCACGATGATCTCTGGCTTGAGCTCGTTGCCTTTCGGGGCCGCGCGCCAATCCATCACGATCTTCTGGGTCATGCCGGTGGCATCATCGGTCTCATCCCGGACAGCAATGCCAGAGACCAGATCGACAAACCGTACCGTACCGGCCTTCTCTGCGATGATCGGCAGGGTATACGGATCCCATTCGAACAGACGATCGCCGCGTTTGACGTCAGCGCCTTCGGCCACATGGACCTTGGTGCCATAGCCGAGCTTGAAGCTCGCCCGTTCTGCGCCATGCTCATCCATGATCGCCATGACCATGTTCCGGCCCATGACAATGATGTCGCCCGCCGCATTTTCCAGCAGGTTGGTGTTGCGGAACTCGATCTTGCCCTCGGCGCCAGCCTCTTGGAACGACTGCTGGCCACCTTGCGCAACGCCACCGATGTGGAAGGTCCGCATCGTCAGCTGTGTGCCAGGCTCCCCGATCGACTGCGCGGCGATGATGCCGACAGCCTCACCCACATTAACGCGGGTGCCGCGCGCCAAGTCACGGCCATAACAGGTCGCGCAAACGCCCTCTTCGGCCTCACAGGTCAGTGGCGAGCGGATTTTCATCGACACGACACCGGCTTGTTCCACCGCGTCCGCTTTGCGTTCGTCGATCAACTCACCCTTGGTCAGGAGCACCTCATCGGTGCCAGGCACCAGCACGTCCTCACCAGCGGTCCGGCCCAGAATGCGCTCAGCCAGGGAGGAGACGACCTCCCCGTCATTGACCGCAGGTTCTGCGGTGATGGTGTTTTCCGTACCGCAATCGATCATCCGAACGATGCAATCCTGGGCCACATCCACCAAACGGCGGGTCAGATAACCCGAGTTCGCCGTCTTCAACGCGGTATCCGACAGACCTTTCCGGGCGCCGTGGGTCGAGTTGAAGTATTCAAGAACGGTCAGACCTTCCTTGAAGTTCGAGATGATCGGCGTCTCGATGATCTCACCCGACGGTTTCGCCATCAGGCCGCGCATGCCGCCCAACTGCTTCATCTGGGTGACCGAGCCACGCGCGCCGGAATGGGCCATCATATAGACCGAGTTCGGTTCCATTTCGGCCCCGTCCTCGTCCTTCTGATTGGCTGAGATCGAGCCCATCATGGCGTCGGTGACCTTGTCGTTGGCTTTCGACCAGGCATCGATGACCTTGTTGTACTTCTCACCCTGGGTGATCAGGCCGTCCATATACTGCTGTTCGAATTCCTTGACCTGGCCTCGGGTCTCATCAACCAGCTCCCATTTGGTGTCAGGGATCAGCATGTCGTCCTTGCCGAAGGAAATCCCGGCCTTGAACGCTTCGCGGAAGCCCAAGGTCATGATCTGGTCGCAGAAGATGACTGACTCTTTCTGACCGCAATAGCGATAGACGGTGTCGATGACCTGCTGCACCTCTTTCTTCCGCAGAAGACGGTTCACCAGTTCAAACGGCGCCTTGGCATTCAGCGGCAAGAGTGAGCCGAGACGAATCCGGCCCGGGGTCGTTTCAAAGCGCTGATAGACCTCGTTGCCTTCCTCATCGATCTGCTTGAGCCGCGCGGTGATTTTGGCGTGCAGATGCACTTCACCGGCATTCAACGCGTGCTCGACTTCCTCGACATTGGCAAAGACCATGCCTTCGCCAACCATGCCTTCGCGCTCGAGAGTCACATAGTAGAGACCCAGGATCATATCCTGCGATGGCACGATGATCGGCGCGCCGTTGGCGGGCGACAGAACGTTGTTCGTCGACATCATCAGAACACGGGCTTCCAACTGAGCCTCAAGGCTCAGCGGGACGTGAACCGCCATCTGGTCCCCGTCGAAGTCGGCGTTGAAGGCCGAGCAGACAAGCGGGTGCAGCTGGATCGCCTTGCCTTCGATCAGCACAGGTTCAAAAGCCTGGATACCCAAACGGTGCAGCGTCGGCGCGCGGTTCAGAAGCACGGGGTGTTCGCGGATCACCTCATCGAGGATATCCCACACTTCGGGGCGTTCCTTTTCGACCAGTTTCTTCGCCTGTTTCACGGTGCTGGACAGGCCCTTGGCTTCCAGACGCGAATAGATGAATGGCTTGAACAGTTCGAGCGCCATCTTCTTCGGCAAGCCACACTGGTGCAGCTTCAGTTCCGGCCCCGTCACAATCACGGAACGACCGGAGAAGTCCACGCGCTTGCCGAGCAAGTTCTGACGGAAGCGGCCCTGCTTACCTTTCAGCATGTCGCTGAGCGATTTCAGCGGGCGTTTATTGGCCCCCGTAATCACCCGGCCGCGACGACCGTTGTCGAACAGAGCGTCGACGGATTCCTGCAACATCCGCTTTTCGTTCCGGATGATGATATCCGGCGCGCGCAGCTCGATCAGCCGCTTCAAACGGTTGTTCCGGTTGATCACCCGGCGATAGAGATCGTTCAGGTCCGAAGTCGCGAACCGACCACCGTCCAGCGGCACCAGCGGGCGCAGTTCTGGCGGGATGACCGGCACGACAGTCAAGATCATCCATTCCGGGCGGTTGCCCGAATCCAGGAAGTTCTCAACGATTTTCAGCCGTTTGATGATTTTCTTCGGCTTCAGCTCACCGGTGGCTTCTTTCAGGTCTTCGCGCAACTGGGCCGCTTCGGCCTCCAGGTCGATGTTCTGCAACATCTCACGGATGGCTTCGGCGCCAATATTGGCCTGGAACGCATCGGCACCATAGGCATCTTGCGCATCCATGAACTCTTCCTCGGACATCAACTGCCCATAGGTGAGATCCGTCAGGCCCGGCTCGATCACCACATAGTTCTCGAAATAGAGAATCCGCTCCAGATCGCGCAGCGTCATGTCCAGCATCAAACCGATGCGCGAGGGCAGCGATTTCAGAAACCAGATATGCGCAACGGGGGCCGCCAGTTCGATATGACCCATGCGCTCACGGCGGACTTTCTGCAGCGTGACTTCCACACCGCATTTCTCGCAGACAACACCGCGATACTTCATCCGCTTATATTTGCCGCAAAGGCATTCATAGTCCTTCACCGGCCCAAAGATACGGGCACAGAACAAGCCGTCACGCTCCGGCTTGAACGTCCGGTAGTTGATGGTCTCGGGCTTTTTGATCTCGCCGTAGGACCACGAGAGAATCCGCTCCGGGCTCGCCAGGCTGACTTTGATCTCGTCAAAGGCTTTTTGCGGGGTGAGCGGGTTGAACGGGTTGTTGGTCAGTTCCTGGTTCATCTTGATACCTCAAATATCGGGCGGGAGGGGAAAGGCTGGGGGCCCGTTTTCTTGCAAGAAAACGGGTCGGAGTTTTGCAAAACTCCGTTTCCCCTCACTCTTCTTCCTCCGCATCCAGGAGTTCCATGTTGAGGCCGAGGCCTCGCACTTCTTTGACAAGCACGTTGAAGCTTTCCGGAACGCCCGCCTCGAAATTGTCTTCGCCTTTGACAATCGACTCGTAGACTTTGGTCCGGCCCGCCACGTCATCCGACTTGACGGTGAGCATCTCCTGCAGGGTGTAGGCCGCACCATAAGCTTCCAGTGCCCAGACCTCCATTTCCCCGAACCGCTGGCCACCGAACTGCGCTTTGCCGCCCAGAGGCTGCTGCGTGACCAGGCTGTAAGGTCCGGTGGAACGTGCGTGGATCTTGTCATCGACCAAGTGGTGCAGTTTCAGCAGATATTTCACACCCACAGTGACCTGGCGGGAGAACTGCTCCCCCGTCCGACCATCATAGAGGTCGGATTGACCAGAGGTGTCGAAGCCCGCGCGTTCAAGCGCATCGTTCACATCTGCTTCTTTCGCCCCGTCAAAAACCGGCGTTGCAATCGGAACACCGCGCGTGACGTTCGATGCCGCTTCAAGGATTTGATTGTCTTCCATCCCGGCCGTGGCCTCGGTGTAGACATCCTCACCATAGGCGATCTTCATCGCATCCTGCACCGGGGTCATGTCGCCGGAGCGGCGATACTCACCCAGAGCCTCGTCGATTTTCAGACCCATGCCGCGCGCGGCCCACCCCATATGGGTCTCAAGGATCTGACCCACATTCATCCGCGACGGAACGCCAAGCGGGTTCAACACGAAATCTACCGGGGTGCCATCGCCCAGGAACGGCATGTCTTCCATCGGTACAACCTTGGAGATCACACCTTTGTTGCCGTGCCGACCGGCCATCTTGTCACCCGGCTGCAGCTTGCGCTTCACCGCGATGAAGACTTTGACCATCTTCATCACACCCGGGGGCAGGTCGTCGCCACGGCGGACCTTCTCGACCTTATCCTCGAACCGGTGATCCAGCGCACGCTTCTGCGCTTCGAACTGTTCGTTCAGCGCTTCCACATGGGCGGCGTCTTTCTCCTCACCAAGGGCAAGTTGCCACCACTGACCTTTGGAGAGAGTCTCCAGCAGCTCTTCGGTGATCTCGGAGCCAGACTTGACGCCTTTCGGGCCTTTCACGGCTTTCTTGCCGAGGATCATGCCTTTGAGACGCGCATAGATGTTGCGCTCCAGGATGTGCAGCTCGTCATCGCGGTCGCGGCTCAGACGCTCAACCTCTTCGCGCTCGATCTGCAGGGCGCGCTCGTCCTTTTCCACACCATGGCGGTTGAAGACACGCACTTCCACAACGGTCCCGAAATCGCCGGGTGGCAGACGCAGCGAGGTATCGCGCACATCGGAGGCTTTCTCGCCAAAGATCGCGCGGAGCAGTTTTTCCTCCGGCGTCATCGGGCTTTCGCCCTTTGGCGTGATCTTACCCACGAGGATATCGCCCGGCCCCACTTCGGCGCCGATATAGACGATGCCCGCCTCGTCGAGGTTGCGCAGGGCTTCCTCACCGACATTCGGAATATCGCGGGTGATCTCTTCCGGCCCGAGCTTCGTGTCACGGGCGGCCACTTCAAACTCCTCGATATGGATCGAGGTGAAGACGTCATCGCGCACGATGCGTTCGGAGATCAGGATCGAGTCCTCATAGTTGTAGCCATTCCACGGCATGAAGGCGACGACGACGTTCTTGCCAAGCGCCAGTTCCCCCATATCGGTGGACGGGCCATCGGCAATCACCTCGTTCTTCGAGACCTTGTCACCCACTTTCACCAGCGGACGCTGGTTGATGCAGGTGTTCTGGTTCGAGCGCTGGAATTTCCGCAGACGATAGATATCGACGCCCGCATCGCCCAGTTCCAGATCCTCGGTGGCCCGCACAACGATCCGCTGCGCATCGACCTGGTCGATAACACCCCCGCGTCGCGCCATGATCGCCGCACCTGAGTCCTTTGCCACAACGCTTTCGATGCCGGTGCCCACGAACGGCGCATCCGCCTGCAAAAGCGGAACCGCCTGACGTTGCATGTTCGAGCCCATCAGCGCGCGGTTGGCGTCGTCATTTTCCAGGAACGGGATCAGCGAGGCGGCGACAGAGACCAACTGCTTCGGGCTGACGTCGATCAGGTCCACATTCTCGCGGGGTGCGAGCGTGTATTCACCGGATTGACGGGTCGAAACCAGATCATTGATGAACTGCCCATCTTCGGTCAGCGTCGCGTTAGCCTGGGCCACGGTATGCCGCATCTCTTCGGTGGCGGACATATAGTGGACCTCATCGGTCACTTGGCCATTATCCACCTTGCGATAGGGCGTTTCGATGAAGCCGTATTTGTTCACCCGAGCATAGGTCGCCAGCGAGTTGATCAGACCAATATTCGGCCCTTCCGGTGTTTCAATCGGGCACATCCGTCCATAGTGGGTCGGGTGCACGTCGCGCACCTCAAAGCCCGCCCGCTCACGGGTCAGACCGCCCGGCCCAAGCGCCGAGAGACGGCGTTTGTGGGTGACTTCCGAGAGCGGGTTGGTCTGGTCCATGAACTGCGACAGCTGCGACGAGCCGAAGAATTCGCGAACCGCAGCCGCAGCGGGTTTTGCGTTGATCAAATCCTGCGGCATCACCGTGTCGATCTCGACCGACGACATACGCTCTTTGATCGCGCGCTCCATGCGCAGCAGGCCAACGCGGTACTGGTTCTCCATCAACTCACCGACCGAGCGCACCCGGCGGTTGCCTAGATGGTCGATATCATCGATATCGCCACGCCCATCGCGCAAATCGACCAGCGCCTTGATACAGGCGACGATGTCTTCCTTGCGGAGCGTCCGCTGCGTGTCTTCCGCATCCAACGCCAGGCGCATGTTCATTTTGACCCGGCCCACGGCCGAGAGGTCATAGCGCTCGCTGTCGAAGAACAGTTGATCGAACAAACCCGAGGCCGCTTCAACGGTGGGCGGCTCGCCCGGGCGCATCACGCGATAGATGTCCATCAGCGCGGTGTCACGGTTCAGGTTCTTATCTGCCGCCATGGTGTTGCGGATGTAGGGACCGACATTGATATTATCGATGTCGAGAACGGGAATGTCGGTGATGCCGGCATCCAGCAACTCTTTCAGCGTGCCACCGGTGACTTCGCCGTCTTTGTCGAGTTCCCAGGTCAACTCGTCACCCGCTTCGACATAGATCGCGCCGGTTTCTTCGTTGATGATATCCTTGGCAACAAAGCGCCCCACGATGGCGTCAAACGGCACCAACAGATCGGTGACTTTGCCCTCGTCGATCAGCTGTTTCACCGCACGCGGCGTGACTTTCTTGCCCGCCTCGGCAATCACATCACCGGTCTTGGCGTCGATCAGATCGCTCGCCGGGCGCGTGCCCCGCACCCGCTCAGGGAAGAACTTGGTGACCCAGCCTTTGTTCTTCTTCAGCTTGAAATCGACCGTGTCGTAATAGGCATCCATGATGCCTTCCTGGTCGAGACCAAGCGCATAGAGCAGCGTGGTTACCGGCAGTTTCCGGCGACGGTCGATCCGCGCGAACACGATATCCTTGGCGTCGAACTCGAAGTCGAGCCAGGAGCCGCGATAGGGGATGATCCGGCAGGCAAACAGCAGCTTGCCCGAGGAATGGGTCTTGCCTTTGTCATGATCGAAGAACACGCCAGGCGAGCGGTGCATCTGGCTGACGATAACCCGTTCGGTGCCGTTCACGATGAACGTTCCGTTCGGCGTCATGAGGGGCATGTCCCCCATGAACACGTCTTGTTCTTTGATGTCTTTCACCGATTTCGCGCCGGTATCTTCGTCGATATCAAACACGATCAGACGGAGCGTAACCTTGAGCGGCGCGGCATAGGTCATGTCGCGCTGCTGGCACTCTTCGACGTCATATTTCGGGTGTTCCAGCTCGTATTTCACGAACTCCAACACGGCGGTTTCGTTGAAATCCTTGATCGGGAAGACCGATTGGAACACGCCTTTGATCCCCTCGCCGTCAAGCGGGTCGGGCATGTCGCCGGATTTCAGAAAAAGATCGTAAGAAGACTTTTGGACCTCGATGAGGTTCGGCATCTCCAACACTTCGCGGATTTTGCCATAGAATTTGCGGATACGTTTTTGGCCTGCGTAGGTCTGAGCCATGCTCTCAAACACCTTTTTGGTTTCCTCGCGCTGCCATGCCGTCGGGGCACCGACATGGCCTCACACTGAAACAAGCGGGTTCGGACCAATTCATGCCTGCCGTCCCACCGGCAAGCTCCCGATCCATTGAACGCCACCTTAGGGAAGACCCGCCCGTGTCCGACACGGGCCCTCGCTAAGACAGGTTCGGCTGGACCCAGGTTTTCGCCCAGGTCCAGCCAATCTTTCACGTCCGAGCCGCAGCCCGGCGCGGATTACTTCAGTTCGACCTCTGCGCCAGCTGCTTCCAGCTTGCCTTTGATCTCTTCTGCTTCGGCTTTGTCGACGCCTTCTTTGACGGCTTTGCCGCCGGCTTCGACCAGCTCTTTGGCTTCTTTCAGACCCAGGCCAGTGATCGCGCGGACCTCTTTGATGACGTTGATCTTGGAGGCACCAGCGGCCTTCAGGATGACGTCAAATTCAGTCTGCTCTTCAGCAGCTGCGCCACCGGCGTCGCCGCCTGCGGCACCGGCAACCATCACTGCGCCGCCAGCGGCGGGCTCGATGCCGTATTCGTCTTTCAGAATGGTTTTGAGTTCTTGTGCTTCGAGAAGGGTCAGACCGACGATCTCTTCAGCCAGTTTTTTCAGATCAGCCATTTTCACGGTTTCCGTATGTAGGTGTGTTTTCCAACATCGCAAGGGCCAGGCCCTACGACAGGTCTCCAGATTGCTTTACGCGGCTTCCGCCTTCTCTTCGATGGTCGAAAGGATGCTCGCGATATTCGAAGCAGGTGCGCCAATGGCCCCGGCAATGTTCGAAGCAGGTGCGCCAATGCAGCCCACGATCGAAGCAATAAGCTCCTCACGCGACGGCATTTTCGCAACGGCTTTGACACCAGCCTGGTCCAGAACGTTCTCGCCCATCGCGCCGCCCAGGATCACGAACTTGTCGTTTTCCTTGGCATAGGCATCCGCGGCCTTGGCCGCAGCCACAGGATCCTCGGAATAGGAAAGAACGGTCATCCCCGTCATCAGGTCGGCGATGCCAGCGGCAGGCGTTCCTTCGAGGGCGATTTTGGCGAGCCTGTTTTTGGCAACGCGAACGGACCCACCCGCCTCACGCATTTGCGCGCGCAGGTCCTGCATTTCAGCAACCGTGAGGCCTTCGTAGTGCGAGACCACGACGACGCCAGAGCTTTCAAAGATTTGGCCGAGTTCCTCGACCACTTTCTCTTTCTGGGCTCTATCCACAGTTTTACTCCAATTTGGGGGTCACCCCCCGGCTCGTTTCTACCGGATCGCTCCGGCGGTTTTGGTCCTTGGTCAACGGGAACCACCACCGCCAGGCGCTCAAACGGAGAGAGCCTAAACTTGATCGGTCTGATCCCGCCTCAGGTAGGAATTACAAGGGCGTTAAGGCCCCAACCCGCCGTCTCGGACGAAACGCAAAAGAGCGCGGGACGAATCACGCGCTCTGGTGCAAGGGCGTCAGTAGTGTGCGCGAAACGATTTGCCAAGCCCCAGAGGCCAGGAAATCTACGGTTTTGGGCAGTTTTTGTGGCAACACTGGCGATCCCGGCTGAATCAGCGGTGCATCACCGACAAATCGCCTCGCAAAAGAAAAAGGGCAGGCCCGCACGGAACCTGCCCTTCCCATCCGTTCTGGCGAAGCCTTTAGGCGTTGCCGGTCGCACTATCCACGTTCACCGAGACACCGGGCCCCATTGTGGAGCTAAGCGACACTTTCTGCATATAGGCGCCTTTGGCACCGGCAGGTTTCGCTTTGCTCACCGCATCCACAAAGGCGCGGATATTGGCGGCGAGTTTGTCTGCATCAAAGCTGGCTTTGCCAACACCGGCATGAACCACACCGGCTTTCTCGGCTTTGAACTGAACCTGGCCTCCCTTTGCCGCTTCCACGGCTTCTTTGACATCCATCGTCACCGTGCCGACCTTCGGGTTCGGCATCAGGTTGCGGGGCCCAAGCACCTTACCCAGACGACCCACGATGGGCATCATATCCGGCGTCGCGATGCAGCGGTCAAACTCGATGGTGCCGCCCTGGACGGTTTCCATCAGGTCTTCGGCGCCCACAATATCGGCCCCCGCAGCGGTTGCTTCCTCGGCCTTCGGGCCACGAGCAAACACAGCAACGCGCACCGATTTGCCGGTGCCGTTGGGCAGGTTCACCGTGCCGCGGACCATCTGGTCGGCGTGACGCGGATCAACACCCAGGTTCATCGCGATCTCGATGCTCTCGTCGAATTTCGCCGAGGCGTTTGCCTTGATCAGATCCACCGCCTCTTCGACGGTGAGGTTCTCTTTGCCAGCAAAGGCTTCACGGGCCGCTTTGACGCGTTTTCCAACTTTAGCCATGACTTAACCTTTCACCTCGATACCCATCGAGTTGGCCGAGCCAACGATGATCTTCATAGCGGCCTCAACGTCATTGGCGCTGAGGTCTTTCATCTTCGCTTCGGCGATCTCACGCACCTGAGCGACGGTGACGGTTGCCACGGTCTCGCGGCCGGGGGTCTCCGCGCCACGTGGGCGGTTCCGTTTGCCGACAGGTTTCAGGCCAGCGGCCTTCTTCAGGTAATAAGACGCAGGCGGCGTCTTGATTTCCATCGCGAAGGATTTGTCCTGGTAATAGGTGATGATCGTCGGGCAGGGGCTGCCCGGCTCCATATCCTGGGTCTTGGCGTTAAACGCTTTGCAGAACTCCATGATATTGATCCCGCGCTGACCGAGGGCGGGGCCCACCGGCGGCGAGGGGTTGGCTTGACCTGCAGGAATCTGCAGTTTCATCGTGCCAGCAAGTTTCTTGGCCATCTTGGCCTCTCCTTTTTCCAACAGCCGCCTGACGCGTCAGGAAGCCTGTGTTGATGTGGTCTGGTCCGCGGCACGCGTGCCACTCGCCTCCCACAAGCGTCATCATGGTTACGACAATGAAGGGCGACTAAGCGAACGGTTCAAAAATTTCAAGCACTAACGTTGGTGAGCTCCAATCCCTGTCTTGGCGATGCAATGATCAAGGTGGTCGAAAGCCGAGGAATCCGGAGCCTTTAAGGTGCAGGCGATCCCGATACAGTAACGAACTGGCCATTGCGGACAAAGTATTGGACTTGGCCGGGGCGCGGTCCAAAAAGGAGCGCGGCATCGCCAAACAGACCGTCAGAATTGAAGACTGCCTTGATCGCTCTCGTCTGAGTGCCAGGAATTCCAGTCCATGCTGCTTCTCTACCGCCGTATGAACAAACGACACTGCCAATGGCTGCGCGGTCTCCATTGTTAAAAGGAACTTCGATCTGAGCTGGCGTAGTGAAGCTTGCGCTAAAGTCTTCACCGGCTACGGTACAGCGGGCCGCAACCGCAACACGTTGATCCTCAGATTCAAATTGGATAACGCGCGTTCCTGAGTCGGTCGGCGCAGGCTGCTGAGCCGCGACGATCGGCGCCGGTTCAGGTGCAACACAAGCACTCAGAAATGCTAAAACTGCGAACGAAAACACACGCTCACACGAACGCTTGAAGCCTACACTATATACCAAATCAACCCTCTTCAGAACTAAGCTTGCTTTGAAACCTGCGTGTATTCCAGTTCCACCGGCGTCGCACGACCAAAGATCGAAACCGTCACCTTGAGGCGCTGGTTTTCGTCGTCCACTTCCTCAACCATGCCATCGAAGTCTTCGAATGGGCCGTCATTGACCTTTATCTTCTCGCCAACTTCGAAGGTGATCGTGTTGCGCGGTGCGGCTTCGCCCTCTTCGACGCGGTTCAGAATCGAATTGACCTCGTCATCGCGCATCGGCATCGGGCGGCCTTGCGGGCCCAAAAAGCCGGTCACGCGGGGGATGGAGCTGATTGCGTGATAGGCTGCGTCGGTTAATTCCATACGGACCAGGACATAGCCGGGCATGAAGCGGCGCGGCACGGTGACCTTCTTGCCTCGGCGCACTTCGATCACGTCCTCTTCGGGAACCAAGACCTCTTCGATCTCTTCCTCGAGGCCCTTTTCGGCCACGGCAGTTCTGATCTGCTCGGCGATACGCTTCTCGAAATTCGAAAGCACGCTGACCGAATACCACCGTTTCGCCATCTGTCTCACCGCTCCTCTCCCGCAGCTATATGCGGGGAAATCCAAATCTTCCCAAGGGGTTGAACCCCGTTCCCCGAACAAAAAACAGCGCGCATCACGAATCGACGCACGCCATGATCGGGGAAGTGGGCAGTGCCTATCGCCCCGCTGCGCGAAAATCAAGGGCCGAGCAGCGGTATTCCCGGCCCGAAAGCTTAGCCGAAGAAGGTCAGGATCAGTTCCAACCCCTGGCGGATCATCCAATCGACAAAGAAGAAAAAGATCGCCGCCACAACCGCCATGATGAACACCATGACCGTTGTCAGAAGCACCTCGCGTCGGCCCGGCCAAACGACTTTGGCCACTTCGGCGCGGGTCTGCTGCAGAAACTGAAACGGGTTGGTCATAGCCATGGGTAAACGTCCGATCCTTCACGGGTGCTAAGCGCCATATACGCAGCCCGCGACCCGCGCGCAAGCGGCCCTGCACAGAAGAATAGGTTACGAAAAATCGCCGATCGCCGGAAAACGCGACCCTATCAGCGGTTTTGATAACTCTTTCTTCACACTTCGGGGCGGCAAAGGCGCCACGAAGACGGCGCGCGCCGCGCACCAAGCAAGACCTATCAGAGGGGGGATTTGAAGTGGCCTTGGCAGGGGTGGAGAGACTCGAACTCCCGACCGTCGGATTTGGAATCCGGTGCTCTACCAACTGAGCTACACCCCTAGGCCGAGGGATCGTTTAGCCCTGAGGCGGGCGCATTGCAAGCGGCAAAGCGGCGCTCAGACGCGGGCCAGCGCGTCGATATCGCCGCCGGTGATCAGGGCCTCATGCACGATGATCTTGTCAATCGGCCAATCCCACCAGGCAATGGCATTGAGCCGGGCGATATCCGCCTCTGCGAACCGCATGCGCAACACCTGCGCCCGGTTGCCGCCGACAATTGCGTAGTCGGGAATGGTGCCCGAGACGACCGAGCCGGAACTCACAATCACCCCATTGCCGATACGCGCGCCCGGCAGGATGAGGCTGTTCATGCCGATCCAAACGTCGTGACCGATCACCGTATCGCGACCCTGCGGCAGGCTGGAGGGGTAACTGAAAATCCGCTCCGGATCATGGATTGCGAACGGATATGTGGAGATGCCGTCCATCCGGTGATTGGCGGAGGCGGTTACAAAACGCGTGCCATGGGCAAATTGGCCAAACTTACCGATCCGCAACCGTTCAGACGAGCTTGGGAAGATGTAAGGCGCAATGCGCGCGGCCCAGCCCGAGACATTGGCGGGTGGGTCGAAATCGCTGTAATAGGTGTAGTCACCAACCTCGATCCGTGGGTGGTCGATGACGGCTTTCAAAAACACATTTATCGGCAGCTCAGTGCCATCAGGCAGTCGAACGGGATGGCGTGTATCGGGGCTGGGAAATGGCATCGGACGGGTTACCTTGCATGTGAGGTCACCGCCTCTTGGCAGCCGAACCGGGGTGCCGCAAGCCAAACCGACCTAATCTGTGACACAAGCGTGAATTGACCGACGGTCATAAGGTACACACATCTGCACCACCCACGCCCGCGCCAATGGAGGATCTCATGCTACGTGCCAGCGCAATCGCCCTCGCCCTTACGGCTCCAATCGCCCTGCCCAGCGTGACCTCGGCGCAGACAGACGCCTGCTCGGAGCAACTGGTGCGCAGTGTCGAAATGCGGATGCCACGGATCAGCGAAGGTTTGGATATCCGCGATCTGTCCTGCCTCGGAATCACGCAGATTTATTTCCTCTTGGACAATGACAGCGACCGGTTTGGTATCCCGCTGACCCGGACGCGACAGCGGATTGAGGCTGTGTTCCGCCGCGAGGGATTGTTCCGTTAATCAACCCAGGGGCCGTGAAACCCGCTCTCGCCCGGGCGGTCGAGCCGCTCGAACCCGTGTTGACCAAAGAAATCCCGCTGTGCCTGAAGCATATTGGCGGTGCCGCGCGCGGTGCGCATCGTATCGAAATAGCCAAGTGCGGAGGAGAGCGCGGGCACGGCGATGCCATGGGCGGCGGCCAAGCTGACGGTCTGGCGGAGGGCGGTGTGGTGCTGCGTCATCAGAGACGCAAAATGCGGTGCCATGATCAGCGCGCGATCCGCCGCCTCGCCCAATGCCGCCGCCATATCGTCGAGCATCGCTGAGCGGATGATGCAGCCCGCGCGCCAGATCTCAGCGACCCGTGGCAGCGGCATATCCCAGGATTCCTCGGCGCTTGCTTTCGCCAGCAGTTCAAAGCCTTGGGCATAGGCGATGATCTTGCCAGCGATCAGCGCGCCTTCCATCATCGCCTCGGTCAGTGCATCGCGTGGCAGAGCCATCGGCCCGGCACCATAAAGCGCCTCTCCCGCCCCGCGATCCTCGGCGCGCGAGGACAGAACCCGCGCAGTCACCGCCGCCTCCACCGCGGGCAGCGGTGCGCCGCGATCTTGGGCATCCATCACCGTCCAGCGCCCGGTGCCTTTCTGCCCGGCGCGGTCGGCAATCACATCCAGCATCGCTTGGCCGGTCTCGGGGTCCTGTGTCCCTGCAATCTCGGCGGTGATCTCGATCAAGTAAGACCGCAACACACCCTCATTCCAGCGGCTGAAGATCGGTGCCATCTCTGGCGCGGTCAGACCCAGCCCGTCCCGCATCAGTCCGTAAATCTCGGCGATCATCTGCATATCGGCATATTCGATGCCGTTATGAACCATCTTGACGTAATGCCCGGCCCCACCCGGTCCCAGATGCGCAACACAAGGCGCGCCCTGGAAATCGGCGGCGATGGCCTCAAGAACCGGCGCGACCATGGCATAGGCCTCACCGGTGCCGCCGGCCATCATCGACGGGCCATGACGCGCGCCCTCGGCCCCGCCAGAGACGCCAAGGCCGAGATAGATCAAGGGCGCGGCCTCAGCCGCACGGCGATTGGTGTCACGCCAGTCGGAATTGCCGCCATCAATGATGACATCGCCGGGGTCGAGCAGCGGTTTCAGCGCCGCGATCTGGTCATCGACCGGTTTGCCCGCTGGCACCAGAAGGATGATCCGGCGCGGCGATTGAAGCGCGGCAACGAAGCTTTCGAGCGTCTCGGCAGGCATCAAGCGGTCCGCCAGCGGACCAGCCTCGGCCAGAAACGCCTCGGTCCGCGCATAGGTTCGGTTGAAAACGGCGATCTGATGGCCATTCTCGGCGATGTTCAACGCCAGATTGCCACCCATCGTGCCAAGGCCGATGAGGCCGATCTCTGCTTGCTCTGCCATGGGGTTTGCCCTGTCCCTGAGATGTCGCGTTTCACCCGACCCTAGCGGGCAGGACGCGCCACCGCCAGTGCCGAGACCGGTTGGCATGGGATTGACCCGCGCCGAGAGACCGGCCATGTCACCTGGACCCGTAAACTGACCCCACAGCCCGCTCATGAGCCTTCGCAAACGCATTGCTGACCATCCGCGCACCAACCGGGCGGTGGCGGCGCTGTTCGGCGGATATATGCGGCTGGTGCGGGCCACCTCACGCGGCCGCGATGATGGTTGGGAGGCCGTCGCCGAGGCCTTGGAGACAGATGGCGCAGTTTTGATCGTCTGCTGGCATCAGCGTTTGATGCTGACACCTTGGATGTTCGACCTGAGCCAAGCGCCCTGCCGCAGCTTGACCTCGGATGGGCGGGCCGGGCGACTGGTGGGCTGGATACACCGGGCGTTTGGCTACGAAACCATGCCGATGAAACGCGGGATGTTGGGCGCAGGCGCGATCCGCGATGTGCTGCGCGGCTTGCAGAATGGGATTTCCATCGGGATCTCGCCCGATGGCCCGCAAGGCCCGCCCCGGGTTGCCAAAGTCACGCCGATCCAATGGGCGCGGGCCACGCAAATCCCTGTTTTCGTGTTCACATTCTCGGCCCGGCGCTATTGGACTTGGCCGACCTGGGATAGGTTGATGTTCCCTTTGCCCTTCACCCGGGTGGAACTGATGTGGCGCCGATGGGACCGCGCAGTGCCGCGCCGGTTGGACGCGGCCGAGGCGGAGGCGCTGGCCGTCGAACTGGGGGACTTCATGAACGCGGTTGGCGCCGAATGTGACGCGCGCGTGGGGCACGCGACACCGCAGCTTTGAGCCCACCCATCGCGGGCCGATTTCACCAAAAAGCGATCAGTCCATCACGGCCCGTCACGCAGGGTTGGTTGGGCCGTTATCACCCCCCGGACCTATCCTGGACTCCCAAGCACCAGGAGAACCCGAATGTCTTTACCAAACCTCCCCCGCCGCCGGTTTCTGGCCGCGGCCACCGCCACATCGGCGGCCAGCTTGCTTGCCGGGCAAGCCAGCGCCGCCTCGGAACCTGCCGCCGCCGGATCCGAAGAGTTTCAATACGAGGTCACTCGCAGCTTCTCGGAATGGCTGAGCCGGTTGAGCGAGCAAGAGTTTCAAGTCATGCGGCTCAACCAGACGGAAGTGCCGCGCTCCAGCCCGCTTTGGCAGGAGACCCGCGCCGGAATCTATTGCTGCCGCGGCTGCGACCTGACGCTCTATGACAGCGATTGGAAGGTCATCTTGCCAATGGGCTGGGTGTTTTTTCACCATTCGCGGCCCAACGCCGTGCTGACCAGCATCGATTCTGGCCCGCAGCCGGCCGATGCGGAGGTCACGGAAGAAGCCAGCGCAGACATGGGCAATGGCGATCCCGATCAAGCCTTTGTCGAAGCGCATTGCCGTCGCTGTGGCAGCCATCTGGGCCATATCGTGGCGATTGAGGGCCAGGTGTTGCACTGCATCAATGGCACCAGCCTGGATTTCCAACTCGCCTAACCGATCAGCGCAAGACTGAGTCGCTGCTCGCTCTGGTTTCACTGCCCCCTTGCCCCTGGTCTTGTAACACAGACCAGGGGTTTTTTGACGCGCTGGTGAGCAATAGTACCTAAGACGATCACAGCGTTTTGACACACGGAATGGTGTTGCGTTGCAACCTTTGCACAACCGCGGGCCGAGGCCGCGCTGAAGACCCATACCGCTCACGTAGAGTGGCCGGAATGTGAAGGAATTTGTGGTTCTTTATCAAAGCCGTGACGCCGATCTGCCACCTTTGATCACGCTCTCTTCACAGCCACTGCCAAGCAACCAAACCCTGCGCGAGGGAGCGTGAGGAAAATGGTGTTTTTACCGGGGTGATCCAACTCCCGATGTTGGGCGTGCGGGACAGACAACCCCGCGCCTTGTGAAACCAAGACAATCTGAGGAGATTGATAATGAAAGCGACTTTGACCGCACTTGCCCTGGCCGCAACCCTGTCCGTGGGGCTTGCACCAGCCAGCTTTGCCATGGAGGCAGAACTCGACGCCTTGATGGAGGCGCTGGAAGGTGAGCTGTCAAGCCGGGGTATCGAGACGGAAGGTCTTGAGAATCTGACCATCTCGGAACTGCGTCTGGTCCAACAGATGCTGGCCAATGGCGACAGCGCTGGCGAGATGCGTCGGTCGATCGATGTTTTCGTGAACGAATAAGCATCGCACCTAAAACACAGAAGGGGCCGCATGATGCGGCCCCTTCCTTTTGGTCCAAAGGCGTTGTCGCCCTTTATGTCACTCGATGATTTTCGACACCACGCCGGCGCCGACGGTGCGGCCGCCTTCGCGGATGGCGAAGCGGAGGCCGTTTTCCATCGCGATCGGCGCGATCAGCTCAACGTTGAACTTCAGGTTGTCGC
>Ga0160421_1000149_pt1 | contig 23496 bp, 19 predicted proteins | sample TAMARWmetagpilot_FD_108195 | JGI IMG/M metagenome (GOLD analysis project Ga0160421, IMG submission 108195) | Phycosphere-associated microbial communities from TAMU algal ponds, Corpus Christi, Texas, USA - TAMU ARW-7 10/27 metagenome pilot | ecosystem: Engineered > Artificial ecosystem >... | reverse complement strand
GATGGTTTGGCGATCACATAGGTGATCCAATCATCTCGACAAAAACTATGTCAATGGTTCGATAGCCAGTACATTGGCTACGGGGTTTCTACGTTTGTACATTCTGTTTCCAACACAAAAGGTTTCATTTTGGAATCTATATTTTAGTCTCACAATCTCAATCTAAAAACCTACCAATTAAAACAATCGGAGCCTCTACAAGGCTTTCCCCCAAACTTCTACTCTTTCGTCGTATTCTACAAATACACTCGTAAGCAGGTAGAACTTATCATCATTTCCAGATGGAGAGCAGCAGAAATAGGCAACGGATCTTGATAGCAAGCTTCAAAAGGTGGTTCGTTGACACAAATTGACCTGCTTAATCCAATTTGCTTTGTACTTGCCTCGGATATCTACGCAAGCTTCAGTGTTTGCGGGCGCCTGCACTGGCGACAAATTGTCCTACCTTTCTACATATTTTGCCCTGGCAGTTCTCGGGAACAAAAATTAAATTTCTACTCCGTTCAAGATGACTGATCCCGTCGTTTGGCGGGATAAGGGTGTACTTATGGGGAGAGGCGGACCAAAACCCGACATGATACCAATATTATCAAAGCGTAGTCTATCTGCAACCCAATCAAAGTCGAATATTATGATCAAATAGATTGCTTACAAAAGATTAGCTGGAGTGTGATCTCAGAATAAGATACTGTCACAGTCACATTTGACAGTGAATATAAACTGGTAAGTACATTTTCTAAGTCGACTGCGACTCCACAGATTTTTCGATCCATTTTCGAATACTGTTATTATATTAAAGCAAGCACATAAAGTTCGCCTGAAGGATTTTTTGCAAAACTTTATTATTCAATTCAGGGGCCTTCCAGAAAACAAAATGAAAGTAGGAAAACTTGATTCCCGGTACTGGAGAACAGTAGTGCCATGATTTGATCGTTGGGAGAACTTTTTTGTTTGGCGCACAACCTGGAGATTATACTAGCAGTCTCTGAGCTTTTACCATCGCGCCGCACAAAACAAACAGGTGGATGATCGACTGTAAATGTACCAAAGGGTCGATTAATTCTTGGCTGCCTTAAATCTCGGTGTTTCCATGAGCCGACAAATTGCCGTGAATCTTAACAACAAGGGTGTCCTCTGCCTGAAAGAGGGTAAACTCGTTGAGGCTTTTGACCTCTTCCGAACGGCACTGATGAACGTATCAGGAGATGTAAATTGCCCCCAAGAAAGTTTCCGATGGTCACAGACTCAACCAGCTTCATCTGCTCCAGCTGCCATTTACTCCGTAACCAACAATTCGTCATCTACACCGTTCATGTATTCTTCAGGCATTAACCTTCTTTCTTCTATCACAGCTTACTCCCTCGAATCGTCGGTGAATGACACTGTGTTTTCTAGCATAGTCATCTTTAACTTGGCAATTGTCTATCATCTGAAGGGATTTGAATGCAGTGGGAGTCAATCTCGAATACAATTCTTTAAGGCTATGTCATTATACCAAAAAAGTTACATGCTCTTGGTCGCTGTGGGTGTGCTCAAAACGGCCACAGGCAATGCTGTGGTCGACATGGTGTGCATGTCCGTATTCAACAACTTGGCTGAAGTTTGTTTTGAGCTGTCCGATTTCTCAGAATGCCAGCGCTACTTTGTCTGTCTTATGCGTTTTCTCGATTCAGTTGCAACTTACATTTACGACGACGATCACACCTCCTCAATGCTGTTCCAGGCGAAAATCAACTTTTTACTTAATGCTACTCTTCTCCAGGAACCCTTTTTGGCGGCCGCTGCTTGAAATACATTTTTCATGGTGAGCCCTGTGCCACACACTAAATAACATGTAGTTCTCAATGAATATGATGTGCAAGAACTTTGTCTGTAGGAAAAGACCCACTGAAGCAATATATGCAATTTCTAAGGATCGCTGCTGAGCTGCAGATATCCTTGAAACGGACCTGACCGGTCACCGTATCCATGTTGTTGCTTGTACTGGTAATAGCCCAAACCGCAAAGACAGCTTATCACAATGAACCAAAAGAACCTCCACCCATGATGGGCCTTTTTCCTTTTGTTTTCTTTCTTGTCGGTGGGCGCATTGTTCTCGTTGTCACTTTTATCGTGGAAACCAACGCAGTGACCCTCCTCGATGCAACCTATAATATTGGGACAGGCACCGCACTTGACACATATTTCAGGAGTGGAAACCTTCGAGTCCCAGTATCTCCGACAAATGCTCTCAAAGAGTGACCACGAAGACATGTGATCTAAAACATCCTGGTTGACAGTAATTGCGGGGAGTGCAACGACGCTCGATTGCTTCTGCTTTTGGATCATTTCGTCTAAAAGAGTGTTTGCTACATCCGCTTCCGTGTCCCCAGCATCCTTCATGCACTCCTCGACCGTATGCGAGTCCACGTTTGCATGTACGAGCGCTTTTGTAAGACAAGTTTCGTTGGCAAAATAATGAGGCTCGCTGCAATGTTCTTTGTGGTAGAGAACATATTCCCACCAGGGATCTTCGTTTTCCTTGGCAAAATGCTCCCAAATACAAAGCCGGCGCAAGGTTTCCTTCACAATGGCATGTCCACTCAAATTGGTCGCATGCGTGGTACAGTAGCGCCCTTTGTTAGTGCACAAGTGGTCGCAAGGTCCATTTTCCTGGGGTCCGTTGACGCACTTGAAACGGGTACCGTCAATGATGGAGTACCTCGGCGTGAATTTGGCATGACCCTTTAATGCCTTGGAGACAGCGCGCACGTTATGGTAGGTCAATACATCAACTAACGGATCGTACGCGGTAGTCCAAAGATGGTACCAGAGGGCAAGACTGGCGTCTTTAGTAGCGTCTTTGGGGAGACCCCACACAAGTTCCATCAGAACAGGCTGATTCTGAACAAGCTTTTCCTTGACTTGGGAGGTGATCCCTTTAAACATGAGGAATGAAGGGATAGAAATGTCATTTCCGGAGCCATCGTTGACTAGCTTGGGATCCTTCTCTTGACATTCACTTTTCGGAAAGGCTTTTGTACAGTCCTTGTCGTCGCAATTACAGTGCAGGTCCGCGATGATCAGCGCGGAAGCCCCTACTTGTTGAGCGTGCCGAGCCTTGGTGACCGCCGAACATGTACCCGCGTTTGCAAGGAGAATAAATGGCGGATTCAAACCTTGATTGTGCGACGGGTATCCTTCTGTTTTATTAAAAGCGAGTGGACTGCACAGATGGTCGTCGAGATAATAAACGTACTCCGCAATCGAACCAGATGTGTGTTGAAAACCAAACTCCGCCTGCACGTGAGCGAATCCGCTAGGGTTGTGCAGGTGGAACGGAATATGCACATACACCTTACTCGTGGAGCTATTGGTTTCTGCCAAAATATGGCGGGACAAACCCAGGAATGCCAGTAACTGAAGGAGGAATGTCATCGTCATGGTGATTGTTATTGTTAAGAGAGATATTATGCTGCACAGTGCTTCCTCCAGTATTCCGCGGAGGATTTTTTGGATCATTCCTGACTGCAAAAGACGCGCAACTGGAACATACGAGACGTTGATACTAGACAGAATATGACCAATAATTTTGTGGTATGGACGTGGTGTAATTATACAGAATTCGGCGACCTTTTCTAGGTTTCCACTACCAGCCTGCGCGCGAAAAACGATCCCTAGCTAGAGTAGCCAAGGAGAGATAGGTACGTCCGCAAAATCTGTTAACAGTAAACGACCAACATAACCTGTACAGGTGAGGTTCGGCCACGGTTAAAATAAATGAAGTCACTTTATCACTAACTGTAAACAAAAACTAACTGTAAATGTAATCTATATCCCGCAGTCACTATTGTATTTGCGAAAAACATTCATTCTAGGAATGAAGAAGGTACAGAAGGAGTATATAGCAAACGACGTTTACAATCTATGCTTGGGGAACATCAACGGCTTGTCATCGTTGATTTACGTAACCGAAACACCGACCGTCAGATATGATTAACTATCGTCTATGTTTAGCTGAAGGGCCGCTGCAGTGCTTTCGGAGTAGTAGTCAATTCCGAGCTTTTTACATACCCGATGGTCTGGAACCAACGCAGACGTGCCCAGGGAGACATGGCCACACCTGAAGCGCATCAAAATGACAATTTCGTCCTCTTCATCGTAGTTTTCAACTGCTTCTTGAAGTTTTGTGCGAACTGTAGCCATTTCAAAGTCTTCTCGACAAACTTCCGCATCAAACTCACCGAGAGTGAGGTAATATATCAACAGAGCTCGATTGTCGGTTGGACGACCGTAGCTATCCTTTGGCAAAGTTAAGGACATGGTTGCGAGTGTGCGGTCGCTTTGAATAAAGAGAAATCCTCTTCCAAGTGTCGTCGCCTTGTGGACAGCGTACGGGCACACGTAAAATCGTATTCGGCCAAACAACTCATTGCAGGCTTGCTGCTTGTCGTTTTCGTCGTCAATTTGCATCGAAGGCCCTACCCTTGCATAAGATTGACAGGCAAGCTTGTGTTTTCCGATTTTCCAATCTTCTACCTGACAATCCCGCTGGCAGTACGTGGCTACTTTACATCGAGCACACTTGAGAAGCTTGGCATGACGTCCTGCGCAATGGAAGCAAATTCCTCCATCGGGAGGCTTGTCCACATCCGAATATCCCAGCTCCAGCGTTTGTATCCATTTGCAAATTGAAGGTGGAGCTTTTTCCATTGTGATATTTTCGGTGCCTTTATCACTGTCGATTGGTGTTGTCGGCTATAATATATTGCCCATGGTCTCTGGATGGAGTTTCTGATGGGAAAGCAATTGATGAAAAAATCTGATGAAAAGGGGACCTGTCAGTAAATTAGTGGTAGCTGTATGGACAACCCGTCCGGTACTCGTTCTTTTCTTGTCGCTCAGATAAGCTGACGGCCGGCAGGTACGGACGGCCCTGTCCATTTTCGACCACTTGGTCATACACGATTTGATCTATTGGCGTTTCCATAACAAAAACTAAGAATTACACCTTCCAAAATGTGTGGTCTAAAATATGTATTAATGTTAGGGTGAATCTAATCTAATCCCTCTTTACCATCTACCAAGTCTCCGGTAGACTATAGAGAGAGCTTCCAAAATCTCTATTCGGAACGGAAAAAGTCGTCGATTTTGTCTAAGGATTGGTGAAAAATACGCGATCCAAACACTGCCAGTTTGCCATCTTTCCTTCAGTATTCCAGAGCGAAATAGCCTTGACGCGTCGCTCCTTCATAAGAGATGGATGCTGCATCACATAGGAAAACGTATCCGGTAGGTTGAGGATAGTGTTTTCGGGATTGTCATAGGCCAAACTAATGTGTGGTGTCCAACTTCCTTCCCGCTTGGCAGGAACGTCGAAGAGCTTGTAGAGCTCGTCCAAAGCGCGCTCGTGATCATTATTGGTTGAAAGTGTAAGCTCAGCCCACGCAATACTGCAAACCTGCCCTGGTCGTCCCTCTTGCGCGATGTCCTGTGTAACGCCCTGAGGTCTGTCCATATCTGGCCAGCGTTTTATTACCTCTGAGACCTTGGCGAGCTTTCCGATGGCCTCTTGCTCAGACAAATGAGTCATGCCGTAAATAGCTGTTGAGTGTGCAACTGGAATACGCTCTGTACCGTAGACTCGAACAGCGTGCTCGATAGCCTTGGTCAGGTCGTTGTCGTACTGTTCGTATTCCAACCACAATGTGAGCCCTTTGAAAACCCACTGGAGGGGTATCCTGGGAGAAACGGCTCCTTGGACAACGTCCTCGGAGTCAAATTCACCGATTGACGATACGTCAGACTCAGCGACGGACGGCGATTCCTCTGAAAAGGACGATGATGTAGTGAAGGTATCTCGAGGCACAAATGGGCCCCAGAATGTTGGATCGGCGACGACAACCGCATGTTCGGGCTTGCTTGCTAGCGACGGTAGTTTCATGTTGGCAGCGTTGTATTCTATCATAAATTGACTAGGAAGGAGCGAGTAGGAAGATGTGACGATGAGGCTTGACAGCAAGGTTGACACCAGCATCACGTTTTGGTCGAATCGACGTCGTGTCTGATGCCTCGTTTCTGTATCGAAATATTTGCTTCTGGAAGCGGCTCGGGTCAATACTGGTTTCGGCCTGTTATTTCCGGTTGCCGTTGGAAGGGCAAAAAAAGGGGTATGTTATCTCGAGATGAGTGGTTGACAGTCGTGGAGGAGACGGAGAAGGACCTCTAGTTGAGACCATAGAAAAAATTAGCATATGAAACTTAGAATTTCATTCATGGTTCCCTCGCGCCAAACGGAAATTGTCTCACGTCAACAATGCACAGGAAAATGCTTAGGAATTCTAACCTACAAAGAACGATGCCAGCTGCACCGCTTTCGTTTCTTAGATGGACACGAAAGAGTCAATGAAAAGTTCGTCCGAATTATAGAGAGCGACAAAACAAATGATCAATAGCATAGAATGAGCGGGACAGGTAATTTGAATTTAAACTGTACATTTGAATAGCTTTGTTCTTTTGACTATAAATGCTGTATCACATCAACATCTACTACCTATACTACTTCCTTCGGTTCTTTGGGAAGATGAATACAGAGAGGATATGATACGGACAGAGATACCAAGAACAGCAATATCTAATGTAAGCTTTGGAAAGCACATTCTGTGCTCTTTTCTATGGGGCAGTGCTTGCACCGGCAAAGAAAAGCCATCCTGAAATAAAGAAGAGAGCATTCGCTGTACTGGCTGTCGGACCATGACTTTGGAAGTGGCAATAGGCCGATTCTTTGCCAGAGAGTCCCGAAGACCCTCGGTTGGGAAGCGAACGGGTCTTCTCATACAAAGCCTTGCTTCGCAAAAACGAAATGAGAAAACCCTTGATTTGTACGTCTCGCGCCGTAGCATACCCGTCTCGCTTGGGAGTATCCCCCTCGTCTCCCGAAAAAAAGGCCAACGATGGTTTGGGTCCACCACATCTGTAACCCAACTGCATCCCTTAGATCCACTGACTGCTACCGAAATCACTACTGCGTCTGGGGCTGTTCGTGCATACGTCGGAGTTGCTGCAAATGACGATGTCAAATCGGAGAAGCTTCGTTTCGTTGCCGTCTCTTTAAAAGAGCCCCCGAAGAAGCAGCTTTTGCAAAGATTGGAGTCTGGTGCCTCACTATTTCCGCGCCAAGCGGAGGTGGTGACGTTGAATCCGGTAACCGGCCGCGCCACGGAGTTCATTGTCGACCTTTCCAATGAGAATGAGCCCAAGATAGCCGATGCTAAAATATTGCCCAATGGCACGCAGCCCATGTTCACACCAGACGATTGCGAGCTGGCGGAATCAATCGTGCAGAATTCTCCAGAAGTCGCTGCTGTCTTGAAGGAGCGGTACAATATTGACGATATTACCCGTGTGGCATGCGATCCATGGAGCGTGAATATGGCTTCAGAGGAAGACTGGGCTTTGACGAAGTGGAACAAGGGGAGCGAAGTTCCTGCACGGCTTGTGCAAACCTTTTTGTACCATCGTCAATATGGTCAAGCTCTAGAAGACAATCATTACGCTCATCCTATCGACATTCTACCTGTCGTTGATTTAAATGCCCGGCAGGTGGTGCATATTGGTGGTATGGATCGTCCGCCACCTAAAATTCCTACAGAGTCGGTGAACTATCATCGTGATTTGCTGCGGACAAACTCATACTTGGAGACGACTTGGCGTCTAGACCTGTTGAAGGCACTTGACGTCGTCCAACCGGATGGTCCATCATTTGAAGTAACGGGAAATTTGGTAACCTGGCAGAAGTGGTCTTTTCGAGTGGGATTCAACTACCGCGAAGGCTTGGTTCTGCATGACGTTCGCTACGCAGGACGTCCGATTTTGCATCGCGCGTCACTCGTCGAAATGGCCGTTCCGTACGGTGATCCTTATCCGCCTCATCACCGAAAGTGTGCTTTTGATGTTGGTGACTACGGATTAGGATATTGTGCGAACTCTCTCGAATTGGGGTGTGATTGTCTTGGACACATTCATTACTTTGACGCCGTGCTGCCAGATTCGTCTGGAACGCCCTATGTGAAGAAAAAGGCGATTTGCATGCATGAGGAAGACCAAGGTATATTGTGGAAGCATGTCGAGTATCGGAATGGACATAGTGAATCGCGTCGGTCTCGTGAATTGGTCATTAGCTCGATTGCAACGGTAGTCAATTACGAGTATTTGTTCTATTGGAGGTTCAAACAGGATGGTATGATCGATTTCGAAATTAAGCTATCAGGCGAGTTATCAACCAATCTACCATCCATGGAAGAAGACGGCTTGCCGACACACGGAGTGATGGTATCTCCTGGTGTGAATTCTCAAGTGCATCAGCACATGTTTTGCGCCCGGCTGGACATGGCAGTCGACGGGCAAAAGAACTCGGTCTCCGAAATCGACGTAGTGGCACAGCCTCTTCATCCGAAGAAAAATCCATATGGTAATGCGTTTATGGCAGTAGAGAACAAACTGGAGACAGAAAAGGCCGCTGTACGAACTGCGGATTCCAATAAAGCAAGAGTTTGGAAAGTTTCGAATTCTTCTGGAGTCACAAATCGTATCACTGGAAAACCTACGGCCTACAAATTGGTTCCTTTTACTCGCGGACCAGCGCACCCAATAATGCTAGTAGACCCGTCATCGGCTGTGGCAAAGAAAGGCGCCTTTGCACAGGCGCATCTTTGGGTAACGCCCCATGCGGATGACGAACGCTACCCGTCTGGCGAGTACACACCGCAAGGAGACGGATCGGTTGGACTTCCAGATTGGACGGCCGGCAACCGCAACGTGGCTGAAGAAGATATCGTACTATGGCATGCTTTCGGTGTTTGCCACCTTCCGCGAGTGGAAGACTTTCCGGTACGTGTATAATGGAATCAACGTTTCAGGGTGCTGACAAGACTTTGTCGACTTACATTTTCTCTTTCTTAGGTGATGCCGTGCGAAATAACCGGGTTTAGCCTTAAACCTGAAAATTTCTTCGATGGCAATCCAGCAATTGATCTTCCTGCAGAAACGAACCAGGCGAGCAAACTTTCCAAGGCTTGCTGTGGGACAAGCGGAGACCAGCGAGAGCAATAAATTAGCATGTGTTTCCATTTTACAATTCATCAAAGAGCTCTTGATCCAGCTTGGCTAGTCTCATTTCATACTTCTTGTAAGCTTCTTTATGCTTTTTGCTTCTCATATGATTTTGCATCTGGGCTTCGCTCTGAAAATCCTTTCTGCAGCACTCGCACCGCCAAAAGTCTGGTTCGTCCTCACTTTCGCTCTCGCTATCAATGTCGCTCTCACTTTCACCTCTAAGTTTGTCAAGGTCATCTTCTTTTATGAAATGTTCTATGCCTTCGCATTCCCTGTCAATTCCTTGATCTTCGTCGAGGGGAGCGTGATTGTCTATTTCCCCATCAACTTTCAACGTGGTCTCTAAATTTGAGCCCAAGTTCTCGACTTCGTCGTCTATGTCCCGCTTTTTGCCGCATTTCTCATTATATGAGCCTTCTTTTTCTTTCCCGCCCTTTTGCTTCCCTTTCTTCTTTTTCCCTTTCTTGCTGCCGCCGTAGTCGTAGTCGTCTTCTAAATCAGCCAATCTTACTCGTCCAGCTAACCGATCCATTTGCTCGGCCTCGGCCATGGCATCCTCGGCTTCTTGTCGCCACTGGTCTCGTAGTTCCCGGGCTTCTTCTTTCTTTCGGGAGGCGTCTTCCTTTTTCTGTTTTTCTTTAGCAGCCTTTTCTCTTTCGATTTGCTCCTTTCTGGCTTTCACCCGGGGGTCTCGCTTCTTGACGAAACTCACGAGAGCTAAAATGTCTTCATTCCTTTCCCTCTTTGCCGCTTTGCGGGCTTTCTTGTTTTCTTCTTCCATTTTACGACGAACCCATCGACTTGGCGCTTCCTTAACGTCGAAGGGCCCGTAGGGATCCGCCCAAGCAAAGCTCAACGAGCTCGTAAAGGATTCCCAGCTCTGATAGAAAGCGCTCACGTCACCCCAGGAGCTCCTCAACGTTCCAAAGTCTCGCGGGAGAGACGAGACGAATACATGATCATTTTCAGCTTCAGCTACGGCGGCGAGTTCTCCATCGAGTATTTGTTGGAACGCCGTTCCATATACATCGAAAAAATCGCCATCCTTATCGGAATAACCCTTGTAGCATCCTGCGTACATGAACGGCACAACATCGAATACGATATGCACGTCATCGGATCCCGATGCGGCAGACCACCCCTTTAAAATAGCGTCACGATGCTTGTCGTACCATTTGCGCTCTGCCGGATCGGACAAACACTCGTAAGCTTGCTGAACGATCCGAAACTTTTCGGCAGTCGTTTCATCGTTCAGATTCTTGTCGGGGTGCAGCTTGAGAGCGAGTTTTCGGTGAGATTTTTTGATCGTTTCAAAGTCGGCATTTTGATCAATCCCGAGCACCTCGTAGTGACACACAATGCTACTTTTACTGCCACTCGCCATACTTCCGCCCCCAGTCCGTGCTCCCAGACGACCGTCGAGGAAATTGTGAGGACGGTGCTGAATGGTTTCCGGCTTTGAGTACCGACTGGCAAGTTCCGGTTTCTGCTTCGACTTGTTCACAGTCACAGTCAGGTAGAAATGAATTTTCGAGTTAGGGTTGGGTGGTTGGTTGGCGACGTGCAGGCACCTGCAGATGTCCAGACGCTTATCGAGTATGGAGAATGGGATTTACAGTTTACAGGTTGTGCGGGCTAGAGTCGCACTGGGTATTCAATTGCTTGTCTTTAAAAAGTCATAATATCGCGAGCAAGTTTCTCTCTTGGCAGGTACCATATCATGAATCAGATTATCGATGTAAGACGTACTACTTGTTCACATTTCTATGTTTCAACGATGAGCGATGTGCGATCAACGCCCATGTCTATGTGACCTGCAGAGTGGGATGAAGAGCGAAAAACTTCGATACAGACAAGAATTACACTCTTCACTGTAAATACCAAAAGAACTGATCTTGCGGAATAACAGATAATCTCAAGTAAAGATCTATAGAAAAGAGACTCGGTATTTTCCATTTTGAGTTCCTGCTTCGCGACTATTCCGATTTTTTGCTACTCTTTCCGCCAACCGCGTCCATATACGGCACAAGTAAGGGTCGCAGTCCTTGTTGGTAAATTGTCTGCGCCCCGTGTGTGTTGGGATGCCACATCCAAATCACCATAGCAATCTTAATCCAGAAATAGAAAGGAATCAAATTAACGACAAACGCAAAGAGAGATTCGAAAATATTGAGAAACGAAAAGACAACCCAGTACGTGAGCCACTGAGTGTCGTCAATGGATCCGCCATCCATGGACTTGAAACTCATGTACGCTGGGTACAGGAATCCGACGAGATCGACCAAGAGCTTGGCACCCCCAATCAGGGTCAACACCCCAGTGAGAATCGTGGAAAGAACGACAAAAAACAAGGCCTTAGGATATCCCGTTTGTGTTTCGAGCTGCTGGAGTCGATCTGCAATAATTCGAAGGAAGAGGTGAGTCACACCGCCTTGAACGGTTACAGCTCTTTCGTGCCGAGAAAGGTAGTTCTGGACCTGGGAAAAAAGGATTCGGAGTGAAGGTCGGCGACTTGTCGACGCTAAAATGTACGGGGGGCGATTGTAACCTTGCATGGCATCGTCTCGGCTCTGACTGTATTTCCTGGGTTATGAAATATCTTTGCAGCAAACAGCCATCCTGAAGAGGTAATCGAAAACAGATGCATACAAACCACTCCTACGAAATCGTGATGATAGCCGTTGCTCACGTAGGAACGAGTAGGTTTTCTACGTGCCAGAATTCAACCATCTTTGAGAAAATGACCAAACGAAAGTAGACCTACCTGCTTGCGTAATGGTGGGGTATTTTGCCATTAAGGCGTCCACCTTCTGGATTACTTGTTCGAAATGAGCGTGCATGCTTTATTTCGGGGTGCGGAGAGATGGCAATGGAAAAGGATGGACTTGTTCCCACGTTTGTTTCTGCGAACGATATTTGAGGAGTTTGGATCGCACGGCCTTCCGAACGAGCGCAACCGTGGTGCGGTCCCACGGTCTGACGGCACCCGACGGGCGTCGTCGTCTCTCGTCGAGGGCTGCTGCTGAGAGACAGAAAAGAGTTCGAAGGCAAACTGCGTCGTCGAACGGTGCGCGACGGAGTCCCGGTAAAATATGAATCCTGAATCAAGCTAACCCTATCCCGAACGAAAAAGCGAGGGACGACTGCGGACCGAACGGGATCCCACCAAGCGTACGACCGTTCCCCAAGAACAAGTATGTCGTCACCGTTATATCACAGTTAATGAAACTGTAACTCCTTTTGATCGATTGGCACGAGAAATGTGTCTCGAATGACCCGTGTCAAGAAAGTCTCCAGGGGCACTTTTTCATCGTTTCGTTCCATTTCCTTTGGTGTTCACAGTATAGATTGCAATTGCTGGATTGTGAAGCGCTGGTTATTGCAAACATCCAACATATTCAGAGCAACGCCGGATACGCATTTACGGTTAATTAAAAACTGCGTACTGAAGCGGCAAAGAAACAGCATGTCCAAACCCGAAGAATATCAGCACCTCAAGCACGCAGGTAACCACTGCGATGTTCTCAAACATGTTGTATTCCGGGCGTGTGTACAAGAGCAGCTGAATGTCCACGAGAACGGCATCATTTTGGTAGATTGTCACGCCGGTGAGGGCCTGTACGACTTGAGTAAGCAAACCAGCGGGGATTTTGAAAGAGGCGTGGCGAGGGTCGTTCAAAATCTGGACCAGACGGCCCCGCCAGCCGTCCATGATTACGTCAACGCTATTCAAGAGGCGGACGAGTACATGCAGTTCTATCCTGGTTCCCCTATGCTAGGGGCCAAGCTTTTGAGGGAGCAAGATGAACACCGTTTAGTGGACTTGTATGTCGAAGATGTGGAGGGCTTGAAGGATGGAGCCCTGTTTTGGCAGGCTGACGTATTTGAAGCCGATGCCGTTGAATTTCTTGTTCCCAACGATGACGATCGTCATAAAGTCATTTTGATCGATCCACCGTATCTCGATCAAGAAGACTTCTACCGAGCCAAGGTCTTGACGGAGCGTATTCTTGACCGAGATCCTTACTGCACTATTTTGCTGTGGTATCCGATGATACAAAAATCGCGATGGCGCTATGGCTACGCCAAGTCCATCAAGGACATGGCCAAGAAAAAGGCTAAACTTGGCATTTACCAAGCGTGGCTCACTGTAGACAAAGAAGGTTTGCAAGGATCTGGCATGATCGTAGTAAATCCCACTCAGCGCTTTGACGAGATTGTCGATGAGGATACCATAGACTGGTTGTCAGCCACACTTTTGAACTCTGGTCGTAGCGACTATTCTCTGGAGCAGTGGATGAAGAAAAAGAAGACAAAGACAGAGACTGAAGCATAGCGACTAAGGCAGAGTTCCCACTCTTAAGTGTATTTCTACATTTTTTCCAATGTTTCGATGCCGAGCAAAGTCAAAAGTAAGCGAATAGTGCCCGCAGTTGCTGTACACAGGGAAAGACGACTAGCTTTGATCTCTTCGCTTTCCGCTTTATTGACCGAGCAACTCTCGTAAAATTGATTAAACTTTTGTGACGTCTCGAAAAGATAGTCACACATTCTGTTTGGATACAGTTCTCGTTCAACTTCGTTCAACACGTCGGGTAACTTGACTAGATTCCGTATTAACTCCAACTCAGACTCGTGCGTGATCATTATTTCGGAAGCCTTTGGCCAATCAATGGCCCCGGTTCCTTCTTGCCCACTGGCCTTGCGGATGATACCACATACACGGGCGTAGGCGTAGAGCATGTATGGGGCAGTGTTCCCGTTCAGACTCAGCATGCGATCGTAGCTGAAGCGGTAATTCGACTCGCGATTCATGGAAAGATCGGCATATTTCACAGCACCGATACCTACAATACGCGCGACATTGTCCACACGGTCCAGGAATTCCTGATCGACGTTTTCGTTGCGCTTCTTCAAATCCGCACCAGAAATCCGGACAGCTTCGTCCAGAAGATCCTTTAGCTTGACAGTCTCACCGGACCTGGTGGCAAATTTCTTGCCATCTTCCCCTTGGACTAGGCCAAAGGGTACATGTTCCAGGGAAGCACCCTCCCTACAGAATCCGGCAACTTTTCCGGCTTCAAACACCATTTCGAAATGTTGTGCCTGTCCCGCATCCGTGACGTAGAGGACCCGGTCTGCTCTTTCTCCCGACTCTGCTCGGGGCATCAACGTACGGTGTCGCATGGCCGCCAGATCGGTGGTTGCGTAATTAAAGCCACCATCGGATTTGCGCACAATCATGGGCAACGGAGAACCGTCACGATTGGTGTATCCTTCCAGATATACCACTAAGGCTCCGTCACTCTCGACGGCCAAACCCTTTTCGACAAGTTCGTCGACGACGTCCTTCAGAAACGGATTGTAAAACGACTCGCCTCGCTCAACCAGGCCTTTAATTTGTAGGCGATCGTAAATCTTTTGATATTCCTTGCGACTCGCTGCGCACAAGGACTCCCAGGCGGCCAGCTCCTCTTCGTTTCCCGCTTGCAGCTTCACGACCCCTTCGCGCGCTCGCGTCTTGAATTCATCGTCTTCGTCGAAACGTTTCTTGGCTGCCTTGTAAAGTTGCACCAAGTCTCCCAGATCCACATCGTCGGCGGTGTCTGATCGCAGCGCTGCCGGATACTCGTCCCGCAAATGCTCGACCAGCATACCAAACTGTGTTCCCCAATCGCCGACGTGATTAAGTCTGGTCACTTCGTGTCCAGCGAATTCGAGAACGTTGCACAGGGTATCACCAATAATGGTCGATCGCAAATGGCCCACGTGCATTTCTTTGGCAATGTTGGGGGACGAAAAGTCGACGACAATTTTTTGTGTTTGCGCCGTGCGGGGAACCGCCAAACGCCCTTGAGCGTCCCCAGCCATGCTCGAGACGGCCTGCGTCAAGTACGATGTTCGAAAGCGCAAATTGACGAATCCCGGGCCGGCAATTTCCGGCTCTTCCATGAACGATTGAATTTTGGGTTGCAGGGCTTTGACGATTTGTGCGGCGCATTCGCGGGGACTGAGGTTGAGTGCTTTGGCCAAGCCCATGGCGGCATTGACTTGGTAGTCTCCGAATTCCGTCTTGGTGGCGGGTGTCACCATGGCATCCTGTTTTGCAAAGGGTCGGGCTGCCGCTACGGCTTGGTCGATCAAGGTTTGTCGGTCGGCGTCGGACAGTTTGGGGTCGTCCGGAACATCGTTGGTGTCGTCCACGCCGTTGGGTTTCTTTTTCTTCTTTTTCTTCTTGTCTAATTTGGCGAGTACGGTTCCTTTAGCGACTTGTTGGGGATCGTATAGTTCGTTCAAGACTTGGACGACGGCGTCCTGTAGCCAATCAATGCCTTGGAGGGACGCCGGCGCCGCGGGTGCTTCCCGGGAGGTGGAGAGATGTCGTGTGGCTATGGTGGTGCGTCTCTGGACACGATGTGCGATCGAGTGGCTGCTGTGGATGGGTCGAAGGTGTGGACGTAGATGGGTCCAGGCCGTCGTCGTGGGCACGCGACGCCCCACTCGGCACCAAAGGAAACAGTACAACGTAGTGGCCGTGACGGTTGCCGAGGAACGGAACATGATTCGGAGAGGGGAGTATGGGGCGTTAGGGGCGACCCGAATGCACTCCTTGCCAACGACTTTTTTTTCGGCTTGGACGAAAGGGAACGTCCGGTACGCGCGTACTCCTGGCCTTGGAGCGCAGCGACGGAAGAAGGATCGGTGTGATGGGCCAAAGAAAATGTGGATGTGTGTATGTTTGTTTGTGAAAGCAGTAGTTAGAAGTGAATGTGCTATGGGGCAGGGGAGACGGGCGGAGGGGGGGGGGGAGGGCAACAGACGGTGACTATGACGTACATGCTTTGTCGTTTTGGTGAGTGTTGAATAAGGATGGGGTTAGATTTGCATCCATTCGCCTTCCTTACTGTCAGCAAATTAGCTAATAATAGGGCTTTGTCTACCTACGACATTTTCTCACTTATCTAATTGTTTCTACCGCTGTTACCGCCAAACGATTACTCACTGAAAAGGTAGGTAGGTACTGGTAATTCCGTTCGTGCGAACCCGAATTTGCGGTCACTGGCGTGTGGACTCCGTGACTCAAGCCGCACGGGATTGAACGGAAGCAGGAAAGGCGAGCACGGCACGGCACGGCACTATCTCTAGTAACCAAACCCACACGCGGAACCAACACGTCGAGTCTCTCTCCCCCGCGCACAGGCCTCGCTCGTTTCCACCACGGGGTTCCCAACTCTCACGATCCCCCCCATCCCCATTCGTTGGGTTCGCGGGGTGTTGGGCCCTCGGTTCGTTTCCTTGTCCGTGGTGAACAGTGTGTGAGTATCTTTATCTTCTATTGTAACGAAACCCTTTCATTTTCTGTCCTGTTGGTATCGTTCGAAGTCAGCAGTCCAAGCGTTGGAACGACAGTGAATTCTATTGGTGTAGCGGTACTCGAAGGTCGTCGAGGAAGATAACCGCCGGCACCGCGATTCCTCGGACTTTACGGGGTCCCTTGTGCGTTGCGATATATTTAGCCATAGTCGTACCCAAACTGATTCGTTCCCGACTGCTTGTTATGTTACAGGAGACATCGCCGTTACGCACCCTACGTCAATACACGCACACACACACACAACACGGTTGGTCGAACCACTCGTGAATTTGGTGGCGTAATTATTGGACCAGCAATACAACTTAATACCAATCAATACCTTATCTAGAGTCAACATGATCAGGGGAAAGCCTACGAACACGGAACCGTTGTCCACTGCACCGGTCGCCACGGACGAAGCGGCGGTCGATCGCGCCGGGAGTTCCATAAGCAATCCCGATTTGGAAACTCTAGCGAACCTTGCCGCTCCCCCGAGTCGCCGAGCGACTTCACCGCTCGCCGCTTCCACCCCTCGTTCGACGGCATCCTTGCCAACGACAAATTCGCGTACGCAGTTGATAAACGCGACCGAAGCCTTGTCGAACTCGCGGGCGGTCTCGTCGTCGGGCGCAACAACACCCCGGGGACGAGCTCCGGTGCGGGATAGCGCGGAACCTCCGCTCCCGGTGCGGTGTATCAACCCCGCGGCGGACGTCAACGCTCGTCTCGATACGCAGGTCGAAGTCCGCGTCTATCCCTGCAACAACTCGCAGTTGGGAAAGAAAAAGTTCACCACCTTTAACGTCAAACCGGAAGGAGTCATTATTCAAGGCAACAACAAGACGAGGTCGGGCGTGGACTTGGGACACGCCTACGCCGCGCAGATTGGACGGAAACTCTCGCGGTACGAACTGAGTGACTCTCGCGCTTGTCAGTTGCTCGTTACCACGCACGGCAAGAACTTTTGGGTGGTGCCCGCACCCGAGGCATTTTCCCGGCATTCCGGAACCTGCCGCTTGCTCGGAGATCGCAAGCATCCCGCCGCCTCGCACGTGCTGCAGGTCGGAGACTTTCTCCGTGTTGGCAGTGTCGGTGTCGTCGTTATTGAAACTCACGACGGGGTGGAAAACAAGGTATTGTCCGAAGAGAGGATTCAGAAGATTATGAAGGATACCACCAACTCCAACGGCGGATTCTTGGATTTGGCCGAAACCGATGGTGGTACGTTATTGTTGGTGTCAAATGTGTATACTATGTGGTTTGGTACAATGCGCAATGGTCCGCTCACTTGTACTGTGCGTTGCTGTTTATTTTTGCGGCAGAAAATTCCGATGACTCCATTGACGGCGAACGGGAGCCCGGTATCATTACCAAGCCCCGTGCGCACCCGCAGGAAATTGCCGGCGACAGCCCCGTCTGCTACATGTGCTTCGATGAAGAAGATTCCGAAGAAAACCCAATGATCACTCCCTGTAAATGTAGCGGAGATACCAAGTACGTCCATGTGGATTGTCTCCGCAAGTGGCATACGGCGGAAGCCGACAACCAGATCTGCTTCCTCTCGTCTGTCGACGCCACCTGTTCCGTCTGCAAAAGTACCTTCAAGTCCGATTTTAAGCTCAAGGATGGACGTCACGTTAAGCTATTCAAGTCCTCCTTGGAGCCTCCATACGTTTCGCTGCTGGTGGCCACCAAGCACGAAATGGCCCAGCGGCTTTTCAACACGCGATTCCAGCTATCCTTTAGCACCCTGATGAAGCCCGATGGCAAAAACGCTACACGCCCGCTACTTTTGGGGCGCTCTTCTGGATCCGACATGGTCTTGGATTATCGCACGGTCTCTGCTCGCCACGCCTCTATTCGCTTTAAGAATGGGGAATTCATCTTTACGGATGGCGGCTCGTCCAACGGCTCCTATCTTTATTTACGGAAGCCCTTGGAACTGTCCCCATCCCAGGCCGTACAGTTTCGTCTGGGGCGTTCGATGATCTCCATGAAGGTGGTCAATAAATGGAATCGCCGTTTGCTGCGGGCCGTCCGCCGTTCCGGCAACGGCAGCAGCAATAATTTGGAAGAAGACGGCGCCATCGACGACCGTTCGATTGGTAGCAGCGACGGCGACGTGCGTATTACGGACGGCACCACTGGTGTAGTCACGCGGACCGCCCAGCGTCGCACGCGCGAAAGCGTCATACGGTCGCTGCCTCCTCCGGGACAATTGTCGCAGCACAGTTCCAAGCATTTGGACTTGCTCTACGCCCTGGCTTATCCCCATCGAGATTCCAAGGACATGTCGGGGAGCCGCAACGCAAGCCAGAATCGATCGGCCAAGATTGTCGACGGGACGGCTGAAGCGAAGGAGGAAGAAAACCACGACGAGGAAGATGTGGTCAACGAATTGGGTCCTTTGAGCCCGAACAGTAGCATTACGGAAGCTGTACTGGCGGAGGATTCCGCGTAAGAATACAGTCGGTAGCAAGTGCATGCGAAATTCCCAAGTCCTGCGCTAGCTAGGTGGCGTTGTCTAGAGCGCAGAAGTAACAGTAAGCGACACCTAATGCATCAGATATTAATTTGTTCCTAAAACTTTTTGCACAACGTATTACAGACAAATATGTAAGGGCGACGCCGACCACTAATCGGACGCGTCAAAATTGCTTGCATCATACAATGGTATGTTTGTCGTAGGCAACTGGACTAGGTTTTCGTCGACTAATTCGTTCCCGGCCGCTGTTGTTCTCGTCATTACTTTGGACCGAAATATCGGAAGTATGTCGTACCATTTCCACGTCTTGCGTGACCACCGTAGAAGGAATGGGCGGGGCCGTGTCGGGAGGGGTTACGTGCGCAGCCTCGGCTTGTACTTCTCGGCCCCCTTCCATGCCCTGCAACTCCACGCTAGCGACCGCGTCCTCTTGGTAGGGCGTTGCGGTGAAGGTGACATCCCAGTCATACCCGAGGACGACCTTCTCCATGCCGCGGGGATAGCGCACGCCTTGCCACGGATTGAACCAGTGCCACGCCACTCTGGGCGACGAACCCCCGAACATTTCGTTGAAGCCTTCCGTGACGCGGGAAAATTCCGTGCCCGTTTGACCAACGCGCATTTTCATGCGGGCAATCTTGCTCTGTCCCGTTTCGATAGCTTCCATCTGTTCGCAGCCCATACTGCAGGTAAAGACTAGAAAGACGAGCGACACAATGACGAGGCCTAACACCCAGTGACTGGAGTAAAAGTCGTTGCATTCGGCAAAGAGGAATTCCGTGTCGTTGTCTTCGTCCAAAAATCGGTGCAGTGGTCGAAAGAATTTTTCGGGTTCCGCTGGGAGTGCCTCCTCGTGTGAGGAGGTTTGGCCGGTGCTGCTGCTGGCGCCACCGCCTTCGTGCTCTTCAATGACCCTGACGTAACCACAGTGTATGACGCGTAGTAGCAGCAGGAGCAGGGAGGTCAAGCAGGCCAAGCAAGTGTAGAGTAGAAAAAGACAAAAGTATTTGTGATTCATGGCACCTACCGCGTTGCCGACCTATAGAAATTTGCAAGAGTGGTAAGTAGCGGAACGAATTTTGTGAGACGAAGGTGGAAAATCAACCTTATCTACGTGTGTCCCTACACACATACGCATGCCTGCACGCATAAGCATCGACACGGAACGCTGCCACACACGCGTACGTACCCAGGGACAAAAATGATCAAACTTGACGACACAGCGTCCCGTGACACTGTCGTGGTGTGCACGTGGGGGTTTGTAGTTATCGTGACACTTGGGACAGCGTCGGGTGCCGCGGGCCTGGCTCCGTGCCGTGGAGAGGGCTCCACTGTTGGCCCTCCGTACAATGGTCAAGGGCCGTGCTCCCAGAGGAACGGCGCCGGGATCTGTCGTCCAGGCCATGTACAAACTACTCAAGGCCAGTAGAGCAATGGGAATATAGAGGGAAAAGAAGACCACGGTCGAAGCCAGCGAGTTTTCGATCGTGTACGCTCCCAGAACGTACAAGGCGTAAGCGTGCACACCCCAACTAAGTGTGATGCCCAAGAAGCCGCAAATGTCCAAAGAGAGCCACCGTTTGGCGGTGAACGAAGTCCCCACTAAGCCGCACACGTCGTTGCGTCCCGCCATGATGGAATGCGCGTCAGGACTTCTACGACTGATGAGGACGGGGGTTCAACACGACCGGCACTGATTCACCGGTTTCGCGAAACGGGAAGGACTCTTTGGTCTCTGCAATGGTGCTAGCTAGACTAGGCTACGGGTTTAACCTTTCCGAAACATGCGAACACCTTGCCTCCACACCACCGACTTTGGTTCCGCAACGGTGGGGAATCAGGGGTGCGCTGACTGAGAGTAGGAACACTGGATGAAACTACGTTTGCGAATGCGTTAGTGTGCGCGGGTGCAAGGGTGCGTGTCTGCTAACTATTTGTTAGGTATTCGATGAGGGGCGTCCCGGTTGAGAGGGGTGACGGCAGGTGTTCGTCGCGATCGCTGGCACAGTGGCTGCGAACTAGCTTACGATTATGTTCGTTTCGAGACAGCGAAGCGCGTGCGCGGATACGAATGCCCCAATCATGAAGCTGCCTTACTGTCGATTCGTGTCACAAATCCTATTTGTATCCCAAACCCCTATTCTTCAGACACCTACCACAATTGACCCCAACAATCGCCAAACCGTATAGGGTTAGTTCCGGTACTGTGGGGAAGACTCGGGGACTCGCAGTGCAAGCCGATGATGCTTCATCGGGAGGGTTCGATGAACACCGGCATTCCACTTCGATAGCGAACGGTGAAAGTGTCCCTATTCGTGTGGCGCTTGGAGTTCCAGTATGGCTCCGATGGAAGTAGATTCTCCGCACGAGGAAGAACGTCGGACTTCCGTGCACCCGGTACGTGTGTGTATGTGCGTGTTTGCGCGTGTGTGTGTCTTGTTATCGCCCGTGAACTCGATGCGATGCAGCAATCACACGCTTTCTCACATACAATGTTCTTTGTGCATATTGTACTATTAGTTGGCGATTGTGAACATGTCGGATCAGTATACACGTATTACCTGTGGTGGGTCTCCGCTCACTCCGGATTCCCCCGTCGTTGGTTTGCTCTTCGGAACGGACCATGACCATCACTGGCAGATCAAAGACGCCGACGACGTTCCGGTCGACGCTTCGGAATCCGCCACCACTCTCATTGGTTTGCATCAAGCCGTCTTTCCGCAACATCGAGTGCTGGGTTGGTACCGCGTGACGTCGGACGATTCTGAACCACTCGAACGCGATCTCGTCTTGACGAAGCAGCTCGCGGAACACTACCAAAGGCGGAATTTTGTCTTTGGTCTTTTGCAAGTGCCTCGCTCGGACGCGATTGCTGCGGCAAACGCGAACGATGAAGTCGACCAGGACGAGCTGCCCTTGACTTTGTATCAGGTTCACGGTGGTTCGGCGCTGGTAGCCATTCCCGCCTGGACACTCACAACCTCGGACGCCGAAAAGATTGCCGTCGAACGCGTCGTTCGTGAAAAGACGAAACATCCTACGGATAGTCGATATGTACAGCAGACCAAACAAACGCAACAGTCTGTGGAGAATATTCAGCATCGCGTCGACGTTCTCGTTCAGTTCTTGGAAGATACCGTTAATGGCACGCTCCCGCACAATCCGGCTTTGTTACGGAAAGTGCAAAGTCTAGTGTGGCACCTTGGACCCGTGGCGGCAACTTGTCCTCCCCGGGGGTTGGCTCTGGAGAAGGGACTGCAGCAGCTGGCCATTTTAGCGCAAACGGTACACGCCGTGCAGATCTTTACCGACAAGGTCCGAGTCCTGGCCGAAGCCAACTCTGGGGTACCCGGTGGTCGTCCCATCGGATCCCATTCCGCCCGTCGCTTCGCAGCGTAAGAGACAGCATGAGGACGTTTGACAACATTAGTCTGGCTGCTTGCCAAGGCTGACTGTGAATATAGCTGACACGCCGAATGTAGAGACCTCGTCTCCCGCAGTGCGTATTCCAAACAACACGGTTGCTGCTCAAAGCCTGTTAGGTAGAGGGATGCTAAGTAAGCATGGTTGCACTAGCCCTGATGGACCAATGAATACTCCAGCTACTCTTCGTCTTACGATCCCTTTTGATGCAGGCCGGTAAACGCATTCCATCTATTTGTCTTATCATCTATTAACGCAAAAGCTGCCAAAAAATAATATTTGTTTGAAGGATCGTCGAGTGATTCACATTATGAAACCTACTTTCCCGGAATACGGACTATGTAACTAAACAAAAACACATTCTCCTAAACATAAATAACATCTCCAAATCCTTCCAGACCATCCAGCCGTCAGCCCCAAATTTGATAGACCCGACACGCGCCTCCACATTTGCATCGTAAGGTCCGCATGATGCAATTGGAAGTTTCAAAATAGTGTTGGGCATCCATCCAATCACATCATACGCGAGAGGCGAAAGAGCTTGTTCCTTCCCCTCAATGCCGTCTTCGTCGGAAGGATAAGTTTCCCTTTCACTTGTCAATTTCTTGCTAATTTCCGGACCAACCGCCTTTCCTGACAGAGATCCACGGAGCATATCCGAAGTATCAACAGTCGGACTCGTCACGGATACATCCTCAAATAAGTTGCTCTTCGGGCTGGAAGCATTGTTCCCAAAGGATTATGCGTTCCGTATTTTCTTGCACTGGGCGATGTATCGCAGGATACACATCCCCTCAAGCTGAACACAAAACTGTCTACCGTAGGTCTAGCTCGACCTGGTCACGGTGGAGGAACGAAACCATGGACCGTACTGGTGAAATGCGTTCCATACAGGTCGCTGTAGATATCGTTTGGCCTTGTACGCGGAGAAAGTTCTTTTGACGGCGGCGACTTTGTCGGAGTCGGAGGGTGAGCGAAAAGGAAGGCTCCGCAGGGTCGTGTACCAATGGCTTGATGGGCTCGCTTCGGTGCGGCACTGAAAATCAAGAATGAACATGACGTCACAAATCTAAAAGTAACGCCGTGCGGAAGCAGTATTGACAATTATTACAAGAAGGGTTTGCAAATGTACTACTTGTAG
>Ga0160421_1000147_pt1 | contig 24400 bp, 16 predicted proteins | sample TAMARWmetagpilot_FD_108195 | JGI IMG/M metagenome (GOLD analysis project Ga0160421, IMG submission 108195) | Phycosphere-associated microbial communities from TAMU algal ponds, Corpus Christi, Texas, USA - TAMU ARW-7 10/27 metagenome pilot | ecosystem: Engineered > Artificial ecosystem >... | reverse complement strand
GAGCACATCATCCGATGTTCCCAAGGTTTAGACTAGTTTCATGACCGAAGGATAACCCCAATGACTACGTCACAGGTCATCCTCGTACACCCAAATCCGGGTCTGTATGGCCATACTGAATCAATATCACCGGACAATGCAAGCGTTTCAACGGTCTGACACACGGTGGAAGGGATCGTGGAACGTGTCGTGCCTGACGTACATAGATCCGGGTTTGCATCGATCGGAACCAACGGGATGCTCCAAAGCACACGTGACGCTTTATCATTCGAGGACGATCCAAGCAAAAGTAGTACATTTACTGCTACATTAGCTTACGGTTACAAAAATAGATCTAAATCTCTATGAACTCTAGGATAAAAGCAAACGAGATCACAACGAGAGAAAATGGTTGGTTGATGTGATTGTTCGGAAAAACTGGGTTTCCTCAGACACGCGGCTTTTGTTCGAGACATGGTCGTCCCAAAAGGGCGGGCAGCCGGTGCGAGTCGCTGGCAGCTATCACAATGCAGCCAATCCGTCCCTGGATACCTCACTGGGAAAACGTCCGTTGTTGCTCGTTCGTGAATCACCATCTTGAAAGTCTTTTCAAAAGTTACCCCATCCACGTCTTCACACTTTTAGAAAGTATTGACACCACCGACTGCTGATCTACTCGACAAAGGGATATACCTGGGCACCGCTCTTGTAAAACATCTTGTTGCCGGCGGCGAGAGTTGTCACAGGCTGATCCTTCAACCCTGTGGCCTTTTGAATTCGTAGAACCGCCTCGATTTGATCCATCGGACCCATACAACTGGTAATCTCGACAATATCGATATTCTCCGTCAGCCATTCCTCCATCATGTGTTGCGTGAACCACTGCAGTAGAGAGGCCACGTTGTGAATCGACTTGTCCGTCGTCCACTGCTTCTGACCACACACTTTGCAGTCAAACGTGGCCTCCAAAGTGACTGGACCTTGATTGCGATCCGAAGCTGTGGCGGTCGCCGTGACGGGCCGGAGAACGCCCAACTCGAAATTCTCTTTGCCAAAAATGTCCTGCAACTCATCGTGCCACCAACCGTACATTTCCAACGCCAAGCGATCCGTAACTTGCTCGGAACAGGCCGTACCGCGATCGGAAGTAACGGCTCGTAGAGGACGCCCGGGATTTTGTAGTTCAATCACAATCACATTCGATTGCAAGCCGACAACTTCTTGGTGGACTTGGGCAAAGATCACGGGCAACGTGCTGAGGAGTAGTAGCAAAGTGTTCGCCATGTTGGAGTGGACCATGATGCCGTGGCTGTTGTTATAAATACAATGGTGGGAAGGATACGAAAGGACAATCAAGAATATTGTAAGAAGGCAATCGCTTGGTCGTGCTTTTTTTTTCCCTGCAGAATTTGAAGGTTGAAGAAAAAATGAGACGATCGGGGTTTAGCCGTGATGTTCTGGTCTTGACTGTGAAGTGTGATGTTGCGAAGCGAATGACTCTTCGACCAGGAGTCTTTCGGCCGGTTCAGAGCAATATGCTACCACCTATCATAATACTTCGGATTGCCTTCACAATTCCATTCAAACGAGAACGAAGCCACTGGAAATAAGCAAAATGTGTATTTACGACCTATATATATGTTTTGTTTACTGCCCCAAGACCACGACGTGTCGTATACGACTCTATTCAGCATTGGGAGTACAAGCACTGCGATGGTCATAGAACAGGCATCATTCCTTGAAATTGCCCTGAAATGGAAAATATGCTCTTTTACAATAGCCGGACGATCCGAAGACTCTCCGTCTGTCCATGGCTCGACATATATATCCCAACCCGGAGTTCTATCATCCATCCAACAACTTACGATTTCGTCTCTAGAGCCGACACAGAAATCACCCTCGCAACATCGCTGTGGTTGACAATGGAGAGAGCAAGGTCCACTACTGTCAGGCAGCCGCATTCATTCCGCTCTGCTCTATTGAAATTACAATTCAATTATCGGTGTTACTTCACAAACGTTCTGAAAACGTCACACGCTCAACATGACGTCGCAATCGTCCCACAAATCGAATTACGCGCTGGCCATTTCCTTTCTGGTTCAAGAGCTGATGGATGCGTACGACAACGGTGATACCGTCAATTTGACGCAACTCAAAGGCAAGGCCTCGCGCAAGTTCAAGTTGAAGGGAATTCCCAAAATGAGTGACATACTGCAGGGTCTACCGATCAATTACCGCAGCAAGCTATGGCCGTACCTGCAGACCAAGCCGGTCCGTACGGCCTCTGGCGTTGCCGTCGTCGCCGTTATGAGCAAGCCACACCGGTGTCCGCACATTGCCTACACTGGAAATGTTTGCGTTTACTGCCCCGGTGGACCGGACAGTGACTTTGAATACAGCACGCAGGCGTACACTGGATACGAACCAACCTCCATGCGCGCCATTCGAGCCCGTTACGACCCCTACAGTCAAGTCAAAGGACGTGTCGCGCAACTGCGAGCCATTGGACATACGGTAGACAAGGTAGAATTCATTGTTATGGGAGGGACCTTTCTGAGTTTGGATAAGGAGTACAAAGATTATTTCATTCGTAACCTACACGATGCCTTGTCGGGATATCATTCGCAAACAGTGGAAGAATCAGTTCGATACTCAGAGCAAGCTGTTACCAAGTGCATTGGAATTACTATTGAAACCAGGCCTGATTACTGCTTAAAGCCACACTTGGAAGAGATGCTTTCATACGGTTGTACGCGAATCGAAATCGGTGTACAAAGTATCTACGAATCCGTGGCACGAGAAACTAATCGCGGACATACGGTGGCGGCTGTTTCTCACTCGTTTCAGCTAGCAAAGGATTGCGGCTTCAAAGTTGTCACGCACATGATGCCGGATCTACCAAATATGGGCTACGAACGAGACTTGGAGGGCTTCAAGGAGTACTTTGAAAATCCAATGTTCCGAAGCGACGGTATGAAGCTATACCCGACTCTAGTCATCCGAGGAACGGGCTTGTACGAATTGTGGAAAACAGGTCGATACCAGAATTATACTCCAGACCAATTGGTGGAACTAACCGCGCAAGTTTTGAGCCTCATTCCACCGTGGACACGTTTGTATCGAGTCCAGCGTGATATTCCGATGCCACTCGTCTCATCTGGTGTTGAGCACGGCAACCTCCGTGAACTCGCCTTGCAAAAAATGCGGGAGCAAGATTTGCCGTGTCTGGATATTCGATCGCGAGAAGTTGGGATGAAGCAGATTCATCACTCCGTCACGCCTGATCAGGTCGAACTAGTGCGGCGCGACTACGTTGCCAATGGCGGATGGGAAACTTTTCTTAGCTACGAAGATCCGACACAGGACATTCTGATCGGGCTGCTGCGATTGCGCAAAACATCGCCTGCTGCATGGTTGAAGGAAGTTGCCGAATATCCTTCAAGTATTGTACGAGAATTGCACGTATACGGCACTGCTGTTGCCGTCTCGGCTCGCGACCCGACTCGTTTTCAGCATCAAGGCTTTGGTATTCTGCTAATGGAAGAAGCCGAGCATATTGCCCGGGACGAGCACGGGTCCAAAAAGTTACTCGTCATTGCGGGGGTCGGAACGCGGCACTATTACCGCAAGATGGGGTACCACCTGGACGGACCGTATATGAGCAAAATGTTGCTGTAAAATAGAAATCTTTACTTTTCCTTGCAAATTGCTGCCAACTATACTAACTGCAAGATAGTTTAGCCACGGTACCAAATTAACTGCATTAGCAACAGAAAAGCATAGCATGTCAGCTGCGAGTGTGCTCAATAGACGTCCCAAGTACTAGAGCTAGCAACGCACTATCGTGAGGTGAAATGACAGACTTGAATGAATGTGTTATACTTAACTGTAAGTGCCAGCGCCATAAAAAGATGATTCGATGACAACTTATTTTCCATCGCCAGGTTCCAACGACGGAGTGCATCGGAGTAATTGCTACCAGTCAATAGTGATCTATTTTACTGTCAAGATTACAAATTGCTCATGACAGGCGCTATCACGAGCTCTGGTCAGTGGAGAAGAACAGTGAAGAAATCCAGTCCACGGCTCTAGTCACTCAAACATTAGCAGTGAGAGAAAAACATCAACTTTCGATCGTGGTCGTCCAGCTGTTTAACAGTTCCACAATAAACGAAAAGATGGCATCGAAAACTCTGAATAGAGAATTATCGTGTTGGGAATCTTGACAGGAGTTGGCCTGTTCCGAAAGATCTAAGTTTCACAAACAAAACCAGAAAATATGCTTATTCCCTTTTCACCATAAATCTGCTTTTTAACTGTTCGATAAATCTTGATCACGGTCAAGATTGTATTCTTACCCAATTCTTCATCTGTTAAATTATTCAAATCCGAAATGGTCATTCTATTGAAGAGGCATCAATTCATCTTAACAAGTATTGTAGACCCTTTTCTGATCGGTAACAAACATATATCGGAATTTATTGGGCACTGTAAAAGACCATATAGTTTGTAGGGATCCCCGATCATCCGATGACTTCTCTTGCAGAGACTTTTACCGTTGGGCAATTGTTTGGTGAACTGGCGTATTTCTCTTCGTGATTTTCTTCAGATGAGAGCAGAAATAGATATACCAGGTGGTCTTGTCAAACGCCACGATTGCCCGCTTGGCTGTGACCGTTTATTTTTTACACGATAGCAGACGACAGCAACCACTACATTAGCTCCGCAGATTCTCGGAGCGTTTACAGTTACAGTAAAATCTCTTGTTTTGAGCTTGCGAAAACTCTCACAGTCAAGCCACAAAACAAAAAGAGAATCACTGCAATACAACTTCTCAGTATGCCGCTTTTCAAACGACAACGTAGTGAAAGCATGCAATATGCACAATCGAAACCGTCTGTATCAACAACTCCGTACCCGTCGGGTAGTTCTACAGACCGCAGCGGGGACGCCGAGTACACTTCTTGTTCCGAACCCGCTACGTTTCCGCAAAGTCCTGCACACGTTGCCAAGAATGCTTACCAAGAGCAACAGAATCCGCAGCATCAAGGAAAACTTATTCTAAATACAAATTCTGGGGCGGGATCGTATCAACGAACGCAACGAATCGGGGCGATTGCGATTCGGAACGTACGATTTGCCGATCAAGCGCTCTTGTATCCGAACGATCGCACAGAGGAAGAGGTTCAAGATGCTTGGTATTCCGGAGATGAACTCGATGTTTTCAAGAAGGAGCGACGAGATTTGGTGAAGCAATTGAAACGTGTCAACTTTGATCTCTCTCAAATCGATCAGACACACACGTCCCTGCGTGGCTTTGAACCATACTTTTCAATGGAAATCAACAAGGCTACCAAAAGTGCTCGCAGCTTTGTATACCATGTCGTATTTGGCGAACAAGAACGCCAGCGCATGTTGAATATTGTAGACCGGGAAGCTTTGCGGGAATTAGCTGCACAAGCATCTGACTGGGCCTGTGCAAGTGCCATGCAATTGGGATACAAAGATGCCCTGGAGTGTCACCTGGAGAGCCTGCTCTTTTTCCAAGAACGATGCAGTATTTCTCCATAAAGTTTTTGCGTTAGGAAGGGGTTCTATCTGATAGGGGGTCCAGCCTTTTTTGTTCAAAGCGTCGTACACTCCTGTTGCCCTTTTCGATCGGTAATGATCGTATCTTTCTAGTAATTGAGTTTGTGCCATGAATGACTCGTAACGAGTGATTAAAGCAAACAACGGTTTTTAATGGAAGCAACGGATGAATTTCATTTTCTTCTCTAGCTCGTTTCGTACTTTACGGTAGGTAGTTTATACCATTCCGACTGTTTTCCACCGTATGTACTATTTACGTGCAAGTTCACCGAGGCTGCAGCTTCGACCGGTAGTTCGGGAGCAGGCGTCGATATCGTGTTCTTCACTCGTGCGCGCGTTTCATTGGCCAGCGGAAAGTTAAAAGCACTCCGGTTTCCACCTAACGCTACCGGTCGAAGCTAGCGTCGAGATCGTGTGATCTTACTCGTGCGCGGCTTTTTTGGCCGGCGAGAGAAATGCCACTCGGGATTACGTTGACAAAGCAAAGAAAGGGCAATATTATTCAATATCCGGAACGCGAATAAGTACGAAATTACTTATTGATATCCCCTCCGGTCCATAAAAAACTGTTGATCGACGGAGCTAGCCATTTTCCGAGACGAATGGTTATGTACGTAGACAATAAAGGCAATAGCAGGAGGAGACTTGAATATGAGGCCACTCCTCAAGTAATGTCAGAATTCAACACAGCACTACTTCCAAAACCGAAAGGACTCCAAATCTTATGGAGAGGTGCGCAGACATAGAAATAACGATTGCTTTTAAACGTGTGTTCACTTTCAACTTCATTCTCGCCACCGTGCGACGAGCACAGAGCTCTATGATGTTAACAGCCGCAGGGAAAAAGATTTTAGCAAAATTAACAAGGCCTTCATATGTAACACCAGATGATTGGGATACCAACGCTAGGTACCGAACACCAACTAATGTCTTGACCGCCCCTATGCACTATAACACCGTGACTCCATATGAGGACAGGAGCAAGGCAAGTCTGGTATTGTAAGGCCGGAAAAACTTTTGCAGTTCGTCGCGTGTGGCCGTAGATCCTGAGCTTGCTAGAGTCTGGTTTATGCCAGTTGTACGACGCCAGGTAGAAGCCAACAATGTGGTAGGAACCACCACATTGTCATCGTGGGGTAGATTGGCAAACTCTAGCACACGCTGATATTTTCGAGACGGATTTTGTGACCAATCGTCACTCAATACTACCATCACATCCTTGGACGGATTTTTGCCGGCCGCTCGCATTGCCTGAAACCACTGCCGCAGCTGTATTTCGTAAATTGATCGTCCGATGACGCCTTCCAGTGATTCGTCCTGGTACTTGAGCCAGGCCACGTCTTCTTCGGACGACCCGTGCTTGACTATGCTCGTGGCGTTACCCATCCCAGTGGCATCCCCCACCAAGCCATGTTTGCGCAAAATCGCCAAGTCCTTGTCCAACCAGTCCTTGAGCGACAAAGGCAAACCCTTGGCACGGGCCGCTTGATAGTGTTCGAATACACGGTCCGTAGGATTCCGTAGCACCACTAAGAGTTTTATCCATGGTGTGACACAGAACACACGTCGCGGCAACAATGTACTGTAAAGCAGATACCCTGGTGTAACATCCACACTCCGCAGGGCAGGATTAGCTTGGATAGCTTTTAAGTCGTAATGTGAAGCGTACATCTTATGCCGCGCAGCCGCGACTCGGGTTTTTTCGTTAGCGGAAACAAATTTTCGAAAGACGTGGTCGAAGAAGAATCCTTGTGTGGTTTGGCGTAACACGAGAGGATGCGTTGCCAGCAACGCACCCAGTGCTTCACTTCCGGCGTGTTTGGTGCCGGGAAGCAGCAAAGACGGTGCACGGAGTTGCCAGGCATTCGTTGCGTTTGTGATATTGGGAGCGAATTTTCCGCGCTTCGTGGCTATGGACGGGTTCCAGTCAGCTTCGGTACCAAAGGCTAGGCCTTGCAAATCGCACCATCGGGACTGAAAAGTGAGGGATGCATTCTTTCCAGGAGGCGGGTAGGGCTTCTTGTCGGAGTCGCGTGGTTGCAGTTGAATCCACGCTTTGGACGATGAAGATTGTTGCTCCTGCTGTTGTGCTTCTGGTGTGAGTGGTATTGTGGCTGCCGACGTTGGTGAAAGCGGTACCATCGTGGGTAAAAGGGTGGATGGTGAAGTGGTTGGAGAAAATGAAGGTAGTACGGTTGGCGCTTCGGTTGGTGCCAGTTTGTTGCTTTTTTTGTTGTGGTCGGGCAGTACTCCGGTTTTGTTCTTGTCTTCGGTACGTTCGCCACGGACTACCATTCTGGTACTAGCAATCACGTTCAAGGCAACAGCTACGGCCACTAATAAACAAATAAGCTTGACGAGTGATCGCACGTGCCAGCGACTGTTGGTGATGGAACGCATGGACTCTTCCAACAACATGCGTGTGGCTGGCGAGTAGGAGAACATGGATCTATCCGCAATGGTCGTATTCGTGGCGGTGGCGACGTTTTGATTGTGGATACTGCCTTGGGAAGATGGGTTCAAGACCAAGGATTCTATTTCCAGCGCGACAAAGGCTGTGCTTTGTGGAGGCGTGCGTAGTCTTCGGTTGGACGCCTGTGACGGCAAAAGGGAATGGCGGTGGTCACTCATGTCGGTGTAGTCACAGGAAGAAAGGTTCGAATCAACCACGAGTCTTGCAATCAACAGGTAATCCGCAGTAGAAAACACTCATGCAGGTAAGTTGATAGATAGGCAGGTAGGCAGGTTTGTAGGAAGTACACAGTCAGCCCGTGTTCTCCAGTCGGTTGGTTCAGTACGTGAACGAATCAAGCAATCGATTGGTTGACAAATCAGTCAGTCAATCAATCTATCAGTCAATATGATAAATGTTACCACACGCTTCTTCTCATGCTGTGGAAAAAAGCTTGCTTTTTTATCTTGACTTTTTTTCTCACGGCACAGACAAATCACCAAATCACCTCGTGCACAGTCGCTGACCTGTGAATCAGGTCGGAAACAAGGGACTGGCGTAAAGTACAAAGAAATGTGTTTCGCTAGGTGTCGTCGGGATTGTGGGGGAAAACGTCGTCGTTGTGAAGCCCTTTTTCTGGCATAACGATTATCCTAGAAATAGAGAGGCGGCGCCATGGTCATTTCCTGAATCGTCGTGTCTCGTCCGTCCCTGAACACGACAACGGCTAACGACACCGCGCACACGCTGCCCCGACGCGTCGCCACCGACGGGTGGACAGGCGCCCAACGATTCCGAAAACCCCAACTGCCCAACTCACTGTCAGCGACGGCCCCGTCCCGTTCACAACACTCCAAACAACCCTACCCTATTATCAATCAAGACTGGTCCCTGTAGTTTCTGCCGGAATCCGTATCGGCATGGGCCAAAATCGACTCACTGTCACTGGCAGTCACGCTGACGACAGACATTCCACGGGAGTGAGGAGGATGTTGCTGTCGTCACATTTTGGGAACGTCGCAAACGTCGTTGTCTCGTAGATGATGGATGCCAAAGAAGAAACAAGAGATACAGACAAGCTCTCACTTTCAACACAATCACTGATACACAAAGCCCTACGCAAGCGTATACACATACACATACACACACACATACGCAAACCTGTATCTCCCTGCTATATGCCGAGCAGGAATAGTTAGTTTGTGAAGGTCCCTACAGTAATGGGCCTGCCTGTGAGAGCATCGCAGCTCACCATGCGTCTTGCCGTTGTTGTTCAGATTCTAACATTGGGCTTCGGCGTCCGCTCCGTGACAGCTTGGGGAGTTTCTGCGCCGCGTCGGCAATCCATCGACGACGACTCTACTTGTCATCGATGGCGGCCTTCCTTGCCACGGCAACAACTGTCTCTGTCTCGTCCCTTTCCGCAGTATCCCTTTCCGTTGAACCCGTCTTCGTCTACCTTATCAGCAATTAACACCAACGACGAGATCGAATCCGCTTCTGCCTCGTCAAGTCTGGATGTGGTGCTCTTTGGCGTTGGCGATTTACGTCTCGACGATCACGTGGGTCTCGCCCGGGCCCTGGAGCACTGCCGTAACAGCCGTAACGGCCACCTTCTGCCCCTCCTGGTGCTTGATCACCAGGACATCCTCCACAACATACCCGGTGCCGTGGCACATACGGTGGACACGGCACGATTACTAGCATCGGCGGTCCGAGATTTACACGATCAATTGGAAACCACGTTGGGACTGGTTCTGCACAATGTTCCCAACCGTGCCACTGCCGCAAATCAGGACTTATCTCTAACCGCGACTATTCGCGAGGTAATAGAAACGTACGTGATCGGTGCCCACAGGGAAGGGATCAACCCCAATGGCCTGGACGTGCGTGTCCACGTCCACGACTTGGGTCTTGTCGATAACATACTGGGGTACGGAGCCTACCACCACTTGCAATCGGAGCTTGGTGGCGACTCCACCGCCACCACAACGTCATTTGAACTCGTGCCGTGGAATTCTAACTTGCGGGACGATCCTTGGGAGGATGTCAAGTCCTTGCCAAACACCTTTCCCGCTTTTGAAACGCGTTACGTTTCACTCCTCGTAAATGCTCCCGTCTCGATGCCTACAAACGCTTTAGCCGGAAAGTACAATGGTATCGTCATTCCCAGTCTGCAGCATCTTCCCAATGAACGAGACTTAGTAAACCGATTTGTGGACATATTTGGTCTTGATCGCAATCAAATCCAGGAAGAAGTTAATACAGGCCTGTACCAAACCCACTGGGGTGGGTTAGACCCGGCGTCCGCGACAACCTCCACCGTGCGGCAAAGGCTCGAAACTTATGGCGGGGAAGCCTGCCGTGAGCGCGATGACATTTGGTTCGCGCACGAGGATTTCGTCGGCCGCAATTGTCCGGCGAATGAAAGGTCCCTGGAGCATGCTTCAATGCTGTGGCAGTTGCGAGGCGAGAACAAGCCCAGTGACGATGCTAAAAGGAGAGTTTGGAACAGCAACAACTGGTTGGCGGGGGAATCCATGGTCCGGTACCTTTCGGCACCGCTATTACTAGGTACCGTGTCGCCACGTCGCGTGTGGCACACATCCTCTTACGAGTCGGCCATTTTTGTCAGTCCACTCAAGCGTCTCGTGGAAGGTCGGGAATGGCACCGTCTGCTGGCGGCTCGCAACATCTTGACGGAAGAGGCATACCGGAACGACACTACCAAATCTGGGGATATCACGAAGTCGGCAACAATGTCGTCGACCTACTATCGATACTGGCGTTATCACGGATTTTTATGCCGATACGCGGTAACCGACTTTCATGAGTCATCTTCTACCGAGATTTTATCGGAAGAAGATAAAGAAGGCGTGGTACTGGTGCATGGCTTTGGAGCATCGGGATCGCAGTGGAACAAAGCCATGATGGAGCTCAAGTTATGTGTCGCTGCGTCTACGAAGGCGGGACCTAGCACCACGACTGCCTCCCAGGGCTTGGCACCCGATCTTATTGGCTTCGGAGAAGCCGAGAAACCTGCGCTATCTTACTCGGGGTATATGTGGGATGCACAGGTGCTAGATTTCGTCAAGGAGCGAGCCATGGCCGTGCACGGGTGTACCTCGTTTGTCACTGGCGGTAACAGCATCGGTGGGTTCACGAGTATGAGTTTGGCGGCGAGTGACGCGGCTGACGTCGATGGACGCAGCTTGTCATCCTCGGGAGCTCCTGGTACGCAACGATGTACAGGACTTGTCCTGATGAATTCGGCGGGTCCCGTCAAAACTTTAGAAGAAGCATCTGCAGAAACAACCACGACATCTATAGCTGTAGCGACTGTGAAAGGAAGATTGCCCATTTGCAAGCCTCCAGCTCGACCGGTGGCTCGTCTTTTTGGGAACGTGCTACTGGGTTATTTGCGACCCCGAATTCAGTCGATCTGCAAGAACTTGTACCCGACAAACCCCGCTGCAGTCGATGAATCTCTCTGTACAGGAATTTTCCGCGATTCTTTGGATCCCGGAGCAATTAACGTCATGATGGCTGGTGCCAAGCTTCCACCACCACGATCGGCCAATGAACTCCTCAAGGCCGACTTTGGGGGAGCAGCTACGGTAGAAAATGTAGAAATACTCGAAGCTTTCTTTGATGGGCCTGTTCTAGTTGCCCAAGGTGTCTTGGATCCCCTTAACGACTCTACGGACCGTATGAATCGTTTTGGTGCCTTGCGTGCCGGCATTATGAAGGATCCCATCAATGCTGGTCACTGCCCCCACGACGAATTGCCTGGCGCAGTGGCACAGAGTATTTCCAATTGGATGGTTGCTACACGAACGGAGCGGATGTTACGAGTGCCTTCTATCCCCAAAACCGCACGAGTGAGAAAATAGTCGTACGATGGAGTTAGTTCATTCTGCCTATAAAAGTCTAATCGAGTTCTATTCCAGCGGGGGAAAGAAAATGTTTAGCTTTGCTAGTTGATACAGCTCTCTACCTAAGAAACGACTTCCCTTACAAACCAAACTCGATCTTGCCCGCGAGCAAGACCTCCTTGGTGGGCGATGGTTAGATCAACTGATTTTGCTTAGTCGATTTGTCGCGGAACCCTGAATACCAGTACACAAATAATGTTTTTCTATAACTTTGTGTTGAAAGCATCCACAACAACTCCCAAACCAACGCCGTGTAGGAGAATTCCCGGTGGTTGCTTCTTCTCGGCGGCAGCAGGGCTAACAACACGACATTCAGGACAAAGCACGTACTTCGCGTCCACTACGCACAAAAGCTTTACCTGGCAACAAAAGCAGTCTACAGACTCTGTCTTTCCATTTTTCAACGCTCGCCAAGTCTCCTCTGATCCACGTAGAGGAATGAACATGCCAGGACATATCTCAATTTGTGGTAGTAGAGGAAGCTGATGATTTCCACTTTGTCCAGAAACTGGAAGCTTGCAGTTAGTCATTTGTCCCGAGTTCAAGGCGTTCGAGCTGGGATGTGAATTATTTTCGAAGCGGAAACGTGTATGGTATCTGGAATCATACAGTCCACTGGTTATATACGGGCTGTTGTGTGCGGAATTTCTTTCTTCAAGCATTAAATTCCCGTTTATTGACTGCATAGAAGTTCCTTGAATTCGGGCGAGAAGAGTGGTAGCGTTTTCACCAGATCTTTGAATGCGCGCCCTGGACAATAGGGTGTCGGTGTCAAAGTCTGGTGTACTTTGACCTTTTGCCAACGCAGGATACAGGGCTTCTTCGCGCTTCTTTCTAGTGCTCTGGGAAAGAGTGTGTGGTCGAGAAGCTTCCCATTTTTCTTTCTTAGGTTCCAGATTGGACAAGTCGTACGCTAGTAAATTGAGCGCACGACTTGAAGTTGCCGTCCCATTGATGCATTTGTCTAAACTGTGTTGATCCGGAGAAGGAACATTCTCGGTTTTGGATAGATTCACAATAGGCGACTGTTCAAAGTTTCTCGGCGTTACGACAATATCCTCTCTATGTAGGTTTCTTCGTGAACTAGACATGTTTTGAGGGGAGGTTCGTTGACCAAAAGAATCTTGGCTCCGAAAAGAGCTCTCACGAAGAAGGGTTCCACGACGATGCAGTGAGCCCTGCCTACTCAAATTTCGACCTGCATTTCGCATGCCGTAGTTGTATAAAGTAATCGTGGACCAAGTGGGTGGACACTGCCTTTCGAAAAGATTCCCCTTTCCTAATGCAATTATTTTCAAGTCCTCCCTGGTTTATTTACAATGCTCGCCACTGTCGATTGCTGGCGCGATTTGCAAGCTGATTTCTCGGTGACACATAATGTGCGGTTCAAGGATGAAGGCGTCCGTTTACGTTAGTCATCGGGAGAGGATTCCCTTTGGATCACTGTCGTGACGGTTCTGCTCCATCGAGGTGGCTGAAAAATTCTAAGCTTCTAAGAAGGATAATTAACGCGGTCATTGTTTTTCGGTCTTTGTGTTCAGACTTATTGCGATACCCAATGTTTGTGTCTGTCTACGCTATTAGCAATTAGGCCCAGAATGTGGCCAAATTTCATGCACCTTATGTCCATATGTAGTTAAACGTTAGTCTGGTTTCAAGGGACCTTTCAGCCTAGGACAAAACAGGAAAAGGGAGGGCAATATATCAATATATCAGACTTCAGGAGAGATGCTGTTATGTAACTAAGGGAAGTTTAAAAAAAGGAAAACAAAGGCCATTTAGTCAGGACAGAATCTTCAAAAATATTTAGTCCTCCACGATCAGACATAGAGCAATCTGACTGAATACTCGCCTGTCTTCTTTTGGTAAGAAAAACTCAAAGCGACTGATGAATCCGGTCTGAGTTCCACCTGAATGCCAAAGAACAAATCCCTGACGTTTCTATTAAAATACGATTACCTGAGAATGCAGCGAAGTGATTGCCCTTATTTACACTTGACCTTTCAAGCGAAATGGAATCTTCTTGTCGCTCATTCGCTGTAAAGAGCGCTTGGATAATATATAAATAATTCCTTGGTAAACTATATGCCCCACCAAGTCCGTTCAACCCATCAAGCCCGGTATCACGTACGGACGAGTTGCTTTGCCTTCGGAAGATCTGGCCCGAGATTCTTCAGCCGATTCACATAAGTGTAGCAGCTGAAAACAACGAACAAGCGCCGATACCAGACAAATTGCGATCGGTGAGTTGCCATTGCCCGCCAGTTCAGACAAGGGTATCTAAGTCGAAAAACAAGCTCCTTCACATGGCTAGGTCCGTCGTACTTGAAAGACGATATCTGTGGTACGAGGTGTATCCAGAAAAGTATCAGCGATAGCCATTCGTACACGGGAAAATACTTTTGAAACAAAGAAGGCTCGGTTTCGAGAAGGAACACCATCAACTTCGCTGGCAGTGATAAATCTCTTTCAGTCGAAGAAAATCCGCTCTCTTGTTCTTCCAAGTAAAGTTGACGCACTGCCAAAAATGTATCACGATGGTTGATATGCCCTGAGACGCCGTCCTGGTCAAATGTGAATATGCATATTTTGCTGTATTTTTGTGCGTCGTTGTCGATTTCTTGTCTCAGGCACGCTCTGAGGCATTGCGTTGCTTGATCTATCGACCAGGATTCTGTGGGGTGGTCCTTCAATTCGTTCAACTGTATAACTCGATCAATCCCCAGCACATCATAGCTCGCCTTTTCAAGTTCTTTAACGCGTGCTTTTCCGAGACCATCGTAGTCACCAGTCGTTAAGCAGAGCAGCCAAATTTTCGATTCCGATTCGTGTTGTTGTAGTGCGCGGATTGTTGGAATAAAGAACATGCTCTCATCGTCCGGATGCGCGATCACAAAAACATTCAACTTTCTTGGATTGGGGCTCATTTGTGTCATAAAAGGCTAAGCTAACAACGCGTCATATCTCGTTTGCACAGATACAATATTCACTGTCAGATCGACTTTCGAATAATCGGTGTATGCGTTTGTCCATCGCTTCTAGCGAGCACCAAAAGCAGCAAAAAACGAGAGCGCAATATCTCTGTCTGGAAACGTTAGATTCTGCCTTTACTGTTAATTGTAAGTAGCGACGGACATTGATTTTCAAGGGCCAGTCAGTGTTACTAGTATGTTGATTGGGTTAGTTTTGTTTGTTTCAAATTTGAAACTTTAAGAAAGAGCATTGGACAGTGAATCTCTTGAGTGATTCTTGTTGGTCTAACAACCGGACTAGGTAGTCACCCACGACACTAAAGCTCGGACGCGTTCGAGGCTTACAAAGGGCCAATTCGATTGACCTACACCATACGTGTTCTCCGATCATATCCTAAGACATGAAGTACTTTAATAAACATTAACTTGGATTAGGAATCCGTCATAGACAGATTCGAAACCGTTTCGAACACTTTGCTTTTTCTAGCCTTGGTCATCTTCTCTTTCCGAGACTCCTTTCCCACCCCATCAACACAGCTCTCCCACAGGTCCATGACTAGACTTTCACATGTGCAATTGCCCAAGCTCCACCGCGAGCCATTTTTCTTACATAAAACTACGAAATATACCATTCTTGATTCCTTCCTACGGCCGCAGTTGCATTCCTCACTATGCAGATCGTCGTCGGCTTCTCACCGTCTATTCAAACGGAAACACCGTCGACTTCGTTTGGCGACGCTGGCGTTACGGTATTGGCGTCCACAACCGCCTCGGATTTGGCAACGCTGTTGCCTTCGGCGTGTTTGGCAAATTCCTGGTGCGCGTACGTTGTGGGTGCGGTCGGGTGCCAGGGAGCTCCAACACTTGGGTGCTGTGCGGGAATGGTGAACCGGTGTGTGTAGTACGGTTGCGGCTGCGGTGAAGCGTGTTGGTGATACGCTAGTGCGGGAGGCATGAAACGCGGCGACGGTGGCGGTCGGTTGTGATGATGATGCTGTTGTTGCGGATCCAAGGGTAAATGCTGCCGTTGTGGATCCAAGAGATGCGGAGGGAGTGGTCCACGCGCCGGAACACCGGGCTTTTTGGCGGCCCCGTTACGTGCGTCCAATCCGAGCGCCTTGAGTCGAGCCCGACGTAAACGATCGCCTTCATTCTTTCGCTGCTTCTTGGACATTGTGTTATTCAAAAACTGCACTTCGAGTCGTGTACGTTGTCGTATTTTCTTGCCAAGGATACGATCCATCTCTTCCTTGCGTTCGAGAGCGCGTTCTCGTGACCTATTATTTTTCCGTTCCCGACGCGTCTCGTGTAGGTGCAACATGTGTTGATCTTCTTCGGTACGTTTGGTAGCATCCATGGCGGCGACGGCGGCAACCCGGTCCCTCAGAACAGCGGCGCGGCGACGACTCTGAGAGTTCTTGTGTTGGCGACGGGCGACCACTTCGGGATTGGACGGTGCCGGTGGCCGAATGTAGGTCTTGAGTTTCCGGAGTTCATTTGCTGACACCGCGGGTTCGACGGCCGATGTTTTGCCGGAATCGGAGGCCGTGTCGAGGTCTTCCAAGGGCGGGGGATTCGTCGACGAATGCGGATGCTTCGAGGAAACCCCGTTGGCGTCCGGACTGTGTGGCGGTAGTCCATTGGAATAGACGGGATGGCGTGGACTAAGGGGCGGCGCCCCGATCGGGTAGGCCGAGCCGTAGGGCGGAGGTTGGTAGGGATCGTAGGGCGGTGGGGGGTAGGGCATCCCGTAGCCTCCGGCTTCGCCGCGTCCCGGCGAAGACGCATGCCCGTGCTCGTTCATGTGACCATCACTGCGGGACGGTGACGGGGAGCCGGGAGGTGCGTATCCCGGGGGAGGTGGGTAATAGGCTCCCGGTGCGGTTGGAAAGAAGGGGGGTGGATAGGATGGTCCGTAGGGCGGTGGAGGTCCTCCCGGGTACGGCGGTACCCCGGTGTAGCCGTACGGCGAGGGCGGATAGTAGTAGGCGTGTGGTGGTGGCGGATGATGCTGGTAGTGCCAAGCCGGAGACGAGGGTTGATCCGTGGGGAAGGGGGAGAGGGTCGTTGCGGGGTCCGTGAGCATGTCCGTTTCGTGCGGTGCGGGATCGCTTTGCTTGGAATGAACAGGATTCCGGTCCGCATCAGCCTTACGGCCGTCGGATTTTCTCACCTTGTGGGTGGAATCTGCTGGACGCGATGTCGGAATTTCCGGAGATTCCGAAGGATAGCTTTCACCCGACATGATGGAATAAAGTGCCGGGTTTGTTCTCGGGAGAAATTCTGCTTCTCGAAGACAAGATTGCCTCTAGAAGTTGCGTTCACGTAGCTGTTTGTTTGTTGTTCGAAGGAAGGACTCACGGGACCTACTTTGTGTGTGTGTGTTGGTTCCAAGTGGATACGATCGTTTCGATTGTCCGGAAACAAAAGACTGGCATGGAAAAATAATGTTTGGGAGGCGGTCGTTTCGCTCCAAGCCAAACCTCGACGTGCGCTCACACGGGCAACGCTTGGGGCAGGCGTTGCGCTGGGTCCACACTCCGTAGGTACGACCGAGGGGCTGGCGCTGGTGTGTTTTTCTCCCCCCCCCCAAATATCCACGGGAAGCCTGCCGCGCTATCGCTCGAGCGACTCCCGCGTACGGTGGAAGGTCGTTCGGCAGCGGCGGACCTCGACTCGTGGATTCCGTACGCCGTCCGTCAATGAAACCCACCAGAACAGTAGAAGTAGAATTTTGTCACGGCCGAACTTTCGTTACTATAGCTATAAATAGGACACAACACAGCTTCCGTTGAATTCATCAACCGCTGTTGGTATTATATATATTCTCACGGTGCGGCACTCGATTAAACTCCAAGTCCGTATGAAGCTACATCGGCTCGCTTGTATGCGTGCGAGAGACGAGCCGACCGGGGCCAAGCCCGGAAGCGCTCCGACAATGGGAGGAAAGCGTTTCGTTCCATGCGTCCGGCATTGAGTGCACTGTCATCCACAGTGCCCTGCACGTTACTCACGTTACCAGTAACAGTATTCAAGTAGAAAGAAACCCCATTCTCACTCTGATCCCCATCCTCTTTCACAATTACCCCACTCCGACATCCTTCCTTGTCATGGCCACGACATTGGAAGCCGACTCGGGGTCGAGCTACGCACGCATGGGACAACCGAACGCGGCTCCGGAACCCAAGGTCCGCCCCCATTCTATACGCCTGGCACGGCCGTTTCACCGTCATCGCAGTCGTCCCCACTCCACCTCAACTCCCCTCCACTACGACCAATACGATACCGATCCCACCAGTCTGTCGACCCGCAACACCAACTACATCAACAACAATCACGACATGGAGCGAAGTGAAGCACTTCCAACCGAGCAAGACGACAACAAGGAAGAAGTGTACATTGTACGACAAAAGTACGGTTATTTCTCGTGGGCGTTCTCGGTGACACAGACCGCCATTTTGGGAATCATGATGTGGCAGTGTGGTATTGCGCCCATGCGAATCAATCCAATGTTCGGGCCCTACCCCGACGCCCTTTCCGAGTGGGGCGGCAAAAACTCGGTCCTTATACTGGAAGACGCTCAGTGGTGGCGATTGCTTACGCCAATTCTCCTACACGCCGGAGTCATTCATTTGCTTTGTAACGTCGCCGTACAAATCGAAGCTGGAGCCTTTTTCGAACAAGAATGGGGTAGTTTCCGTTGGCTTGTCGTCTATCTGGCGTCAGCGGTAGGGTCGTCCATTCTTTCCATTATTGTCATGCCTAACGCCGTCTCGGTTGGATCCTCCGGAGCCCTTATGGGATTGTTCGGAGCGAAACTGGCGGAAGTAACACTGCGAGTGTGTGACCGTGCCGATACCGAGCAACAACGAGTCGCCCATCAAGTCCGCAAGGAGCAGTGTACCGCAGTAACCTGCAGCGTCCTCCTTGTCATGCTGTTTTCCTTTATTCCGTACGTGGACTGGGCGGCGCATCTCGGTGGTCTCGTGGCCGGCTTTGCGGTGGGTATCCTCCTATTTGCCAACGATATTGCACACCGTGGTTATCGGCTTTGCTGGATCCTGGTGGGGCTGGCGACAACGTTTGCCCTCTTCGCTACGTCCCTTCGGTACATGTACTCGGGAGCCGTTGCTCCAACCGAGGAGCTGCGGGATGTGTGTGGCTACTACACGCAAAACTTCGACAATTACCAGTGCAACTGCATGCGCGAAGAATACCTGAACACTAATGATGGGGCCAATGCCCAAGATCGTAGCTAGAGGGGGTGCTGCACTGCAGAAACCAAACATCACTCTGGAAACACCAACAGATGCAATAGTCGGATTCTGCTATCCAAAATGCTTGGTTATGTCTGAATTGTTGACAACGAAGAAGGAACAGCGAGAGACAAAGCTTTGAAGTCTCAAATTGTGCACAAAAGAGCCTTTTTTATTCTTTGTTTGCATTATTCCATGGTCTCTTTCTTTCCTCCAAACAACCATGAGTCTAATACTATGCTCCTCTTGTTTTGTATGCTGTCCTTACAGTTAATCAAGATCTCCACTATCATTGTTTTTGTTCTAGTACCATTTCTAATTTTTTTTCTAAGACCAAGACTGGGATGTCCCTGTCAGTCAAGGCGGTCTCACTGCCTTTTTATCTAGTTGCACAATCAACCTGTAGACTAACCGCGAATGTGTACAGTTCCGATAACCCCGTTCCTGTGTTCTTTCTCTGTGTTATCTTTTGCCATTCCAATTTCGATGTGACGGTGTTGAGGGTATTAATGCTATGCAATTTAAAGGGGAAACTCTTCTTGGGTTCTATTGCCACTCCGTCCGCATGGGTGAGATTGTTGGAGGCAGAAAATGCTATCTTAGAAGGAAAAATTGCTGACATTGTGTGGCTGTAGAAAGCTTAATTTGATAAGTCTATGTTGTCGCTACACGAGTCGATCTTGCTCTTTCGTTTCACTACTATAGAGCTGTCGATGCTGATTGGTCGCCAGACACTCAATTACCTGTGCATTTTCTTGCATTATGCATTGTTCATAGACTTCTTCCGTCAATCCTAGCCCGACCCCCCGGTCGCTGTTGGCTGCACCCAAACACGAAGCCTCAACACCGCTACAATCAATGTCCTTGGGAGACACGACGCGACAGGTTGGGCAAAGGACAAACGTGGCATATTCCACGGCATACAAGGACATCGTACATGCCATGCATATGCACTGCGAGAGCCGATTCTCCTGCAGTGCTTGCATTGTCTCGGCGCTACCGTGAAGTATCATGTAGACTCCGGGTGCGACCTCAATTTCGGGACGTGGAATGGCCGGTGGAGAATAGTGGTTGGGGCCCTTTGGAATGATTCCGTGGTTGCTGATGGTGTCATTTTGGTGAAGATGCCTAGCGCTAGTGCTTCGAACTGTCTGGGGTAAGGAGCAAGGGGCACTTAATGTGGACAAAGCCGGATGTGCATTGTCGTATTCGTTGACCATATCTGGGATACTGCTACAGCTACTTACGGATCCATGCTGGATCCACTCCGAGGAAGGCATAACCGTAGCTCCCTCATCTTCGGGTAAAGGGGAGGTTCGGGATCGATTCTGTTGAGTAGTGCAGCGGTGTTCGGGAGGGGGTTTCTTCTTGGCCGGCGGGATGAATGCTGCACGTTTTTTTTCCTCCCGCGGAAACCCAAACTGCCTCAGCGAATCGCCACGCTCAACTTTTGGTTTTTGCAAAGCGTGACGAAAGGCATCCTCCACGGTAGGCATCGGTATTATGTCGACTTCGTAGCGTGAAGGATACAAGAGATCAGGCGGATCGAGTAGCCCGGGGTCCCTTTGCGTTTCTCGCATGTAATCAAGGAATGAGGCGCTGTTGCTGTTCAACGCGAGCCTTCCGTGTGGTTCATCCTGCGCATCATGAATGCTAAATCTAGAACGATTGGTATTTCGGTTCATCTTTAGGTATCATAGAGGTTCGAAAGCGCACTCACTAAGGACCACACTGCTCTGCTTGCTTGACTTGGCTTACAGTTCGACAAAGAATCTAGATTTCGATAGAGCAGTTGGTGGGAGGAATCGGCGTATCGCGGTGCTTTTACAGTTAGAAACCAATGTTCCACAACGGGCGATGGTTCGATCTCTCGTCCTCAACGAGCACACACGCAAGCAAATTTGCGATCGTTGGGCCGGGCGTAAATAATATGCCTTCTCGCAGCCGGTACTGTACCAGACAGCAATTATTTTAGGAAATTTGCGTTTGGTGCGTAGGGCCCAATCCAGCGAGTGTGGTTCTCCAGCTTCGAATCAATCGTCCAATGCAGGGATGGCAACGGTAAAGAATCCGTTCTTTGCCCTATAAATCGAAAAGTGCTGTGGATAATGAATGATACATTCTCATTAAATTGATGTGAACCAGTTCTGTCTTAACACATCACGGGCTCGTGAATAACGAGATCGTTCAGTGTAAAGATCATCCAAGACTACTATTGATGTAGAAGAGTCAAAAATGATAATTTGTTGGAAAATAAACTCCTCGCATAACGTCTTTCTCAATCATCCGTCAGGTACCATGTTGAGACAACCTTAATTAATCGAATCTGTTGTTGGAAAGCCACGATTCATCGATGTTGAATGGATTGGCATTTATAAATGCCCCAAGATTGGATGGCATAGTATTCCGGACCCCTTAGCAATTAACAACAAGTGGAAACGTCTCGAACAGGAATCCGAAAAACGTATACACAGTCAAATATTACTGGAAAAGTTTTTTTTAAATACAAATGCACGATTTATGCCTGGCCAGCGAAATTATAAGCCCCTGAGTGTTCCAATTTGGAACGCTTGCGAACCCGTTGTTGGAACAGTCTGCTCATCATCCCCCAGACGAGACCGTCACCCGTACAGACACTTGGAGAGCCTTACAGTTGGTAGTTACGGGCAAGTCAGCGGTGGGTATGTTCCCGCACAGCTCGCGTGATTGACAGACAATTTGACTCACAATCAGACGTGTTTCACTGTTGGTTACGCAGACAACAACGATTCCCCTTGCCGTGTTAGGGTTCCACAGTAATCGAAGGTACCGACCGACTCAAGTATACTACTGCAATCGATCGAAGGACAATTGATCTTCGTACTGTTAATCCATCACTGGATAGTATTGGTAACAGCGACACAGTTTGTTCAAGAGACTCGCCAAGCCGTAGCATGATAGCACAGGAAGACAAGGGCGTGGGACTAACATATCCGCAACAGCGCCAGTGGCTCGTGCGCTTTCAAAACCGGACATACGTCTATGAAGAGCCTCAGCGATATCGAGAGCGTCTGTCCGAGTCCATCGTTGATTCCAGTGATGCAAAAGTTCACTTACGGATAGACGATGTCAAACGTTTCCTCTCGGAACGTTTGGCCTCGGGGGCTGGGAGCACTCGTAGCGATTCGTCGATCGCCCCGACAACCTCGTCCCTCGCGAAGTTACAGCGTCTGTTCGATATTACCCAAGTCCAGTATCCCCACATTCACATACGACTCGTCTCCAGTATCCGTGGCGGAAAAGGCGGCTTTGGAACTCTCCTCAAGGGTCAATCGCGACAAGCTGGCGCCAAAGCAACCACAAACTTTGGCGCCTGTCGCGACTTGCAGGGCCGACGCCTCCGGAACGTCAACGACAGCATCTCTAGGGAACGTTTCCAATCATGGCAGGAAAAGATAAGCAAGGGCGAGGCGACCGAAGACGAAATGATTCGAGCGCTTGTGTTGGATACCAGTTCTTCCAGTGGAGTTGCCGGATGGTATTTACAGTTGCCCTCCTGGGCGGCCGTTGGCAGTCAACACAAGCGACAGATTCAACGACAGTACCACATGTGGAAACGACAACAACGACAAGTCAAGAACACGCGGGATGAAGCACGCCAAAGGCGAGACGCGCAAGTCCAAACCTACGTGATGCAGGCCCAGGCCGCCCTGGACCAGGCGCAATCCGGAGTGCAAAATGCCCTCCAAGAAGGTTTGCGGAAACGGCAACAGAACAATGTTGAGCCTGAACCACCAGCGGCCCTACTCACGTTGGACGGTGACATTACTTTGGCGTACGAATCGAACGCGTGGAAGATGCAGAGCCCGTCCAACTTTGCTACGGTTGGGATTGTCTTGGACTTTTCGTTGCTCAATACTTCATCATCATCATCGTCGTCGCAACATGCATTCTACTACGAAGTACGACTGGTTTCGGGAGGACTGGCACAGATTGGCTGGGCAATACCTGGATTCGTGCCGAATTCGGAAGATGGAGACGGTGTCGGCGACGATGCCTTTTCGTGGGCCTACGATGGTTCCCGCTCGATTCGATTGCACAATGCACAAACCCAGTCGTACGGGAAGCCGTGGAATGCTGGTGACGTAGTTGGTTGTCTGTGTCATCAAGGAACCATCAGCTTTACTTTGAATGGAGATGATGAATTTGGAACAGCATTCACCTTGGATCTTACCGAAACAGCACAACCAGTGCCGGTGATTAGTATTAATCCAGGTGAAATTGTGGAATTGCGTTGGAACACTTCCGATATGGAGTTTTGTCCGGAACAAGCCACTCCTGTTGGAAGCTTTCTGGCGACGGAGGATGTTACTTTTAAGACACACAAACCAAACATTCCCGTAGCCAAGCGCCAGAAACAGAATACAGATGCCATTCTTCTAGCCACAACCAACGACTCTCTTCCATCACCGGAGTCAATTAACAGTAATTCAAAGTACGTGGATGAAAACATTCAAAAAAATCCAACTTTTGAACCCCAAGAACTGGATTTGGAGTCGTATCAGTCAGCACAGGATCTAGAAGACCTCGGTATGGATCGGTTGAAAGGAGCACTCGCTGCCTTGGGAGTCAAGTGTGGGGGTACCTTACAGGAGCGGGCAGCTCGTTTGATGTCGCTGAAGGGTTTGGAACGAGAAGATTACCCCCAACGGTTGCTGTCGAGACGTAAACGATAGGCTAACTGGGAATTGCAGACGAATCAAGTTAAAGAGGTGGCACACTGAGGCGTCAATAATTCGATGTCATGACAACATTTTTATCCTTTGCTGGCCTTGTAAAAAAGGCACTTCTATGCACCAACAAAAAGGGAGGAAATCTCAATATCTACGAATTTAGCGATCACATTGGTAGCTACTATATTTGTCATTCCTTGCTGTTGTTCACAGTCAATGAAATCGAATCTTTTCTTCTTTGCCACGAAAAGGAGGCCCACCCTTCTATCGAGTGACAAAGAAAGAGGGACTCCTAGCTCACTAATCGTTTGGGCTTTGTCTTGAGCGATTTCTCAGTCCCATTCTGGTGCTTATGAGAAAGTGTTCGCGACGAGATTTGCGGGGAACTGGCGTTGGGCACTCAGAGTGTGATTCACTGTCCCTTTGTCTATTTCCATATTGACCGTGAATTCGAAAAAGTAGGCCGATTTCTGAAATATTGGATTGACTCATCGCTCCCCAACCG
>Ga0160421_1000146_pt1 | contig 24445 bp, 16 predicted proteins | sample TAMARWmetagpilot_FD_108195 | JGI IMG/M metagenome (GOLD analysis project Ga0160421, IMG submission 108195) | Phycosphere-associated microbial communities from TAMU algal ponds, Corpus Christi, Texas, USA - TAMU ARW-7 10/27 metagenome pilot | ecosystem: Engineered > Artificial ecosystem >... | reverse complement strand
CAATGAAATGCGACCGCACTTAAGTTTGGATATGAAAACACCAAATCAAGTGCATAAAAAAGACCTGGCGCTTTCGCACCAAGTCTTTCATTAAAACCGTCAACCTATTTCAGGACGGGACATTTAGTTAAATCTTGAGCTAACTAACGGCAGATAGCTATAAACTAAACGCTCAAAAACCTTTAGTGTGAAACTACGATTAAGCGTATCGCATCAAGTTTTAACTGGGCTTTTTCGATATGCGTTGTCAGCTCGCTGCGCTGCTTATCGAAGAAGGTAATCTCTTCTTGGCGAATATTAGGGTTAATTTGCTTAAGCGCTTCAAGGCGAGCTTGCTCTTCCCCTAAGGTGCTTTGCATTTTTTCAAGTGACGCACTGCGTATAACCTCAAGCTGTTGCTGAGCCATCTCTTTTGCGGTATTGATCATTGGATGAACCGCACCTTGTAAAGCACCCGCTAACTTACTTGCAGTTTGACGACCAACGGCTGATAGCTGTTGGTTAAAGCTATCAAATGCCACGTTTTCGCCGAGGTTATTACTGGCTTTATCAAGTAATATGCGAATAGGCGTTGGCGGTAAAAAGCGACCTACTTGCAGGGCTTTTGGTGCCATAGCTTCGGCTACAAATATTAGCTCAACAAAAAAGGTACCTGGTGGTAATTTTTTGTTTTTAAGCAAAGCTACAGAAGCACTACCAAAGTCATCATCACAAATCATGTCCATTGTGCCTTGCACCATAGGATGATCCCAGCTAATAAAATGTACGTCTTCTTGCGAAAGGGCGGTATCGCGGTCAAAGGTAACCGTCATGCCATCTTCTTTTAAGCTTGGGAACGATGCACTTAGCATATGCTCTGTTGGCTTTAAAATAATGGTGTTTTCGCCTTTGTCTTCTTGGCTTACTCCAAATGTGTCGAATACGTTGATCATGTAACTTGGTAACTCAAATTGGTTATCAAGTGCTTCAATTTCTTCAACCAATGAATCGGCAGCGCCTTGGCCAGATGAATGCAGCTCTAATAAACGGTCTCGGCCACTTTCCATTTGTTTGCGTAGCACGGCATTTTGCTTGGCTACTTGCTCAAGTAGAGGGTCGATCTCTTCTTCATCACAATTATGGGCAGCAATGTAATCAAGTAGGTCTTCACTAAATTCTTTATACAATAGCTGGCCAGTGGTTGATGTGCTTTCAAATGCATCAAGGCCTTCGTTGTACCAACGCAGTAATACTTCTTGCGCTGTATTTTCAAAATATGGCACATGAATATTAACATCCTTTGTTTGCCCAATACGGTCTAATCGGCCGATACGTTGTTCAAGTAAGTCAGGGTTTAGTGGTAAATCAAATAACACTAAGTGATGCGAGAACTGGAAGTTACGTCCTTCTGAGCCAATCTCTGAACACAGCAGTATTTGTGCATTGTCGTATTCATCGGCAAAAAAGGCGGCTGCGCGGTCACGCTCTATAATCGACATGCCCTCGTGGAACACAGATGCTTTTATTGCTTCACGCTCACGCAAAATTTGCTCAAGGCTAATAGCGGTTTCGGCTTTGGCACAAATAAGCAGTACTTTTTCGTGCTTTAGGGTTTTAAGTGTTTCGATTAACCAATCTACACGTGGATCAAATGCGCCCCAGCTGGCACTTTCACCTTCAAACTCTTGAAAGATTTTCTCTGGAAACAGCGCGCGTTGTGCGCTTAGCTCTGCACTTTGTATACCGCTCATGCTGCCAAGTACTGACATTGCTGTTTTATATTGCTTTGGCAGTGCCATTGGGTAAGCATGTAATTTACGGCTAGGGTAGCCATCAATTCCGCTGCGGCTGTTTCTAAACAAAATACGACCTGTGCCGTGGCGATCAAGCAGCATGTTAAGTATTTCTTTACGCGCCGGTAAATCACCTTGCTGAGCTTTTTCAAGCACATCGGTAATATCGGTTTCTTTTAATAGCTCAATGAGTGTGGCTTTGGCTGTATCATCAAGGGCTTGTGCTTGCAGTAGCTGATTTGCCGCTTCGGCAACGTCTTTGTAATTAGCTTCTTCTTCTTTGAATATGTCGTAGTCGTAAAATCTATCTGGGTCGAGCAATTGCAAGCGGGCAAAGTGGCTACGGTGACCAAGTTGATCAGGCGTTGCTGTTAATAGAATAAGACCCGGAATATCTTGGCTAAGCTCAGCCATGCGCTGATATTCGGTGCTCGGCTTACCATTGTTAATGCTTAGGTGGTGCGCTTCATCAACAACTAATAAATCCCAATCTGCAAGTGTTGCTTGTTCAAACCAGCGTTTTTTCTTGGTTAAAAACTCAAGGCTGGTAAGCACTAGCTGCTCGGTATCAAATACGTTTGGCGAGTCTGCAAAGGCTTCGTCGCAGCGCTCTTCATCAAAAATAGAAAAACGTAAATTAAAGCGGCGTAGCATTTCTACTAACCATTGGTGCTGCAGGTTTTCTGGCACCACAATAAGTACACGGCTAGCTCGGCCACTAATGATTTGTTGGTGTAAAATCATGCCGGCTTCGATGGTTTTACCAAGACCTACTTCATCTGAGAGCAGTACACGAGGGGCAAAACGTTTACCTACTTCTTGTGCAATATAAAGCTGGTGCGGAATAAGGTTAGCGCGCTGACCAATTAAGCCTTTAATAGGCGATTGCTGACGCTCAAATTGGTGCTGCCATGTTTGGTAACGTAAGGTGTAGCGATCAAAGCGATCTACTTGGCCTGCAAATAAACGATCTTGCGGTTTATTAAACTTAATAAAATGATCTAAAAAGGTTTCTTTTAGCTTTGCTTCTTTGCCGGTATCAACGCGAGTACCTACGTAGCAAAGTAGTTCACCTTGCACTTCAATAGACTCTACTTCTAATTCCCATTCTTCAACGCTTTTGATCACATCACCTGGATTAAATGCCACACGGGTAACCGGTGCTTCTGCACTAGAATAAACACGGTTTTCACCACTGGCAGGAAATAAAATGCTGACCTGGCGGCCTTCAATGGCAACTACGGTGCCTAATCCTAAATCTGACTCTGTATCACTGATCCAACGCTGACCTAAGGAAAAATTCATGTATGTCTCGTCTATGAAGAAAAAGGCGGCTATGTTACCTGTTACATAACACCACTGCAAGGCGCTATTTGACTCACTTTTAATTAATTTTATAAGTGCGAATTAATCCCATTAACAGTGCTAACAAATGGCTCTTTTTTAGGTAAATAAAAACTATATCGTGTTTGTAATAAAACGGACTTTTATGACAAATAGACTAAACTTAGATTATGCCTTAGCAATTAAGTATTGCAGGTTTGAATTTAGGCCCGTTTTACTTAGTTATTTTGGTATAGCATAAAAATCATAAAACGTAAGGAAAGTGCTATGGAAAAAGCTTCGAACCTTGAAAGTAAAATGTATGTGCTAGACACCAATGTATTACTCCACGAACCCCTCGCTTATTTGTCTTTCCAAGAACATAACGTTGTCATTCCAATGACTGTTTTAGAAGAGCTTGACCACATTAAAGATAGAAAACACGACGTAAGCCGTGATGCACGAGTGGCTATTCGCGGCTTAGATGAGGTACTAAAAGACGCAACTCCAGAGCAAATGTTGCAGGGTGTTGCACTGCCTAGTAATAAAAAAGCAAATGCCAATTCAACCGGTACGCTCATTATTGTTAATGACCATCTTTTTGCAGATTCTATTTCGGGTTTACCGGGGGATGAAAACGACCACCGTATTATTAACTGCGCCGTGTATTTACAAAAACAGCACAGCGATTCAAAAATTGTATTGGTGACAAAAGATATAAACATGCGCCTTAAAGCAAAAGGTGCAGGCCTTAAATATGTTGAAGATTACCGTACCGACCAACTAATTGATGATATTGCTTTATTAACTAGCGGCTATAAAAAAATAGAGGGTGATTTTTGGCAGCACGTAGGGCAATGCGAAACACAGCAGCACGGCCGTGATACGTTTCATTATGTGGCTAAAAACTTAATTCCAGATGTGTTTTGCAATGAGTACATACTTGATGGCAGCGAGCACTTTGCTGCGCGGGTCAAATCTTACGATAACGAGCGTATTAAATTAAAAGATATTAGTGTTGAGCGTTTAATGCATCAGCAAGCGTGGGGCGTAAAACCTAAAAATATTTACCAAGGTATGGCTCTCGACGCTTTGCTTGACCCTAGTATTGAGCTGGTTATTTTAACCGGTCCAGCTGGGTGCGGTAAAACATTACTGGCACTGGCCAGTGCGCTTGAAATGGTGATTGAGCGCGGTATTTACGACAAGGTCATTGTAACGCGTAATACCCCCGAAATAGCTGAGTCTATCGGTTTTTTACCCGGTACCGAAGAAGAAAAAATGGCGCCGTGGTTAGCTGCAATTACCGACACCTTAGAGGTACTACACAAAGGAGACGAGAACCCAATTTCGAGTCGCAATTACATAATGGAAAAAGCCAATGTACAGTTTAAGTCGGTGAACTTTATGCGTGGGCGTAGTATTCAAAATGCAGTGGTAATTTTGGATGAGAGCCAAAACTTAACGGCATCTCAGCTTAAAACTATTATTACCCGTTGTGGCGAGGGAACAAAACTAATTTGTAGCGGTAATTTAGCGCAAATAGATAGTAACTACTTAACCCCCGTTACCTCCGGCCTTACTTATATTGTTGAGCGTTTTAAAGACTTTGAAGGCAGTGCAACAGTTAATTTAAACGGGGTAGTGCGCAGCCGTTTAGCCTCCTTTGCAGAAGAAAATTTATAACTTGCGCAGAACAATTTGGCTCGATAGTCTAGTGGCTGACTATCGGGCCAAAACTTAGGCAAAACGTTGAAATTTTTACCTCTAAAAGACTATTACCGCTCTTTATTTGTAGCATTATTTGTTCCCTTATTTGTGGCATTTTTACTGTGTTTGCACTTGTATAATATAAAAGTTGAGCGCGCCATAGAAAAACGTCAAGCCGATTTTGAACAAGTGTCGGCTCAAGTTAGCCATATAATGAGCTCGGTAAACGACTTTTTTGACAATGCCTTTATATCGTATCAGCAGCCTAGTGTTGAGCAGTTCAATCGCAACTTACTAGAAGGTATTAATCAATACGACAATTACTACTACCGCCACTTTAGCGAGCGCCAAGGCGAAATAGTCGGTAAAGGGCAGTTTGCTTTTTCTAACCGTGCGTTGATCCAATGGCAGCAAGCTACAACCCTAAGCCCAACGTTTAATACCGCGTTATCGCTTATGCAATCGTTGTCGGCTGTTGCCTATGTTGATGATTCGGGGTTTGCCTATGTGGTAAGGCGTAATAAAAGCCAAAGCACTATGCTTAATAAAATTTTAAATGGTAATTTTAAGCCCACATTTATACCCGGCCAGCTTACCTCAAGCGCCATTGTTAAAATACGCGATAGCGCTTATTTTGCTATTGGCCGTAAAAAACAACCTAATTCGTCAGACTACATCATTTTAATATACGATTTAGAGGCCATGTCTAGCTGGCTTAAAAAGGTGGCACCAAGCGAAGGCGAATATGTGTTTATGAACCAGTCGCATCAAGTGATAGCCAGCTCTGTTAAGCAGTTAAATGAAGCAACAGCCTTAAAAGATTATTGGCCTGAATTAGCCCATAACAATGAAAAAATAAACTTAGTTAATAACAAAAATGCGCAGTTTTTTATGCAAGCAATGGGGAACCTGCCCATTCATGCCGCCTTTTATGAGCCGCAAATAAAAGTGATCACGCCAATTAGGTATGAAGTTCTTTTAGAGTTTGCGTTTTTAACGTTATTTTTAAGCTTAATGTTTGCGGTATTTTTTTGGTTAAGCCAACGTATTTTTGTTAGGCCAATGACTCATTTGATGCAATATTTTGAACAAAATGATGCCCCTAAAGCCGCGCTTTCTAATTACCCCATCCCTTTAAATTGGCAGCCTTGGTTTTCTCGCGTTAAATATGTGTTTGATAAAAATGCACAGTTAGTTGAGTCGCTTCAAGAAGCTAATAAAGAACTCGATGATCAGTTACAGCTGCAATCTCAAAAGCTAAAACGCAGCTACGAAGCAAAAGAGCGTCACCTAGCGCTATTAAATACCATGCTAAATAGTGTGCCTGATCTTATTTACTTTAAAAATATTGATGGCTCTTTTTTAGGCTGTAATAAAGCATTTGAAGCCTATGTAGGCAAAGAGCAAGCCATCCTAGTCGGTAAGCGTATTGAAGATTTAGACAGCGACGATTTACAGTTAAGCCTACTAGAAAAGCAAGTTTTACAAACCAAAAGTAGCATTGAGCAACGCATAGATAGCACCGACAAATCGTATCAATTAACGATTGCCCCATTTTATAACGAGCACCAGCACTTGTTAGGCACTATGGGAATTGGGCGAGACATTACTGAGCAGCAGCAAACTCTATCGGCGTTAAAAGCGTCAGAATCTAAATTTAGAAGTGCAATAGAGTTTGCAGCAAACAGTGTGGTGTTACTTTCGCTTGAGCACACCATATTGCAAGTTAACAAAGCGGCTCGTAAGTTATTTTCACAGCAAGATATTTTAACTGGTGAGCCACTAAAAATGCTGTTTGATGAGGCGCAGTGGCAAGAAATAAAAAATGCGCTTTGTCACTTATTAGATGATAAAAAACGGGTTTATCATTTAACGCTCTCACAAGGAAAACTAACAAGTTGGCTGCAGCTGAGTGTGTCGCTGGTGTGGGATGAAAACCGTGATCCCTCTTATTATGTTATTCATATTCAAGATGTAAGTGCGCTGACTAAAGCTAAGCATGACGCAGAACGCGCAACAATAGCTAAAAGCCGCTTTATTGCTAATCTAAGCCATGAGATCCGCACCCCTCTTAACGCTGTGTTAGGGCTGTTAGATATGATAGTAGAGCAAGGCTTAAAAAATAAGCAGCTGCAACAAACTAAGCAGGCTAAAAACGCAGCACAAAGCTTATTATTAATGCTAAACAGAATGCTCGATTTTGCCCGTGTAGAAAGTGCGCAAGCGCAAATTAAACCGGTGCCTTTTTGCTTAGTTGAACTGATTGATATTTGCGAGAGCTTAACAGCGCCATTGTGCCAAAACAAAGGGTTAAGCTTTAATATTGAAATAGATCCACTCATTAACCCCGCGCTGGTGGGGGATTCAATACGTTTGCAACAAATATTAGGTAACTTACTCACCAATGCCGTTAAGTTTACTAATAAAGGCAGTATTACTTTAAAAATGGTGCTTGAAGAAAATGACGTTTTAGATCAGCAACGTATTTGTTTTCACGTAATAGACAGTGGTGTAGGTATTGCTAAAGCTGACCAACGACGACTGTTTGATGCTTTTACTCAAGGTGATGAATCCTCTACGCGTATTCACCAAGGGGTTGGGCTTGGACTTGCTATAGTTAAACATGGTGTAGCCTTAATGGGCGGCGAAATTGCAATTAATAGCGACAAAGGCCGTGGATGTGAGTTTTTCTTTACTCTAGCGCTTGCGGTAGATACGGCTAAAAATAGTGTATTTATACCTAATACGTTAGCCATTGTCAGCGATGAGACTGTACAGCTAAACGAAGTGGTTAATGCCTACTCACAAGTGGTAGCTATAGATTTAGAAGAGGCGCTTCGCTACCCAATAAAGCTTGCTGATGCACAGCAACTGATTATTGATGAAACCACATTGAACGATTTATTAAAGGTTGAATCTATACACGAAACGCTCAGTGGCAACTCATACCCTGTGGTTGTGGTGAATCACGAGCACACTTTAGCATTGCCTTGTACTACGCAAATTAACGCGCAACATGTTAAAGCTACGGCGTTAGCTCAGCGCTTGATTAGCTTAAATGCTAATGCGGGGGCGGAGCCACCTAAAGCCGCTGAAAATAATGAAGAAGTAAAAAAAGATATATCGGGTCTACTTATTATGGCGGTTGATGATAACCCGCTTAATTTAGACATTATTAGCAGTGTGCTAAAACAGGCCCATATAAATGTAATAACGGTTACCAATGCGCCAGATGCAATAGAGCTGCTACAAATATTAAAACCAGATTTAATTTTGATGGACGTGCAAATGCCGCATATTGATGGTTGCCAAGCAACGCAATTGATTCGCCAACAGTTTGACGCGCGCCAGCTGCCTATTTTTGCTTTAACAGCACATTGTGAACCTGCAGATGTGGAGCGCTCACTTAGTAGCGGCATGAATAAGCATTTGACTAAACCTGTGGTTGCAGCTGTGCTGTTAGATGCAATTAGAGACGTAGACTTTATAAAACCTAAGTTTTATGACCAAAGCTTTGCGCTCACCCAGTTTAATTTTGATGAAAATTTACTGGCAACCATGGTCGGAAAGTTTGCGAAGTTGTGTGAAACGCAGTTAGAACAAATTGAAGAAAACACCCAGCGAGATGAAGTGGTACGCTTAGTGCATAGCATTAAAGGCGTGGCAGGTAACTTAGGTTTTATTAGGCTTTCATTGTGTGCAAAACAATGTGAAACGCACCTTAAAACAACTAACGAGCCGCTTCAGCACACTTTAAAAGAGCTAATCATTCAGCTAAAGCAAGTGATTATATTTATTGAAACCTTAGGGGGACGGGATGCCAAAAAGAGCTAAAATACTGATTGTGGATGATGATCCCCTAAACCGGCTGGTGCTTGAAAAAACACTGGGCTCGGAGCATGACGTATTTTTAGTCGAAAGCGGCGAAAAAGCGCTCACCTTTATTAAATCTAATCAGGTCGATTTAATTATTTTAGATGTGGTGATGCCAGGCATTGATGGTTATGAAGTGCTTGTACAGCTTAAAGAAAACCCTATTACTCAGTCTATTCCTATTGTGTTTATATCGGCTAATAATAGCCACACCGATGAAGCAAAAGGCCTTGAGTTAGGTGCAATGGATTACATCACTAAACCCTTTAATGCGTCTATAGTCAAAGTGAGGGTACGCAACCAATTACTGATCAAGCAAAAAAATGATTTGTTAGAAATGCTTGCCTCAATAGACGGTTTAACGGAAATACCCAACAGGCGTTATTTAGATGAAAACCTCTCTCGTGAATGGCGCAGAAGTAAACGTAATGGCTCGTGTTTGTCTGTTTTATTAATGGATATAGATCACTTTAAGCGTTACAACGATTGCTATGGCCACCGAGCGGGGGATGAGTGTTTAAAGCAGGTTGCCCAGGCGTTAGCAGCGCAATGTGAGCGTAGTACTGACTTTATTGCCCGCTACGGGGGGGAAGAGTTTGCTGCGGTATTACCCGATGTTAACAAACAACAGGCATTAGCATTTGCCCAAAAGTTAAGAAAAGCGGTAAACAGCCTCAATATAGAGCACAAAGCTTCGTTAAATGCAGATCACATAACAATCAGTATTGGCATTGCTAGTATGGAAAACGGCAATGCAAGTGCCGAACAAGCCTTACTCGAACAAGCTGACCTAGGGCTATATGCCGCAAAAGATGCAGGACGCGATCAAGTGGTTGCGCTTAACTTATAATGTGGCTGTGTTTATATTAAAGCGTTATTTAAATCGGCCCCACACGTTAATGTTATTACCTAGCGGGGCGACTTTACACTACTAACGCGTTGTTATTTTGTGATCATGCCCAGCGCGCTTTCACCAATACCTACCAATTTATCATTTTTAAATACCAATGGCGTGCATTCATCTTTTGTTGTTTTGCCATCAGAGTGAATGCTGTTAGTCACGTAAAACAGTACCTGATACACATCATCGTCTTTTTTCAATAGCTCGGTAAAGTTTGGTGTTTTTAATTGCGCTAAAACAGATTGGTAGCTGCTATCCATTGTTAAATCTGCAATCGCTTCGCGGTTTTTTTTATGCTGATGTTGCCAGCTTGATGAGTCGTTACCTGCCCAGTGCGTTTCTGCTTCGCCATCTGATACGGCAATAACACAGCCTGTTAAAAACGGAGCAATAAGTGCAGCAGCTAAAAGTGATTTTTTCATTGTTATAGTCCTTGATGAGTTTTAATTTAATTATTTACTTATCAGGAGCAAGTAATAGGCCAATATAACAAAGTTATAAAATTCATAGGGTTAGATTGTGATGGCTGTTTTTAAGTGATTAATTATAAAAATCATTAGCAAAAACAGCCACTTTTTAGGTTTTTTAACGATTAAGCTAGCCTGCGTTTATTTAGCATAGCGAAAACACGTTACAGCTATTTACTAAATAGAATGAGGGACTTTGAGGCAGGTAAAACCTAGCCTCAATGCGGCTCATTATTATTGCAAATTGTTATTATACCAAGCGGTTACGAGACTCGCCGTTAGTAAAGGCTGCAATATTTAGGCTTACCTCATTAATTAAGCGTACGATTGACTCTGTGCTGGCCCATGCAATGTGAGGTGTAAGAAGCAAGTTTTCGCCTGTGTAATTAGCCAGCGGGTTAGAAGGCTCTGCCGGCTCTTTAGTAAGTACATCAACACCCGCACCGGCAATTAAATTTTGCTCTAGGGCTGTGGCTAAGTCGGCTTCATTTATAATGCCACCACGGGCGGTATTGATAATAATACTGCTGGGTTTCATCATTTTTAGCTCATCTAACGAAATTAAATCGCGTGTTTCATCAGTAAGCGGGCAGTGCACGCTAATTATATCAGCGGTTTCTAATACTTCTTCAAAAGGTGTACGGCCTTCTCTACAAGAGGCGCCTTTACGCTCTGCAACCACTACATTGGCTCCAAAAGCTTGCGCTACTGTCGCCACACCTTTACCTAGCGTTCCGCCGCCTATAATGGCAAATGTTTTACCTTGTAAATCATTAAAGCTGTAATCTAATCGGCAAAACATCTCGCTTTTTTGCCAAGCGCCTTGCTGGCAGTCGCGCTGGTAGCGGTGTGTATTACCTAATAAATTAGTTACTAACGAAAACGTGTGCTGTACAACCGAAGGGGTTGAGTAGCCTGCTACGTTGGTAACGGCAATACCAAATTCTTCAGCGGCGTTTAAATCAACATTATTAGTGCCTGTTGCACTTACGCAAATAAGCTTAAGCGTTTTAAGTTGGCTTATCGTATCGCGATTTAGCACAACCTTGTTGGTAATAAGGACGTCCGCGCCTTGGCTGTGAGCAACAACTTGCTCAGGTGACGTAAGTTCGTAAGTAGTTAGCTCACCTAGTTCTTCAATGCAAGTTAACGAGGTTTTAGCTAAAGTAGCGTTATCGAGAATGGTGATTTTCATTGTGTGTCCTATCTAAATGCGTACCGTAAAATGGCAAGAGCGTTTAAGGTACTACGAATACACACCTTTGTTAATGCTATTACTACCAAATGCTTAGTACAAAAAGTCAGGTTGCTGATAAAAGTTTAAATTGTCTGGTCTGCCCACTCAAATATAAATAACATGATATTTTAGCGGGCTATATCGCTGGGGCCTGTTTATCAATTGAGGTTGAACTCACTTTCCTGTGAAAGGTCAACAAGCCTTATTAACGTTGATAAAACTAAAAAAACAATGCACCAACCCCTTTTTGTGTGGTCATAGACTGAAATGGCTCGCAAATAAGCATAACCAAATGGCTATTTCTTATTTAAGAGTGGCTGAGTTATAATCAAAATTATATATAAACGGTACGTTTTGCGTGCCGTTTTTTAACATTGTAGATGCAGTAATGAGTGAATTAGAAGATAAGTACGCAGACATAAGACCTTACAACGACGATGAAGTTGCGGCCTCGCTAGCGCGTTTAATTAACGATAATGCGTTTATAGATGTAATAGCAAAGTACAACTTACCGCGCTTTATATCCGCTATGCCTTTTATTGCTCGTACACTGGTGAGAAGCCAGTTACGAAAAAAATGGGGTAAATTTACGAGCGTTGAAGATGTACAAAACGAAGTTGCAAAGTATTTAGATAAACTTATAAAACGCACTACCTCAAAAGTTACCTTTTCGGGTTTAGATAAACTAGACCCGCAGCAGGCGTATTTATTTATATCAAACCACCGCGACATAGTGCTGGACCCTGCACTTGTTAATTGGGGTTTGTATCAACATAAAATGAAGACGGTGCGTATAGCAATTGGTGATAACTTATTGCAAATACCGTATATAACCGAGCTGATGCGTTTAAATAAAAGCTTTATCGTTAAGCGCTCAGCCAAAGCACCTAAAGAGATGCTTAAGGCGCTTACGCAGTTGTCGTCGTATATTTATGACTCGTTAACAGCAGGAAATTCTATTTGGATTGCGCAAAAAGAAGGGCGTGCAAAAGACGGCTTTGATCAAACAGATCCGGCACTTTTAAAAATGCTGCAACTTAATGGTCGTAAACAAAAGAAAGAATTTGGCGAGTACATTAAAGAGTTAAAAATTGTTCCGGTGTCTATTTCCTATCAGTATGAGCCTTGTGCAATTTCTAAAGCAAAAGAGCTTTATCATAAACAGCAGCACGGTGAATACGTAAAATCAGCAGGCGAAGACATAGCAAGTATTGTTGAAGGATTTAGCTCTGCTAAAGGGCATGTACACTTAGCATTTGGACAACCGGTTGAAAGCGGCTGCGATGATGCTGATGAGCTGGCGCAAACAATTGATAAGCACATTGTTGAGTCTTTTTACTTACACCCAGGAAATTACATTGCCGGTGGGTGCAAGCAAGCAGTTATTGATGAGCCCGATACCGCCACTTTTGAGCAGCGTTTAGCCTTAGTGCCAGAAGAGCTAAAGCCACTTGTTTTAGCTATGTATGCAAAGCCATTTCAACGCAAAACTGAAATCACAAACAAAGTATGTGAGCAAAGCCATTAGGCATCTGCGTTGGCAAATAGCGTAATAAAGCAGCGTAAACGCTGCTTTTTTTTTGTGCATAAATAACGCTATACTCATACAAAGCAATTAATCTACTTAGGGGGTGCAATGCAACAAATTGAAATATTTGATATTCCAAGCCCCTGTAAAAGTATTTGCCAAGTAAACAACCGAGGCTATTGCAAAGGCTGCTACCGAAGCCGGGATGAGCGCTTTAATTGGAACGCGTTAAGCAATGCGCAAAAAAAGAAAGTACTTGGCTTGTGCCAGCAACGTTACAAACGGTATTTACAAAAGCGCCAAGCAGCGCAATCACAAACCACTTTAGATAAACAACAAGGCTTTGAATTTTAAACCTTGCTGCACATGCTAGAGTTTTAAATTGTATTTTGCGCGCAATGCGCGACTAGTGCCGTTATCGTGTAGTTTATTTAAAGCATTCAATAATTTACTTACCAAAGCCGCGTGCTTTTTATGTACATAATGATAGAGCGAAAACGTACTTAGCAGCTGGGTTTGCATACAGGTCTCTGGCAGGGAAAAGTTATCGGCTTTAAGCACAAAGTCGAGCATAATTGCCCCATCAACTTTATGCTGGGCTAGTAGGTTAAGTTGGGTCGTAATATTTTTTACTTCAATAATATTGCCGTTAAACTTATGCTCATTTAAGTAATGGTGCTGAACTGGATAGCCTGATAAAACCGCAATACTATCGAGCTTATCGAGTGTATTGGGTTGGCAGTTTTTAAACAGTAAAAGCTTATAGTCAAACAGTGGGTAGTTAATTCTGATCAGGTTTTTATTGTCCGCCTCTATACTTATATCGCGGCCAAGTTGGCCATCTAACACCCCATTATTGGCTGCTAATAAGGCATTTTGGCGATTAAAATCAATTATGTGTACTTCATAATTAAGTTCTTTATAGGCTAATGTGAGTAAAGCGAGCGCATAGCTTGCTTGAGCTGAGTCGGCCGGGCGGTTAAATATAACGCTATTGTGATTGGCGAGTGTAATTTTACTAAAAAATAAAACGACTAATAAAAACAAAGCATTGAGCTGTATCTGCAAGGTTACTTCCGTTTAAAATGAGGACAGGGCAAATGATCGCAGCGAATAATACCAAAATAGTCTGGTTTTTGCCCATGTTTGTTGCTTTTTAAACAGTAAATGGGTTCAAATATACGTATAATAAATGCGGATAACTAACCGTACTTAGGAGTGGTTGTGAGTTTTAATTTATGTGCTTTACCCCGAGAGCAAAAATACCAGATTCAATTAGATTACGAAGCCTCATTTTGGGCTTATCAAATTAAACGTAATAAAAAAACACGTGAGCAAGTTTATAACACGATTCATAGCCGCCCAGTGGCAGAGCAAACGTTTTTAAAGCAACAGTTTGAGCAGTATTTGGCGTTAATGCTAAGCTAATATATGTACACAGTACAAAAGTTAGACACACTTAAGATTCCATTAGTTAATAAGTTTTATGCACTGTATAGCGTAAGAGGACGTGCTAATAAGCAAGATCAGGTTTGGGTTGTTTACAGTGAAATGCAGATAGTTGCGGCGTGTCGAATACAAAATAAACACGATTTTTTATTTTTATCGACCGTATTTGTTGCCCCGCAGCACCGTGCAAAAGGGCTGGCAAAGCAACTTGTATGCGCCGCTATAAAACAGCAAAGCATGCCGCTTTACACCTTTGCTTATAAAAATATTACAGCTTTATATACGAGTCTTGGTTTTAACCAAGTATTAACATATACTCCTGGTTTAAAAGCACTTTTTGATATTTATACGCATCGAAATATAGTCGCACTCGAATACCTATAACAAAAACAACGGATCAAGCCATGAGTAAAGGCGTTCATTGGATCATTAGTTGCTGTATAGCTTTAATCGCTATATTTAGTTGCCAAGTTGGCGCACAGGTTAAACGTTTATCCCCCAGTGAAGGCCTGTCGCAAAGCTATGTGAACACTATGCTGCTTGATGATAACGGTTACCTATGGCTCTCTACCGAAGGGGGGTTAAACCGCTATGATGGTTACCAAGTTGTTTCAATTAATGGCCCTAATGGCGAGCTTGAAGAAGCCATAATTGATTGTATTTACCAAGACCCCGCAGGCAATATTTGGATAGCCTCGTTACTTGCCGGCTTATTTAAATACGACCCAAGTACCGACACCTACCAGCAATTTATTTCTCAACCAACCAGCGAAAAACAAATTTTAAGCCAGTCGGTATTTAGTATGGCAGCGGTTGATGACAAAACCTTATGGATTGGGCGTGGTCGCGACTTTGCTAAATTAGATATTGAAACAGGTAAAATAACCAGCCTATTTGAGCTGCCTAAAGAATACGAAAACACCTTAGTCAGAGAGCTTTTTCATTACAATGGGTATATTTTTATAGGCACAAGCCATGGGGCGTTTGTATTTGATATCGCCTCTGAGCAAATTAGGCCGTTGCAGCATTTAAAAAGCAAAGCTGAGCATATTTATCAAAACAACGTTAAATCGTTTTCGGTTATTGAAAATAATCAGTTGTTAGTAGGCACCGTTAAAGGCTTGTATCAAGTTGATATTAGCGACTTGCCAGGCATGTTTGAACGCCCCGACTTAGCATTTAAAAACCAAGCCGTTATTGCCGATTTAAATGTATGGCGCATCATCAACGAAGGCGAAAAGCTAGATCTGGCGACTAATAAAGGGCTCTTTAAATTTGATTTAAATAGCAAAGAGTTGGTAAAAAACACACGTATTACACAAAGTAAATACAGCCTATCTGATACCAGTATGATAGACATGGTAAAAGATAAATCGGGGGGGTATTGGCTCGCTACTAAAACCGATGGTGCATTTTATCTGTCTAATAATACCTATCACTTTAGCAATATAGATGGTAGTAAACTGGGTGGCGATGGCCTTTCACATCCTTCGGTTTGGGGCATTACGGAGTATGGCAACAGCCTATGGCTGGCAACGCATAATGGCTTAACCGAAATTGATTTAGTCACTAACACCAGCCAAGTTTACTTAAAAAACCACAAAGTAGACTTACTGACTACCGAATTTAGCGTGTATGAAATTATTCCTTATAAGCAAAAGCTTTGGTTACATACAAACCGTGGACTGTTTGAGTTTGACCCCATAACGCATCAAATTAACGAGCCAACAATAACAAACCCCAACAATAGAGCCTACATAGAAGGCTGGGTACACGGCGTAACCTTAATGCCTAACGGTGATTTGTACTATGTGCACTCAGATCACGGTATGTTTGTATATAATATTGATACTCAGCAGATCACCCGATTAGAAGGGGCCTTTAGCAAAATAGAGCCGTTTTTGGCGCATGGTTTTTCGCCAGCGCTGGCAACCAAGCCTGATATGCCCCTGTTTTTTAATGCGGGTATTTTATATCAGGTAAACCCATCCACATTAGCATTAAACACCATTTATAAAGTGCCAAAACAGCACGATAACGTGGCTATTAATGTGCTTTCTTACGTGGTCGATAACAACAATATTTTATGGATTTCACTATCTAATTTTGGTCTGATTGGGCTTGATGCAGCCAGTTACAAATTGGTACACACGATTGACTTAGAAAAAAATAAGTTAGGTACCTTACTTTATGACATGGTGCTTGATGATAATGGCATGATTTGGATGAGTAGCCATAAAGGCATATGGCGACTAAACCCAGAAACACTTCATTTTCAGCAGTTTACTACATCTGAGGGGCTGCTTTCTGCTGAGTTTAACAGCAGTGCCATGGCGCATTTAAGCGATGGCCGCATTGCTTATGGCAGCTTAAAGGGCATTACATATTTTCATCCGATGGAAAATCAAAATTACCGCTCATTAATTGATCATGTAAATATAACGCGAGTTGATTTAATGTCGCGCGACTTATCTATCGATTTAAAACAGCCATTAAATGAAATAGTCCTCAACCATGATGATATCGGTTTAGAGGTAGCGTTTTCGGCGATGGCGTTTAGCTATCAAGAGCGCATAATTTATGAGTACCAGCTCGATAACGGCCAAAAAACCTACACCCGTAATAATAATCGGGTGTTATTCCCTAAATTAAATCCAGGTAATTACCAGCTCAAAGTATGGGCTAAAGATCCGTTAACCGGCGAGTACACGCCGCCTGCAGTGCTAAAAATTCGTGTTAAGTATCCCCTGTGGCGAGCGCCATATTTTATGGTGCTTTATGGTGTTTTGTTTATCGCATTTATTGCTTTTTGGGTAATGCGCCGCAACAAAATTCAGCGCATATTACTGGCCGCTAATAAAGAAAGTAAAGAAAGTGAAGCGCGATTAAAACTAGCCTTAGAGGGTAGTGAGTCTGGCATGTGGGATTGGCAGTCTACATCGAGTAGTATTTACCAGCCGCGCTTATGTAATGAACTGGGGTATGATCAAGAGAGCGTGAGCCTAGATGATTACCTTGCTAAAATTCACCCGCAAGATAAAGCGCTTTTCAGATTAGAATGGTTAGAATTTTTATCAACCGATAAAGGCTACTTTAATTGCACTTATCGTTTACGCCACGCTAAAGGCTATTGGCGTTGGTATAAAGACTTTGGCAAAGTGGTGGAATGGAGCGGACAACTTCCTAAAAAAGTAGCGGGTACTTACACCAATATGACCCGCGAAATGGTGTTTGAAGAGCATGCCCGTTTATTTACCGCTGCGTTTGAGCAAACCCGTGATTGGGTATTTATTCTTGATAAAAACTTTACGGTTCGCGCCTCTAACAAATCGTTGCAAACGGCCTTTAACTTTCCTAGTGAGCCACGCTCTAGCCGCGCCCTTAATTTAGGTATATCGCGAAGTAATCGCTTTGACTACTTACGGATAATGCAAAAGCTAAATGTGGGTGAGCATTTTTCCTGTGAAGACTTAGTCACCCTTGCCAGTGGTGAGCAGCGCCATGTGTTAGTAAAAATAAGTGCAGTGGCCGACACTGAACACCGTTTAAGCAGCTACGTTATTATTTTAACCGACATTCATGCGCAAAAATTGGCTGAAAATGAGCTTCATATTTTAGCCAACTATGACTCATTAACCGGTTTGCCTAACCGTATGCTGTTTAACGACAGGGTTGAGCATGCGATTGAGCAAGCGCAAAATCATCAATGTAAAGTAGCTATGTTGCACATAAACATTAAGCGGTTTAAATACTTTAACGACTCATTTGGACGTGAAGCGGCTGATGAGCTAATAAAGCAAGTGGCTAAGCGTATTAAGCGCTCTTTGCGTCCTTCTGCAAGTGTTGCGCGCTTTGGTGGCGATGAATTTGTGGTGCTGGTGGAAGATGTGCAGCAAATTGAAGAAGTATTACTTATTTGCTCTAAATTAATAGACTCTGTAAGCCAAAATATGGAATTTAATGGCCAGGTGGTAAACGTTAATTTAAGTATCGGGGTAGCAATAGCGCCTGATGACGCCGCAGATCATGCTGCGCTGTTAAAAGCTGCCAGTATAGCTTTGTACCATGCAAAAGAGTCGCTCGAAAGCAGTTATAAGTTTTACAAGCAGGAGATGAATCAGCATGTACAAAAAGCCCTGCATTTAGAGTCTTTGCTAACTAAAGCATATCAAGAGCAAGAGTTTTGCAATTACTACCAGCCTATAGTGAATGCGCACACTCAAAAAACCGAAGGTTTTGAAGTGTTGTTACGCTGGCCAGAAAACACTTTAGTGCCCACGCAAGAGTTTTCTTTAGCGGCTGAGAGCATAGGGTTAATAACAAAAATTATGCTGCAAACCTTTGCCCGTGCGTTGCAAGCCCTTAAACAATGGCGTGAGATTTCACCTCAGCTGTACTTGTCGATAAACCTCTCTGCACTTGATTTTGAATACGAAGAGCTTGTAACCGACATTCATAAAGCGTTGAGCCACGCTAATGTGCCCTCAGAAGCCATAGTGTTTGAAATTACCGAGTCTATTTTAATGCGTGACTCTAAACATGCGCTGCACAGTATGGAAATGCTGAAAAAGCTTGGCTGTAAGCTCTACATGGATGACTTTGGAACAGGCTATGCCTCATTAACGTATTTAAAGCGTTTTCCTATCGATGTACTAAAAATAGATAGAAGCTTTGTGCAAGATATTGGTGTGGACTCGGATGATGAAGCCATTATTCAATCAACGCTTACCTTAGCTCATAGTTTAGGTAAAGAGTGTGTGGCTGAGGGCATTGAAAACAAACAACAGCTGCAGTTTTTAAAGCAGTTAGGGTGTAAGCATTTTCAGGGCTATTTATTTAGTAAGCCAGTACCTAAAGAAGCTGTTCCCGCACTGATCAAACAAGATTGGGGCAACATATTTAACCAGTAAAAATAAGCTTATTGGCGTTTACCACAGTGGCGGCAAAATAAATGACTGTTGCGTTGATTAAGCTGCGTTTTAATTGCCTTATTGGCCTCAAGCTTACTTAAACCTAGTTTGTAGCGCAGCTCCTCTAAGTGCAAACGCTGTGAGTCATCTAAATTGCCTTGGTGAATTTGCTCATGTACGGCATCTTCAAAAAATTGCCGGCGTTTACGTATTTGCTCCGAAAAACTTGAGGCAAGCAAGCCTGTAGGAATTGCCACCATTCCCATGCTCACCAAAGTGACTACGCCACCAAAGAGTTTACCAAGTGGCGTTAGCGGTACAACATCACCATACCCAACCGTAGTGAGGGTCGCCATAGCCCACCACATAGCCGCAGGAATAGAGCCAAATTTATCTGGCTGAATATCGTGCTCCAATAAATAAATACCGCAGGAGGCAAGTATTAGCAGTACCGACATAATAAAAAACGCGGCCAGTAACGAGCTCGCTTCGTCTTTAAATGCTTGTAATAACAACTGCATTGCACGTGAATAACGAGTAAGTTTAAATACTCTTAAAAGCCTTAATACACGTAAAAAACGCAAATCCAGAGGAAACACAAACATTAACAAGCTGGGTAAAATAGCTATTAAATCGATAAGAGCCAAAGGTGATAAAAAATAATGCAGTCGGCGTTTTGCGTTTGAACCTTTTATAGCTGCGTATTTGCTTTTATCGACACAGGCCCAAAGCCTTGCAAGGTATTCAAGACTAAAAATAGCCACCGAAATAACCTCTAATAGTAAAAACTGCGGGTAATATACTTTGTTTATACTCGGTACTGATTCCAACACAATGGCAATAACGTTAAGCATAATTAAAGCAATCAGCGCGGTGTCGAGTATATGCCCCGCTTTGCGGTAATCGCCAGTCCCTTCAAATACCTGCGCTAACGTTTGTCTTGCTGTGCTGCTCATGTGTTTAGCTTTAACAGCATATTAATACTGCCTTCTTCAAAATCACGGCTAATTGTAAAACCTAACTTACGGGCAAGCTCAATCATGCCGGTGTTCTCAGGCAGTGTTATGCCTTCAATTACTTCTACGCCTTGGCGCTTACAATGATTTATTGCAGCGCTCATAAGCAGCCTGCCAAGACCTAAGCCTTGGTAGTCAGAGCGAACCACGGTTGCAAACTCAGCATGTAAATTATCAGGGTCCATAATAACGCGTGCTACACCTAGGGTGCGGCTTTTACCTTCAAAGCGCTGACAAACAATAAAGGCCATTTCTCGGTCGTAATCTATTTGCGTCATTTTTGCGAGCTGGTCGTGGTTAAACTGGGGCAGCTCACCAAAAAAGCGTTTGTAACGATCTTCTTTATTGAGTGATTGATCAAACTCTTGGTGGGCTTTTTCATCCTCCGGACGAATAGGCCTTAATGTAGCTCGCGTATTATTTTTAAGGGTTACTTCTTCTACAAGATCAATAGGGTAAGGACGGATACACAAACGTTTACGATCGCTGCGTGCCTGATAGCGATTAACACTAATAGTGGCATCAAGCACTAAAAATTGCCCATTGCTGGCTAAAATAGGATTAAGTTCCATGGCACTTATATCGGGCTGATCGACAACAAGTTGAGATATACGTGTGAGCAGGGCGCATAAGCGATATTTATCGACTTTTTCTGGCAAAATGCGATCTTTTAATACGCCTTTATCGTTTGCTGCTGCAATGAGGTATTTAGCTAAGTTCATATTAAGCGGCGGCAAAGCAACGGCTGCTTGGGCATACTCTAACCCATTACCCGCTTCACCAAGTAATATAACAGGGCCAAAATTAGGCTCAGTTTTAATGGCGATTCGCAGCTCATTAGCGCCGGCACGCGGCGCCATTTTTTGCAATGAAAACCCTTCAATAACAGCATCTGGATAGGTGTTTTTAATTCGTATCAGCATGGCAAAGGCGGTTTGCTCAACCTCGTTTGCATCGTTTAAGTTAAGAACCACGCCCCCTACTTCTGATTTTGAGGCAATACTTGGGCTAATCAACTTTAACGCTACCGGAAAGCCCAGTTCAATTGCTTGCTCACGCGCCTCTGTGGGCGTGTAGGCTACTTCTGTTTGAATACACTCAACACCATAATGACTAAGAATTTGGCTTGCTTGATGAGTGGGTAAGTAGCTTTGCTCTTCTTCTAAAAATTCGTTAATGAGCGTAGTGGCCGCTGATTTATTTATTTTTGCATCATCGGTATTTGATTCGGGTGTTTGCGTTAAATGTTTTTGGTTACGACGATAGCTAACTAAATGCATAAATGCGCCAACCGCACCCTCAGGCGTACGATAGGTTGGAATAATGTGGTTAGAGCAAACACGCCTCGCGGCATAAGCCGCATCTTCACCCATAAAGTTGGTCATTACATAAGGGCGTGCCATCTTTGGTATTTTTTGTAAGGTTTGCACTATCATATCGGCGTAGTCTTCACTTGGTGCAAGTGCCGAAGGGGTATGAATAATAAGTAAGTTTTTAACTTCTTCGGCGCGAAGTAAAATTTCTAATGCTTGCTTGTAACGCGCCGGAGCAGAGTCGCCAAAAATATCGACAGGGTTAGATGTAGTATCCGACTGCGGAATAACTTTATTGAGTGCGGATCGTGTTTGCTCACTAAGCTGGGTAAGTTTGCCCGAATTTAAAATAAGCTCATCGACCGCCATAACCCCCGGGCCGCCGCCGTTGGTTAAAATGGTTAACTGCTCAACTTTTAGTAATTTAGGGTGGATGGCAAGTGTTTGCGTGGCTGCAAAAAGTTCGCGCAGATCACTAACACGCAGCATACCGGCGCGTTGAAAAAGCGCATCGTACACTGCATCTGAACTTTGCTTGCCACCGGTATGAATTTCAGCAGCCAGTGCGCCTGCTCCGGTTTTGCCCGTTTTAATGGCAATAACCGGTTTACTAAAGGCTGCTGCCCGTGCTGCCGAGATAAACCCGCGAATATCCTCAATATTATCTATGTAGAGCAAAATCGCTTTGGTTTTAGCATCGCGGCCTAAAAAATCGAGCAGCTCGTCAAAATCGATATCTAGGCAATCACCGACCGAAACAAAATACGAAAAGCCAATTTCTTTATTTTTAGCCCAATCTAAAATAGTGGAACACACCGCTGCGGATTGCGATATAAATGCCAGTTTCCCTGGTGCTGCAACTGTGTGGGAAAAGCTGGCATTAAGGCCAATATGCGGAATAAGCAGCCCTAAACAATTAGGCCCAAGCAAAGTAACGTGATGGGCATTTGCAGCGCGCTTTAAGGCTGTTTTTTGGCTCAATGAGAGCCCATCAGCAATCACAATTGCACTTTTACAGCCAAGTTCACCTAGCTGCTCGATAATGCTCAGTAAGGTATTTTTATTTGTACAAATAACGGCTAAGTCGGGCACTTTAGGCAGCGCAGCAATATCAGGGTAGGCAAGCACGCCGTGTACCGCACTATGGGTAGGGGTTACGGGCATAATAGGCCCTTTAAACCCACCTTGTAATAAATTGCGCATAACCACAAACCCCGCGCGTGTGGGGGTATTCGAGGCGCCAATAACGGCTACCGAGGCCGGATTAAAAAACTGGCTGATGCGCTTTAAGCTCATGGCATATCCTTGGCTGATTATATTTTGCGTTATTTATAGTCTCAATGTACCCTGTTTGCTGTGTTATTTCGAGCGCATAGATACTTATTATTGATATCAATCAAGGAGTTTTTTGTGAATAAAACACCCGGTTTTTACACCGTTATAGCCGCAATTTGCCTAAGTATAGGCTTAATTTTATTAGGCTTTATTATTAAAAGTGCCGCAGTAGATGTAAAAAGCATGGAACGTAGTGTGCAGGTTAAAGGGTTAGCAGAGCGTGAAGTTAGCGCCGATACGGTAATTTGGCCGCTGCAATACAGCGATGCAGACAACGACTTAGAAAAGCTGGTTAGTCGGGTTGAGCAAAAAAACGATGCTGTTATTGCATTTTTAAAGCTACATGGCTTTGATGATGACGAAATAAGTATGGGTAGCCAGTCGATAATTGATAAGCAAGCCCGAGAATACGCTAACGATAATCAAAAGTTTCGTTACTTGGTACGCGCTAATATTATTGTGTATTCGAACGCGCCCGACAAAGTACAAAATGCGCTGAGTAAAGTGAGTCAATTAGCTAAACAAGGCATTGCCATTGTGCAAAATAGCTACGAAACCAAAGTTGAATATTTATTTACCGGCCTTAACGATATAAAGCCAGCCATGGTGCAAGAGGCTACAGAAAAAGCCCGTGAAGTTGCCAACAAATTTGCTAAAGATTCGAACTCAACGCTGGGTAAAATAAAATCCGCTCGCCAAGGGCAATTTAGCATTAGCAATCGCGATTCAAACACGCCACATATCAAAAAGGTGAGGGTGGTCACCAGTGTTGAATATTACTTAAGTGATTAAATTGCTCTAACTAAGTGGGCAATTTGCGCGGTTGAGCGCTGTAAATAAGCAGCGCTAAGTAAAATGCTGGTTTCGTTAATATCAGCGCCTTTTAATATATTTGCCAGTTGCTGTTTAGCGGTTGGATTTTGTTTTTGCTCTATTTCCATAAGCGCTAATAATGCTGAAAATTCATGCTTTATTGGTGTGCTAGGTTTATCAGCATAGGCGATATAACAGGCAACAGGGGTGAGGCCGCAAGCATTTGTTTGAGCAAGGGCTTTTACTAAATTGTCGTTAGATTCAAATAGCATTAATGAGCGCACATAGTTAAACGCCAGCTTTTGAGCATTGGCGTGTTTAAATACATTGTGCAGTACATTATTTCCTTGGCTGTCTTGTGCTAAAAAGCCGTTATTTTCTTTTAATGCAGGTGTAAAAAACGTTAATGCATCAGTCGTTGTTAATTGGTTTATAAAAGGTGCTGGTGGGGTGTTGGTTGTTAAAATACGTGTTGCCACATTTTGCATAAAGTCGTATTTAATACTCATCCGCAAAGCACTTTCGTAAAGGTGGTTTAGCTGTAATGTTTGCTGAGCAGGGCTTAACTGTTTAAAGTCGTTATCGAGCTCGTCTAGCTGATGCTTAGCAATGCGCGCATTAAGTAATTGTATGCTTAAATCCATTCTTAACTCTACCTCTGAGCGTTTTTATTACTGTCCCGTCCTGAAATAGGTTGACGGTTTTAATGAAAGGCTTGGTGCGAAAGCGCCAGGTCTTTTTTATGCACTTGATTTGGTGTTTTCATATCCAAACTTAAGTGCGGTCGCATTTCATTGT
>Ga0160421_1000145_pt1 | contig 24544 bp, 35 predicted proteins | sample TAMARWmetagpilot_FD_108195 | JGI IMG/M metagenome (GOLD analysis project Ga0160421, IMG submission 108195) | Phycosphere-associated microbial communities from TAMU algal ponds, Corpus Christi, Texas, USA - TAMU ARW-7 10/27 metagenome pilot | ecosystem: Engineered > Artificial ecosystem >... | reverse complement strand
GGCCGTCGCGACGGCCCACGTCCCAGTTCAGGATGGACGGTGCGTTGTACATGGCGATGTACGGGACGATGTCGCCCAGGCCAGCGTTCTCAGGGAAGTCGACGAGCAGGCCGCAGCGGCCAGGAACGAGCTGCTGCTCCGTGATGCGCTGCAGAAGCAGCTGAAGAGGCTCGCCACGAGGGGTTGCTCGCTCGAGGATCGGTTCCATTCGAGTTGGCACCTCCACGACCGCAGGCTTGCGGTGCATGACGCCGAGTGCGGCCTCGACCGCGTCATTCACGAAGTCTGGGAAGTGTGCGCGCTTCTTGTAGGCATCGTACGCCAGATATCCTGCAGACTTGGTGTCTCCGGACTTCAGGCCGTCCTCCAGCATGCCAGACGTGGCAGGGAGGTAGGTCTGTCCCTTCGCCTTCACGGCGCGGGAGCCACGATACGTGTCGAGCATCAGCTGCCAGTCAGGGATGAACTGCGTGTATTGCGGGTGCTTGCTGTCAACTGCCATGGAGGTTCCTCAGGGATCTGCGGTCGGAAGATAGTCGTGAAATCAGCACGGCGCTAGTACATTCCACTAGTGCGACCAGACTTGACGGATGTGCCCTGGTCACGGATCATGTAGCGTGCCTCGTCGGCGATGTGGTCCTCGGTGTCCGTGTTCACGTCATCAAGGTCCTTGTCAGACCGGGGAAGCACCGGGACTGTACGGCGAAACTGCGCGCAGCCCTCGAACACGAAGAGACCGGGCTTCTCTCTTGGGCCACCCTCCTTGGGTGGGTGCGCGTTCTTGAAGTAGGTCCGCATGGTCTGCCACCCTGCCTTCCTGGAGCCAGGACGCTTGTCGGCACGGGTCCACTTGACCCCCTTGTGAAGCTTGTTGCTCGCCAGTCGGATCGGCTTCTCCATGTCTGTCGCAATGGACGGACCGTTCTCCTCTGTCCAGATGGACGTGTCGGCAGGCCCAGGCTTGACTCGCTCGTCCAGGTTCCAGCTGAGCTGTCGCTCCACGATGCCCTTGGCGATGTCAGCGGCCAGCATGCGAACGCCCTCGTTCGGCTCCCCGGTCCAACCGTACCACTCGGCGATGCGGAATCGGTCGCCCCGCACGGAGGACCGCCACTTGCCGTCGCCGTCCACGTAGTCAGAGCCGTCGGAGATGGCCCACCAGCCAACGGAGAAGGGGGCGGAGGAGCCCCAGTCGAAGGATCGAGTGATCTTCCAGGAGTGGGGGATGTCGAACTTCTTCACCACGTTGTGCTTCTCGGACCACACATCATCGAACATGCCACCAGCGACGATGTCCCACGAGCCATGGAGCCATGCCTGCAGCTCTGCCTCGTTGCGGGCGGAGCTCTCGAGCTGAGCGATGTACGTGGGCTGTGCCTTGAGGAGGATGGTGTTCTCGTGCACGGTGCCCTTGATGGTGAGGCGTGACAGCTCCTCGCACTTGACCTCGCCTGTCTCAGGATCCTCGAACTCGAACTCCCTCATGCGGCAGATCTTGTCCTTCATGGGCAGCTCGAAGTAGTGCTTGACAGCGTTGTGGCCTGGACCATAGGGGTTGGTCGTTGATCGGATCATCCGTGGAACGTTCGGATTGGAGGATCGACAGCAGGAGATCATGCGCTTGTATGCGTTCATGGTCGGCCAGTTGGTGAGCTCGTCCCATCCAATGAAGGGATACTCGTGACCGTGATAGTTCCAGTAGTCATCGTCGCGATTGAACTGCCTCATGAGCAGCTCCTCGCCATCGGGCCAGACCCACTTGTGATCGGACCCGTTCCACTTGGCCTGTGGCCAGATCAGGGGGAACCACTTCTTGCTCTTGGTGATGAGATCCTGAAGCTGCTTGTATGTCTGACGGAAGATGATTCCTCTCCAGTCAGAGCCATGGCCCTTGCCGGTCTGAGTGGCAAAGCACATGAGGAGCGTGTCCGACTTGCCGGGACCACGCGTGCCATGATACAGGAGCTCGAAGACTCCAGGGTTGCCCAGGACAGCCTGCTGGGAGCCCGGAAGGGGACGCCAGATGCGGGGTGCGGTCTTGTTCTGACTTCTTAACTTCATCTTAACAGATCCGAGCTAGACTGAGTCCATAGAAACGGAGAACATCATGTCCATCAAAGTCGAAATCAGCTTCAGCATCTACCACTGGACAGGAGAGACCGACTCGTACACGACCGACTCCCTGGGTCTCCACATCCTTGACAACCGCATCATGGTTCGTGACGACATCACTGGTGAATACATCCTCATCAAGAAGATGGACGGGCACTGGCAGATCCAGGATGGCGCCAAGTGCAAGGTCCGAGTTCTCAGCTAGCATCCTCGTCGTCCTTCACATACTCGATGGTGATTCCGTGAGCGGCAAGGTCCTCCTCCATGGAGCCACTGGACATGGGGATCTCGACAACGCCACCAGAGACAGTCTGGTTGACGTCCACCTTGTTGCCATAGCCCTCTGGGTCGTGCTTCTTGGCGGCCATCTCGAGCATCTTGTCCGAGTGCACCAGCTTGTGGCCGATCAGCTGTCCAGTCTTGACGTTGAACACGGGCTCTAGCCAGCCCTCGATACCACGCCGATAGACCTCTCTGTCGATCTTGTCAACGAACATGTGTCGGGCCTCCTCGACCATGTCCGCGAATGCATCATTGTTGACCTCCATGTCCCGAATGACATTGTAGGAGATGCCTGCTGCACGTGCCGAGGCAGCCTTGCGGCCCGTCCTTGCGTAGTTGATGAGGAACTGTCTGGCGACATCAGGAGTGAATCGGCGCTGAGGCACGATCTCCTCGACCAGGATGTTCTGACCAGTCTCCTCGTCGATGAGTCCCCAGTCATGGGTCTCCGGATCTGGCATGATGTCCTGATCGGTGGCTGGCTTTATCAGATGCAGAAAGTTGCCGAGAAGCGCCTTGCGCTCGTCCTCGGTCATGTCCTCTATCTCTTGGCGGATGTCATCACCCACTTCGTCCATTCTCGGTTCTCCTCGCGCCCATGCGCATGCGATGGAGCCATGCCCCATCTGCTGAGTCTCGCCAGAACATAGCCCAGAACACACGAATCGCCAAGTTGAGGATTGAATCAGAGTAAAGGGGAGTAAATTGAGGTGGATGGGGAGTAGCCTAGAACCTTGATTCTAAACCGTTTACTCCCCTTTACTCTATTTACTCTATATAATTATATAAGATATAGAATCCCAGTCACCCGGTCGGATCCAGAATCACACGAAAAATCAGAGTAATCAGAGTAATCAAAGTACTCCGTTGAAATCACTGAGGAAAAATTACTCCCCATCCGATCCGAAAGGGAGTAACTACTCCCCTCCCCTGGGCTCCCCATCGAAGTACCTTGGAGCATCACACACGGTCGCAGCACCACGATTCAGGAAGCTCACCATCCCCTCCGGATCCCAACGGGGCTTCAAGTACTCCCCATGGACATTGCGAAGAGCCCACGCTCCCTCATGTCTCTTGACCTGAAGCCTCCCCACTCCAGGGATGAACACCCACCCCTCACGCGCCTCGGTCCACGGAACAAACTTCACTGCCACTTAGACCTGTCCCCCTCTTCGTGCCTGATGATCTTTGCCAGAGAGTACCCATTGCCTGGCTTGCGCCACGTTGGCTCGAAGAACTTCCCACCACCGTGCATCTCCCAGCCCTCATTCTCCAGGAACTGGGCTGCCTCCTCAGCGGAGGAGAAGATGTCTGTCTTGTAGCCAGGCACCATGTAGCCAACACCACCGCCATCGACAGATCCTCGACGCACGTGGTACTGAACCTGCTTCTCAACTACATCGTATGACATGAGCCACGTCCTCCTCACTCGGCAGTGCCTCTATGTAGTCAATCGCCATCTGCTTCATCACCCCCAGATCATCGGTCTCAGTCCAGATCTCATGGTCCCAGTCACCATAGTCCACGTGGACATGGCCTGTGCCATCCCCCTCACCATGGATGGTCACCAGGGCACCGTGGATGACCCACTGCTCCTCCGGACACCCGCACTCCTCCGACGGCCCGGACCAGTCAAGGTAGATGTCGGTCATCAGACCAGACCCTCCATGTTGGCCTTGCGCCATCCCTCAGGCTTGACGACGCGCCCTGCCTCGTTCAGGATCGGCTTCCCGTCCGGACCCAGCTTGGCCATGTTTGCCATGTGAACTCGGGCGAAGGCCATTGGGAACACATCCTTGAGCCCCCACTCAACCAGCGTCCCGTCCGTGACGTAGCGGACGTCGACCATCTCGTGCAGCACCTGCCCCACGTCTCCATGGAACACCGCCGATGCCACCTCACCCAGCTCCTCAACCATGAGTTGAAAGCGGAGCAGGACACCGCTGTTGTCAGTCGCAGCAGCATTGTGAAGGGCCTGAGCCATGATTGCCAGGTCTTCGGCAGCGCTCTCAAGCACCATCCTTGCCTCATGATCCATCACAGGAATGAATGGTGACAGCCGCACCCTGAGATTGAAGGCGGTGTGAAACTCGAGCAGAGCCTCTCTGGTGTTGATGCTCATGACATCAGAGCGCTCCCGCCCGCGATTATGAGCCACCACAGGCCAGCCGTGATGGCTGCCACCAGCAGTAGCATCGCCCACTTGGGCCAGTTGCTAGGAATCAGTTGCTTCATCGAGATATGTCCTCCAGTGCTTGCGTCGTCGCCTACCGGAGCCATCCTTCACGTAGAAGCCCCAGTCGTTCTTGTCCCTTGTGAACTCTGTCCACACGATTGTCAGCACGGGTCTGTCCGTCACCACGCGGTGAACGTGGTCGGCTGTCCGCCTGTGCCATCGCCAGGGCTCCACGAACCGGGTCATGCGAATGTCCTTGACGAGCAGTTCATCAGAGTCAAGCTCCGATGTCGGCCACACCTCCTCGCTGTAGCCTCGGAACAGTGGCATGGTCCAGAAGTCGAACGGGTGATCGTGCGGGTCCGGGTCCTCGTCTCCCCGATGGAACCAGTGGATGCGGAGCGAGCCCACTGTCACGCGCGTCATGTATGGTGAGGGATCGCGTCGGCCCAGTATGCGGTCCACCCGCACTCCGAGCACCTCGATCTTCCACGCGTCTCCCGGACGCCTCTCCCAGCTAAGCAGCCTCATGTTGTCGCCTCCACCACGGTGCCTGTCGGTTGGTCCATGTGGGAGCGCGCTTGTCGTCGCGCCACTTGTCGCACATGTACATCTGATACGCCCTGTGCACGTCCGGCTCGTCCTTGTATGGCGTGCAGTTGACAAAGTCGCTGGCCTGGCGCCAGTCCGCACCCTGGTGGGATGCGAACCAGTACTCGAACGCCTCCATGTGCTCGGCGCACTTGTGCGTCTTGCCGTAGCGGTGCGTGTACTCGGCGCAGAGCGCCTTGAAGTGCAGGAATGTCCAGTAGCCATTGTCAGGTGCGGAGCGCACCCACACGGCGCAGGGGTGGTTGACGTGTGTGGGCCTGTACGGTCCGGCATCGCCCATGGCAACGGACAGCAGCTGCGCTGTCTCGAGCACCATCTTCACAACGCGCTTGTCGTCGAGCGCTCGGGCAGAGCAGACAGGACACCTCTTGGTGGCGAATATGTTCATGCCTGGTCCCCGATCACAATCACTCGCAGAGGCGAGTGTGTGCCCGTGAATCGGACTATGACCTCCGTGGAGGTCACAGCCACTGCAGCATCTACGATCACGTCCCCGGACATCACCTGCACGATGGGCCTCTGCCTGCAGTTGTGTGCGCAGCGCGCCTCTCCGTTGGCAAGCTCGAACTCAAATTCCTGGTGGACAACCATGCCCCTGCTCCTTTTCTATGCCCCACCCTAGCGCGTCACACTCCAGAAGTAAAGTCGTGGTCGATGTAGTGGCGACGACCGAACCGCATCCGCTCCTTGAGCTCGATGCACAGTATCAGTCTTGTCTCAATCGCAGCCCGGTTGGGATCGTCCATCCTGACGGTCTCTCGTCGGGCCACCGTCACGTAGGGGAGTCCCATCAGCTTGCGGTCAAGGTCCCACCAGCGGGCCGGGAACACCCGATGCACCTCCTGCTGCGTGAGCGGGTCCCATCGCCATCTCAGTGGCTGGTAGTCCGGGTTCTCATCGCAGAAGTCTTCGGCCCTGCGGCGCATCTGGTGCATGGTCTCGGACAGAATCACGGCAGTGCCCTTCCCATGCGGCCACCAGCACCCACGACCGACGGACCTGGAGACAGGGGGAGGATCTCCGCCATGGTCAGTGGCCGTGGGGCTGTGGCAAGAGGCTCGCTGGTCTGGGGATCCCAGTGTGCCTCGAAGTGAAGACCGCTGTATCCGAGCCAGAGCTGAAGCTCCCTCTCGGACAGGCGGCGTGACTCCACGATGTTGCCGTCCAGGTGGCCCTGATGTCGAGCCCAGACAACGGCGGACGATTTGAGCGCGGCGTCAACGACGACAGCCTGGCCCCGGTCGGTTCTTAGATACCAGTGGTGGCTCATGATGGCATGACCATCAGCGCGCCGAAGAACACGACGACGAAGAACACGACGACGAGCTTGCCGAAGTGTGACTGACGACCGATGCGACTCTCTCGCTGGGCCATGTGGTATGCTGCTCTCTTTCCAAGTGACAACGGTGATTCTCCTTCTCTGACAAAGCCATTCTGCGCTAGAAGTGTAAAGAATCTGTTAAGAGTCAAAGAAAGTTCCTCGCGAACCGCCTCCGACTGAAGCAGCTTCTGTGCATTTTCATGCAGCTTTGTCTGCACCCGAGCAATGGTCTTGGAAGATTCAGAGAGTTGATTTTCCAAATCGTATATCACAGCCTGCTTGTCGTTATTTTCCTTCTCGGCTTGTTTTTGCAGCTCTTCTAGTCGAGCAATTTCACTGTTGGCATCGTGCAGATGTTCCCTGAGTGTCTTTCTAGGCATCAGAAGGGCACCTCCTCTTGTGGTGGAAGCTGCTGCGCGCATCGCATCAGCATGTCAATGATGGTGTTCTGCATCTCGCGAGTCTCGTCTTCCACGTTGCGTGCCAGGTGCAGCCACTCCTCGTAGAGGGTGCCAGCAAGCATGATGACGCCCATGTCGAGTGCCTTGCGAGCTATGTAGATGCGGTTTGGGGAGCGCTTGGCCATTCCCAGAACGCCCGTGCCAAGGGACTCCACGAATGTGATGTCGTACACCTCGGGACTTGCGCCTGCTCGACGAGCAATGCACATGGCGTTCTGAAAGTCGCGCTTCTCGTGCTCGGTCAGTTCGTACTCAGCATAGTCGACGTCCCGGCCCGTGCGTCGCTTCCAGATGTCCACGGCAGAGGTGTTGCAGCTGTTCGGGCAGTCCCTCTCCAGCTCCTCCACGACCTCCAGGAACTCGGGCGATGGAGTGTAGGCCGCCATGTCATGGAACTTGAGCTGATCGCCCTCGAAGGTCCCCCTGGGCGCTGTCAGCACGTCCCTCAGGAAGTCCCTGTTCTTGCACTGCAGCACTGTGAGTCGGATCGGGTCCACGAACTCCCAGTCGTACTTGATGGAGCGATCCTCTGTCAGAGTGCACTGTGTGATGACGTTGTAGGTCCAGATGCTGTTCTTTCGGATGGCGCCAGCGGCGATGCCACGATAGTACACGACGCCCGCCTCCCCGGCGTGGATCTCCACCTGTGACTGGGCGATCTCGGGGATGGTCTGGAGCACGATGGCCGACTTCTTCTGATGAGCCTCCTCGATGCCAGCACCCCTGACGATGATCTTGGTTTGGCCCTCCTCCGGTGAGACAAGGCCTGATGGCCCAAGGGAGAAGGAGTCACCGCCCTCGTCGAGGGCGTTGCAGTACAGCTCGCGATACGCCTGCCAGACCTCCCAGTTCTTGCCCATCTGGTCTGTGAAGCCGAGGTCCTCGCCGTTCATTGTGACGATGTTGAATCTCTGACCTCGGATCTCCGTCTGTCGGGTGTCGAACTTGAAGCGCTCCTCGCCCCGCATCAGCTCCACCTCGTGGTTGCTGCGGAGCAGGATTGCGATGGCATACTTGAGGCCCGTGCCGAAGTAGCCGATGGGGTTCTCGCCCTCCTTGGCAGAGACGCCCATGGTGCGCACTGCCTCCAGGGGAACGAGTCCGGTGTTCTGAAAGACTATCACTGCATGACTCCGACTGTCTGTCCCTGAAGCTGCACCACGCCTGTGACACCGCCGTCAGAATTGTTGTTGGCCCTCGCCTTGAGGACTGTGAAGACGACCTTCTCCTTCTGGCCCGGCCAGCTTGTCTGGAGAATGATGTCTGCGAACAGTTCCATGACGGCGAAGCTTGACAGGTTGATGTACACCTCGACGTAGAGGCCGTCAGCCGCGTGTGTCACGGACCAGTTGTAGATGTTCGAGTCTTCGTCCTTCAGCTTCGAGGAGATGGACTCGATGAGGTCATTGATCTTCTGCACTTGCTAGATTGTCTCCGTTTCTAAATCAGTTGCAACGGAGCCGGAGAGGCTGGGGGTTCAGGGGAGGAAACAGGGCCTCCCCGGCCCGTCACTGTCACGTCCATAGCCTAGGACGTTGCAGGAGTAAACCCCTAGAAGGGAATCTCTCGTGTCTCTTCGCCATCGTACACGGGCCAGTCGTATGGACCGCCGAAGTTCTTGTCGAAGACGTCGCGGCATGTGTCAACGCCCGGCATCTGGTAGCAGTACTGGCGCGAGCCACCCTCCATCTTCTGCTTGCGAGTCAGGTTCGGCACGACGGTGTTCATGAAGCGCCCCCAGGCCACGCGACCCTCGTGTCGAGACTTGTGCTCGTCCTTCATGCGCTGGATGTAGTGCTGCCAGAGACCCTCGATTGGCATCCAACAGTCGAAGCCATGGCCCTCGCAGAGGCGGTCATACCACCACTGCTGAAGAGGCGACATCGTGAGCAGCTTCTGCTCCTGCAGAGCCTCTGTCTGTGGCACCTTGCGAATGTTGAACTCAGAGAGGTCATAGTTCATGAGGAAGTGCAGCAGGTTCTCGTATCCTCCTCCCCGCAGCAGCTTCTTCATCTGGGCAAAGTATGCTCCGTCGTTCTGTCGGCCTGAGCCCACGTCCAGCACGAAGAAGCGGCGATCGTCCAGTCCAGCTGGCACAACCCACTCGGAGTTGGAGCCCATGATGAGGTGGATGAAGTTCGACTCCATCGAGATGTCGACACCCTTGAACTCGACTGGCATCATGCTCTCTGTGATGAGCATCTTGAGAGCCGCCTCGTGCTGCTTGTCGCCTGCGAAGAAGGCCTCGTTGGCGTAGACCAGGAGCTTGTCGCGCAGGTGGGCGTTGAAGTTGCCCAGGAAGGCATTGCTGCGAGCTGCCATGAAGAAGTGCTCTCGCATGAGCGCGCCGAGCGTCTCCACGAAGCTGTTCTTGCCCGTGCCCTGCCCGCCACGCAGCACGATGGCTGTCTCAGACTGGCTGGCAGGGTTCTGCACGAGCCGCGCACACCATCCGATCAGATAGTCATAGTGCTCCCGGTTGCCGGAGCAGATGTTCTCAAAGACGTGGTCCAGCCACATCTGGTGCTTGTCGCCCGCATGAGGCATGTAGCTGAAGCCCTGCCAGAGGTTGAGCATGTCCTCGGGGAGCGTTCCGTTCGGAAGGAAGCGCACACCCATGTACGAGCGCCGCTGTGGATGCTCGAGCCACCACTTGCCCTTCTTCTTGGTGATCGGCAGACCCTCCTGTGTCTGGGCCACCACCACCTTCTTGTTGCCATGGTGCAGCTCGAACGCGTCCTTGGCCATGAACTCTGGAACTCTGAGTCCGTCCAGCGTGGGATCCTTGATCCATCTCATGATGCGGAACTTGCCACCCTGGATCACCGTGCAGTACTCGTTGTTCATGCGAGACAGCTCGGGATCGATGGCATGCTCCTTCGCCCTCTGGATCTGCCTGATCGCGGAGGCCTCTGGCTTCTTCTGGTCGAGGATGTGGCCGGATATGGCAAGGTCGCGGTCAAGAACGACAGCCGCCATGACATCGTCGGGGAACTCGCAGCGAGCCATCTCGCACAGCACTGCCCAGAGCACCTCGGATCGCGAGCCATACTTGGCCGGATTGTCAGGATCGCAGCCCTGCACGATGAGCATCTTGTGATAGTCGGAGAGCCGCTCCTTGCCCCACTGGTCCAGATCGTCGATCTCACCGATGCGTGGCAGGTTGCCAGAGATCTCCACCTTGACGCGGCCTGGGTCTCCCAGGTCTGTTCCACCGAGGGCGGGTGCCTGGCTGAAGACGGAGATGTCGTAGATCTCGTTGTCCAGGAAGACAACAGAGGCCGGGCGCTTCTCGCGCCCCTTGCTGCGCTTCTTCTTGTTCGGGACGTTGACGGTGCCAGGAAGGCGCATGATGCGATCAACGTTGTGACAGTGGTCACCGCCCAGGTCAGACTCGAGCTGGCGGTTGTAGCGCTCGAAGTCGGACCAGTCGCCCTCGTCCGAGGTTATGGCATCTGACAGGCGCCAGAATGCCTGGTAGCCACCACCTGAGTCAATGATCAGGGAAGGCTTGGGGATGTGGTTCTCGAGCTTCTCAAGAATCTTCTTGCGCTCGGCAGCCACCATGCCAGTGGTGGGATCCACGTCGACGTGCAGCCACTCGGCAGCGACGATGTCCTTCTTCTGGGCCTTGTCAAACAGAGTGGCCTCGCCCGTGCTGTTCACGTGGAAGTAGAGGTTCTCCGTTCCGTTGACGGCGTCTATCCAGTCATGTGCGCTCTTCTCATCGCGGAATGTGTTGGTGCGGATCTTCCCGTCCGGCACGATGGATGTGAGCACCCATGGCCCGCCCGGTCTGAACCACTGCAGAAACTCGACTGCGGCAGCTGTGTCCTTCACCCCTATGCCTCCCAGAAGAAGATGAGCTTCTCACAGGACTCCAGTCCTCGCTCCATTCGGTTCACCCAGAGACGGGACACTCCCATCTGGTGTGCCACCTGCGCCTGTGTCCAGTCTGCTCTGCGACGATACAGCACACAGCAGTCAGCTGGTGTGAGCTCGCGCTTCAGTCGACGACGCAGCTTGCCTCGAATCGGATCGCGACCGTGCTCGAGCCGCACGTATGTCTGGCGCTTGTATCCCAGCGCGTCTGCAGCCTGCTTCTGATTGTACCCGCGTCGCCTGCGCCAGAGGAAGAGAAGCTCCGCGTCGGTTGGGCTGTCGCCGTCCTGCATCTCATGTGTTGTCGAGCTCACTCTGCAGCTCCTTTCTGAAGTTCTTGCCAGCGGGCCAATATGCCTGGGCATGCTCTATGAGCTCGGCCTTGGTGGAGCGACCCAAATAGCGTGCTGCGACGTCGCCGCGTAGCAAAAGTATATCCCTGCCGATCTTCAATAGAAGATGAACACGCCCCCCAGCATGATGTCTTTGAACCGCCCAGACGCGCTGCTCCTGGGTCATGTCGTGGTCGAGGCGCACGAGGGTCTCCTCCCGCACGGGCCAGCGGTCCTGCTGCTTGAGCTCTATCCAGCCCTCGACGTAGTTGACGTCAGGCGTGCCTGGGACAGCTGGGTTCTCAACCCGAACCGGGTCACGCCCCTTGAGAGCCGGACGAACCTGTGACCCCCAGAAGGAGGCCTCACTCATAGCCCATGTCCTTCAGCATTCTTGCAACGAGGTGCCAGACCGTGATGGAGAGTCTTGGATAGTCTTCCACACGACCTGTCCGCGTCGCCTTCTTCTTGCCCTGCATGACATCTCTGAACCTGTCGTACAGACTGGACATGGACCTTGTCTGTCGCATGACCCATCCATCATAGTCGCCCTTGGTCCTGCTGCCACCGCCGTCGTTTGCGATGACCATCTCACCAATGGTCTTGACCTGGCCCGTGATGGCCGAGTGCAGCTCTATCTTGACAACTAGCACAGCTTCTTCTCCCTTGCGAGCCAGTCCGGAACCTCGACAGTGACAATGTCACCCACCTTGTATCCGGGCTGAATCTCTATCTCTGACATTGGCAGCCACTCGCCGACGCACTTGTCGCCGTCGTTCACCTTGATTGCCAGCTCCGAGCAGACCTCTATCTCAACGTCATACTCTTGCAAGCTGAGTGCCTCCATTTGTCTCGCGGTAGGCCACAATCTCCACGCCAGCCTCCTGATACATGTCCAGACCGTTCTGACAGGAGCGCTTCCAGCGCTCGCTGAAGCCAGCCTCCTCTAGATGCACATAGACGACCCGCTTTATCCCAGCCTGTATGACATGTGCCGTGCAGCGGGCACAACTTGGTCCATGTCCTGGTGGCCAAGTGTACATAGTGTATCCACGGACGGGCTCCACAGCAGAGAGGATGGCATTGAGCTCTGCATGTACCACGCGCTCGAGCTTCAACTCCCGATCATCATACTTCTCCTGGGCATCTGAACACCCACGGGGGAAGCCATTGTATCCAACCGATGCGATTGTGAGGTCAGGTCGGACTATGGCAGCCCCACACTTCGTGCTGGGATCCTTGGACCAGCCTGCAACCATGGCTGCGAGCCCAAGGAAGCGACGGTCCCACTTGTCTTGTCTGAGAACACGCTGAGCCTGCTGATAGGTCTGGCCACGAATATAGCCCTCGTTCTCCTGCCAGCGGCGGACGATGTCTTCTGCTTCTGAAACCTTCATCACTTCCCATCCAATGGCTTGAGAACCTTGCCCGCGCGGCGACTGACGCGCTGAGCAAAGTAGTTGTAGACGTGTGGACGAACGCGCTTCTGTGTCAGGAACACCTCGCCTCGCTCTGCAGCCCGCCTCATGAAGGCGCTGACCTCGGGATCCCTCTGTGCGTGATCAGCCTGAAGATAGAGTATCCGAGCGGGTGGCTCACTGCCCTCGAGCCAGTCCCGGAATCTCTGTAGTCTGTCTGTCATGTTGTCTCCTTTTCTATGACACATCGCCCCAGTTGGGGCCAAGCTCCACGTCAACCTTGCTCGGAACGTTCAGGTCAACGCATGTCTTCATGATCTCAGCTGCACCCTCGGCGTATGCTCGGTCTGGCACGGAGAAGTCGAACTCGTCGTGCACCTGCAGCTGAAGTGGGTATCCTGCCCGGTCTAGGTCGACCATGGCTGTCTTTGTCTGGTCTCCGGCCCCGCCCTGGATGAGGCGGTTGAGAGCCTTGTTTGTCCAGTCCCAGTTGAGGCCGTCCTTGGCCCGAGGGAATCGACACTTGCGCCCGGAGAGGGTGCGGATGAAACCGTTCTTGCGGGCTCGCTTGTCACACCATGTCTGGAGTGCTGCGACCATGGGCACGCGCTTGTGGAAGCGGTTGAAGAGCTGCTTGCCCTCGTCTCCGGCCACGCGCATCATTCGGCCCTTGTACTCTATGACCTTCGTTGGCAGGCCCAGGTCGTTGCACAGCTTGACCTCTCCCATGTTGTAGCAGAGCCCAAGGAAGATGATCTTGCATTGACCGCGCTTGAACTTCCAGTCCTTGGGATCGGTCTCCTCCTTCTTCAGGCCGAAGACCATCTCCGTCATCATGTCGTGGTTGTCCATGTCGGGGTCGTCGCGGTACTTCTGCGCGGCCTCCTCGCCACCCGGAACGCCCACCACCTCGGCACAGTGTGCCAGTAGACGTGGCTCCTGCTGCGAGTAGTCCAGACACGCCCACTGGGCACCGTCATCTGGCACGTACACCCTGCGCCACATGGTTCCCACCTCGGGATCCCGTGCTGGCTGCTGCTGCATGTTTGGATCCTGCGAGCTGAGGCGACCGTATGCCGCCCCGCGCAGGTTCTTGCCGTCATCGTCGGAGCGACGCAGCTGGTTGAAGGAGCAGTGCACTCGACCGTTGACCTGATAGTCCTTGACCTGCTGAACGAAGGTGCTCACCATCTTGTTGTGCTTGCGGCCCTGACTGATCATTGGGATCATCGGGTGCTTGTCCGCGTTGCCACGAAGCCAGTCCGCGTCGAGGGACTCGGACATTGAGAATGGGATGCCGACCTCGTTCAGGATGCGAACCAGGAGCTCCTTCTTGTCAAAGTCGCCGGGTGTGAAGCCAATCGTTGTGAGATTGTCGATGAAGTCTGCAGCCTCCGCCCGCTTGCCCGAGCAGTATGTCTCAACGTGCATGAGCTGGTCGAAGTCGACCTTCACGCCGCGACGACGCATCTTGACCAGCACGGGCTGCACGGCACACTCCAGATCATAGACCTTGCGCAGGTCCTGCTTGTCTATCTCAGCCTCCTGCGCCCTGATGAGCTGCAGTGGCGCGGTGGCATCGCGCTCGGCGTATGGGCCCACGTAGCGGCCAGGAAGGTCGGAGATCCAGGCGCCAACCTGGTTGTCCTTCTTCATGCCGTATGCCTTGGCTGCCTCGATCATGCCCTGGTCGTCCTTGAGATCGAAGCCCCAGTCCTTCAGAATGCTGTTTAGAGAGTAGCTGAACTTCAGCTCGTTCAGGAGTGGCTCGGCCACCTGAGTGTCGCGGAATGTGACGTCCGGGTGGAACTCAAGTCCCCACTCCATTAGATAGTCGATGTCGTACTGAAGGTTTGCCCCGGTGATCTCACCACGGAAGCGCTTCAACTGGGCCTGCATGTAGCGCCTGACCTGGTCCGGATCGAGGTTGTCCTCGGGATGCCCAAAGGGGAGATACCAGCCGCGCTCGGTCGTCGTTGCGAAGGAGATGCCGACCATGCGACCCTCTCGCCTGACACCTGGACCCAGCTCCCTGAGAGTCGGGTCGCTTGTCTCGGTGTCCAGAGAGATGAGCCCCCTCTCGCCCCAATCGGGCAGAGCTGACATGTCTGGCAGCTTCCAGTTGGAGTCCGGGGCAAGAAGGGGAAGTTGTATTGGCACTAGAAGCCTCGATCAATCATGGTGTCCAACTTCTCAAGGGCGGCCTGCAACTGCTCCTGCCGCACGCCGCAGACAATCAGTGAGATGATCTCAGCCTCTTCTGATGGAATGCGATTGCCCGAGCTGAACTCGTGCGGAGCCACCATGATCTCAGCGTCATTGGAGAAGTGCCCTGCCTGATAGCCCTCCATGAGCTTGATGACGTAGTGTCGAGCCTTCTTCAGGTCCTCGACGCCATTCTTCTTGCGCCATCGCGTTATGTACTTCGTGGCATTGCCAATGAGGTATCCCGGTCCGAAGTTGTAGGAGATGAAGTCCCAGTGCTGGATCCCATCCTTTGGATAGTGGTCGCCTCCGACCTGCATGTCATTTGCTTGTGTCATTCTTCTATAGTCCCTGCATATTTTGCAACCAAGGGGGTCAGGCACGAGCCCGCACACCCAGCACACGTCACTTGTGCTCACTCTCTGTCACCTCCGACCAGTGAACGCGACCCTCGGGCGTGTGATAGTACCACTCCCGCACCTTGGGCCCCATGAGGCAGAGCGACCACATGCCACCCTTCGAGACCTCGAGGATGCGGTGAGCGTCCCAGTCGCAGCCTCTCATGTAGTTCCAGAAGCGGCGCTTGATCTTGAAGTCCTTTCGAGTAATGTCGGCCTCGGAATGCTTGATGATCCGCCGCTCCACGTACCAGCCCTTCAAGAAGATCGAGAGAAACGCGCTGGTGTGGTCGTGGGGATGGCCCACGTCAGCCTGCTTGATGTGATTGAGCGACAGGGCGAACCAAGGTGTCTTGAAGATGAACAGTCGGTTCAGATACGGCTCCTGGGCATCCGACCAGCGCCAGAAGCACCACCGGATCCCAGTGCCCGACTTGTATACCCTACTTCGAAACATTGTGGTCCCTCCCCATGATGGCCTTCCACCAGCCCGTGGTTTCTGAGACCTCGAACTTGTGAGCAGCGATGAACAGCTTGAGCTCCTCCGGAAGAGGCATCTCCTGGAGCTGCTCGATGCAGCTCTTCATGGTTGGACGCACCAGCTGATTGCCCATCTGGAGCTGCTCGTGTGTCCACATGAGGCACTCCAGCACGTCGCACGCTGCCAGCCACTGACGCTCCTCCTCGCTCAAGGGGATGCGGATGCCGAGCTCGTCCTCGATCATGCGCTCCGTCATCTTGAGCTCCCTGCCGAGCTCCGGATTAAGCCAGTACTTGGCAGGTGCAGGCGTGTCACCGACCCACCGCTCGGGCACGTCGTGCCAGAGGGCAGCCATGATGAGGTTGTTCGATGCGTTGGGGCACAGCAGAGCTATGAGCGATGCAACCGCCCAGGAGTGCTTCGCGACGGAGTACTCTCCGTGGTGGGGAACGCAGTGCATCCGCTCGGTCCACCCTCCCTCTCTGATTGCCAGAACGACCTGGCTCGGTGTCTTATCCATTCTTGCTTCTCCAGCGTCTGTGTCTCTGTTCAATCCAGTCCCGTGCTGCAAACTTCCAGTCGCAGTTGTCTGGCATCTGGTCCAGTATCTCGAGCGCGCCTAGGAAGCGGTCCTCACCCTCGCCCTTCTTGTAGTGTCGATGAGCCATCCACATCGGGACGGCACACTTGCGCCAGAAGGGGTGAACGAAGCCCACCGCGCTGGGATCCTCGAAGAAGAGGGCCATGTCCTGGTCCCACAGCTTGGGATCTCGACGTGCCGAGAACAGCCTCGTGGGCTTGACGAGCCCATCCCTGTAGGGGCATGCATTATCGATGGCGAACTCGTCCATCTCGCGGATGCCAGCACACTTGTCGTATGTGTCATCGTACGCGTGATAGTTCGTGCTGACCTGCCAGTAGCGTCCGATGGGGACCTCCACCATGCCGGCCACGTACTCCTGGAGGATGGACATGTGCACGGCGTTGGCGCCATAGGCACCCCAGACGATGTCATTGGAGCGGTTGAAGACGTACATGTTGAGCGCGCCGTCCGACCCGATCTCGAACTTCAGGGACAGGTTGCACGGAACGTCCTTGCCGCCACTGTCTGCAACAAGTTGATCAATCGGCCCAGCCCACATGTTGATGACAACCCGGCGATCAGTCTTGTCCTTCTTGAGGCGGTCAATCGCCCAGGATAGCTGGTCCCATGATTCGTACTGATGATCGCTGTTGCCTCTGCTGGGATGTTCGAAGAACGAGCGCCAGCGCCATCCATATGCACCCCACATGGTCTTGCCATCATCGGAGTAGCTGCGCATGTTCTTGGCAAAGCTCTCCACGAACTTCAGGTCATTGCGACCTGCGAGCATCCAGATGGACTCGAACAGGTGAAAGAATGGGTTGGCGTCCCGTTCTCGATAGAAGATGACCCTCTCGTCAGGCCGCTCGTAGAGAGTTGTGACGGGCTCGGGGTGCACGTGCACGGAGCCGTTGCGGGAGGGGCGCTTTTCTCCCTCGTCTCGAAGGAGCTGGAGTCCTCGAGGAAGAGCTTCTTGCACGTTCCTGACGCGTAGGGTCTTCATGTCTCTGCGTCCTCTACTGGAGGATCCTGTGGGAGCTCCTCTTCGGGCGGGATGGAGGATGCAAATGCCTTCTTCCAGTAGACAGTCACCTCCGTGCGGGTGCCGAAGCCCTCGCGGTCTGTCTTGTTCTGCTTCTGGCGTGTGCGCACGAACCCAGGGTGAAGCTCTGCGAGCTTCTCGGCACCTGCGTTGTGAACCTGGTGTGTTCGCCACACGGAGCAGCCCCCGTCGGCCTGTGTCTTGCTCTGCCCCTGGGCGAACCTGTAGAAGACGAGTGACGGGAGGCCAGCACGCAGCATCTGGAGCGCGACGTCGAAGTCCTCCATGATGTGCACACGACCACCCTCTGTGGCGAGATAGTCCGCAGTGCGATAGGCGAGAAGTCTCATGTAGCGGGTGTTCTCAACCTCTCCCTCGCGCGTCCGGTTGTTGCCCTCGCGCCCCGAAACACCCACGTGAGCGTACTGGTGAAGTGCTCTAGAGATAGAAGCAAACATCTCATAGATGTCTTCCGGACCAGGAGCAGTCAGCTTCCACCACTCATCGTGATCAGCTTCCTGGTCGCGGCGAATGTAGAACTCGATGTCATCATCCAGCATGCAGAACTTCTCAACGCCGACCATGTCACATGCCTCAGCGATGTGGCGGCGAGTTGGCTCGATGCGAGTGATGCTCTTTGGCAGCACCATGAGCTCCACGTCTGGTGTGTTCAGAAGCGCAGCGCGGTACGCGCTTGCCTCGTGTGCCTGACAGACCACGGTTGTGTTTGAGTGAAGAGATGTTGGCAGCTTGCCAAGCGTTCCCTGATGTATGCGGTCTGCACGACCAAGGGATGGGATGAATAGGCGCATGTGTCCTCCGTTTCTAGGGGCGACCCTAGCGCCCCTCGTTCCAGTTGTAAAGTGCTAGCTGCTCTTGGCCATGGCAGCACCAGCCACCACCGCGCTGAAGACAAGCACGAGAGCGCTGGGCACTGCGACACCGAGCCACACTCCAATTGGGATCTGCCCAAGAGCGGCGCTCTCTGTCAGCTGGGCCAGCCACTCATCGTAGGAGTACCACATTAGTAGAAGTCCGGATGTGATGTTCTTGATCATGTTCTATACCTGTTCTTCAGTCTACCGCCCTGCTGGGCGCGCTCATACTTGTCGAACTCACACAGCGTGTGCTCGACGGTTCTCATGTCCCATGGCTTGGACTTCCAGGGCCAGTTTGCCGTGTCCTGTGACAACTCAAGCAGGCGCTGCATCAGGAACATCATGTCGTCCCGGTCCTCGGCGCTGTGGCGCTTGAAGAAGTCCTTGTCATAGTCGCAGAGGCGAGAGAGCCCACGGGCACATCCCGGTCCTGGGTTGGCCCAGGTCATGATGTCCGGAGCCTTGTCAAGCAGCGGCGTGTGATAGAGGTCGGTGACGATCTCGTATGCCATGAACTGCCCGAGGAAGGGGAACGATTGGAGCCAGTTCCAAACTTGTTCTAGCCTCAAAGTTCCAGATTGAATCTTCATGAGATTGGAAAATTCTCGTGCATCAAATTTCGGATGGTGTCCATACTTGCGATAAGTTTCATCGTGCAAAAGCTCACCGTCTTTGGTGCGGAACCACTCGATGCACTGAAGCACACCGTCCAGCTTGTTCATTCCGTTGGGCGTCTTGATGATGTAGGCACCTGTGACAACAGGCGCAACTCCAGCAAGCTGTAGTCCAACTTCAAGAGATGACCACTCTCGCTCTCCGAGGAGCCACGGCAGGATCCTCTCTCCCGTCTCGACGCGGTTGAACCACCTGAAAGCCACAGTGGCAAAGAGCTGCTGGGCAGGATCCTCATCCAGTTTCGATCTAACGTTCTCTGCAAACCAGCGCGTGACTCGGTCGTCTTCTCTCTCGACATTGCAGAACCTCCAGTTCTGTAGCACAGGGTCAGCGGTGTACTGTCCCGATGGCACGCCGGAGCGAGGGATGCCCATGTCTTTTGCAAGACGGACCTTCTCCCGCTCCCGCGCATATGCGAAGAAGTCGTCGCTACGCATCTGGTGCAGTGACCTCGATGTAGCCACGCTCAGAGTCCCAGCGGATGTCGGCCAGTGTGCCTCCCATCTCGCGGAACTTGCCAACAGTACCACAGGTGCGATACAGCTCGTAGTGAGCACGGGCCGTGGACCCATGGCGCTTGGGATTCTCCAACTCAACCAGGTAGATGCGACTGTCCGGATGAATTGAGGACTTGCGGCCAGCGCCAGTGTTGCGAGGACGGGGCTCCTCGATTGGCGGGGCGATCTGTTCCAGGATCGGCACGATGCGCTTGATGGCAGTCGCCTTGTCGCTGAACTTCTTGAGCGATTCACCAGTCACATCATTGTAGAGCTCGACCAGCTCAGGCCCGCTCAGGCCCTCAAGGTCTTCTTCAGACGTGATCATGGTGTCTTTGAATTGGTACTTCATGTTCCTGTCTCCTTTTCTAGACGAGACCTCAATACCTCAGGATGTTGCAGAAGTAAACCCCACTGGCGAATATTTTTCCAAAACCTCTCTAAAGTACTCCCGAGCCCTGGCCCTGTTCTCATCGCAGTTCCAGAACCTGTTGCACCCGGAGGTGTGGGGAACCACGGTGCATGTGAAGCCCCAATCAGAGTTGTTGCGGTGCTCGAAGAAGTCCATCGTTGCCTTGGGATATCCGAACGCCACAGCAGTGTTGCGTCCCAGGAATATCACGTGTCGACCACCAAAGTGCTGGCGGTGAACCGCAGCTGCCTCCCGAGCCTTCTTCATTGGGAACTTGTCACCCTTGATGTTCTTGTCAGATCCAGGATAGAACGGAAGACAGTTCACTCTGTCAAATGCTGAGAGATACGTCTCCGGTGATATTCCGATGAGCTTGACGAGGCGATCGCCCGAGCTGTGCTCTGGCAGGGGATGAAGAGGCTCCCTAGGATTTGTCTTTCTTCCTGGAGCCATCCCCACGAGAATTGGTCTCTTCATAAACTTCTCTCCCTTTCTTCTCCCACCATCTCTTGAACCCTGACACCTGTTGAGCAGTTATCCCATACTCTTCAGCCAGGTCAACTCCACGCTCGCCCGAGAGGCGACGCTTGGCTATCTCAATCTGCTTCTCAAGAGGCACGCCACTCCGGCCCCTCGTGGACCTGCCACGGCGCACCATGTCCATGCTGTTCTCAGCATGTGTTCCTGTCTCAAGATGCTCGGGGTTCACACATCCAGGATTGTCGCACTTGTGTCGCACAACATGTCCATCGGGGATGTCCCCGCCGTGTATGCGCCAGCTGATTCTATGCGCTTGATGACAGGTTCCATTGATGTACATGACACCATAGCCACCAGCGTTCTTGGTTCCACCCCACTCCCAACAACCGCTGTCAGGATTAGAGTGCAGGGGAGTTGAGTACCACATCTCCAACTCGTTGGGAAGAATGCCAATCTCATTGGCTGCCCTGAGAAGGTCCAGTCGCACGGCATTCTTGTCGCTCGGACAGACCCTGTCATCAATCAGCATGTCATGAAGCTGAGCGTCCAGAATTATGGAAGCAGTTGCTATTATGTGCGCAAAGTGAGACAGTCCTGACTCAACATCATGATCTTGTCCGTTTTCCAGAGCAATTAGATGCCTGTAGATTGCTCCAATGTATCCAGTGAGAGATATGGGCTTCTCCCGCCAGTTCATTGGACCATACTTCATGGCACCAAGGCGACAGGCCATGGCTGCCTCAACCATGCCTGTCTTTGGCAGGAGATGCATCGGAACTCTGTTCAGAGCCGCCCTGTCCTTGGGGTTCATGAGCACTCCTTCTGTCCAGTATCAGGATCGATGTAGCAGGCAGCGCCCTCCTCGACCTCCGGGCCATTGCTGCCCTCGTCGGTTCCGAGAATGCCGAAGCGCTTTCCGCCTGCGTTGAATGTTGTGCAGCCCTTGGCACCGCCCTCCCATGCCTTGACATAGATGGCCTTGAAATCCTCCCATGCCATGTTCGGAGACACGTTGCAGGTCTTGGACACAGCTGAGTCAACAAGGCGAGCGCATGCTGCCAGAACTGTCACATGCTCCTCCGCTGTGACCTCCTCCGCGCGCTTGCCGAGCACGCCGAACTCGCGAGCACCATAGTCCGTCACGCGCTCCACAACTGGACCGTCGAAGGTCTGAATGGTGCGATCGTATCCATATGACCACACTGGCTCGATGCCAGATGAGACGTTGTCAGCGCACAGTGAGATGGTTCCGGTTGGTGCAATTGATGTCAGATGAGAGTTGCGGATGCCGTTCTTGACAATCAGCTCCTGGACGTCCTCTGGGAGCCGCTGGACGTACTTGCCCTCCAGGTAGCGACCGTCGTAGAGAGGGAACGCTCCCTTCTCTCCTGCGAGGACTGCAGAGGTGCGATAGCACTCGTCGCGTAGAACCGTCAGAACCTCCTCCGTGAACCTCACGAACTCGGGCGAGCCGTAGCTCCACCCTTGGGCCTCTCCAGCATTGGCAAGTCCTGTGACTCCCAGTCCCATGCGCCGCTTGGCCTTGGCCTCCTTCTCCTGCTCATAGAGAGGATAGATGGCTCGGTCTACGACATTGTCCATCATTCGCACGATCGGGGCAATGTCAGCTCGGAACAGGTCCCAGTCAAAGACATGGGATCCGAAGGAGTCGGCAATGTATCGGGTGAGATTGAAGGAGCCCAGGAGGCATGCACCATGCGGTGGCAGCGGCTGCTCTCCGCAGGGATTGGTTGCAGCAATCTGCTCGCAGTACCACAGGTTATTTTCTCGATTGATTGCATCGATGAACAGCACACCGGGCTCGGCCCAGTCCCAGGTGGAGCGCATGATCTGCTCCCAGAGCGCTCGGGCATCAACCGTTGAGTATACACGTCCGCCGAACCTGAGATCGAACGGCTTGCCATCTCGCACACACTCCATGAACTCGTCGGTCACGGCGATTGAGATGTTGAAGCCTGTGAGCTCGGTGTCGTTGTTCTTGGCGTGGATGAACTCCTCAATGTCCGGGTGGTCCACCCGAAGAACGCCCATCTGGGCGCCACGTCTGTGACCTGAGGATGCCACGCACTTGCAGACAGCATCGTAGATCTTCATGAACGAGATCGGACCAGAGGACTGGGACTTGAGCTTGGTGATCAGGTCGCCTCGCGGACGCAGGGTGCTGAAGTCGTACCCGATGCCACCACCCATGCGCATTGTTGCTGCTGCCTGTGTGGCGCGTGACATGATGGAGCCCTCTCCCTCCACGAAGGAGTCCTCGATGGTTCCGGACACAAAGCAGTTGTATGGTGTCACGGCCTTCGGCGCGCCCATGGCAGCCTGAACTCTGCCAGCTGGCATGAATCGCATGTCGAGCAGGATGTCTCGTGTTGCATGGAAGTGCTGATCATCGTCCTTCAACGCGCTGGCCACACGGCTCATTGCCTCGCGGAAGGTCTCGCCTGTCAGGCGGTATTTTGTCTGGTGTATCTCTTGGGAAATTGGAAGCTCAGGGCCGTGCATCTGGGTCCTCTTTGTGATTAGATTTGGAAGTGGAGGTCCGAGACGATAGCGGCCTTGGCAGTCGTAGGAAATATGGTGTCTCATGGCATCTTCAGGACGGTGAGCTTCTTCGCTGCTCTGGTGATTGCAGTGTAGAGCCAGCGCTTCCCATCAGCTCTGAAGGCACGTGACTCATCATACACGAACACGTGATCCCACTGCGATCCCTGGGCCTTGTGACAGGTCAGGGCGTACCCGAAGTCGAACTTCTCTGCCTCACTTGTCTCGTACCACTCTGGCTCCTCAGCCCAGACCTCGATCTTCTGGACCGCGCGCTCGTCGTCCTCGGGATGCATCTGCGCCAGATAGGTGCGGTCTCCCATCTCAGCCGGGGCAACAACCTGCCAGATCTGACCATTCAACAGTCCGATCTTGTGGTTGTTCTTCAGACAGACCATCCGGTCGCCAGGAACAGGAAGGCCCTCGCGACCAAGTGCTGCGCGCATCTTGGTGTTTATCGCATGCCTCGTCTTGTTGCGTCCAACCAGGATCTGATCAGCAGCCATGAGATCGGAGCGGAAGTACTGGGACTTGGTCCCCGATGCCCAGATGTCGCAGCCGCCATCAGAGAAGCCAGCGGGAAGAGACAGGCCCTCGCGAGCCATCGTGGCGAGCCGAATGATGGGTGACTCCTCGGCCTGTCGGTGAATCTCAGTGAGCATGGTGTCGGGCGTCGCGTTTGTGAAGGCTCCCTCTCCACCAACTGGTGGCAGCTGGGCTGGGTCGCCCAGAACAAGAACCTTGACACCAAAGCTGAGGATGTCCTCGGCCATCTGTGCATCGACCATGGAGCACTCGTCCACAACAAGAAGATCAGACTGCAAGAGCTCGCTCTCATAGTTGATGTTGAACATTGGTCTGCCAAGATTCAGCTTCTCCTGCTCTATGAGGTCAGAGACCTCCTCCAACTCTGCCAGTCTGCCCGCTGCAGCAAGGGCATCGCGCCTTGCCTCAAGCTGCTCCAGACGAGCCTTGGACTTGAAGGCAGGGACGTATATCAGCTTGTGAAGCGTCTGTGCTCCAGGACAGCCCTTCTCCCGAAGCACCAGAGCAGCCTTGCCAGTGTAGGCTGCGAAGAGTGGATTGGTGCAGGACTCTGCGAGGTGCATGGCAAGAGTGGTCTTGCCAGTTCCGGCATATCCGAAGAGCCTGTAGAGCTGCTGATCACTGTCGCGCAGCCACCTGTTCACATCTTTGAGCGCCTGCTCCTGCTGTGGTGAGAATCTCATGTCAGTGGTCTCAGCTCCACGATCTTGGTGTGCTCGACTCCAGGCCTGTGATTGGCAATCTCTCGCACGACATCACAGTTTCTGGGCTTCCCCTGAGAAGATGTCACAATCTCCACCCTGGCATTCTGTGGGCACTTCTTGAGCTGCTCGATAAGTTCTTCGACGGTCATGCTGCGTAGTTCCTCCAGCCCTTGGTTGCGTGAAGCTGCTTCTGGCGCTTGCCAGAGTTGACATATGCCAGGATGCGACCGGAAGTCGCTCTCTTCTGAACGCTTCGCTTCTTCTCACTCTTGCGAGCGATGCGAGCCCACATGGATATGATGCGCTGTGGCTCCCTGGAGATCTCTCCAGCGACGCAGGGAGCGAGCTGCCCCAGCTGTGCCGAGAAGCGCTTCTCAAGGTCCTCCAGTGACTCTCCATATCCCGGCAACATCTTCTCCTTGGCGATGTCGCGAGCGGTCTCTAGTGCTGCTTGTCTCATTTCATGTTCTCCGTTTCTGAGGGAT
>Ga0160421_1000144_pt1 | contig 25255 bp, 34 predicted proteins | sample TAMARWmetagpilot_FD_108195 | JGI IMG/M metagenome (GOLD analysis project Ga0160421, IMG submission 108195) | Phycosphere-associated microbial communities from TAMU algal ponds, Corpus Christi, Texas, USA - TAMU ARW-7 10/27 metagenome pilot | ecosystem: Engineered > Artificial ecosystem >... | reverse complement strand
GGATACCGTTGCTGTCATGTCCTATGAAAAGTCGAGCCATCAGGAGAACACCTCGATAGAGGCATCGTCACCAGAGCCCTTGAGCACCAGTTTGCCGTTTGCGCTCGAAAGCTGATCGAATGTGACGGTGCCCACACGAATGTTCTGCAGCACCAGATCGCCCGCATCTGAACCAAAAACTGCAATCGGTGTGCCGTCAGGCTTCAGAATACGGAATTGATCCGAGAAGAAATTCCAGAACGCCTCGGTTGCCGTGATGTCGAGCGATGCGCCGCCATCACGATAGGTGCCGCCCGAGGTGGCCTTGCCGTAGATGCTGAAGCGGGCCAGCACGCCCGACGGGGCTGCTGTCGCCTCCCACTTGATCAAGCCCCCTGCGCTGGCCTGGCCAGCCACTGCCTCAACCGCGGTGACATCAGACGCCAATGCCGTGACGTCACCATCCAGAGCGGATACTGACGCTTGTGTTGCGCTTATGGCGCTGGCGTTGGCACTGATGTCTGTCTCGACATCGGTGAGTGACGCCTCCAGATTGGTAATGTCGGCCGCCAGAGCGCCCGTTTCCGAAGCCCGGGTGATGATCTCGCTCTTGACCGTCGCCTCGGCAGTGCCGACGCGGGTTTGAACCCGGCCCAGCGTCAACCGGTTCGAGAGCCCTGCGCCCGAAACCGTATCGGCCAGATCTGTCACCAGCGCACGCAGGCTATTGTGATCGGCCCGCATACTCTCAAGCGTGCCGGCGACGTCTTGCGCTACCTCTCCGAGGATCACCTGCAGCGGCACGGTCGCCTCCGCCGTGGTCACCCAGGACGTGAACGTCTTCAGCCGGTCAGGCCGGATTGTGACCGTGGCGCGCGCCTCGTATTGCGTCGAGGATTGCACGCCCTCGCTCACGATCAGCGCGCCGGAGGGCACGTCGGTGGCCGTTGCGGTCAACACCGGAGCGCTCGTGCCCGCCTTGCGGTACTCGATCCGAACCGCCGTGATGGTCGGGTCCTGAGGATCGTCCCACGTGAATTCAAGCGCCGGGATCTGCGCGCCATTGGTCCCGGTGATCAGCCCGGCAGCGACATTGAAATTTGCAACGGTGGAGATCAGCGAAGGATTGGCAGGAGACGATCCGGGCACGACCACTGGCCCCGCGTCGATACCTTCCTCGTCATAGATGTCCGACCCAGTCTCGGACAGTTCCAGCGTGAACTGGAACTGCTCGTCAAAACCCCATTTGGTGATCAGCCAGTCGATGCCGTCATAGGTGACCCAGTCGCCCGGCTGCACCCGCGCGCCCACCTTGCGCGAGACGGGAAGCGATCGTTGCTTTGCCTTCCGGTTCTGGCGATATCGGATGTTGAGCAGATATTGCGCAATGTCAGGGTCGGTCACCTGCAGAAAGTCATTGCCCTTTGGCCGCTTGCGGCCGTCCGCAGCAATATCGGCGTTCACACTGACCGTCGTCAGGCTTTCCGGGTTCCACTGGCTTTCGATCGAGGTGAACTGACCGGACAGAATGTTGACCCCGTCAAAGCCGGAGCGCCGGTTCTTGCTCTTGCGCGGGGCATCTGCGCGAATGTCCGCGTCGGTGATTTCCAGAACCGGCGTCTGCGCTGCCCCGGCCAACACCCCGTCGAGGCCAGCACGGTTGACGGCATAGCCAGCCATGGCATCTTCGAAGGTCTGAAGAACTGCAATGTGATCGTCTTCTGCGGAAACCCACTGGTTGCAGTGATAGGTCGGGATGGTGTTCCCGCCGACTGTCCGCTCGGCATCGCAGACATTCGCCGCCACCATGTGCATGGCAACATCGATCTGGTTGATTGACTTGCCGACACCCACCAGCACGTCGCCCGACAGCGCGCCGCGAAGCCCGAGATGGAAGTTCAGCCGGTGAATTGCCGGATTGAGCGTATGTTCCCATGTCGAGGGGTCATCCAGGCGATGGTCGCCCTCGCCGCCCGAAACCGTGTCATCAAGGCGCGGATCGTACCAGCAATTGCCGCGCAAAACGAATTCGAACTCCGGGCGGCCCTTGCCGAAAAGCGATGCAGACCAGGTGCGTGAAACCACGACATAGGCATGCCCGGCAACCGTGCTTGTGGACTTCCATGGGTTGCCAAGCGCCGACGTCGCGGAAACCAGTTCGCTATCTGCAAGCTGCCCCGGCCGCCCGTCATAGAACTTGATCACCAGGGCCGCGCCGAAACCATCAACGGTGTATCGGGCATGCTCGTTGCCGACCGGCGTCTGACTGATCAGGTCATATTTCTCGCCGTAGAAATAGATGTAGGGTTCTAGCCCGTCGCATCGCCCGTTGGCGAGCACGAACACTTCGTCATTGTTCTGGTTGCCCGCGCCCCATTTCGCGTAATAGATCCTATGTCCCTTGGTCTTGCCGGTACCGAAAAGCACTTGCGCGGCGATATCGCCGCCAAGCTGCACCTGGCCCTGAACTGCCGTCGAGAGCGTCTTTTTCGGACGGTTGAGGTAAGACAGCGCGAGCTGAGTGCCCAGCGCCAGCGCGCCGCCGATCAGCGAAGCTGCAAGCGCAGACCCGCCAAATAGCGCACCTGCGATTGCCCCGCCAATGATCGTGAAAATCGCCATGCTTGATCAGACCTTGAACGCGGCTTTCGCCATGTGAAGCGGCCATGTCACCGGCCCGCCTTCGGTGATCGACATCCATGCCTGCCCGCCATGGACGGCTACGTGCTCGGCGCCGTCGATCTCGACCACCGCCAGATCCCCAAGCGCCGCACGGCCCCAGGCAATGGGCTTGACCAGTTCGGCGTAGAAGGTCACCAGCGACGTGTGCTTGCGCTTCCTCAGCGCCCGCTGCGCGCCCTTCAGTGTCTTGTAGGCACCGGCATAGGTCTTGACGTGCGACGTGCCTTGCAGCGCATCGATAACCTTGAGCCCGAGAAAGAAGCAATCGTTCACGCCATAGGCATAGGGCTCCGCCCGCGCGGTCTTGATAATCTCCGAGACAACCGCCGCCCTGTTCATCGCTGGCCCCATTCCTCGGGCCATGTCGGCGACGTGGCCACATATTCGAACGCCGTGTCGGTCGCGGAATTGTGCCGTGCCTGATCCTCGGCCGAGCGCTTCACATAAGTCTGGTCACGGTAGCGCCGCGACAGCGTTTCAAGCTCGATGTCGAGTGTCACGGTCGCGATGCCGTTTTCATCGATGGCACCGGTCAGGAACTCGACGTCATTGATCTCATAGAAATGCGTGACCAGAACGCCCCGAACCTCGTCGGTCTCAGGATCTCCGCAAAGGTAGGACACGGTGACAGCCGCGTTGATGTAATCGTAGCTCTCGATGGCCGCTATTGCGTCATCCGCATTATTGGTCGGCACGTCGGAGAACGAAATCATCACGCTGGAGATCTGGTTTCCGAGCGCGGCCATGAGGCCATCCGAATTCAGGAACCGGTTCGGCAGGTACTCTTGTCCGGAATAGGTGAACGGCCTTCCGCCGATGTGATAGCCCACGGTCTTGTCCGGCGTTTCGCCTTTCCCCGGCAATTCGATCTTGATCAGCGGAATGACCTTGATCGCCCCGCTGTCGACTTGGTTGGCAACATCCGTGTCAAGCGATACGGGCATGACTGGAAACCTCTCTGGATGAGAGTTGAAACGCGACAATCGTCTTCGGATTTGGCCTTAGAAAAGCCTCAGAGTGCCTGCCCCCAGATCGAGGACACTCCTGCCATCAGGGCTGGAGATACTACCTAAAGTGACCGAATGAACCACGGGCGCATTGATGTAGAGGTTCCCGTCATCACCTAAAGAAAAGGGATCGTAGGCGATGCCATCGACCGACGGCAGCGCCTTTCCTTCAATCCCACTCAAGGAAGCCGCCACGGCAACAGATGGTGCCATTCCGAGCAGGGCAAGAAATGATCGTCTCTTCATTGGTTTGTCTCCATAGGTTGAGAGCAGAGGCATGGTTCAGAAAAACACCTCTGTTGCCGAAAACGAGGCCGTGCGCGATCCCCATGCCTTAGGCATCGACCAGCCCGGATCGAGCAGCATCAGGCAGGACGGCTTTTCGAACTGGATTGTCGAATTCGCTGCCGTGAACACAGTTGTGTTGAGCGGGAAATCGATGGTGAGCGTGACCACGCCCGATCCATTGGCCGTCGCATCCGCCATCGCCATGTGAAGCGAGCGCACCGTCGAGGACTTGTTGATCTCGACCAGGCACCCCCGATTGACCGCAAACGATGCCGGCAAGCCCGAAACCACAATGGTCCGGCTGTCCGTCACGGTGTCGAGAACCGCAGATCCGGTAAAGCTCCCGCCCCCTGCCTTCGTGCCCGAGAGCGGTGTCGATCCATATGCGCGAGGACGCTTCCGATAATAGTCGTGGCAGGCAAACACGTTGCCCCCCTTGGACGCCTCCGCAAAGAACGCACTGACATCATCGATATGGGAATTGGTCAATTCAGCTGCTTGCGCAGCGTAGAGCCGCCAATAAGGCGTTCCGAAATCCGCAGTCTCAGTCGAACGGCCAAGCATCGCATTGCTGACCCTCGTATTGACCGGGCGCATGTCGAATTCAGCAAACGTCAGTTCGGGAAGCGTGAGAACGGCCATCACAAATTCCCCACCCGGTTGTTGCGCTCATAGGTCTTGGCAAACTTTCCTTCGATCTCCGCCTTGGTTTCCGCAGCCTGTTGACGGATCGCGGACTTGATTTCCTCCGAAGAGACCGCTCCGGAGATGTGAAAGTGCTGCTCAACCTTGACTGATTGGCTAGTGGAGCCCTGCCCTCTTGAATGATCAATCACGGTTTCTTGCGGGTGCATCATGGCGAGAAATCCGCCTTTGCCGTCCAAGCCGCCGGAACGCGATCCGGAGCCGGTGTAACCGCCACCATCCATTGAGGGGAGCCCAATGAACGAACCGAAGGTCGTGTTTGGCTTGAACCCGCCACCGAGCAAACCACCGAACAGCGATCCAAAAATCCCACCTCCGCCGCCTTGGGCGAAAGGACCGGAGCCGAACAAAGCCGCTTCAAGCGCCGCCTTGGCGATGGACTTGGCGAGGTCCTCGAAGACATCGGCAAGGTTCTCGCCCTCGACAATCGCGTCAAGAATGCCGTTCTTCAGATCTTCGCTGATCTCGTTGAAGAACTGACCCGCCTCGCTGGCGTTGCGGTATTCTTCATCAATCTTGGCTACGGCGCGTGAATAGGTCTCGGCCGACAGATACCCCATTTCGTGCAGCTGCTGGAGATCGTCGATCTCGTCAGCATAGCGCTCAGCGGCGGAGCGTGTTTCCTCGTAGATCCTGGCGGCTTCGCGCATTTCGTCGGTGATGGTGTCTGTGGGCCGGGATGATCGCGACCGGGCCGCCCTCGGCTTTCTGGCGGGCTTCTCAGGATCGGGGAAATACCGTCCCGACCAGTAAGGATCGTCCTCGAAATCGCGGGGATCACCTCGCACACCGTCGCCGCCCCAATTCATTCCGCCTGACAGTGAAGCCATACGGGCCATTTGGTCAGCAGTCGCAGCCGCGTTGCCTGCGGCCGCGCCCAAGGATTCCGCGAACCTAGCCGCGTCAAGCGCAGCGTTCAGGGCAGCCTTTTGCGCCTCCCTGAGTTCAGGTGGAAGATCGGCCCCTTCTTCTGTAGCTCTTGCCAACTCGTCGGCGAGAGCTTCAGCGGCGTTCGCCACTTCCAATGGGCCATTTGCTTCCCGCATGTCTTCAAGCGCGTCACTGATCCGTGTCGCCTGAATGAGGGTCAAGCCGAACTGGTTTTCCAGAACCTGGACTTCGGACGCGATGGCCTGAACCGCGTCTGCCTGCTCGTAGTAGAGCGAAGCGAGATTGTAGCGATCAATGGATTCGGAAATGCCGTCCAGAGATCCCGCAATTGCCTCGCGAGTGGCTTCAAGAGATTCCTGAAACTCCAATTCGCGGATCTGGCGCATGATTTCATAGAGCCGCTGCGCCTGCTCAGCCTGAAGCCCAAACTCTTCGCGGAGATCGAGCATGGACAGCTTCGTGTTCTCGACCGTCTCCGCGTATGCCTTCAGGGATCCGCCGAGATCGCTGATCAGGTCGTCAAGTTCTTCGGCCCCCTCGCCCGATGAAATCATGTTGGCGATCAGAGGAAGCAGTGCACCGGCAGCAACACCGGCCGCGATTCCAATTGTCCCAAAGCCAAGCGTCAAATCCGGCAACTGAATTGCAAGCGCCTGCACCCAATTGCCTGTTGCGCTGGCCTGCTGAGCGACCTGCGAAAGCTGCATAGCCATCATGCGGGACTGCTGCCCGGCATAAATCGACTGCTTGCCGACCGCCTGATATCCTTTGGCAAGTCCGCCGGTCGCCTTATTGGATCGCTGTTCCGTCCTTTCCGCCGTCGAGGCGAGACTATCGAGCGCAGCTTCGCCGGATTTCAGGCCACGGCTATCTGCGGCAAGGACAAGGGTTGCAAAGTCAGACAATGGACATTTCCCATCCAAGATGGTTCATTGCTGCCCCGAAACGAGGTGACAGATGAACGTTTTCCTGAAATTCATGGTTGGACTGACATGCGCCGCAGTGCTGGCCTATGTCGGGTATTTCTTCTATGGCGAGCGCCAAGCAACAATTGAGGCAAAGCGCCAACAAGAGATTGCTGATCGCCTCCGCGACCAACGCATTGAACGTGAACAGGCCCGTAAAGCAGCCATAGCCGCCGAGAGATCGCGACTAGAAGCCATCAGCGAGTTCGGATGCATTCGATCCGCAAACGCCGCTGTCGAAGCGCTTGATGATGGCAGCAGCGTTGACAGTGAAGCCCGATCCGACCTCAAGATTTGCGCCAAGTATCGGCTGATCACGAACTATCAGATATCGCGGCTTCTCGATGTCGGCGTTCTCGATCCGAAAGACCCTGTTCTGAGCGAGGAAGACGCCGCAAAGCAAATCGAAGCAGCGGGCGTCTCACTGCTCTGATCCCCGCTCAATTGGCGGAATGCTCAACGGCTCTTTGCCCGTATTCAGCCCTGACAGATAAGCCTTGCACATGGCCCGCAGTGTCCGCGCTTCCCATGGTTCCGGCCTGACCCCGTTGGCTATCATAAAGGCCATGATTTCCGACCAGTCCGGGATGCTAAGACCCATCCCGTTCGATCGAACCGGGCCAAGTTGATGCATCCAGTTGACCAGGTATTGCCCGGCATCGACTTCAACCAATGGCGGGGCCAGCCCGGCCGCAATGTACCTCTGCGCCCGGCTTGTTTTTTCGTGCTCGATTGTCGCGGAAAGCCAGCCAGTCTGTTCCGCCGCAAGGACTAGCTGGCTTTCGAGTTTCCCAAAATGGCGGCCCGGTCAGAAGCGAAAGCTCTGATCTGTTCCGCAAACGTCAACTGGCCTCGCTGCCCGGTGATCACCTGAAGGTTCAGAAACCACTCGACATCATCCGGGACCTTAGCCGGCCGATCCCCTCGACTGATGTTTTCGAACCCGACGATCAGAGGGGATATTTCGTTCACAATGTTCCGGTGGATCTCCGAAACCGTCAGCGGGTTATCAGGGTCACGCTTTTCGCTCACGCGGGCTCGCTGAGACGCAAGGATGGCTTTCTGACCCGCTTCCCCCTCAATACCCAATACGAGCACCTTGCAAGGCTTGTCGAGGTCTGGCGCGCCCTCCTCATCGATGTCGAAAATGGGCTTGCCGGTTCCAGGGTGCTTGAGATGCAGCGCGCGAGGTTTGTCGGACGCTGCGCGGCTGTCGAACTGTGAGAAATCCATGATCGGGCCTTACGATGGAGTCGCGACGACGACGGAAGGATAGTTTGAGCGTATATTCGCCGTGAATCCGGCGTAGGCCGTAGTCGAGCGCTCATTCCGCAACCAGTCGTGGGGAAGGCCGGAGATGTACTCAACCTCGTCGGCCGCGGTCGGCTCCAGAACCTTGAACGAGTATTCTGTGAAAGCCTCGCACGCTGTCTTGAGCGCAGCCTGACCAGCGTCAGACTTGATCTCACGCATGGCAACCGGGATCACGGTTCCGACGCGCGCGCCCTTGACGCTCTTGGTGAACCCTGTTTCGAGGTCCGGCACATCGATGATGCTATCGGTGACGCCGATCGATCCAACTGAAACGATCCCCTTTACCTGAACCCATGTGAGCGCCTCATATCCAGCCTTATCGAACGTGGCGGGGACGCCAGTGGCGATATAGAGTTTCGTGGTGATATCAGAAGTCGACATTGCGAGCCCCTTTCTTAGAAGCGCAGAAGCGAGATGACGGCATCATCGGCGCCGGTCATGGTGATCGTGCCCTGGAGATAGGCCCGGATGGTGTCCAGCGGGATCGCCACCACCGCGCCGTTGGCAATGGATGCGAGGGTCAGGCCGCCGGACACATCGACATTCCCAAGGCCGGGAACCGGGAACGTGGACCCGCCATCGCCATCGATAAGCGGCGTGATAGCGCCGCCGCTGGCGTTGCGGATCACAAGCACGTCGCCGGCCTGGTAGGTGAATGTGTCGGAAGCGCTGGCCGTGGTTTCCGCCACGACCCTTGCCCCCGAGCCCGTCATTGCGGTCGCGGTTATTGCAGCCATTTCGATTGTCCTTTGTGGTTAGGAAGCCTCGTACTGGGCGATGACTGGCACTCGCCAGTCGGCCCCGTCGGGAAAGCCCTCTTGGATGTCAGCCGGCTTTGTGAACACGATCTGCCCGCCCGTGACCGGGATCGCCTTGCCCATTGGGAACAACTCGGCAAACGCATCGGCATGGCGGGTCGCTTCCTTGCTGCCCTTGCCTGTCGGAGTGACGATGGTTCCAATCACCCGACCAAGTGAGATGGTGTTTTCGCCGTTCAACGTGTCGTCGCGCCGGTTTACCCGCACGATCTGGACCACGATGTAAGGCTTTTCTCCGGGCGCATCTTGGTTTGGGAACCAGATCGGCAGCGTGAATGCAGCGCCTTCGATTTCGGCAAAGAGCGCAAGCTCGATATCAGCTTCCCGAGTTGCCATTGCTTACCCTGCCTGCCCATTTCGCCACGATCTGCGGCCATTGCGCTGCGGCCGAACCGACGTAGAAGTTGCCGGACTGCTCATAGGTTCGGCCAAGAGCGTCAGAGCCGCTGAAACCCATCTCCATTCGCCTGGCATATGGTGCAGTCCATGCAAATCGCGCAATATCACCCAATTCCAGTCCTGTGAGCGTCACCGAGTAGCTGTCCGCCCCAACATTGCCGAATGAGCCGTTCAAGCCACTGGCGAGGCTGTTGCGCAGATTTCCGGTATCGACCGGCATGCGCCCGCCCTTGGCCTTTGGCGCCTGGGCAATCTCGACAACGTCCTGCACGCTCTCGACGAACACCTCACGCATCTGCCCCTTGGTCTTGCCGGCGAAAGCGCTGACCGAGGCGGAGAAGGACTTGGCGGCCATCATCGGATATACCTGATCCTGATGCTCTCAAAACACCGGCACTGCACCGTCTCGGATGCCGGAGCCCCGAGGCTGGTATCGCCGGGATACATCATCTGAGCCCCAGTCAATGGCGAGATGAACGGTAGCGACATGCCCTTGACCATCTGTTTGTCGAGAAGCGCATGGGATGGACGTTCGCGGCCATCGCCAGTGTCCGACCAGGTGCGCTCGATTTGATCCTCGGTCACCTTGCCGCCATCGAGAAGCTGCTTGAACCCCTCATGCCGCCCGGCCCGGAGCGCGGTGATTGACTGGTCCCTTGCAATGGTCTTGCCGCGGAGCTGCAGATTGCGATCACGAAGCCGCTCAATGGCCCGTGTGGTCGTCTCAGATGGCAACGCTTTGCCGCTCTCGATTGCTTTCCTGATCGTGGCGTCAAACCGCTTGTCGCGGGTCGTGAGTCGGAAGTATTCGCGCATCAACGCCGGGTCACCGGAGCGAAGTTTTTCCTCGGCATCAATGATGAATTCGACCTGTCGCGCGTTGAGGCCGATCACGCCGCCTTTGCGCCTTCCTGTCGTCTGGGTCCTGGTCCCGATCAGTGACCTAGCGATCTGATCAGGCGTATTGTTGGCTACCATCCCGGCAAGGATATGCATCCGGGACGCTTCGCGGATATCTTCGACGATGCCGGTCGGGCCTGTGATCAGTCTTCCGACGTGTTGCTCTGCCCATTCGAGGGCTCGCGGGTGCCGTCCGTCGAAACCAAAGACTGCAGTGCCGCCCGGTAAAAAGGGTCCGGTAGCTTCGGAAGTGAAGCCAGCGCGAGCACCCCTCCCCTGTAGTAAGCGTCCGTGATGGCCCGGTCTAACGGCCGGAAGAACGCCGGGTCGATCCGGAGCGCCATCAAAGCAGCCTCGATGTTGCCCGCCTCGATATGCCCGGCCACAGCTTTCAACTGCGCCTGAGACGTGATGCCTTGAATTGCATCGAGAAAGGCCTTGCGGATTTCCGGCTCGAGTTTGTCGAGAAGGGCCTGAATATCGCGGGGGAGCGCCATCTAGGTCCGCACCTCGACGCTCTTGCCGTCCTTGATGCTGATCTTGTTGCGCGGCGATTCAGTAGCTTCGGGGCGATCCTCATCCTTCGCGAGAACGGTAGGCGCCGGGTTTGGAGATGCTTTGCGCTTCGCCATGGTTAGATCCTCATACCGTGAAGACAATTTCGTGCATGATCACCGCGCCGTTCGGATCGGGCTGCAATGGTCGCACGCTCTTGATCGCATATTCCCTGCCGTCCAGCACCCACTTGTCAGCCGTGGTCGGTGTGATCATGAGCCCGGAAGCCGCAACATAGACGCGGCGGTCATTCACCTCGATCAGTGTTCCGGTCATCTTGGTCAGCTCGACCATGTCCTGGAACACGGTGCAAGGATAGTCGGTGGGCGTCAATGTCGGATCGTAGCTGGGCCCGCTCTTGGTGTATCGCCGAATGATGCCAGCGCCGCCGACCTCGCCAAGGGCGCCAGCGACTTCCGCTGCGACCGCTGCCCAATCCTCGCTCATGCCATCATCCAAATGATTGGCGCGGCCATCACCAAAAAGATCGCCGCAAGCACCAAATAATCCGACCAATCGCCGCCGTCGACGGTTCGGGGCGCGGCAATTGACTGAAGGTAGGCACGACGTTCCATCATGGCCTTCCTGCGCTTATCAAGATCTTTTGGCCAAACAGGCGGTTGAATAGGCGGTGCGGCCATCAGGCGCACTGCCCGCCGATGCTCTTGAAAAAGAACCCGTCCGCGTCCCGATCAATCACATATGGCTCAAACAGCGCATCGATCAGGCTGGACGTCGGCATGTAGGCATAGGTTCCGCCGGCATTGCCGGTGACGGCCCATTTGATTGACCCGACGCCGGTCAGCACCTTGCTTTCCGCCTCGGTATAGGTCTTGGAGAAGAACCCCGGCGTGGCCAGTTCGAGATTGGCGGCGATATAGGCCGCTTCCTCGGTCAACGGCAGTGTTGAGCCGGATGGGGTGAAGGTCACGGCATCATAGCTCGGCAACAGGTTCGCAGTATAGCGCAGGCGGATGTAATCCGAGGCACGGGTCAGCGCAGCCGTGGCGAGCGCGTCCGTCGCGTCGGCCGGAGCACTGTTGCCCCGTGCCGTTGCATAGGCTCGCCAGTCGGCAATCGACCCGTACATCGATCAGGCCTCAGCCTTCTGCAGCTCGACGAACGCGGCCTTGTCCTCTTCGGACATGGCGTCGAAGCCTTCGAGATCGCCCTTACGCATGGCCTTGGTCACGGCAACCCCGTCCTTGTTGACCACAAACCAGCCCGGCGACTTCTCGACCACTGCATAACCAACGACAGGCTCATTGACCGGATCCTTGGCCGGATTGGTCACGGCAGCCTTGCCCTTGCCGCCGACGACGCGGCACTTGTTGACCAGCCATGCCGGCACCTCATCACCCTTGACGTCGATGACGGACCCAACCTCGGCCTCCTTGCCGTTCTGATCGAAGATGCCCTTCTCTGTGATTTCAAGCTTCATGATCCTGATCCTTTCAGGGTTTGCGAATGGTCTCACAAAGCGGGCCGATCGCGCGGCCCGCCATAGAGATCATCCGGCGATGGTGGAAACCGCCACGCCGCACTGGTTTTCGGCGTCGTATTTGATCTCGACGGCCGAAGCCGCCATCGTGAGGAAGTTGTAATCGTCTTCCGGATTGGCGCGGAACTGCGCACGGGTCGCCATCGGCATCCCGTTGAGCACCTGGACCACGTCGCGGCGCTTGACCACGGCGATGATCTGGCTTGCGGCCACACCGGACGCCGGCACCACGTTCTCGATACCGCCGATCTCGCGAACGCGCTGCGCAATGGTTTTGTTGGGATACTGCGACGAGTAGTCGGTGTTGCTGGCGTAGAACCAGTCATCCCAGTTGACATACAGCGTGGCGGGAACCCGGAAGTTCTTGGCATGCAGGAGCTTCAGCGTTGCCGTGACATCAGCGACCCACTGCGGACCGGTTGCACTGATCAGAGCCTGGCCGGTATTGCGGGTCGCGCGCTTCGGATGATTGCGCAGCCCGTAGAGTGTGGACGTGCCAACCACGATCTTGGCGTCACCATCGAGCGAGATGCTTTCAAGCTTTTCAGCCGTCTTGCGCATCGCGTTCATGCGACCAGCCGCGTCGAGCTGGAAGCCCTCGGTCTGAGCCGCTGCGACCTGACGCCAGCCGTAGGAGAACGGGCTGTCGATGATCGGGAGCGGAGTGCCGTGGTAATCGATGACCGGCTGATCGGTGCGGCCCTTGGACCGGCCGTCCAGCGAGATGTTCACTTCGCCGCTGTCGGAGACAGTCTGGAAGTGGTGAACGATCTTGCCGATCGGCATCGGGGTCGCAACGCTCGCCGCAAGGTCATTGAAGACTGCGAGAACCGAGCGCTGGATTTCAACAGCCTCCCGATCCCACAATCCCCAGACATCACGGGGAAGCGTGGCAGCGTTGCCAAGCATGACGCCACCACCCATTTCGGCGGCCATGGCAGCCTGCCGCGCGTTGAACGCGCGACGGCTGTTGAGCAGGAGTTCCTGCTGTGCAGGGGTAAAGGTCAGCATATCAGGATCTCCTTATGCGCCGGCCGGAGTGGTGGACTGGTTCGCCCAACGCACGTCAGCGAGATCGCCCGCGCTGTATGCGCCAGGCGTGTCATCGAAATAGGCGTAGATGACCTCAGCATCGCCAACGGCGGTGAGATAGCCAGATGCACCGATGGTGAGGGCTGCGCCCTTGGCATACGTCGCCGCTGCCAAGCGGATCTGGTAGACCTCGTTGGGACGAGGCCGGTAGGCAACGCCGGTATTGCCGGAGACGTAGGCCGTGGCCACGTCCTGACCGGCAAAGCGGGTGTTGCTGAGGACAAGCAGCTCTTCCTGCATGTCCGAAGCCGTTGCGACGGTGAGCGCCGTGGCGCTTTCCGTGACCAGGATGCCGGGCAGATATGCGCCGGCAACCGGGAGGTTGATCGTTTCCGGTTCGTCCTTGATCGGACCCCGGTAAATGACGTTGCCGGCCATTAGGCTGCTCCCTTCTCAGGGTTGATGTTGGCGTTGAGGTCGTAGCCGGCCCACTCGTCATTGTCGGCGCCCGGCTTGAACGCCCCGTTGACCGCAGCCGCCTTGCCGGGCTTGGCCTTCTCCGCCAAGGCGCGGGCGGCGTTGAGCGTCAGCTCCTTGGCAGCCTCCTCGTCGAGGATATTCGCCTTGACGATCTTGGCCACCAGCTCGGCCTTTTCGGCGTCGTCCTTTGCCTTCTGGTTGGCGACCATTTCAGCCTGCGCATCAACCAGCGGCTTGACGGCAGCGGTCACGGCGTTGGCGATGGTTTCGCCGATCTTGTCGAAGCCTTCCGAGAGGGTGTTCACCTTCGCGGAAAGCTCTTCCAGCTTCTTTTCATCAGCCATTTCGAGTTCCTTTTCGTTGGCTTGAGGTTCCCGCTCGGATCGCATGGCGTCCAAAATCGCGGTCTTGATGCGCTCGTAGAAGGATGCCTTCTGGATCTTCTCGGCTGCGCGAACGGCCATATCGACCGCCCAGTCAAGGTCACGATCCGCCTCGGAAAGAGCGGAATTGATGACCTCGATTTCTTCTGTCTCACCGGAGGCATTGACCAGCATGCCGACGCCCTGTTCGGGCGTGGCCGCGCCGTCCTCGTTCAGGAGAATGGCGTCGTGATCGAACATGATGTTCATGGCGGTGTGCTTGTGATCGTCGCCATTGGCAGCACCAAGCTCACACAAGAGCCCGGTCGATGTGTGGACCGGATCGCCCTTGTCGATGGCCTCGAGCACGGCCTTGCCGTTTTCGGACTGGTTGGCCACAGCGACATCAATGACCTTGTCGAGAAGCACGCGACCGCCTTCTTGCCGGACATTCTCATTCCATGCCCCGACATAGGAGACGTTGATGCCCTCCGGATCACGGGCAGAGACAAACTTGCCGTTAACCTTCGGATGGCCGAACGGCGCCGGGGTGCGGTTGAGCGTCATGTAAGACTTGGCGATCTCGTCGGCAGGGTACTTGATCCCGTTCATGACGATGTCGTCGGGCAGCGTGGCCGAGGGCACGATCACCACGTCCCGGCCGTTGCGCTTTTCCTTGCGGACGGCGGCGACATTCGCCAGCGACCGCACATTGACGCGGATTTTCTTGGTCATGATGACTTCCTAATTTTCGGGAGGTCGTGGCGCGTTGGCAGCGGCGGCCTTTTCATCGTCGCCGGTGTCATCGATGAGCCGATCTGCTCCAGAGAGAGGATCAAACCCGACGGTTTCTCGGATCTCATCCTCGGTGAAGACAACTTCCATACTGCCGGCCTGGGCCTGTTTCTGGTTGATACCGGCCATCTTGTCGGCTCGGTCGATCTTCTCGGCCATACTGGCCTCGGTCAGGTCAGGCCAGTAGAGCGACCACTCCAGATCCTTCAGGATCCCGAAGCCTTTCAACCGATCGACCACAGCCATAATGTTGGGAATGACCGAGTTGTTTCGGCGCGCCATGTTGGTCTGCGACCATTCATCGGCGTCTTCCTTGCTGGCCCGCTCACCGGTCTGCATACCAACGAGGATCTTGATCGGGATGCCCCATGATGCGGCGAAGCTCTGAAGCGGCCCCTCGACGAATTCTTTGGGCTGGGGAAGCGTGACGCCCAGCGTCTTGGCCTCCATGCCCTGCAGCATGAGCAGAGCGTCAAAGCCTTTCTGGTAATCCTCGACCTGGTCATTCATCGCGTCGGCGATTTTGTCGGGCGCAACACCCATCGCCTTGGCCATGTCGGCGACTTTGGCATCCTTGTCGAGCTGCAGGACAGGCGCGCTTTTGGCGTTCTTCCAGAACCCCTCGCCGCCGGCGCCCATGACTTTCTCGATGGTAACAAGGTCGTTGTAACCGGCCAGCAAAGCGGATTCGCCATAAACGGTTCCGTCCTCGGACCAGACCACAACGCGATCGGGATGCACTTCGAACGAACGGGTCTGACCCTGCTTGGCATCAACCGCCGTCTCGTTGAACTGGAACATCTTCGGCTTGCCGTAGTCTTCCGACATCTCGTCGGTGTCCCACTCGGCAACCTTCAGCTGGCCAGCCCATGCCGGGATGATCTCGACCAGGGCGTCAAGGCCGGGCAGATTGCCCACGACCGGTTCCCTCATCCGCTTATTGTCGGCAAAGCGAAAGATCACGCCGGAGTAAGCTCCAACCAGAGAGCGGCGATCCGCGGTGGCGAGTTTCTGCCAGAACCGGAGATCCGCGAATTTGTCTTGCACCTCCTGCTCGACCGGGTTCAGTTCGTCGGGCTTGTCGTCGGTCTGCAAGATCGGATGATCCTGCCATGTCTTGAGGATCGTCTTGCTGACTGCGGCCCGGGCAATGCCGTTGCGGGTGTACATCTGCCAGAGCTGCTCGAACGTGACGCTCTCAGGATACCCGAAATCAATGTAGTGATTGCGCTTGGTCGTGGTGGCGAAGTAACCCGGAAACATCGTGTCGAGCCGACGCAATGCGTTCGCGATGATCGAATGAACGGTCATTGGTGGCGGTTCCTCAGGAACATGGCGACGGCAGTGCTGACCACATTGACGTTGTCGGCCGCGATCACGGCGTCGGCCAGGTTGTGCGACTTGACGCCAAGATCCTTCTTGAGTTTGACCTTGGGCACGACGCGCTTCTTGCCCTCGGTCTCGACCCACCAGGGCACGCACATCTCGGTGAAAAGGGCATCCAGCTTTTCGGCGCCGATATCAGCCGAGAACGAAAGAACGTCTTCTGGCTTGATGGATTGCCCACGAACAACGGCGTTGAACGTCAGCATTGCCTTGCGCGCCGTGTTCGCCCACCCTTGTGCTTTGAGGTTCAGATACTCGTTTCGGTTCAGAGGGCTGTTGGAATTATCCGGATCGCTCGGCTTGTCCGGATCCATGACAGCGCCGCCGGCATGGAAAGCATAGTGCTCGACAGATGCGCCGTTCGCCTCGTTTTGCTCATCGATATAACCACCGACAAAAGCGCCGATGCCGATCGTGTCATAGGAGACCAGCGCGCCGCGATGCCGCGCCTTGGCCCAAACCTTCTTTGCGTTCTGAACCAGCTCATCCTTGCCGGATGACCAGTCCTCGACATCAGCAAACACGCCGTCGATCTTGTCGGCCGTGGCGCTCTTGTCCTCGCCATCGTCGGCCGGGTCGAAGCCTATGACGTTCCGGCCCGTGATCGAGACGTCCAAGATCCTGTCAGCGTCCACGCAGGCGTCCAGCCAACGGCGCTTGAAGATCGAGAGCTCGCCGTCACCGAGCGGAACGCCCTCATAGATGTGCTGGAAAGTCTCAGGATCGCGGTCCCGCATCAAAGCGATGTCGCGCAATGCCTTTTGAGACAGAAACGGATTTTCGGTGTAGTCGATCTTCCTGACCAGGCAGTGGTCCGGTGTGTTGATGACGAAGTTCTTCCAGACGTAATCGGTGACGAGCTTCGGGTTGAAAAGCAGGATCGCCAGGCTGTCCTCTTTGCGGATGGTCGGCGCGATGACAATCCACTGGTCTTCTGTGAGTTTTTCGGCTTCCTCGACCCATAGAATGTCGATGTCCGAGGTGCCCTTGATGTCCTCAAGGTTTCGCTCGATGCCGTAGAAGATGAATTCCGAGCCGGTTGCCCGGTGAATGATCGTGGTCTTCTGAACCTCGTACCGATCGGAAAGACCCAGATGAGCGATTGCCCATTTCAGTTCGGTGTAGACCGATTCCTGAATTCGGTTCTGAAAGCGCCGGATGCAAAGAACCCGCATGCGGACCGGAACATGGTCAATCAGCCGGATCAGCTGGCAAGCGGTGTCACGCGTCTTTGAGCTTGAGCGGCCACCATGCAGGACGGCAGTGTCGACCTCGCCGAGAAACACCTGTTCCCAGAAATCGAACAATGCCGGGTTTGTGAGATGCGTCGATGCGTCTAGCTCTTTTCGCTGCGCAGCGCTTCTCGCCATGTCCTCGTTTCCGTCTGGATCGGGCCGCCGTCAGGGCCGCCATGGCCAACCTGATCGCGGAAAGCCTGCACGCCGACATGCTTGCCGATCAGCTCGATGCGCTTGATACGGTCGGACAGCTTCAGCTTCTTGACCTGCCCGATTGTGCGGCCATCCTCGCGGATTTCCTCGACATCAATTCCGCCGACAAGGCCCTGCCGCCAGATCAGCGGCCATTCCGAAATGGGCTTGAGCGAGCCGTCTTCGTCATACAGATCGGCAATATCGGCATCGGCTTCGGCAGCTAGTCTGCGCAAGACCCAATCGGCATCGACCTCGACGCGTTCGGCACGCTTGGTCTGTGCCTCGGCAAGGGCGGCCTGAATTTCAACATTCTTCAACAAGCGCTGGCCTTGGGAATAGGCGGTCTTTTCGCTGTACCCTGCCCTGATTGCGGCCTGCGTGGCGTTGAGATCGACCAGATACTCCTTGACGAAGAGAGCTTGTTTCGGTGTTAGCGCCATGACTGACACCTCGCGAGATTGATCCGGCTTCCCATGATTGGCCCGGCAGCATGAACCACCAACGCAAACGGGCTGAGATCCATAATCGATGGGCAATCCCTCGCGCCGGTTGGCGAAGGTCAGGAGCTTGCGCTGGTTTGGAAATGCAGTAGCACCGGCGCTCAGAGAGCCCGGTGCGTGCAGGTGGTGAGTTCCTGCCATACTGGCGGGGGAAAAGCCCTCGTCGCCAAATCACCTATGACGCGAAAGCTACGCCGCTTCGCCCAAGTCGTCAACATCAGTCGGAGAAAAATCAAGGCGGCCAAGTTTGTCGGCGATGGCCTTGATCCGGTTGCGATTGCTGACCGAGAGGACCGTGACAGCCATGACGGTGTCGGTTGCCTTGTGGCGGATCATGCGGCGCGAACCCTCGATCCATTGGCGTCGTGTTCTGTCTTTCGGCGGATCGACATACTCACACCACGCGTCCCATTCGATCATTCTGAGAACGTGAATGTCTGTGTTGGGCACCCGGACCAGGACGTTGTCGAGGTCCCGTATCGCTTGCATCACGCCGGCAGCTTCCTCAAGGGCGCGCCAGTCACGGACGCAACGGACAAAGGCGTACCCTGGCAAGACGGGACGACGTAGCGTGACCATGACGCCGCGCTTTCGCCTGTCCTCGTGCTCCGAGATTGTGAACGGAATGAAGTATTCCAGATCAAGCTTGTCGAGTTCGATCTCGATATTCGTCTTCTGGTCAATGTCCGGAACGATGAACTGATGAGTGCCGCCCCTCGGACCAGCGAATACGATCCGGCGGCGGGAAACGCGGGTGGCGTGTCCAGAAATACGGACGACGTACCAGTGGTGATCTGTGTGTTCCAAGATTGCCGATCTCCGTTGAATGAGACCGGACGGGCCGTGCCAGGCTGTTCTGAAGATGCCGTTATTCGGTCGCGGCGGTCAAGTGGTAGCAGGGCGAAAATCGATAATCGTTCCCTAACCCATAATGCACAAAAAACGTAACCCGGAAAAATACAACCTTATATAGAAAAAGTACCCCGACATGCGAATATAGGAAAAAAGGAACTATTATTATTATATGTATGATTTTATTTTATTTTCTCTAACGATAACCGTTCCTCTCTTATCATAATAGGGGGGAACGGTTATGGGAAATATTCCTACTTGATAGGAATTTATGCCGCATAACCGTTCCTTTTTCATAACCGTTCCCTAGACAAAAAGGAACGGTTATGCGGCACTAAAAAAGGCCTCCCGAACAGGTCGGAAGGCCTCAGGATTACGACTGCAATCGACGTCAATTCGCGCGATAAACAACAGTGACGGCGAAGGCCTGATAGAATTCATCATCTTGATTTCCCACGGCGCATAGGGCCGGAGTGACCGATATCACAGCCGTGTCGTCTAGGGTTTTGAGGAAGGCGTTGGCATCAGCCTCAACCCGCGCGTATCCGCTCTGCATCGTCGATTCAAATACCTTGATTTGCACTCTCATCAATTTTCCTTTCCGGCTTCGGTTTCATTCACATATCCAATAGGTAAAGGTTGATTTCCCCTTTGGGTTCTTGTCTTCCTGTACCCCAAGCTGACCGCCCTCCGACAGGGATTTAAGCAGGTCTCCCAGATCACGATATCGAATGCTGTTCTTGAGAGATTGAACAATCTGTCGATGGGTTGCTTTCCCGCCGCGCTTGGCGATGCACCGCATGATTTTCTGTGCATTGGCCTGGTTCTCGTTTTCGGACATCCATTCGGCTGCGCCGTGGGCCATGAGGCGTGAAGACTGGCGAGCAAGGTTAATCCCGTACCGAACATCTGACAGTCGAACCTGATGATCTTCCATTCGGCCTATGGCGACAATCGAGGCAATGCGCAAAGCCATCTCGGCTGTGCGGACAAACAACTCAGCCTGATCGGGATTTTCCGACATGTAATCCTCAATCTCGTCGCGGAACGCCTTCCATGCGGCCATCGCGCCGTCCGGGCACCACCGCATTTCAATGATGTTGTTGTGCTCGGCAGGATTCATCCCGACATCGTTGCGATACGGCGTCGACATCTCGCCTTTCTGGAAATAGATCGCGCGAAGCCCATCCTTGATTGATTGTGGCACTTCGAACTTGTTGGCGTCTGCCTCATCTCGCATGCGAACACGCTTCTCGCCCTCGATGAGCAGGAACCGGTTCAATGTGCCGTCGCCAATCGCGCCGCCCTCAACCGCGGTATAGAACTGCTCATGGGTCGATCCCGCCAGAATCGACAGCGACGGCGCGTAAATCACCTTCGTCTCGTCTTGAGCGTATTCCGGCGTGTCGAAGCGGCCAAAGCCTTTACCCCAGATCGCGCGCAGGACTTTCGGAATTGCCCGGCTATGAGGGCTGGAATTCTTGGCGAAAATCTTGCGCAGAACATCGCCGAATTCATCCTGTGGCGAAAGGCAAAGCGGCTGGCGCAAAAGCACCTTGATCAATCCCGTGCGGCTTTCAAACTCCTCCGGACCCAGATGAACGCCAAGGCCGGCAGCCGTCATGATCGTCTTCGGAATGTCGTTGATGGCCTCCTTTCCCTGTCCAGTCGGCGCCAGGCAGAGCACATAGAGCGCAAGGCCGCCGAAGTTCACGGGCGTTGAGAACTGCCGACCGGCAGCAGTACCGACAATCGCGAGAGCGCCTCCGATCGCCAGCGCCTTTTGCGGTTTGATGCTGGCCGACACCATCCATCGCGCGATCTCTCCTACCAGTCCGGGTGGATAGTCAATCGTCGTCACTTGTTCGACCGGATTGTATGGTGCGACCACCTCCCCCGTCTCTGCATCGGCCAGCGTGCCGTCATGATGCTCGATCAGCCGCCGTGCAGCTTCCGCAGCCTCGACCGGATCGTAATCATGCTCATGGCCGCGATGCTTGATGGCAATGGCCGATAGGTCCGCGCCGTTCTCGCGCGCAAGCGCTGCCAGCGTGGCCAGGTTGACGCCCTGCCCCTTGAAGGATCTCCACTTGGATGCAAGCTCTTTCGTGCCCTTGTATTTCGAGCCCTGTGCGGACCAGTCATCGGCCACAGCAAGACCTGCAGAGGATCCGCCCGTAGCGGCATGGACGGCCATGAGGGCAGCAAGCCAGTCCTGATAGCCGGAGTCGGGGCTGATGTAGCTCAACAGCTCCGCGATCTCGTCAATTTCGACTTGACTATGGCTGCCGGTATCAATTTTCTCGCGCACCGGCTCCAACGGCGTGGTGATCAGCGCGTGCAGCCAGTGCGGAATGACCGCCGCTTCCGACAGATCGCCCCATAACTCATAGATGCGGCCATCCGCCATGACCGTGCCGGGTGCGATGACATAGCCGCCATGGCCGCGGACGTTGATGCCCTTACCCCGCAACAGGCCTTCCGAGTTGCCAAGGGTCTCGCCGTCACGCTGTCGGAAATAGTGATGATTGCCGGCCGATGGTGTTGCGACCAATGGCGCACTATCCGGGTTGAAACCATGATCGGCCATGATCTGGCCGAACGCTTCGACACCATCCGCGCTTTCATCGTGCCGGTCCGCATCGATGACAATCAGGCCCGACTTGGCGAGATCGAGCCCGATGGCCGCATCCGGCCACTTCTGCCACCATTGCAGGATCTGCCGCTCACTGGTCGTGCTGGCCTCGCGCCATTTGATGAACGGCATGGGCCGCTTGGCCTTCTCACCGCCTGGCTGGCACGGAAAGACCGAGAAGCCAGCTGCCGCAAGGGCAAGGGCCGTCTCACGATTGGACGCCATTGTATCGGACATCAAAGCGTCACCTTCCCGGCGCCATCCAAATCCATCATGAAGGCGTTGTATTCAGCATCAAGCTCCCTTTGCTCATATGGCCGCCCATGATTCTGGTGAAACCCGCGATCTGCTTCAGCTTGCCTTCTAGCTTTCACCGCCGATTGAAAATCTTCGAAAGACCCAATCCGGGCATACCTGCCATTCACATCAATTCGAGCTATCCATTTTTTCTCTTTTTTCGAGTAGCTTACTCCGGTCACGCCGCTTGAATTGTTTTTCCGGATGGGCTGATTCCGCATATTTTCTTGGTGCGTGACTGCCCTCAGATTGGATATTCGATTGTTGGAAGGGTCTTGATCTATATGATCAATGACGAGATCGGACGACACAATTTCCCCATAGTAGATAGCCCAAGCGATGCGATGTGAGGGGTACCTGACGCCGTCGATGGCAATTCGATAGTATCCATCTGGTTTGAGATATCCCGCGACTTTGCCGGCATGTTTGGCATTCCATGAATTGCAAACCCTGGCGCTGGAAAAATGGCTTTCTGGACGCCTTAGCCATGTCAGCGTTCCGCTTTCGGCGCAGTAGGATAGAACGGATTTGAGGTAGCTTACGGACAGCATTTTCATTCACCTCTCATGTCGGCAGCTAGCGCGCGTCGATATCCGGCAATGATGCGTCTATTGAACTCAAACCATTGGTCAGGAGTGAGCGCCGCGAAGTCGGTCTTGCCGATGGTTTCCAGAAGCTCGATCCCGGCATCCCCGCCCTTGGCGGCGGCCATGCTCTCGATCCGGCTGAATTCATCCTGCTTCATGGAGTAGATTGCCTTCGCGGCTTGAATGCATTTCGGGTCATCGCAAACCCACAGGATTTTGCTTGCGCCGCGGGATGAGTATCCGAAGCCACAAGCCGCACGGGCGCAGACGCCGCAGATGGCGGGATCGAACTGGTCAATCACAAATGTCCGCCAGTGCTCGTGGCTGCCTGATGGGCGCGCTGGTGTGATGGATTGTTTCAATGGTCGTCACGCGAAAGTCGCACGACGTGCATTGCTTGCGCCTCTTGACCCCGCCACGCGTCGGCCGACTATCGATCGTCTTGAACGATCTTTTCCCGCACGCCGGGCAGTGCAGGCCTTTTGGCTTCTCGCTCATGACCTGACCTCCTGACATCGAGCCATATCGCGGCGCTTCTGGTTGGTCTTGTGAGTGACGATCTCGGTGTGATCTGGATTGACGCACATTCGATTGCGGCAAAGGTGGTCGAGCTGCTTCTTGCCGGGGATGAAGCCATAGACATGCGTGGCTGCGACCCGATGAACTGCGACGGTCTGGCCGCCAAGCTTCATCCGCGGATAGCCGCCGCCGCGTCCAGTGCCGGAATGTGTCCCATTCCATAGCCAGCAAGGTGTCTCAAGCGGCCCTGGCGTGATCGTCACGTTCTCCTTGATACGTGACCAGATTTCAGATCGCCGCTCGCTCATGACTGCACCGACATCTGCCGATGAAACTCGCAATAGGGTTTTCCAGGCGCATGGGCCTGGCACCCGCAAAAACGGGCATGCTCGCCGAAACCCTCGACCGGCCATTTGCACTCGTCGCGACCTAGGTCGAGAAGTCCGATCAGGCGAAATTCGGGTTTGGCGATCGGCTCTGACGCGGGCTTGACCTCTTTTGGCGCCTGTGGACGCGATTTTGGTCGACGCGGTGAAATTGCCGCCTTGATGGTTGAAGTGCGGACAATCCGAGGCGACCTGGCGCTTGGCGATCTTGGCGGTCTTGGCTGACGTGATCCACGCGACGGACCTCTCGGGAGCGGGCATGAGGTCAACTGGTCAGCCTTGCGGTGATAAATGCTTATGATGCCGTTACGCACCGCGCCGGGGATCAATGACGCAATCTGAGCCGATGAATAGCCGGGCTCGTAGACCTTCTTGATTGCCTCGATCTTCTCGGCAGAATTCATGAGCCGCCAGTCCTTTCGAACGGTCATAGCTGCATTCCCTTGTAGAGGGCCGGATTGGTGACCCGTTTGCTGATGTCGTAGCTGGTCAGCGGCGGGTTGCCCGTGATGGCGGAATAGCGAGCCAATCCGCTGAGGACGGTAGTGTGGTCGCGATCGAAAATATCCCCGATCTGCGGAGCGGACAGCGACGGATTTCCGGCTTTGGTCCGGTACATCGCGGCCCATCGCGCCATGATCACATCGCTGCGCTTGCGACGGCTGAAAATCAGATGGATCGGAACATCGTGGCGTTGCGCTTCCTCAATGACGATCTGACGAACACGCGACGGCAGTGCGCTCATGACTTTCTGCTCATAGGCGTTCATTCCGCAGCCTCCCGCGCCTGGGCCAGATGCGGCACGTTGGCAGCCGTGATTGCGGCGGCGAGCGGCGGGCACACGCTGTTGCCTGCCCGGCCCACCTGGTCCGATTTCGAAAACACGTTGCCGTCCGCATCCCGGTCGATCTCGTAATCTGCGGGAAACCCTTGTGCGTTGAACAGCTCGCGCGGGGTCAGCATCCGCATGCCGATATCCACCATCACCAGCGTGACTGACACGCCTGTTTCGAGCGCCACGTCCAGCGTCACGAATTCGCGGTCATCCCAGAAGCCATGGGCGCGCAGGAAGTCCGCCACCTCGCGGGCCCGGGCGTGGTGCTCCGGCGCGAATGGCGGTGCGGAAAGCGCCGCGGTGGCGATGCAGAACCGGTCCTTCGTGGTCACGGTGTGGAGCGGATCGCCCGGCTCCTGCCCGTCCCCTGTGCCGTAATATTTGGTCAAGGCTCCGGCCACGAGGGCCGATTGCCCGCCGCCCGTGCAGGCCACGCGCGAAGGTTCGTCGGCAGGGCTCGCACGCCGTGCGCTGCCCTTCATCGAAAGCATGCTGGCCGCCACAACGCCCTGCTGCGCCCCGGATGCCGTGACGGTCGAGGCTGGTTCGTTCGCACCCCGGCCAGGGTTCACGCCACCGATGCGTCGGCTGTCGTTGTTGTGCTGGGCCATGAACGCCGCGATCGGAGCATGTTTCACACCGCCCGCCACAACCGTGCCCAACGGCGCGTCCGGATCAAGCGAACGCGGCGCCTGCCCTTCCCTCTCGCCATAACCCGTCTGCGCCAACGAGGCCGCAACACACGTCAACCCGGCCCCGCCGGCGGTCACCGTGTGGGCAGGCTGATCGGCACCCTGAAACGGCTTTCCGGCGTTGCGCATGGTCATCAGGTGCGGCGCGATCACCGCGTTCTGGTCCTTGGCCGATGCCGTCACGGTGTGCAACGGGTCGGCAGGATCTCGCACCGCCCCGCCCTGCTGGGCATAGGTCATCACCGGCGATACAACCCCGAGAGGCGCAGCGCCGCCAGGCCGCTCCTTGAAACTGTTCGCCGTCACGGTCGGGGAAGGCTCATCCATACCCGAACCTGTTGCGCCGGAGTTGAACCGGGTCAGTGATGGCGCAATGACGGCGTGGCGGTTTTCGGTCACCACCGTCTTGAGTGGGTCGCGCGCATCGGCGCTGCGGTCTTCGCCGCCATTGCCCTTGCCG
>Ga0160421_1000142_pt1 | contig 25553 bp, 21 predicted proteins | sample TAMARWmetagpilot_FD_108195 | JGI IMG/M metagenome (GOLD analysis project Ga0160421, IMG submission 108195) | Phycosphere-associated microbial communities from TAMU algal ponds, Corpus Christi, Texas, USA - TAMU ARW-7 10/27 metagenome pilot | ecosystem: Engineered > Artificial ecosystem >... | reverse complement strand
CCTCCTGCTCCTTCAATATCCCGATAATCTGTTCTTCCGTGAACCGTGAACGCTTCATTCCGTCCGTCTCCTGATTTTGACGGACTCTACCAAAATTTGGAGGAAGTTTAGGGTCTCAGGTCATCACCAAGGCTAATGTTTGTGCCATTTCCGTTCTTCTTTCTGCTCAATCTTCCTGAGTGGCCGCCACTCATATGAGATTATCTACATTCTGTCAGTCCCTGTGAATGCCGTAGGGGCGAGGGTGTTACAACTAGACACAGCGAACGGCAGCTTCCCGCCGTTTCACGACATCAACGTGGTGCGCAGCGAATGACCGCTTTCAGGGTCTCATTTCAAGGCGCACACCGGCACAATCCAAGTTGAAACGGTTGCGCCGGTGATGGTGGATAAGCGAAGCTCAAATCCTCATCGAGCAATGGTGCATTCATTACAACACCGTCAATCCGCATAGTGCTCTGGGCTATGGCCCCCTGCACCAGAAAGCATCGTCCCGATGGACCAGGGGCGGACGATGCACTGACTATCAAATCTGACCACCTGATGGGGCATGCCACCCCAGAGCTACTGCGCCTCCATTCGTGTTCGCCGGGCACACGCGGTGGTGAGATGTTGGCTTTTTGAAACGGAGTAGAATGGCGATTTGATCATGGGCGGACAGGAGCAGCTGCGAAAAGGCGGCCAAGAATTTCAGCAAGTTCTATTTGCCCCGCTTGCGCTTCTGGCCGAGACCCATTTCCTTCGCCAGACGCGAGCGCGCCTCAGCGTAAGCTGGGGCGACCATGGGATAGTCAGCCGGCAGTTCCCACCTTTCTCGGTATTGCTCGGGCGTCAGGCCATGATGCGTCATCAGGTGACGCTTGAGAGATTTGAACTTTTGGCCATCTTCCAGGCAAACCAGATGATCGCCCTGGACCGACCGGCGTACGCTAACCGCGGGTTTCGGCTTCTCCAAGACTTCCTCGGTTGGTGCAACAGTGCCACCTAACGCTGCGTGGACTTGGGAGATAACACTTGGCAGGTCGTTGGCTGCAACAGAATTGTTTCTCACGTAGGCAGCTACAATTTCCGCGGTAAGCTCGATGAGAAGATCAGAGCCGTCTGATTTATCTACGTCTGTCATTGTCTGGTCCTTACTGTTCGATCAGGTGGTGCGTCTCTTGGATCAAACAAAACGACGGCAAAACCGTGTTCAGTCCGCATGAATAGCCACAAATCACAGATCTAGGTCGTGAACTCATAAACGGGGTTCACAGATTTTCAGCGGCATGATTCAACCTCCGGACTGGGGGTATTGATGAGCCGTTCTGATATGACCGAATTCGAATGGCGCGTAATTGCGCCGCTTCTTCCCAACAAACCTCGCGGTGTGCCGCGTGTAGATGACCGGCGCGTGCTGAACGGCATCTTCTGGGTGTTGCGTTCCGGATCGCCATGGCGCGACCTGCCGCAGCGCTATGGTCCGCACACAACCTGCTACAACCGCTTTCGGCGCTGGACCAAGGCTGGCGTCTGGGACCGGATCATGGATGCGATTACAGAGGCTTACGATGGCGACGTGCGGATGATCGACGGCACCTCAGTGCGTGTCCATCATTCTGCAGCGACTTTAAAAAGCCACCCGGATCGATGTCTTGGACGAAGCCGGGGTGGTCTTACTACGAAAATCCATGCTCTGACCGACGGCGACGGCCTGCCAGTGAAGCTCACCATCACACCAGGCCAGACCCATGACATCCAGGCCGCGGCCGGATTGTTGGAAGGCATCGGCAAAGGTTGGATGGTTCTCGCCGACAAAGCCTATGATGCCGACTGGCTGCGTGACCTGGTGTCCAGGCAAGGCGGCTGGGCAAACATCCCGCCAAAATCCAACCGCGCAAGACCGATCTGTTTCTCGCCATGGCTCTACAAGCAGCGCAATCTGATTGAGCGGTTCTTCAACAAACTCAAATATTACAGACGCATAGCCACGCGCTATGACAAACTCGGCTCAACGTTCCTCGCAATGGCCAAGCTCGCTTGCATCAGGCTACGTCTGCGCCATTATGAGTCCACGGCCTAACTGATTTGCTGACACAGCAAAAGCAAGACCGTTTGGTTTAAGAAGGAACAAAATTGTCCCCATAATATTCCGTTGCGTTGGGCGGTTTGTGATGCAAACAGAGAGCATGTTCTGGCCCGAACTTCTTTACCCCACAGCGGATCGTCTCAAACCAAACAATGACGCCGCGCCCCAACAAAATTTCTTCTACCGGACGCAGGCTCAGTGGAAACCGGAAATACAGCCAGACCGTAGGGCGATAGCAGGTGATGGGAGACGATGGCGCCTTTTGTCGATCGGAATGTGGCTCATGACCGCCAGATATCCGAAATCCGTCAGTGGCAGTTACCCCGACATCACCGCTTTGGCATTCCAATTTCTTATTCTATTTGTTTTGCATAATCTTTCGGCTCCTAAATGTCGGCGCAGTCATTGTAGCCAGACGAGATGCAAGCCTTTGCGCGCTGCCAGGCCAATGAGATTTGGTCGGGCGTCATGGCTTGCTCCAGTTTTTCCTGTTCGTCTTCTGCTTCCGCAACACCATTCCAAGCGGCGATGCTGATCCAGACGAAAGCGGCACTGGGGTTCTGCGGGAAGCCGCAGCCTCGTAGATACATGAGCCCAAGTGAGAGTTGTGCGTATGGGTCTTCATTTATCGCAGCCAGGCGATACCATCTGATCGCTTCCGCATCGTTTTGGGGCACGCCGAAGCCGTGCTCATAAAGCCAGCCCAGGTTAGCTTGTGCGCTTGGGTCCCCCTGTTGCGCAGCCAGGGAAAACCAGCGGAATGCTTCCTTGTAGTCACGTCGCGTACCGAGACCTTCCAGATACATGAAGCCGACGCTGAACTGAGCGTGACAATCGCCCAGATCTGCTGCTTTTCGGTACCAGCGGAAAGCTTCAGCATGATCCAGCGGCTTTCCGTTGCCCTTCAAATTTGAGCAAGCAAGCTCGATCTGAGCGCGCACATCGCCGCCTTCCGCAGCGCAGTTTATTTCATCATCCATTACGCCGGCTGCAGAAGACGAATGAATGATTTTACAATCTTCTGGCAGTGCAACAACTGAAGTCTTCAGCGAATAAATATTCCCACCACAATGGATAATTGATTCATTATTTCCAGTCACGAGACCGTCTTGATTATCAACACATATATTATCGTTCATGCTTAATACTCCATTTTGATTAATGTTTACATTTCTATATTGAATCAATAAAATAATTTTGTCAATATATAAAAAAAATAGAATGAACAGACATAAAATACAAAGCTTCGATAATAAGCATAACATTCCAATAAATGCTCTATACAGAACTATAATAAAAAATATATCGATTGCCAAAAATATACAACAATATTTATGCATTATATATTTACATATTGGATATCTTGTTTTATATTATGATTGAAAAGAAAATTTTGTTTGTATTATTGATTGGAGAATATAATGAGATATAAGGTATACATACAATCCTTAGCAACTGAAAAAATAATAGTTGAGGCAAATTCTCAACGAGAAGCCTTCGAGCTCGCGGCCGTACACGACAATCGAACGTCCAACATTATTCGTTTTGCCATGGTCGATGCAGATGGTTTTGTGCAACAGACTTTATTTCCGAGGTTCGACTGGTCGTCGATCCGGCGATCGGTTCCGTGGAACGGAACCGAGCAGGAGTGTATCGCTCATCAGTTCCGTCTGCAGCTCATCAAAAGCCTGGCACTCACCGAGCTAATTGCAGATTTAGACACAACGCGTGATCTAGCAGTAGAGCGCAACGAGTTTGATTGCGAAGTGCTGATGACCCGTGACTTCGTCGATGAGTATGATGCCTTCATGCAAGTCATTCGCACCGCCCGCGCGGCGCTGGATCTGCCCGATCAGAAGTATGCCGCCGCCGATGCCTTAAGCAACGAAGGTGGTGATGACTGCGACGAGAATCACGAGGAATATCCAGGGCCGCGGTTAGACGGACAATATCCGTCAAAGTTCTACGAGAGAGTCCCGGATTGGAGCGCTGAAGCGGCAAATATCACGAGACCATCCCTGACGTCGTCCCAGCAACCGCACTGGGTGTTCGCCCGTGCAGACGCGCAGGGTCACTCAGCGGCGTTTTGGACCGTAGCCCCGCTTTCGCTTAGTCTTCAGTACATCCAGCAACAATTCGATGGCATCCAGCTCTTGTGTGAAATAATGCCGCTTTTCCTGTCCGCGCGTCCCAATCCTTCCCCATCTCCGAGCGACACACACTTCATTGAGCAGCGTCTCTGACAGCGAGACAACATAATAGCGCTTCATGTTTTTCGATGGGTCAATGCGCTCGATGTAGAGCTGATAGGGCTTTGTGTTCATGTACCCAAATGTCGGTGATGAATGGCTGCGCGTCCAACGACTATTGTGAATCATTGAAGCTCCATCGATTCAGGCTGTTGATGATCCTGACGCTTCGACCCTGCGTCTGCCTCCAATTCTGAAATTCCGCAAAAGTTGTGTACTGCCGGCATCATGTGGAATGTGGAGTAAGCATTGAGTTCAGGTTCCTTTTGTACTTAATATTCGAGCATTATCGAGCAAGTAGAAATATTTCTCTCCGTATATTCAGACTAATTGCATGATCTCATGATTTATAGCAAAACATTTCTATTGCAATCTAGACAAATTTATGCAATAATACATAAACTACATTAAATAATAAATGCATAGTTATTTTATTCAGGGGAGAATATTATGAACGTAAATCGACGCAATGAAATTACCGATCTTTACGCCTGCCTGGAGGCGCTCGCGGATCTCGCTTCCGGGATTTGTGAGTGCATTTCAAACGCTCGCGACGACGAACAGGACGAGTTCGAAAGCATGCCTGAAGAACTCGCGGAAGCCTCGGATTCGGCTGATGCGATCTACGCATTGGATAAAGCCATCGAGATCCTTGTCGATCTGGAATCGCAACTGCCCGCGGTCATTCCATACCTCGAAGAAGCCGCCGCTTGCGGTAACGATCACGATGAGCACCTGCCCGTCCCTTTTAACTACGATCCATTCCATTCCTTGGTCGAGGCCGTGGCGCAAAGTCGTGGCCTGATGATGTCGTCATGAACGGCTTTACCCCCGGAACCCCGACAGCTGCTTGTCTTGATGCTGTGGTCAACCACAGCCGGCAAAGCGGCTATCAGACCGATACCGGACTCCCGGACGATCAGGCTCTTTTCCAAAAGAGCTTTCCTTCGCCGCGGACGCCGTCCCCTGAGCGCGGACGACGCAGAATTGACATTGCCCGTTGCCACCGGACCGTCCCGACTGGACGACTAGAAGCTGCCGATCCCAAGGAGCGCGGCGCCGTTTTCACGCGCCGCGAGGTTGTCGATTTCATTCTCGACCTGACCGGCTATACGTCCGACAAGCCACTGCACAGAATGCGAGCGCTCGAACCATCTTTTGGTGAAGGAGCCTTTCTGCTGCCGGCAATCGAGCGTCTGCTGGACGCATGGGAAGACGACGGCCGGCCGGATATTCATGCGACGCTGGCGAATGCCATCGTTGCTGTTGAGCTACACAGCAGCAGCTACACAAAGACGCGGGGCCGGCTCTTGGATCTGCTGACAAACCGCAGGATCGGGCTCACCGCCGCAAGGCGTCTCACCGCAAAATGGCTTGTCTGCGGGGATTTTCTTCTGAGCTCGATCAAGGACGGGTTCGATTTTGTCTTCGGCAATCCGCCGTATATCCGGCACGACCTGATTGCAGATGCAACCATGGCTCAGTACCGTAGCCACTATCGCACAATCACCGGCCGGGCGGACATCTATGTTCCCTTTATTGAACGCTCGCTGACTGCCCTGAACCGGGGCGGCCAACTTGGCTTCATCTGCTCCGATCGCTGGATGAAGAACAGCTACGGCGGACCCCTGCGACAGTTCGTGTCCGAAGGGTTCCATCTCAGATTTTATGTCGACATGATCGGCACAAAGGCGTTTCACAAAGAAGTGGTCGCATATCCCGCGATCACGGTTATGGCCCGCCAGCCGTCTGGCCCTACCCGCGTGGCCCGGCGACCGGAGATCAAATCAAAAACCCTTTCGCGTCTTGCAAAACGTCTCATCGCTACGGACCAGGGAAGTCGCGACATTGAGGAGATGAGCAACATTGTTGGCGGCAATCAGCCCTGGATTTTTGACGACTCGGGGGAGCTTGAGCTTGTTCGATGGCTCGAAGACAGATTTGCCTTGCTTGAGGAGGTTGGTTGCAAAGTCGGGATTGGCGTCACGACTGGCGCGGACAAGGCCTTCATAGGTCAATTCGATGCAATGGACGTTGAGTCTGACCGTAAGCTTCCCTTGGTGATGACAGGCGATATTGCCGCAGGCAGCGTCGCCTGGCGCGGCTTTGGCGTGATCAACCCGTTCGGCGATGACGGCAAATTGGTGGACCTGAATTCCTACCCGCTTCTGCGCGCCTATCTCGAAGAACGTGAACCAGCGATTGCCGGCAGATACATTGCGCGGAAATCGCCGCATAAATGGTACCGCACCATTGATCGCATCGATCCTGTACTCGCCGGCAGACCCAAACTCCTTATTCCTGACATCAAGGGCAGAGCTCATATCGTATATGAAGATGGCCGCCTCTATCCGCACCACAATCTCTATTACATTGTTTCCGATCAATGGGACCTGCATGCGCTGCAAGCCGTACTGATTTCAGGCGTCGCGCAGCTCTTCGTGAGCGCCTATTCGCCCAGGATGCGGGGTGATTGCTTGCGGTTTCAGGCGCAATATCTGCGCCGAATTCGCGTTCCCTATTGGCATGATGTGCCGCCGTCACTGCGCACGAAACTGATCGATGCCGGCAAAGCGAAGGACGTCAAGGCCAGCATTCGAGTGGTCGCCAGGCTTTACGGTCTGTCGGCTTGTCAGAAAGCAGTCCTGGCCAAGCAATGCGCACCACTATCGCCGCCGCCTGGGACGTCAGATCATGAAACTTCCTGAAGCGCACCGTTTCAAAGAAGTCGCGATTAACACCGTTCAGATGTATTATTCGATCTTTCAATACATCAACGAAAAAAAATATTAACCATATTCGAGTCATTTGTTCCGGGAGTGTTCTTTTCGCGTTGCCGGAACAGGCGATCCGGACTAGGTATGAATTCATCATCAAGCCCAAGAGCTTGGTGAGATTAGCGGCCTTCGCGGGTGGTGGTACACCCAACGAAGGCCTGACCGAAACCCCTACCTACATAGGAGCACGGCTATGCAATTTCTTACGCTAAATCCCGGTTAGGGAACATCCCGAATTTCTGCAAAGGCGTCGTCAGCGGTGACGTGACGGTGACTTGTTCATGCTCGGCTGTAGGCCATACATGACCCGTCACTGGTCCCTGCCCGGGCGTCCGACCGCGGAAATCGTTTTCACATTCATCAGTTGAATCAGGCAACCGTCTCGGGCTGGCTGCTGACGTGTCGGCGCGTTGAAGAAGCGCGGGCCCTGTCAGCTGCAATCCCCAGAGCGTGAGCGGCGCCGATCGATCCTTGAAACCTGATGCATGCCAGCTTCGGCGGCGTCGGGCGCAAAGGAAGCAGCGAAGCTGTGCACAGGTTGCCAAAAAATCAGGGATCTTCCCATGACAGAGACAAACCAAATTGATGCCGTTGCTGCGGCCAACCACCCTGCCCTTGACCTTGACGCCATTCGGCCAGAACTTGAGACTCTTGCGAAGGCGACTGTCGACAAGACGCTGCAACAAGCGCGCGAGACAAGCACGGATCCAGTTCTCGGCTCATCAAGCGCATTGGCGACGTACTACATGATGATGCCGCGCAACGATGGCAGAGTCAAGGAGCAGATCCTTGAGATCGTGGCGCGTCATGTTGACAGTCTGACGGTCATCAGGAGCGGGTTGAAGTTCGGCATCGATCCGAACCAACTGGGACTTGTTCATTCCAACCCAGCGGCTGTTCTGGCGCAGCTTCAATCTGATCATGATCCCGAGCCGCGTGGGCCCACATATCGTGCCGATGGACTCGTGATCAATCACAGGACAGGCAAAGCTTGCCTGCTTGAGTTCAAGCGTCAGGCTTCGACGATTGAGACGACGCGGCTCAATCAGATCGCCGACAATCTGACAATTGCCCGGGCCCAGGTCTCCGATCTGCTCTACCGCAAACACCGTCGAATGAAGATTGAACCTGAAGCCATCAGCTGGGCGATCATCGACTGCTCCGATCAAGAACTGCCAGCCCGGTTCCGCGATGCAGGCGTCTTCGGACTCGACTGTCTTGATGCGATCTGCGGCGTTGACAATGTCGCTCAAGCTTACCGTCTGGCTCGGGAGTCTATGGCGGAAGAATTCCGGCGCGGCGAAGCGGAGTTGATGCGGGAAAGCAGAAACCTCATTCCGCTGCAGACGGCGGAGGCAATGGTCGAAGCCGCGGTTGCCCGAGAGCGCCTGATGTCGACCGAACGGGTGGCTCAAGACCCGATACCTGTGACTCGGGTTCCGGACCTTGCTCTCCACCGGGTTGCGGTTTCCAACATCCGTGAGGACCCGGATGATCCTGAGCCCATGCGGGATCAGCTCGGAATTAATCCGACTTATACTGACCATTCCGGAGCAACGGACGTGCCATTCCCGCCGGATCGACGGACTGTGCGCCGGCGGCACGGACTGTTCGGTTCCTAGCTCGTCCTGACGACGCACCCCGCTCATGCGGCTGGCACGCGTCACCCCAAAACCATTGTTGTTCACCTCACAGTCCGATCTTTGCGACCGGCTCAAAGGAAAGATTTGCCATGCGCTCTCCAAAGCCACCCGCCACTCCTCGTGCACCTGGAAATATCATCCAATTTCCAAAGCAAGGCGCAAAACCTCCCTCAACAGCTTCGGCTCAGTCGTCGGTCTCGCCAGTCGATCCTGGTGATGCTGCTTCTGCACGTCCTCCGCGGAGCCGGCGACCGAGCGGGACTATTGATCGGACGACATCCGATCGACGTCGCGGTCAAACGAACCGCGTGCTGACGGCAAAAGAACGAGCGCGCAACAAAGAAAAAGTCCGCATCATGGGGACCAAGCGCCCGCCAGATAGCCCGGAGCTCGCGGATGCGGTAGCTGTCTGGACAGCCCGGCAGATCTTGCGACAGGCCGCATCTGGCGAAGTTCCGAAGGTGAAGCTGCGGCGTTTGGTCAAAGAGAACCTTGATCTCATGTGCGCCTACCGCCACCCGGTTGGTCTGATCCTTCGCGACTGGCTCGATGGCAATCGGCGGTTTCTGCCCGCCAATTTCCCGACGCTTGTCGAATACTCCTCGTGTGTTGAGGAGTCGAAATGATGAGCAAGCACAGCATCACCAACCGCGTCTCTCGCTATCTTATCTCACGCCAGCGCCGTGCTGCCCGGCTGGCCGTCCTTGAACAGGCTGTCCACGCCGGGATTCTCGATTGCAAACCGCTTGACGAGACTGACCACAGCGGCACAGTTTGGCAGCTCTCAGATGCCCATACAGTGCAGTTATCCGGCGAGCCGGAACGCGACCGTGAACTCATCCGAGCAGCCCTCATGGCATCAATCAAAGGCAGCATACATGCCGGGGCAAAGGCAGAGGCTGATGAGTTCAGCGATTTCGCTGGGTCCGCAGATCTGGATGAATTCGACCCGGTCGGGGAGGCCCATGCAGAAACTCGTATCGAGGCGTACAAATCCGCACGAGGTGCTGGCAGCTTGGTCGAACCGCCCGCCGACGCCGCCGATGGAAACCCGCTTCTGGGCGACGCGTCAAGGAGACGGCAACAAGGCGCACCTGGTCGCAATTCGGCGCCTCAGGAAGATCTGGCGGCGCGACGGGAACAGGTGCTCTCGATTGTTCAAGGCCTGGCGCCTAGCCTAAAGCCAGCGGAAGTCGGGACTGCTCTTCTGCTCGCGAACGCCGTCGGCCGCGATGATCGTTTGCTCAATCAGCTGCTGTTAGTGATCAAAAGCAGGACCTCGATCATCGCGGTCCGGATTCCCGTGCATGATTTTGTGCGCGAATTCGGCCTGATGCTCGAAGACGGTCTTGTTCTGCCTTTCCATACGTCGCTCGGCGCAATTGGTCACAGTCAGACATTGTCTGGTCGGCACAAGGCGCTTGCGGACTTGAAACGCCGGAGATCCTTCGAATGCCTCAAAGGCTCTCTGGCCCGAAGGCTGGATGACGAGGAGCTGCGCGATATTGTTTCGAAAAAAGTGCTCGGTCAGAGCAAGCCAGTCCTCATTGCCGATGCGAGCGCCGAGCCGCTTCCAAGCCGTCTGATGGCGGCCGCCGACATTGTGATTGAAGGGGGCGGCATTGATGCAAGCCTGATCGCTGACGTGCTCGCCGTCTGTTGCAGCATCCCTGTTAGTCGATCCTGGTTCCTGATGAGGGAACTGGCATTCGAGCCCGAACATCTGGGCATCGACGATTTGGCAGTAGCCATTCGGACCGGGCGATCCCTGAAACGAATGATCGGGCTCTTGATGTCGCTTGAAGCCGAGAATGCTGCAAACGTCGATGATGAGAGCCGCGACAGCAAGAAAGCGGGCGGACCCAGCTCATCGAAGCCGCCGGCGGGTTCGGTGCTTGCATCGAACCGCAGGAAATATTCCGGCTGTTTCGATGTGATCGAGCCAGTGGCGTCAATGGCGCAACCAAAGCCCGGCAATTCGCCAACGGCGCAGAGGCCTTCCGGACAGGTCAGCAGTAAGGATCATTTGATGGTCGAGAAACTGACGGGATACGGCGCTGCGCGACAGTGGGCGCTGGATCTCAAGACGGACCTACAGGCGTTCAAGAACAATGAGGTGAAATGGTCTGACCTCAGCTCTCGGCTTTTGCTGAGCGGTCCACCGGGCACAGGCAAGACCACATTTGCGCGGGCTCTGTGCAATACGCTCGAACTGCCGCTGATCGCGACATCAGTTGCAAGATGGCTTGAGACGTCTCACCTTGGCGATGTGCTTGCAGCGATCGGCGCCACTTTTGATCATGTCAGCCAGCACGCGCCATGCATCCTCTTCATCGACGAGATTGATAACATTGGAAGCCGCGGCGGAGGCGGTGATCGACCATTTGACGAATATTGGTCGACCCTAGTGAACCGGCTGCTTGAGCTGCTGGATGGAGCATCAAAGACAACAGGCGTCATCATTGTGGGGGCTACAAACCGGCCCGAGAAGATCGATGCGGCGCTGTTACGGTCTGGCAGGCTTGAGAAGCACATCATCATCCCGCCACCAGACACCGAAGCTCTGATCGGCATTATCGCGCATCACCTGGGCGCAGATCTGGACGCTGCCGTCGAAGGCAGTGATGCCGTGCGGAATGTTGGCTCGATCAATGGCGCCGAGCCCCAAGGCGACAGGACGGCCAGACAGGCCCCCCATCATGGGGTCAGAACTGAACCGGACAATCACCCCACGCAATCGAATGATAATCCGAAGGGAGTCTTTGCGAATGGCTGAATCCAACACCTCACTCGACGCATCCGGTATAATCAACACGGCGCTCAAACCGCTCGCCCTGGCTGCAGCCGGCAGGACCGGCGCAGACATCGAGCGCCTGGTTCGCGAAGCCCGGCAAAAGGCACGTCGAGAAAGGCGCAAACTGACGTACAGCGACATCCATGCAGCGCTGACCGCTGACCAGGCAGCACTGTCGCCGGAGCTAATCTGGCGTATCGCTGTGCATGAGTCGGGGCATGCACTGACCCGGACGGTTCTGGGCATCGGATCGGTTCTGATAATGTCGATCGGCAACGGTTTTGGCGGTTTCGTCGAAAGTGAAAGGTCCGCCGATGTCATCGAAACCGGGGACTGGCTGCAAAAGCAGATTGCCTGCAAGCTCGCTGGCCGGGCGGCCGAGAAACTGATTTTCGGAGACACAGTGATTGGTTCCGGTGGCGTAGAGGAGTCGGATCTGGCGCGCGCCACGAAGCTGGCGCTCGATGCGGAAACCGCCTTCGGCCTCGGCCAGGTCCATCCCCTGCTCTACCGATCTGGAGACGTGCAGTCCTCAATCCTGTCCCTCGATCGTGAACTCGCAAGAAATGTAAACAGCAGGCTGGAGACAGCTGAGGCGCTGGCGATGGGCCTCCTTTCGCACAATCGTGGGGCGCTCCTGGCGCTGGCCACGCGGCTTGCAGACGTTAAAGTGCTCGATGGCGCCGAGGTGCGAGAGCTGCTCGACCGGCATCTCACCAGGTCGACAAGTGGTTCCTCTAGCGCCGCATCATGAACCCGCGATTCAGAACTCGTCTCGCGCGATTCAGAACCCGACCTGTTCGATTCCGAACACTGAAACGGCGATTCCTGATCGGGATCGCCGTTTCAAATCCAGAACAGTTCGACCGCTAACTGCATCATCACGGCGCCATCCTGCGATTTGGCGATTCAGAACGCTGCCTTCGGAGGGCAACGGGGAAGCTAGGCAGGCCAAGCGGTTCTAAAAAATCAATAAGGTAGCGTCGCCCACTGTCGCTCTACGTCGCTGTTTGTAGCTGCCGAGTGTGCCAAAATAGTGCCAACTCCGGTGTTCCAATCGCTTCTTGCTTCTGCATTTTTCAAAGCACAGACTACGCGAAGCGCGTCACCAATTTTGAAACCTTGTCCCCCTCGTAGCCTTTACATGCACCGGCGGTAATGGTTCTATTTCACCGGATTTGGATCGAAGATGTAACCAAGCCGGCCAAAATATGAGATTTGTCGCACTATCATTTCTTTCCTTGGTGTTTGCATTCAACATATGTGCGTCATTCGCGCAGGAACTTTCTGAGTCAGCCTTCATTGACAAGTATTTGGCTGTCATCAGGTCGGATAAACTGGCCGCACGCAAACTTGCCACACAGGGCTGCGACCAGGGGTTGGCGGCCGCCTGTACCGTTTATGGCGGCTTGCTCACTCGTGGAGAGGGAGGAGCGAGAGATCTGGTTGGCGCTCGGAAAGCATACGACAGCGCTTGCATGGGAGGAATTGGGCTCGCGTGTGAACGGTTGGGCCATATGTTTTTGAAGGGAGAAGGCGGAGATAAGGATGTTCCCGGTGCTTATCGGTCGTTCGAGCAAGCATGCGATGCTGATCGCGCCAGTGGTTGCCTATTTTTTGGTTTGCTGCAGGAGAAGGGAGCAGGACGACTGCAGGACTATGCCGGTGCCCGCTTGGCATACGATAAAGCGTGCCGAGGCGATGAAGGAGGGGCATGTTACTCTCTTGGACGAATGCTATACGCCGGACAAGGTGGGCCCTTGGACCTTCAAGGCGCTTTGGCTTCGATGACTCGCGCTTGTGAAACCGATATAGACGACAGCTGCGCCCGTTTGGCGTATATGCGCGACATTAATGCCGCGCGCCAGGAGTACGGTCAACTTGCCGATGCTTGCGAGAAGGGCGATCCAACGAAGTGCACTGAGCTCGGAATGAAACTCCAGTTCGAGAGGAACACCTCCGCAACGTACATGCGAGCTGCAAGAATTTCTTACCGTGAGGCATGTGATGCCGGAGATGCTTCAGGATGTGAACTGTTGGCGAGTATGCTTTTCAAGGGGGATGGTGGCCACTCCGACCGTTTAGAGGCCCGAAAATTCTATGGACTCGCATGTGAAGGAGGTGAGGCAGAGAGTTGTCTTATACTTGGAGAATGGCAACGGGAAGGTTATGCGGGTCGATCCGATTTAAGAATGGCTCGGATTTCGTTCGAAAAAGCGTGCGACGGAGGAGAGAACATGGCTTGTTCGTCCCTTGCAGGCATGCTCTCTCGCGGCGACGGCGGAGCGGTCGACCTGCAAGCCGCGCGAAGCTTGTTTGCACGGGCGTGCGATGGAGGAGTGGACACGGCGTGTTCGTTCCTTGCAGGAATGCTCTCCCGCGGCGAAGGCGGAGCGGTCGACTTGCAAGCCGCGCGGGCCTTATTTGAACGAGCATGCGAAGGGGGAGGCTCTTACGACTGCGTATCCTTAGGCCTTATGCTACTCAATGGCGAAGGTGGCCACGCCGAGCCGCAACGTGCCGCGGATTTGCTTCTTGAGGGTTGTCGCGCGGAAGATGTCTTCGCTTGCGGCCAAGTCGCGCCGCTCATCGCCAAAGGCGAACAGGTTGAGCGCAACGTGGATGGGGCGCTAGATGCCTATTGGTTCGCGTGCCGGCAGTCGAACTCAGACTTCAACTTCGACCGCGAGGAGCACTGTGTCTCTTATGGATTATTGGTGCGATCCGACGCGCGAACGGTGGAGGATTTTGAGCGCGGTCGTCAGGCGTTTCAGGTCGCGTGCGAACTGGGATCGGTGTGGGGGTGCCTCCATCTCGGAGAATGGCAGACGATCGGTCAGGGCGGCGCTGTCGACCTCAGGAGGGCAAAGCGGAATTATCAGAATGGGTGTGACGCCGGGGTCGACGCGGCTTGCGAGGCCCTCCGGACGCTACCCGTATCGCAGGAAGACGCCGTTGGTTTGCTCGCTGAAACAGAGCAATACTTCCAACAGCAGTGCGACGCTGGTGACGCTGGGGCATGTATGCGCCTGCAGGACTTGGAGCGGTGGTGGCAGTAGCTTTTATTTGGCAGCGTCCGCGAGCTGAGCCCCGCAGCGCTAGCTTAATGCGGCTGCGGATCTGACCCGAGATGGAGGATGAGCGCGAGCTTGAACTGGCCGATGGGCGACAGATCCTCTAGTGCTTTGGAAAGAGCCGCGGCAGGCAGTTTGCCATCCTTGAGCACTTGATAGCTATACAGCGGCGGTTTCGTTTCGGCCGAGACGGAAGCTGGGGGATGCTTCTCAAGCATCGCTTCTGTGAGGCCGAGCGCGCCGGTATCGAGAAACACTTCTAACTGTTCGTAATAGGCCTTATCGGGGTCCGGAAGCGGAGCTCCGGGCCGGCGCTCTGCCGCGTCCGAGATGTAGGCCTTGCCCAAGGGGAGAGGCAGCTCGTGACTCAGGGCAAATTCGGAATAGATCGGCACAATGTCGCTAAAAAAGGAAACTGAAAGCGCGCCTTCGTCTGCGAGAAGCCGCTCGACCTCCAGTGGCTCGTAGGTTTCCTCGTTGTAGAGTGCCCAGTAGACCATGCGCAAGGGCTTTCCCGGTCTGTCACTGATGGTACAGGAGACGTTGAAACGTGATCCGATGTGCGGACACCTGTTCGTCTTCCGCGGTCGTGGCGGTGGCCTGATCAAGGTCATCTGGCATGATGGCCAGGGAGCCTGCCTGTTCACGAAGAAGCTGGAACGGGGACGCTTCATATGGCCGTCGGCGGCCGATGGGACGGTGGTGATTACCCCTGGGCAACTCGGCTATTTACTGGAAGGTATCGACTGGCGGATGCCACAAAAAACCTGGCGACCGACCTCGGTCGGATAAGCAAAAATGCTGGAATGGCGGGAGCGAATATGATTCCATCTCGCCACACCCCCGCCGAACAGCTTCCGGCCGACCTTGCCAGTGCACTCGCACTGCTTGCCGAAGAGCGCGCGCGGCGTGTTGCTGCCGAGGCAGAGGCGGCGACGGCCAAAGCAGAGGCCGCCAGCGCGAAGGCGCTCGTATCACATTCCGAGGCGCTGATCGCGCGGTTGAAGCTGGAGATCGAGAGCCGGAAGCGGCTCCCCGCCTGTGATCACGCGTCTTCCGCAGGAATGGCCGCTGCGGCGGTATCTAGCGCGACCGCTCAAGATGCTCCGAGGGCCCGAAGGACGATCGCAGTTCCATCACCTTCGCCTAAGTCACGACAAGAAGACTGCATCATGAAACCGCCTTTCCCCGTCGGGTTTTGCGGGTGTCCGGCTGGGATCGACTGCTTGTCCGAAAAGCGATTTGGAATGGCGGAATGCTTCCGTCTCTATCTCAGCTGTACGGTCGCCCCGACCGCTTCCAGGCGCGTACGAATCGATACCGCCTCATCGTGGGGCACATCCTCGAAGAGGGTCGTCGGCGCGGATTCGACAAGTTCCTTGGTTGCTGCGAGACCGGCGCCAGATATGTCCTTCACTTCCTTGATGACACTGATCTTTAGATCGCCTATCGACACTAGGACTACGTCAAGCGTCATTGCTTGCTCGCGCGTGGCCGACGCGTCGCTAGTCTGGGCTCCCGCAGGCGGTACCGTGGCCTGCAATAGAATGAGAAGCAATACACCGGCGGCTAGCGGACCACCCGGTACCATCCTCATTGAATACCGGCACATTGGCTCTCTCCCTGAACCGAAATTTCTATCGGCAGCTATTAAACTAAACATTCTGGCGGCTCGCAAGTTATCGACGTCTAGCGGGCGGGTGGGATTCGTCACGCGTGATCCGCGAGCATCGCATCTCCGCTCTTGCTCTGCCGCTCAATATGCTCCGAATGCCCGAGTGACAACCGCTGTTCCATTGCCTTCGCCCAAGTCACGACAAGAAGAGTGAATCACGAAACCGCCATTCCCGGTCCGGTTTTGCCGGTTTCCAGCAATATCCTCCGGTTTCATCCTCCGCCGACCGGTCTTTCCCGGGTGCCACTATGGCCCGCAGGGCGCGATGCCGGTGCAAGCGTGAACGCTCCTTCTCTTCGTTACGGCCGCCTTTGCAAGGCGATGCACCGTGCGCCCTGCGTGCCTTTCTCCGTGGGCACGAAAGACCCGGATCGGCCGGGTCCGAAACCAAACGGAGGAAAACATGAAAAAGATCAGCATCAGCTTCAATCAGGCCGCAGGCGGCAAGACCGATACCGGTTTCAGCATCTTCTGGATGGCCTTCGGCGGGATGACCGGCCTGATCCCGTGGATCAAAAGTTCTTCACGTAGGAAATCGCCGTCGTAGCCTTTGTCGGCAAGGAACAGTCTCGGTTTACCGGCGCAACGTGATCGAACGGCCGGAGATCGCGGCAGAGCAGGTGGAAAGGAACGGGGAGCTTGCCCCGCTAAACGCGGCGTTCACCAGCGCGGACATTGCGTTTCTGGACGCGGCCGTGCCGTTCTATCGGCTCGATGCACACGGCATTCTCGCCGTTCATGGTGGTAACCCCGGTGACATGCAGACATTTCCGCGAACCGTGGCTGAAGCTGACGCGCTGACCGGCAAGGATAAGCGAGCCTTCGACAAGATCCTGCGCATGCGCTTTGTCGACAACGCTCGGATTGCCGTCCAACATACGCTCATAAAGACCGAACATAATGGCCAGATCCTGATCGTAGGCGAAAGCATGATTGCTGCCCACAGCCCCTATCGTTGAAGAGACTGCTGCCAAACGAAGATAGAGCCACACGGCGTGGGCAAATTACTTCAGCTGGGAACCTATGGCGGCGATAAAGGCGCTCACGAGTGACTTGGGTCATGCTGAAAGATCGCACAGCTCTATCGCCGATAGGTTAACTTTACGGTGCCATCTTGCCTTTTCCCATAACGTGCCTACTCACACGCGTTCGAGATGTTGACGTATTCAAGCGCCTTAGTCAGTGGTCGCCGCACCGTCGGATTGAATTCCAACCCGTTTAGATTGGCGCGAAATCCACAGAACAGGTCATGGCACACATGAGGGGGCGCTGCCGATGCGACGACCGATCCTCCTCTCGAAAAGACCGTCAGTGTGCAATCGGACTCCTTTGCTACCAGGCCGTCATATTTCGCAGTGGCAGTCATAGCGCCCGTGCTGCAGGTATCTCCAGTCACACCCACGGAACCGGCCTTGATACGTATGTCCGAACCGTCTTTTGACACGGCCAGGTACTCCGTACCGTCCCGGTTGCAGTAGACCCCCGGAAAGTCGCCAACAGTAATGGACTGACTGGTTCCTTCCTGCTCGAGTTGGTCGATCCGGTATCGAGTCTCGTTGCCGATGCATTCGTCGCTGGAGCCGCATTGATCGCGCTCATTGAGAAAGGATTTCTGGTCTCTCAAGATTCTGCCGTCTGCCGCTTGAGACGCGCGAGACCTCGCATTATTGAAAGCTTGGGAAAGCCGTAGCTCGAGTTCCGACAAGGTGCTCGATCCACAGATCGCCTTTTCCGTGTCGGTACCTGCTTTGCTGCAATCAAAACTCTGCCGATTTGCTCCGGTCGAACTTGGCGGATAGGAAAGGCAAGCTTCCAGTCTGCCGATCGCGGCGTGAGACCCTTTGAGGCCGAAGGCTGTCAATGGCTGCCCCTTTTCCTCGACTATTAGCTGCGAACCACGACGCATGGCATTGACCAATTCGATGGCGGGGAAACGACTGCTCGAACAATAGCCACCATCCTCGCCGCACTCGTACGGTTCGGGAAAGTGTTCTCCATCAACCACCATATCCAGGACGGGTTCAGTTCCCGAGCCGCGATCGTATCGCGGGTCCGGATCGAACCAAAAGGCTGGAGCGCCGCCATTGCCGCACTCGACCTGCAGTTCGACGCCGCGGGCGCCAATCACCGATGCGCGGCCTTCCAGACCAATCGCGGCATCGAACTGCCAGCGCTGGTCTGGCACATCCAGTACCGGCGATTGAGAGACCGATGAATCCCCCCCCCCGACGGTGGTGGGGCTAACATTCTCTTCGGGTTTCTTTTCGGTACCTAGAGCTTCAGACGCTGTTACCCGCTCGATTTCTCCCGCGACCGTCTGAAATACCAACGCATCGGTGCTCACTGGATTGCCCCAGTGGTCGGCACTTCCCGAAACACTGACGACTGTGTTGGGGAATATGACCTCGAGATGTCCGCTGGCATGGCGACGGATTTCGGGTCGATATCCCTCCGGCACCCGGAATAGCACGCGGTCGTTCAACTGAGTGACGTCGCCGACGCGGATTTCGCGTGTGAATCCTTCAGGCACGTCAAATAGCGCCGCAGCTTCGAAAATCACTGTGTCGGGGTCGAGGTCGTGACCGAAAGCGGCAGCCGCGCGGTTACCGAGAATGAATGAAAGATTGACCTCCTCGAGCAAACACACGATTGCTACATCCGACCCACGTCCGAGATAAACATCGCTGACGGCCGCGACGTCGCGTACCACGATACGGTCGTCCCCGTCCATGAGATAGTAGTTGAGAATATTGGGATCGGTCCCGGCGATCACCCGGTCAGTGCCCGCCGTGTAGACACGCTGGCCATAAGTGAACTCGTCGAATGCGCCGCTATCGTTTTCGGCCGTATCGTCCGAGCAGCGCATAGCGTGCGCTTCGATATTCGGCCCCGGCGCAGACATCGTGACCGGAGACTTCGCAGGCACTGCTTGCTCGATGGTGAGATCGTCAGCCTGGTAAGGAAAGGTATCTGGTGCCCAGGCCGGCTTCACTCGGATGATTACATCGTCGCCGATATGCACGTCGCTCGTTTCGCCGGTGATGCTGGGCTGCACATTATGATGCATCCCCGGCGGCAGCCGTAGCACGAGCTCATCCATCCCGATCGCTAGGCCGGTGATATAGATGTGCCGCTTCGCCCCTTCCGGCACACCGACGAAAACGTCCGGGCCAAGGATCACTTGGTCAACGAATTGATCCGGCTGGTCAATCGTGGACGGCTGCACCTGAAGGGTCAGCGCCAGTTCCTCCATGTCGCATACGACGATGACGTCGGCACCGTGCCCCGCCTCGAGCGACACGCTGGATGGCGGGCGGTCGAGGTAAATGAAATCGCGGCCCCGCCCCGCATAGATTCTGGTTGTGTTTACCAGGCCTGTATCAATAAGGATGTCGTCGTCGTTCTCGGAATAGTGATGGCTGTATCCATCGATCGGCTCGATACGCGGCTGCGCGAACTGCTCTCCTTGAAGGTCACCACATTGCCTCAGTCGGGCCCTGTCAGGCTGCGTCGGTTCCTCATTGGCGGCCACCTCGACGGCTTCTGCCCGCTCGACAATGAACACATCATGTCCCGACCGCATTTCGGGACGCCAATCGCCAAAACCCAGATCAACGGTCAGGTTACCGATGACGGCGCTACCACGAGATGCGTCAGGATACTCGACCGTCATCCCTTCGGGAACGCGCAGGATGACCCGGTCATTGATCGGGGATACGCCCGTGATCAACAGCTTCCTTGGCTCAGAGCCACCCAGCAATCGGCCTGCTTCAACCACCACCGTATCGGCATTCGTGTCCATGATACTGACGCCGCCCAAGCCGATTTGGGTTTCGAGATCGTCGAAGGCACAGACGATTACCCGATCATTACCAAGCCCGGAGTTCACGGTCTGTGAAGCAAACACAAAGGCCCTGTCGTTGCCGCGACCAAGCTGGTGGATAATCGAATCCCCTTCACGCTCTATCCGGACAACATTATCGTCATCAGTGTAGGCGATTGCATAAGGAATACGTTCTGCGATTGCTTCGTCCGACGGCACCGGCGCCGCCGAACAGCGGTCAGCATCGATAGACCTTTCGACAGGATTGTACATCCGCATCATGCGCACATCGTCCGGCTCCTCCGCGCGCTCAATCTCGAACGCCTCGACCGGTAGCGGACGCGAGTCTGTCGTCAGCACGTTGATATAGACATTCCCCGCGCGCAGCGTGGCGTTCATGTCGTTCGACGCAGGCTCAGCCCGCACGCCAGGCGGTAAGCGCAGCTTGATGCGATCATCGCTGCGCACGAAACCGTAGACGATGAGCTGCGCGATGAATGGATCGGGCACATTTCGGAATACAGCCGGTTCGAGTATGATTTCGTCCACGGCCGTGTCAGCTTCGAAATCAGCCGCACTGACGAGATAGATGTTGTGGAACAACGAGCCCAACCCGCAAATGACAAGCTTGTCCGCGCCGCGGCCAGTCATGACCTGTGCGCCGTCGATGACATGATCCATATAGATCACGTCGTCGCCGTCCTTCGCATCGAAACCCATTGATACCTGGTCAGGCGAAAGGTGAATAGTTTCGGCAGCGTCCGAATAGACGATGCCCATTGCGGCCCCACCGCCAGGGTTATCGAACTCAATGCCTGTCGGGGGACATTCGGAGGCCCGGCCAGATGTCGCCCCCACAGCAAGAAGCGCCGCCATCGCGGCCACCAAGCGGAGTCTGCGGGGTACGTGTGCGCACATTGTTATCACTGCCCTTCCCCCTCCATTCTTGAAGGATAGCGGCCTTAACTGAAACCTATCGAGCATAGATTCAAATGCTGAGACCATCTCTGATATTTCCTATCAATGAAGTCTTGAAGTCACTGGGTGATTGCAGAAGCAATATCGCTAAGGGCCAAAACGCGGCGCCCGGCATCGTTGATACTGTGAGCAATCGCTAGAGCCTCACTGTACAATCCAACGTCATCCTGAGCTGAAGCCACATACCCCAGTGCCGCCGCTCGCCACCTAAGATTCTCGATCCCACGGGCGAACTTCAGCGCATCATCGAAAAGTGAAGCGTCCGTCTGCACTACGACCACGTTTTTCAGCGCTGCTCCACGCCAATCTGCATTGTCGATGGCTTGTGCAGTCTCACGCGCTTTTGAAAAAAGCCCGGCTTTTGCCTGTTTGCCAGCGATACCTGCCATCGCGTGCCCGCGTGCCGTCGCACTCTCAATTTGGCCAGCAGTTTCAAGCGCCTCCTTGAAGAAGTCGGCTTTGGTTTGTGCGGCCGCAATTTCCAGGAGCACCCGGATGCGTTCTCTTGCATCCTCGGTCTCGCGACCGGCCGTCACAGCTTTAGCGAATAGATCGGAGTCATCCTGTGCGGTGCCGAGTTCCATCAGCGCCCGAGCGCGGATCATTGAATTCGTTATCTCGCGCACTGTCGCAGACGCGTCCTGATAGAGCCCCGCCCTGGTCTGTTCGGAAGCGATTTGGCCGAGCACTGGCGCACGAAGGCCCGGAAGTTCTATTCCCCGGGCCAATCCCAAAGCCTCATTGAAGAGGGTCCGATCGGCACGCGCCGATGCAACATTGGCAACCGCCCGTGCACGGACCATCGCTGGCTTAATCTTGCGGGCAATGGCGAGAGCTTCATCAAAGCGTGCCGAATCGTTCTCAATGGCAGCGATTTTCGTAACGGCATACGCGCGATCTGCTTCATGCTCGATCAATCCTGTTGTCGCCAGCGCTTCATCATGAAGTTCGCCTCGAGTTTGCGCAACGGCCACGGCTGTCAAAGCCTTACCGCGGGCCGACGCATCACTGATCCGGCCAGCTGTCGTCAGCGCTTCCGCAAAGAGTTCGGCCTCGGCTTGCGCAGCGGCAACCTGCCACAACGCTAAATCGCGCCACATATCATTCTCAATACCACCGGCTGTCGTGGATGCCTCTCCGAGCAGAGTGGCGTCGGCCTGCAGCGCAGCCACCTGCTGCAGCGCGCGTCCTCGCCACCAGTCATCTCCGATCTCGCTCGCTGTTTTCAAAGCTTCTTCGAACAGACCAACCTTCGCCTGCACGACCGCAACACTCTCAAGTGCGCGGACGCGCATCTTGGCGTCCGCAATTGTACGCGCTGCCTGGTGCGCAGAATCGGTAATGCACAGACGCGTAGGTGCCGAATGGCATTCTATGAGAATCAGATCTGCGTTGGCCTTCGCGAGAGCCATCGCAACCGACGGCATGGACAACGGTCCGACCTGATCGCCCCTTAGCAGTAGTAAACCAATCTTGCTTCCCGAAGGGTTATCCAAGATGCGGCGAAGCTTTTCCATGACATCCCTGAGCAAGGCGAACCGACGCTCGGCAATCACAATGTTCAAATCTTGCCTTGGCAGCCCATCGGCTTCGTTCCACGCGCTGACCGCCGATTCGAACAGATCATCGACCTCTGCCGCGTCTTGTGCAGTGCTAGACTGAACAGCAAAAAAGAAGGCCGTAGCCGCGACAAAAAACGTTGCAAAAACCAAGTAGCGCATAATCTTCCCCCCTCTCCCAACGTCGGCTCAACTATCCCGCCAGGTCGCGAAGCCAGTTCGAGTGTACCCAACCCCTATTCGGGTGCGTCACAGTTCGCGTCTGGGTAGCGCTGCAGCCTTCTCGGTCCGTGCGATAGACCACACCGGCCCATTGTCCGCGCTGCTCGTAGATGTAGACAACCTCGCCATTGTGGAGTTCGCCGGTCTTGCGGTACTGGGTTCCCGGTCCGGACCGGATCGCAAGAAACCCGTCCCCGTTCGGGTCGAGGCCGCCAACGCGACTGCTTACGCAAGTAGCAATCTGTCCATCCCCGCCAGTCTCGGTGATCTCGACATCCAGTTCGTTCGAGAGAACCGGGGTGGCGATCCCACCAAATGCCAGGAACGAAGCAGCGTATGGCGGCCTTAGCGGAAACTTCATTTTCTCACCTGCGACTTGCGGAGATGTTTCGCCTTCGCGAGCGCGCCACAAGGCGGCATTCCCCTTGAGAATAATGCAATATACATGTTCATCCAATTGGCTTCTTGGCTGCCCGTCACGACTACAATCCGGCGATACTCGCAATCCCTGTCCAGTAAAATAGAGCAAAATTGGATGGGTGATTCAATCAGATAATTCAACATCGGCTGCAAGCATCCGCGCACGTCGACCGGGTACGCATTTGATTCAACCTTCCCATACGGTTGATCTGTGTTAATTCGCGTGCTTACTTGAAAACTCTCGTGCTGGAGATACGAGGGGACCTGTTTACGCTCGCACTCGGGACCTCGCCGTCTCGTAAGACCGGCGCAAAGGGGAGAGCAATGATGAGTGGTCTATCGGTGCGAAAGACGGTCCTGCTCGGTGCGGTCATTGCATTCGGACTCGCCGCGCCGGTTATGGGCGCCAGTAGCCTTGAAGAGTGCCGGACGGAGGCCGGCTGGTCGGTCGGGCCTAATGCAAACATTACCAGAGTTGCATATGCGGACATCGACCCCGCGACAGCGATAGTCGCGTGTGAGCGTGCGGTAGCTGAAAACCCCGAGAACACGTCGCCGCGGCTCTGGCTGGCGCGCGCTCTCGTTGCGGACGGGCAAGTCGATCAGGCTTTCGAACTGGCGGAAAAGCTCGTTGCGGAAAACGATAGGGACGCTCAGCTCTGGCTGGGACTGAACTATCAGTATGGCGACGTCATACCGAAGGACGAAACCCGCGCCGCCGAACTCTATCTCGCCGCCGCCGAGGCAGGTTCCCCCACCGGTCAGCTCTGGGCAGGGAATATTTACGATGCGGGCTTGGGAGTAGCGCAAAGCGACAAACTGGCCGTCAAGTGGTACGCCCGCGCAGCGGAAGCAGGGGTCACGCGTGCCCAGACCAGTCTGGGGCAGAAATACGAACATGGCGAAGGCGTGAAACGCAGCGATCGGGCAGCTGTGGACTGGTACGCCGCTGCAGCGCGACAGAATGACCCGGTCGGCCAGTACCATATCGGACGCATACATGAAGAGGGCATGGGGCGTGTCAGGATCGATTATGAGAAGGCGGCGCTCTGGTATGGCCGCGCAGCCGAGAACGGCGCCGACTATGCGCAGTTTGCTCTGGCAAGACTGTACAGGCGCGGGAAAGGTGTGAATCAGGATCACTCTAAGGCGGCAAAGCTGTACGAACAAGCTGCGAGCGCCGGCCATACGCCGTCACAGAAGATGCTTGGGTACTTGTACATGTGGGGCGAAGGCGTCCCGCAGGATCAACCGCGCGGCCTGAGGCTCTACCGGAAGGCGGCCGCCAATGGGGGTTTTGACGCGGCTAATCGCATCGGCGTTGCCTATGCCAATGGGCGGGGGGTCAAGCGCGACTACATCCAGGCTGCCAAGTGGTATGCAAAGGCCTCAAAGGGCGGCCTTGCTGATGCGCAGCACAATCTGGCTTACCTCTACATGACGGGCCAGGGCGTTACCCGCGATGAGCCGAAAGCTCGGGAACTGTTCTCGCTAGCAGCCGAGAACGGTAGCGGCGAGGCCAAATATCGGCTCGGCCTGATGATGATCAACGGCGTTGGCGGACCGGTCCAACCCGAGAGGGGTCGTAGCCACCTCAGGATGGCGTCGTTCAGCGATGACGAGAAGCTCGCAAACGCGGCTCGCACCGCGCTCGCTCAGTACGACCGCAATGTCGCAGCTGCCGAAGGGCGCAAAGCTCTCGAAAGCTTCTTCGGCACCATTCTCGGCCTGGGCATAGAGAAGGGACAGAACCCGCGCCAAAACAGGCCGCCGGGCGAATGGAAAGGCAAACGGTGGTGCTACACGAAATTCCTCAGCGATGTCGTACCGCCACCGACGATCTGCGTAGAACGGGACGGTCGCGAGTACGCCATTGGCGTGTTTCACCCGTGCGTCGGCATCGAGGGCTGGTGCAAAAATTAGACGGGCAAGATCGCTGAGCCCACGCACCAATCAGCTAAGGGAAACCCACAAAATGATCAAGCGAACGGCCTTGAGAACAGCTTTGTCGTTCTGTTTAGCTGCAATCTATTGAACGATATGGTCTCTGGGGGTGGCGTCGCCTTAACCGCGTGGTTGGAATAGGGCGATGTCACCTTAACTTGAATTCGGATGCACGGGAGACGCGCTGCCTTGGGGATTGATCTCAGGGATCGTGTCCCACGGCGTGGTGTAGCTTCGGCGTTTGCCGTGCCTTCCGGACAGAGCCGGGAATGGATCAGCTTGCGGCTGGCAGGCTGATGAGTGGATCATCGCTCATAGTGGCGATGG